>Ga0138256_10003256_pt1 | contig 17311 bp, 14 predicted proteins | sample KNB2016incub_MG_FD_105486 | JGI IMG/M metagenome (GOLD analysis project Ga0138256, IMG submission 105486) | Active sludge microbial communities from wastewater in Klosterneuburg, Austria - KNB2014incub_MG | ecosystem: Engineered > WWTP > Activated sludge > Unclassified | place: Austria... | reverse complement strand
CTGCAGTTCGACAGCAAGCTCTCGGCCCAGGAGAGCCAGAGCGCGCTGCAGGCCGCCATTGACCAGGGCGCCCGCGCCATCGTCACGGGCGGCTCGGGCTCATCGGTGGTGACGGCGCTGGTGCAGGCCGCAGCACGCCACAACCAGCGCAATCCGGGCAAGGAAATCCTGGTGCTCAACCACTCCTCCATCGACCCCGAGCTGACCGGCAAGGCCTGCAGCTTCTGGCACTTCCAGTTCGAGGCCAACACGGCCATGAAGATGAAGGCCATCGCCAACTACGTGAAGAAGCAGCCGGACATCCAGAAGGTCTACCTGCTCAACCAGGACTATGCGCACGGCAAGCAGTGGGCACATTACGGCCGCGAGATGGTGGGCCTGGCACGCCCCGATGTGCAGTTCGTGGGCGAGACCCTGCACCCCATTGGCCGCGTCAAGGATTTCGCACCCTATCTGGCCAGGATCAAGAGCAGCGAGGCCGACTCCGTCATCACCGGCAACTGGGGCCAGGACATGGTGCTGCTGCTCAAGGCGGCGGGTGATGCGGGCTACAACCTGCGCTACTTCAACCACAGCGCGGGCTCGACACCGGGCACGGTGCTGGCCGTCTCGCAAGCCAAGCTGGGCCAGCTGACCTGGGTGGCCGAGTGGCACCCCGGACAGGCCGAGACGCCCAAGGTGGATGCACTGGCCAGGTCGTACAAGGCCAAGACGGGCAAGGACTTCCTGGCACCGCGCATCGAGATGACGCCACGCTTCCTGGCCGCCGCGATCAACAAGGCGCAGTCCACCGATCCGGTGAAGATTGCGCGGGCACTGGAAGACCTGACGATCGACTCCGTGGTCGGCCCGGTGCGCATGCGCGGCGACGACCACCAGTTGCTACTGCCCCAGGTGGTCAACACCATCGCCCCGGTGGACGGCAAGGCGGTGAAAGTGGGCTGGGAGGGCACGAACTACGGCTTCCGCACCGACGCTGCCTACACCGGCAACGAACTGGCCCAAGGCACGGACTGCAAGATGGCTCGCCCCTGAAGCGGCAGGGGAACGCCGCGGCCGATACCATGGGCGGCTTCTTCACAAGAGAGACCCCCATGCCCGACTTCCGCAGCGACACCGTCACCCAGCCCACCCCCGCCATGCGCGCCGCCATGCAGGCGGCGGCGCTGGGCGACGATGTGTTCGGCGACGACCCCTCCGTGAATGCACTGCAGGACCACGCCGCGCAGTTGCTGGGCTTCGAGGCTGCACTGTTCGCGCCCTCGGGCACACAGACCAACCTGATCGCCCTCATGGGCCACTGCCAGCGCGGCGATGAGGCCATCGTGGGCCAGAGCTGGCACACCTACCGCTGGGAGGCCGGCGGCATGGCGGTGCTGGGCTCCATCCAGCCGCAGCCCGTGGAAACGCAGCCCGACGGCACGCTGCGGCTGGCCGACATCGCCGCCGCCATCAAGCCCGACGACCCGCACTTCGCGCGCACCCGCCTCGTGGTGCTGGAGAACACCACCGGCGGCCAGGTGCTGCCCACGCCCTACATCGCCGAGGTGGCGCAACTGGCGCGCTCGCGCGGGCTGGCGCTGCACCTGGACGGCGCACGTCTGTTCAACGCCGCCACGGCCAACGCCGAGGCCAATGGCACCGACGTGTACGACGAAGCGCGCACCCTTTGCCAGCATTTCGACACCGTGTCGCTGTGCCTGAGCAAGGGCCTGGGCGCACCCGTGGGCTCGCTACTGCTGGGCCGCACCGACTTCATCCGGCAGGCCAAACGCACGCGCAAGATGCTGGGCGGGGCCATGCGCCAGAGCGGCCTGCTCGCCGCTGCCGGGCAGCACGCGCTGCAGCACCATGTGCGGCGCCTCGCCGACGACCACGCCCTGCTGCGCGAGCTGGCCGAGGGGCTGGCCGAGGCCGGGCGCAGCCACCCGGTGCTGCAGGGACGCCTGACTGTGGCCTCAGCGCACACCAACATCCTGTTCACCGACGTGCACGCCGACGTGGCGCCCGCCTTCACGGCATGGCTGGCGCTGCACGGCGTGCGTGTGACCAGCAGCCTCTATGGCGGCCAGACACGGCTGCGCTGGGTGACGCACCTGAACGTGGGGCCGGAAGATGTGGCGCTGACACTGGACTGCATACGCCGCTTCGGCGCCGCATGAACGCCAGGGTTGAATGCAATCATTTTGATAGCTATTACCGCATTGTTTACGAGCGTTGCGGGCGAATTTCTCTTAGAACCTGTTCACGATCTTTTCATGGGGTACGTTGCCCCGCAAAGGCAGTGGATGCAAGGCGCAAACCGCAGCCGGGCTGGTGGCCCGGCGAGGATTTGCAACGCCGCAGACGCTGCTTTTGCGGAGCAACCCTTCGGGCGACGCGGCACCGGTAGCAGGTTGATGGCCTGCGAAGGAGCTCTACGGAACACCGAATCTGCCCCGTCACGGTGCGGGCTTCACCCGTCCGCCAAAGATGCCGGTCCCCACGCGCACCATGGTGCTGCCAGCGGCCACAGCGGCGTCGATGTCGGCCGTCATGCCCAGGGACAAGGTATCAAAATGTTCCAGCCCCGGCAGGCCCGAGCTGCGGATCTGATCGAACACGGCACGCGCGCGCTGGTGCAGTGGCAGTTGCAGTGCGTAGTCGGCGGCGGGCTCTGGAATGCTCATCACCCCGCGCAGGCACAACCGTGGCAGCGCCGCCACACTTTTTGCCAGTGCCAGGGCGTCCTGCGGGGGCACGCCCGCCTTGGTCGGGCCGGCGTCCACGTTCACTTGCAGGCACACCTGCAGCGGCGCAAGGTGCGCAGGCCGCTGGGCCGAAAGGCGTTCGGCAATCTTCAGGCGGTCCAGTGTGTGCAGCCAGTCGAAGTGCTCGGCCACCAGACGGGTCTTGTTGCTCTGCACAGGGCCAATGCAGTGCCACTGCAGAGCGGGCGCACCAAGCTGGCGCAATGCCGCCATCTTTTCGACCGCCTCCTGAAGGTAGTTTTCGCCAAACGCCGTCTGGCCCGCGTGCGCTGCATCGAGCACGGCCTCGGGCCCAAACGTTTTGGAAACAGCTAGCAGCGTGACAGTGGCCGGGTCGCGCCCCGCGTGCGCGCAGGCCTGGGCGATCCGGTGATGTACCTGTTGGAGGTTGTTGGCAATCGTGGTCATAATGGGCGTTGAGCGTACCAAACGACAGAGGGAACCGTGGACATTACCCAACTGCTGGCCTTTAGCGTCAAGAACAAGGCGTCCGATCTGCACCTGTCTTCAGGGTTGCCACCCATGATCCGGGTGCATGGCGACGTGCGCCGCATCAACGTGGAAGCGCTGGACCACAAGACGGTTCACGCCATGGTGTACGACATCATGAGCGACTCGCAGCGCAAGACCTACGAGGAGTTCCTGGAAGTCGACTTTTCCTTCGAAATCGAAGGCCTGGCGCGTTTCCGTGTCAATGCCTTCAACCAGAACCGTGGCGCTGCCGCCGTGTTCCGGACCATTCCGAGCAAGATCCTGACGCTGGAGCAGCTCAACGCCCCCAAGATTTTTGCCGACCTGTCACTCAAACCCCGGGGTCTGGTGTTGGTGACCGGCCCTACGGGTTCGGGCAAGTCCACCACGCTGGCAGGCATGGTGAACCACCTCAACGAAACCGAATACGGCCACATCCTCACCATCGAGGATCCGATCGAGTTTGTGCACGAGTCCAAGAAGTGCCTGGTCAACCAGCGCGAGGTCGGTCCCATGACCCTCTCGTTCGCTGCGGCACTGCGCTCGGCGCTGCGCGAAGACCCTGACGCCATTCTGGTGGGCGAAATGCGCGACCTCGAAACCATCCGACTGGCCATGACGGCAGCAGAAACGGGTCACCTGGTGTTTGGCACGCTGCACACGTCCAGCGCCGCCAAGACGATCGACCGGATCATTGACGTGTTCCCGGCCGAAGAAAAGGAAATGGTGCGAGCCATGCTGTCGGAGTCGCTGCAGGCGGTGATTTCACAGACGCTGTGCAAACTCAAGGACGGCTCGGGCCGCGTGGCCGCGCACGAGATCATGCTGGGCACCAGTGCCATCCGCAACCTGATCCGCGAGGCCAAGGTGGCGCAGATGTATTCCACCATCCAGACCAGCAACAGCGTGGGCATGCAGACGCTTGACCAGAATCTCACCGATCTGGTGCGTCGCAACATCATCAGCCCCGCCGAGGCGCGCAGCAAGGCGAAGATCCCCGAGAACTTCCCTGGCTGAGCCACGGTTTCCGAACCATTGACACTGGCAGCCCAACGGCGGCCCACTGGAGCACCCCATGAAAGGCATTCTTGGTCTTTTGCGCATGTCCTCGCGCAGCAACAAGCCGCAGCAAGACCATGGCGATTCCGTCTTCTTCTCAACCGCCTTCGCTAACCAGGGGGTGGACCCGACCATGCTGGTCCCCTGGGAAGCGCGCGCCGTGGAGGTGGGCGGAAAGCGCATGCCCGCGAGCCGGGGGGGCAAGCTGCTGCAGGCGCTGTGGTCCAAAGACAAGTACATGGCGCATCTGGACCAGGATGCCGTCAAGCGCATGGAACGTTTTTTCGAGTTTGCCCAGGTGCCGCCCAACCGCGACCTGATCCGGCAGGACGAGTACGGCAATTTCATGATCGTCCTGCTCACAGGCACCATTGCCGTGGATCGTCTCCAGCCCTGGGGCGAGCAGTTGCGTCTGGCTGAAACCCGTCCGGGAGACATTTTGGGAGAAATGTCGCTGCTCGACAGCGGCATCCGTTTCTCCGCCTGCACCACCCTGACGGAATGCGAAATTGCCGTCCTCAGTGCCGACGCCATGGACGACATGATGGCCAAGGACCCCCAACTCGCTGCCAGCCTGGTGGCGCTGCTGGCACGCAAGCTGTCGCTGCGCCTGCGCGCCGTGAGCGCGCGGCTGAGCGAAAACCAGAAATGACACTTCGGCACCCTGGTGCCGACTGCGGGAGAACGACAGATGGAACGCGATCAGGCGAGTAAGTTCATCAATGACCTGCTCAAGCTGCTTGTCAGCCGCAACGGGAGCGACCTTTTCATTACGGCCGAGTTTCCGCCCGCCATCAAGGTTGACGGAGCCATTGCGAAGGTCTCGCCCCAGGCACTCTCGCCCAACCATACGCTGACACTGGCGCGCTCCATCATGAGCGACAAGCAGGCGGCCGATTTCGAGCGCACCAAGGAGTGCAACTTCGCCATTTCGCCCTCCGGCATCGGACGCTTCCGTGTCAATGCCTTCATTCAGCAGGGGCGGGTGGGCATGGTGCTGCGGGTGATTCCTCTCACCCTGCCCACTATCGACGGTCTGGGCGTGCCACAGGTCCTCAAGGAGGTGACCATGTCCAAGCGTGGCCTGTGTATCCTGGTGGGTGCCACTGGCTCGGGCAAGTCCACCACGCTGGCAGCCATGGTGGACTGGCGCAACGAGAACTCCTTCGGCCACATCATCACCGTGGAAGACCCGGTCGAATTTGTGCACCCGCACAAGAACTGCGTGGTGACACAGCGAGAGGTGGGCCTGGACACGGACAGTTGGGAGGCCGCACTTAAAAACACCCTGCGCCAGGCCCCCGACGTGATCCTGATGGGCGAAATCCGCGACCGTGAGACCATGGAGCACGCCATCGCCTTCTCGGAAACCGGCCACCTTTGCCTGGCCACGTTGCACGCCAACAGCGCCAACCAGGCACTGGACCGCATCATCAACTTCTTCCCCGAAGAGCGCCGTACACAGTTGCTGATGGACCTGTCACTGAACCTGCGCTCCCTGGTTTCACAGCGACTGATTCCGAAGCAGGACGGCAAGGGACGCGCGGCTGCGGTCGAGGTGCTGCTCAATACGCCGCTGATCGCCGACCTGATCTTCAAGGGCGAAGTCGCCGAGATCAAGGAGATCATGAAAAAGAGCCGCAACCTGGGAATGCAGACGTTCGACCAGGCGCTGTTCGACCTGTTCGAGGCCAATGTCATCTCTTACGAAGACGCGCTGCGCAATGCCGACTCCCTCAACGACCTGCGTCTGCAGATCAAGCTGACCAGCCAGCGCGCCAAATCCACCGATCTGGCCTCCGGCACAGAACATTTCGTGATCGTCTGACAGACACCCTTCAGGGTCACCTTCCATGGCCCGCATTTGCGGGCCTTTCCTTTTCAAATACGAGCAGCACGAACGACCATGGCCAGCACATCGCCCCGCAGCTACGAATCCACCCCCTCGCGCAAACTGGCTTTTATCGGGCTGGGAGTGATGGGTTACCCCATGGCGGCCCACCTGGCACTGGCCGGGCACCAAGTCACCGTATATAACCGGACTGCATCCAAAGCCCAAGCCTGGTGCGACGAACTTGCGCACGCCCCCGTCGCACCAAAGCATGCACCTACACCCCGCACCGCGGCCCAGGGCGCTGACATGGTTTTTTGCTGCGTCGGCAACGACGATGACCTGCGTTCGGTCACCCTGGGGGCCGATGGCGCGTTTGCCGGCATGGAGCCCGGCGCCATCTTTGTGGACCACACCACCGCATCGGCGGAGGTGGCGCGTGAACTCTGCAGCGCCGCTCGCACCCTGGGCCTGCAGTTCATTGACGCCCCCGTCTCGGGTGGCCAGGCAGGCGCACAGAACGGCCTGCTGACGGTGATGTGCGGCGGCGACCAATCGGCTTTCGATTCGGCCCAGCCCGTGGCCATGGCGTTTTCGAGGGCATTCACGCGCATGGGTGATTCTGGCTCAGGCCAGCTTGCCAAGATGGTCAATCAGATCTGCATTGCCGGTCTGGTGCAAGGCCTTGCAGAGGCGGTCGCTTTCGGCCAGCGCGCCGGCCTCGACATGAACCTGGTTCTGGACGTCATCGGCAAAGGCGCTGCACAGAGCTGGCAACTCGACAACCGCGGCAAGACCATGGTGGCAGGCAAGTTCGATTTTGGCTTTGCCGTCGACTGGATGCGCAAAGACCTGGGACTGGTGCTGGCCGAAGCCCAGCGCAACGGTGCCAGGCTTCCCGTGACCGCTCTGGTCGACCAGTTCTATGGCGATGTGCAGCAGATGGGCGGCCGACGCTGGGACACGTCAAGCCTGATCAAGCGGCTAGGCTGAGAGGCGGAACGCAGCCATAGCGGCAACCGATCGGTGCTTCCCGCGCCTCAGGGGGAAGTGCGCACGTTGGACGTCTCGGCGTTGTCTGTCGTCACGGGAGCCGACTTGGCGGCATTCATGCGCGCAAGTTCGTCTTCCGTCAGGTACTCGAACACCCGCACCACTTTGCTCACACCCGTGATACCCCGTGCAATTGCAGTGGCCCGCGCCGCCTCCTGCTGGGTCACCCGGCCCATCAGGTACACCACGTTGCGCTCGGTCACCACCTTGAAACTGTTGGCCGAAATATCTTTGGCGTCCACAAGACTGGCCCGTACCTTGCCGGTAATGAACGTGTCATTCGAACGCTGGCCAATCGAGGAGTTGGCCCGGACAGCCAGATCATTGACGACGGAACGCACACTTTCAACACCGCTGACGATCTTCTCCACCGAGTCCCGCGCTTCGGCGCTCGGGACTTCACCGGTCAGCAGGACCTGGCGGTTGTAGCTTGTCACGTTGACGTGGACGCTGTCGCCCAGCGCCCCATGGATGCGGTTGCCCGAACGAAGCTCAATGCCCTCGTCTTCAATCTGGGTTCCGACAGTCCGGCGGTCAATGACCATCATTCCGCCCACGGCAGCGCCACCAAGCACCAGCGGTGTCGCACATCCTGCCAACCCGGCAGCCAGCGTCGTCGCGGCAAGCAAAGAGCAAAGGCTCTGTTTCATACGGATCGTCATCACAAAATCTCCTGTTCACCAAACAACTGCGCATCGATGCCGTCACTCAGGCAATTGAGCACAAGGGCATGCACCTCGCGAACGCGGGCAGCGCGGTCATGGGGCACGCAGATCAGCACATCGGTTTCCCGCAGCAGCCCGGCCAGCGACCCCCCACTGCGGCCACTCAGAGCAATCACCGACATGTCCCGCTCGTGGGCCGCATGCACTGCGCCAAGCACACTGCCTTCGGCTCCGTTCACCGTCAGTACCAAAAGCAGATCACCCGCCTGGCCCAGTGCGCGCACCTGGCGTGCAAATTGCTGACTGGAATCGTCGTTGCCAGACGGGACCGTCAGCAAGGCGCCGTCCGAACACAACGCAATCGCTGCCAGCTCGGGCCGGTCGCGTTCGAAGCCAGCCACGCAGCAGGCGGCAAACTGCTGTGCTTCGGGAGCAGAAACACCACTGCCGCAGGCGAGGATCTTGCCACCGCTGGTAATGCATGCCAGCAGCGCCTGCACGGCCTCTGCAATGGGTTTTCCCAGAACCTGCGCAGACTGGTACTTCAGGTCGGCACTGTCGATAAACTGCTGCTGGATACGTTGCTCGATCATGGGCGGGAGAATCAAGTCTGGCTCAAAACGTTGAATGATAAATGCATGGCGTTACAAATTTTGTAGCAATGTGTGGTCCGCTCACCAGCGTTTTTTTTCAGCCGGCGTCAAACGCTGCCTTGATCCATTCGAGTTCGGGATCGATCACAACCACGTCAAACCGGCATGGCGGCTCGGCTCCGAGCCGCATCAGGTAGTGCCGCGCCGCAAAAACGATGCGCCTCTGCTTGGTCATACCGATGCTGGCAGCCGCCCCACCAAACGCACGCCCGGAACGGCTACGCACTTCCACAAACACCACGGTACCGTCGGGCTCACGCACGATGAGATCGATTTCGCCGCCGCCTCGCCCAGGCGTCCGATAATTGCGGGCCAGCAGGCGCAGCCCCGCTGCCTGCAGGTGGGCCAGCGCCCGGTCTTCTGCGGCCATGCCGGCTTCGCGTGTCGTCGACGCCTGCTTTCTGCCTGCCGTGATCTTGTCAAGGAAATCCATTGAGCGCATCTTTCGCTTCAGCCCTGGGCACCGCACACGAGGCGGCTGCTGGCCAGCATTATCCGCAAGGCACCTTGTACGTGGTGGCCACACCCATTGGCAACCTTGCCGACATCACGCTGCGTGCGCTGCACGTGCTGCAGCTTGCCGACACCCTGGCCTGTGAAGACACACGTCACACCCAGAGCCTGCTGCGCGCCTACGGCATCGACAAGGCGGGCAGTCAACTGCTGGCGCTCCATCAGCACAACGAAACCGAGGCCGCACAGACCGTTCTGGCTCGACTCCAGCAGGGTCAGCGTGTGGCCTACGTGAGCGATGCCGGCACACCCGGCATCAGCGACCCGGGCGCCCGGCTGGCTGCAGCCGCGCATGCTGCTGGCCTTCGCGTGGTGCCGCTGCCTGGCGCCAGCAGCGTGACAACCGCCCTCAGCGTGGCCGGTGCCGTTCCCGGCGGTGGCACCGAAAGCGGTTTTGTGTTTGCCGGTTTTCTGCCGACCCGCTCTGCCGAGCGCCAGGCTGCCGTGCAACGGCTGCAAGCCGAGTTCCGTTGTACCGTTCTGCTGGAAGCGCCCCACCGCATTCACGATCTCGCCCTGGCACTGGCCATCCTTGGTGATCGGCCCGTGACACTGGCGCGTGAACTGACCAAACAGTTTGAACAGGTCACCACCCTCGCTGCCAGCGCACTTGCCGCATGGCTGCACGCAGAGCCCCAGCGCTCACGTGGTGAGTTTGTGGTGGTGCTGCACCCGGTTGCTGCCTTGCCAAACGACACGGACGATCTTCGGATTTTGCAGTTGCTGTTGCGGGAGCTGCCTTTGAAAACCGCGGTGCACCTTGCCGCCGAGATAACAGGAGGTGCACGCAACCGCTTGTACGAAACGGCACTGGAGATCAAACGCAGCGCGGACGATGATCCATTGACCAAAGCGCCCTGATCGGCAGAACCGTTTCCCCGATTGCCTTTGAACACCAACAGTCAGGCCTGAACCGTCCGCTACCGATGGTTGCAGGTAGGCCAAGCAGAAGGCCAAGAGCCCAGGTGTTCCGAGAGAACAAGAAAAAGAAAGCGCCCCGACTGCAAGCAGTGGGGGCGCTGATGACTGGTGGCCTGGGACGGAATCGAACCGCCGACACAAGGATTTTCAATCCTCTGCTCTACCGACTGAGCTACCGGGCCTAAGCCTCAAATTATAACCAGAAAAATGCGTCTCCCGCCAGATTGGCTTAATTGCGCTTACCTCTTGCAAGATCCACTCCCAACTGCCGCAGCTTGCGATAGAGGTGGGTGCGCTCCAGACCGGTTTTTTCAGCCACCCGGGTCATGGAACCGCCCTCCCGCGCGAGATGGAACTCGAAGTAGGCTTTCTCGAACCCGTCGCGGGCTTCGCGCAATGGACGGTCCAGGTCAAACCCCTGGTGTGCATGGGGCCCGGTGTCGGCTTCCATGGTCACGGGCAGGCTCTGGGCACTGAGTATGGAGCCGTCTGTCGAAGGCACCTTGGGAACCTGTGCAACCACTGCCGGGCGGGATGCCTGCCGCGCCAGCCCCTGCTCAACCGCCTTGAGCAATTTTTGCAAGGTGATGGGTTTTTCCAGAAACGCGAACGCCCCTATGCGGGTTGCGTCCACTGCGGTGTCGATGGTGGCGTGCCCGCTCATCATGATCACTGGCATGGTCAACAATCCTCCGGCGGCCCACTCCTTCAGCAATGTCACGCCGTCGGTGTCGGGCATCCAGATGTCGAGCAGCACAAGATCATAGGAACCGCCAACCCGTGCGGCCCGGGCCTGGGTCGCATTTTCAGCGAGGTCAACGCTGTGCCCCTCGTCATTCAGTATCTCCGACAGCAGATCCCGGATGCCGAGTTCATCGTCGACCACAAGTATGTTTGCCATGTATGAATGCCTTGAATCTGTGCAGGGTGTTGTCAGGACGCCACCATCTGCTCAGGGGCGAATGATAGCGACACTTGGGCGCCTTGCACCACGCCCTGTTCTTGTCGATTGACCAGCTCGATGCGCGCGCCGTGTTCGTCTGCAATTTTTTTGACCACGGCGAGCCCCAATCCCGTACCGCGCGCCTTGGTGGTCACGTACGGTTCAAAGGCTCTTTGGAGGATATGCACAGGAAAACCGCCGCCATGGTCACTGACCTGCAGGCGGACGCGCTGCGAGGCCTCGTTCCAGTGGGTGCTGATGCACACGGGGGAAAGTGCGCCGCCACCTTCAGCGCCACCGGCTTGTTCTGTTGCGTCCTGGGCGTTTTGCAGCAGGTTGTGCACAACCTGCCGCAACTGCTGGGCATCTCCCATGATGCGCGGACAGCGCGGATCCAGCTGCGACTGGACTGCCACTGCGGCGCGCTCCGACTCGTAGAGGTGCAAGACATCCGCCACAAGCACATTGATGTCGATCGGTTGCAACTCGGCTGCAGGCAGGCGTGCGTAGTCCCGGAACTCGTTGACCAGCCGCTTCATGGCATCCACCTGTTCAACGATGGTCTTGACGGACTTGGCGAGCACGGCCTGTTCAGGTGCTGGCAGCTTGCCTGTGAGCTTCATTTCCAGCCGCTCGGCCGAGAGCTGGATCGGGGTCAGCGGGTTCTTGATTTCGTGCGCCAGCCTGCGTGCCACCTCGCCCCAGGCTTGTGCCCGCTGGGCCGACACGATTTCCGTGATGTCATCAAACACCAGCAGCCTGGCCGCACCGGGCAGTTCAGCACCCCGGGCCACGATGCTGGTGGCATGGTGGCCCGCGCCACTGGGTGAAGCGTGCAGCTCGAAGGACTGTTGCCAATGGTCCAGCCCATGGGGACCACGTGAGCCAAAGTACGTGTCGAATTGGCTCTGCACCGCTTGTGCGAACGATTCCAGTCCGGGCACTTCCGCCAGTGGCTGACCTTCGTATGCCGCCATGGGCGCACGCAAAATGCGTGTGGCGCCGGGGTTGGACGAACGGATTTTTCCCTGCGCATCGAGAACGATGACACCGGCGGTGAGGTTGTCGAGAATGGTTTGCAGGCGCTCCCGGGCCGCATCGACAGCACCCATGCTCTTCTCCACCGCAGCGCGCGCATCGGCCAGTTGCTGGGTCATCAATGCGAACGAGCGCGTCAGCCCGCCCAGTTCATCTTTTCCCAGCAACACAGCCTTGGGGCTGAGATTGCCTTGTGCCACTTCCCGCACACCTTCGGCCAGCACCAGCAACGGCCTGGCCAGCTGATTGCCCAGCAAGACCGCCAGCAGCACGGCACCAAAGACAGCCAGAAAAAGGCTGAGGGTAAGCGTTCCGATGTACATGCGCCGCAGGCCGCCGCGTGCCAGGGCCCGCTCCTGGTACTCGCGGTTGGCTTCCTGCACTGCGACGGCGTTGTCGACAAGCACCGGGGACAACGGAACCGTGACCTGCAGATAGCGCGGGTCCACCATCAACCCCACGCTGGGACTGGGCACCAGCGCCAGGGCTTTGACCCGTACGTTTTTCAGCGCGGCAGGATGGGTCAGATCGTTCAGTTCATCCAGCCCCTCGATTTGACCCACAGCCCGTTGCTGGCGCACGGTGCGCAACTGCTGGACCGTCGGTCGGTCCGGGTCGAGTCTGAATCGTGACTGCCCGACGCTGGCCACCATCTGGCCGGAGGCATTCCACAGCACCACATCGGTGGCGCCCATCTGGTCACGGATGCGTTCAAGGATCAGACCTGCGGTTGAGTCCGCAACCTGCGCCAGTTGTGCGCTGGCGTTGCGGGTGCGTGTGGCTGTTTCGCTGGCCTGCATTTCCAGCGTGGCGCTGGCCAGACTCACACCTGCTGCCAGCGCACCCTCGACCTTGACATCGAACCAGCTTTCGATGGAACGCGATACAAACTGATAGGAGACGTAGTAGATCAGCAGGCCGGGGGCCAGCCCGACGAGGGCAAAAATGGCTGCCAGCTTGACCAGCAGGCGACTGCCGAATCGCCCTTTGCGCAAGCGCATATACAAGCGCAGCGCCACCCACCCCAGCACTCCCACCAGCAGCAGCGCCACCACCACATTGACGCCAAAGAGCCAGGCATAGTTGCGCTCGTAGAGCACACGGTTGTTGGTCGTCAACGTGAGCAGGAACAACAGCACCAACCCGATGGCCGCCATGATGGCGATGCCAACACCCAACGCCCAGCGCACAGCCCTCGAGGGACGCAGCGTGCTGCCCATAAGGCTCATCGCACGGGCTCCACAGGGAAGCGCAGGCTGCGCGCCATGGACAGATTCCAGCCGGAGCGCCCCATGGCACCGATTTGCAGTGGCCTGGGCAGTTGCGACATGTCGAGACGAAACCGCAGATGCACGTTGTAGCGGGCTTGCGGGTCGATGGCTTCGGGTTCGGCGATTCGCCAGCGCGCGATGCGCTGCATCGCAGCCAGTACATCGGCCAGCTGGTCAAAATTCTGTCCGAGCACCACACCGATTCCACTGCTCTCGAAGGGCGCCGACGATACATTGAGGCGCCAGCGGCGGGTCAGCGGCTGGTAGCTCAGGCGCATATGGCGCACCGTGGTGACCACATGCTGGTCGTACCAGTACCAGCGGTCACGGACCACCTCGGCCTCGGTCACAAAATGCATCGGGATACCCTTGTGCAGTGCGTCTTCGGCCAGGGCGGGCAGCTCAAACTGCAACGTTGCACTGAGGAAGAGCCCCTCGTCGGCATGGTCCAGCCGCATGTCGGAGATTTCAGCCAGTCCCGCAGCGCAGACAGGTGTGGCAAGCCCCAACCCCACCCACAAGAAGCACGCTGCCAGAAAACGACCCAGGCTCCACGCACAAAGTGCGTCAGGCAGGCGCTTTCTGAAACAGTGCAAAAAAGAATCCGTCATGTTCACCCGACAGATTGTCCGGGACTCCTTTTCCATTGGAGCCCAGGCCGGGCAACAAATGCCCCGGCGAAGGCAGCAGACGCGCATCAGTGTTGTTTGCAAGAAACGATTGGACTTGCTCGTCCCCTTCAGCACGGAACACCGAGCAGGTGCAGTACAGCAAACGTCCACCCGGCCGCAGCAAGGGCCACAGTGTTTTCAGCAGCGTGGCCTGGATGGCCGCCAACTGCGCAACATCGCTCTCGCGACGCAGCCAGCAGACGTCCGGATGGCGTCGTACGATGCCTGAGGCCGTGCAGGGCGCATCGAGCAATATGGCGTCAAAGAGCGCACCATTGCAATGTTGCTGCCACCAGTCCTGTGGTCTCCCGGCATCTGCAGCCAGGACCTGTGCACTCAGTTTCAACCGCCCGAGGGTTTCACGGATACGCTGACAACGCACGGGGTCCACGTCCAGGGCTGTAACCTTCACGCAGGACTGTGCGCCCGCATATTCGAGTAGGTGGGCCGTCTTTCCCCCTGGCGCAGCACAGGCATCGAGCACGTGCAGGGGGCGCTCCAGATCAAGCCCACCCAGCAGCAGCGGGGCCGCCATCTGGGCTGCCGCATCCTGCACCGAAATCACGCCTTCAGCAAAGCCGGGCAACACTGTCACGGGCACCGCACGCTGCAGAATCAAGCCGGTTTCTCCGATCGCGGCGGATTCTAAATTGATAGCAAACAATTCATTCTGGTAGAGCGGCAGCGTGGTTTTTTGCCTGTTTATTCGCAGCGTCATCGGGGCCTGCACATGGCTAGCCTTCAAAATATGCTGCCAATGGGCCGGGTGGTCTTTCCGGACTTTCTGGACCCACCAGTTCGGATGATTCCAGAGGGCACAGTCGTCCGTGCAGACTGCCTGTGTCAGCGACTCCCGCTCACGCAAGTAGCGCCTCAGGCAGGCATTGATAAAAGCAGCCTGCTGCCGAGTGGTGTTTTGGGATTTGGCCGCTTCAACGGTCTGGTTGACCAGCGTGAAGTGTTCGTAAATGGCGTCACCCGGATCGCACAGCAAGGCAAGTGCCGTGCACAGCAGGGCATCGGCCGCAGGCGCCGGCTTTCTGGGAGCGAGCTGCTGGCGCATCGCTTGGGCCATGCCCAGGTTGCGCAATACCCGAAAAAGCAGGGCTTGCACCCCTGGGCGCAGCGCAGCGGGAACGGCCTCCAGAACGGCGCTACCCGAACGTCCAGACCGGATGTCCTGCAAGGACCGCGCCACCAATTGCAATTGCCGCGCCAGTGCCACGCCGTGCCCTGCATGCCCCTCCTCCGTTGGCAAGCGGCCATCGGCAGAAGAAGGCTCCGCCTTTGCAGAATCGCGCTGCGCTCCGTGTTTCAGGTTCTGACGATGGCTCACAAGCTGCTTCCCGATGCTTTGCGTTAGGAACACTTCCAGAAAAAACGCTCCCGGCCCGCCTTTGACAAGACAGACCGGGAGCGCTCAGCGATCACCCGACGGATCAGTCTGCCGCTGCAGCTGCTGCGCCAGCAGCGTCGGTACCGCCCTCGACTTCGTCAGAACCGTCCACGATCCCTGCCAGTTCTGCCGCCTCGGCTTCCGCAATGGCACGGCGCTCGGCGTCGTCCATGGCGTCCTTGGCCTTGCGCGCCTGGTGGTAAGCCAGACCGGTACCGGCGGGGATCAGACGACCCACGATGACGTTTTCCTTCAGGCCACGCAGCTCGTCGCGCTTGCCCATGATGGCAGCCTCGGTGAGCACACGCGTCGTTTCCTGGAAGGAGGCAGCCGAGATGAACGAATCGGTGGACAGCGATGCCTTCGTGATACCCAGCAACAGGTTGCTGTAGGTCGCGGGGATCTTGCCGTCGGCCTGCAGTGCCTCGTTGGTGTTGAGCATTTCGGAGCGCTCAACCTGCTCGCCGGCAATGTAGCTCGAATCGCCTGTGTTCTCGACCACGACACGGCGCAGCATCTGGCGAACGATCACCTCGATGTGCTTGTCGTTGATCTTCACACCCTGGAGGCGGTAGACGTCCTGCACTTCATCGACGATGTAGCGCGAGAGCTCTTCCATGCCCAGCAGGCGCAGAATGTCCTGCGGATCGGCCGGGCCGTCGACGATGTGCTCACCCTTGTTGACCACCTGGCCTTCGTGCACCAGGATGTTCTTTTCCTTGGGGATGAGGTCTTCCCAGACCTTGCCGTCGGGGTCGGTGATCTGCAGGCGGATCTTGCCCTTGGTCTCCTTGCCGAACGACACCGTTCCGGTGGTCTCGGCCAGCGTGCCCTTGTCCTTGGGCGTGCGCGCCTCGAACAGCTCGGCCACACGGGGCAGACCGCCGGTGATGTCGCGGGTCTTCTGGCCTTCGATCGGGATACGGGCCAGCACTTCGCCGGGGCCCACGTCCTGACCATCGCGCACCTGGATGAGCGCGCCGACCTGGAAGCCGATGGTCACCGAGTGGTCGGTGCCAGGGATCTTCACTTCGTTGCCGTTGGCGTCGATCAGCTTGACCTGGGGCTTGACCACCTTGGCCGAGCCGCGACGCTTGGGGTCGATCACCACCAGCGTGGACAGGCCGGTGACCTCGTCCACCTGCTTGGCCACCGTAAGGCCTTCCTCGACGTTCTCGAACTTCGCCTGACCGGCGAACTCGGTGATGATCGGACGGGTCAGCGGGTCCCAGTTGGCCAGAATTGTGCCGGCCTTGATCTGCTGGTCGGCCTTCACCGTCAGCGTGGCGCCGTAAGGCACCTTGTGGCGCTCGCGCTCGCGGCCATGCTCGTCCTGGATGACGATCTCACCGGAACGGGAGATGACCACCAGCTCGGCCTTGGAGTTGGTCACGTAGCGCATCGTGGCGTTAAAGCCGATCACGCCGTTGGACTTGGCCTCGACGCTCGACGCGATGGCAGCGCGCGAAGCCGCACCACCAATGTGGAACGTGCGCATGGTGAGCTGCGTGCCGGGCTCACCGATGGATTGCGCGGCGATCACACCCACGGCTTCGCCAAGGTTGATCATGCCGCCCCGGCCCAGATCGCGGCCGTAGCACTTGGAGCACAGGCCGTAGCGGGTTTCGCAGGTCAGTGCCGTGCGCACCTTCACCTCGTCCACGCCTGCTGCTTCAAGCTCCTCGATCGTGTCCTCATCAAGCATCTGCCCTGCAGGCACCATCAGATCGCGGGTCTCGGGGTGCAGGACTTCCTCGGCCGTGGTGCGGCCCAGAATCCGGTCGCGCAGCGACTCGATCACTTCACCGCCCTCGACAATCGCGCGCATCAGGGCACCATTGGCCGTACCGCAGTCGTTCTCGGTCACCACCAGGTCCTGTGTCACGTCCACCAGACGGCGCGTCAGATAGCCGGAGTTCGCGGTCTTCAGCGCCGTATCCGCCAGGCCCTTGCGGGCGCCGTGGGTGGAGATGAAGTACTGCAACACGTTCAGACCTTCACGGAAGTTCGCCGTGATGGGGGTCTCGATGATGGAGCCGTCCGGCTTGGCCATCAGGCCGCGCATGCCGGCCAGCT
>Ga0138256_10003255_pt1 | contig 17312 bp, 18 predicted proteins | sample KNB2016incub_MG_FD_105486 | JGI IMG/M metagenome (GOLD analysis project Ga0138256, IMG submission 105486) | Active sludge microbial communities from wastewater in Klosterneuburg, Austria - KNB2014incub_MG | ecosystem: Engineered > WWTP > Activated sludge > Unclassified | place: Austria... | reverse complement strand
TCCATCTCCAAGGATCCCACTGTGGCGTTGGCCTTCGATGTGGAAGCGGTTGATCTGGTGGATCTGGAGTACCTGTTCAATGGCCCGAAGTTGAAGGGAACTATCGGTGGCGATGGACGGATCTTCGACATGTACGGGTCCACTTACTTCATGAGCTATCTGTGCGGGGATAGCCTGAAAGTGGATGACCGGCCGGTGGGTGATATCCGCTTCGCAGCGACCTGGAGCGAAGGCCAAAGCGATCTTAACCTTGCGGGCACCTTGAACCGGGACGCCGTGAAGGCTCTTGATTTCACCGGGCATATGGGGATCAAGGATGGAGGTGAATTCGACATGCTCCTGATCCTGGATCGATTCGACATGACCTTGATCGAACCTTATATGCCGGAAGGACTTAGTGATGTGGGCGGGTTCGTGAGCGGGAACGTGGCATTGACAGGAACCCCAGCGGACCCCAAGTTCAATGGCGAAGTGATGTTGACCAACGCCGGCATCCGGATCGATTACCTCAACACCCGGTACACGTTCAGTTCCAAGGTCGGCATCGCGCCCGATATGTTCACCATGGACCTGGCCACCTTGGAGGATGAAGAAGGACACCAAGGCCTGGTGAGCGCTACGGTCATTCACGAACGGTTCGCGCACTTCAACTATGACATCTTCGGAAGCATGAATGAAATGCTCGTGATGAACACGACCGTAGCGGATAATCCCGTGTACTATGGAAGAGGTGTGGCCACCGGCGATCTTGAAGTGAGTGGATCAAGGGGGCTTCTGGAGATCAATGTGGATGTCACTACGGGTCCCGGAACCTCGGTACACTTTCCGGTGGGTGGCAGCACGGAAGTCTCACCCATCGGATTCGTCCGGTTCAATACGCTGGATTCGACGCTTTCGGAACCGGCCGTGGACCTCCTTGGTGTTTCGCTGAACATGAACGTGAACGTCACGCCGGACGCACGCTTCGAATTGATCTTCGACCCAACGGTCGGCGATATAATGTCGGGAAGGGGCAGGGGGGCGATGGAAATGGGCGTGACCCCTGCCGGTGAATTCTCAATGGCCGGCCAAGTGGAGGTAACAGAGGGGGATTACCTCTTCACGTTGAAGAATCTTGTGAACAAGAAGTTCGACGTGGAGCCCGGCGGCAGGATCATCTGGTACGGCGATCCGTTCGATGCGCAGCTGGACCTGCGGGCGACCTATCGCGTGCGAGCATCGTTGTACGATATCGTTCCGCCATCAGAGAGGACAGAGGCGTACCGCAAGCGCGTCCCGGTTGATGTGGTGATGCAACTGAAGGATAAGTTGATGAACCCGGAGATCAAGTTCCAAGTGCGATTGCCCTCCGTGGATGAAAGCATTCGATCGCAGGTGACCAGCGCGCTTAGTACCGAACAGGAGTTGAATCGGCAGGTCTTTGCGCTGATCGTCCTGAACAAATTCCTTGAACCACCAGCATACGTGGGAACAGGCTCACCCGGATCAGGAGCGGCTGCTGCTGGAGGTGCCACGGCAACGGAACTGCTCAGCAACCAAGTGAGCAACTGGCTTAGCGGCTTGAGCAACGATTTCGATCTGGGGGTGAACTACCGGCCGGGGGACAACATCACGCAGGATGAGTTGGAGGTGATGGTGAGCACCCAACTTTTCAATGAACGCCTGTTGCTCACGAGCAATGTAGGTGTGCAGTCCGGTGCGCGAGCCACCACGAATACGAATTCGGTCGCCGGTGATTTCCAGCTCGAATACCTGATGACGGACGATGGGCGGTTCCGATTGAAGGGCTTTAGCATGTCCAACGATCGTAACCTGAACCAATCCGATCAAGCCTCCACCACACAAGGCATTGGCTTGGTCTACCGGCGTGATTTCGACCGCTTCGGCGATCTCTTCAAGCGCCGCAAGCCGAAGATCAGGAATGGATCATAGGCCTTTGGACAGGCGCAAGTTGTGCCCGAGCTTTTCCTTCTTCGTGCGCAGGTAGCGCTCGTTGTGGATGTTGGATTCGATCTCGATCGGCATGTTCTCGACGATCTCCAGACCGTAACCCACCAAGCCCGTGCGCTTGCGCGGATTGTTGGTGAGCAAGCGCATCTTCCGCACACCGAGGTCGTGCAGGATCTGCGCACCCACCCCATAATCACGCGCGTCCATGTCGAAGCCGAGCATCAGGTTCGCCTCCACGGTATCGGCTCCTTGTTCCTGCAGTTTGTAGGCCTTCAACTTGTTCAAAAGGCCTATGCCGCGACCTTCCTGTTGCATGTACACGATCACGCCTTTCCCGGCGGTTTCGATCATCTCCATGGCACGGTGCAATTGCGGCCCGCAATCACAGCGGCAACTCCCGAAGATGTCGCCGGTCACGCAACTGGAATGCACACGCACGAGGATGGCCTCGTTCGGGTCCCATTGTCCCTTGACCAATGCGATGTGCTCCTCGCCGGTGGTGGTCTGCTTGTATGCGACGAGTTCGAAATCACCAAAACGCGTGGGAAGTTTCACTTCCACTTGCCGTTCCACAATGCGCTCGGTCCGCATGCGGTAGGCCACCAGGTCCTCGATGCTGATGAACTTCAAGCCGAAGCGCGTAGCGATCTCCTGCAAGTGCGGCAACCGGGCCATGCTACCATCCTCGTTCATGATCTCCACGATGAGGCCCGCAGGTTCGAAGCCCGCCAGTCGGGCCAGGTCGATCGCCGCCTCGGTATGTCCGGTGCGGCGCAATACACCACCCTTGCGCGCTTTCAGCGGGAAGATGTGCCCGGGTCGCGCGAAGTCCGTGGCCTTCATCGAATCGTTGATGAGTGCCAGCATGGTCTTGCTCCGATCGCTGGCACTGATGCCGGTGGTGGTGCCGTGTCCTTTCAGGTCCACGCTCACGGTGAACGGGGTTTCGTGCAGGGCGGTGTTGTCACGCACCATCAGGTCCAAGCCAAGTTCCTCGCACCGTTCCTCGGTGAGCGGCGCGCAGATCAGCCCACGGCCGTGCGTGGCCATGAAGTTCACCATCTCCGGGGTCGCGTTCCGTGCGGCGGTCACGAAGTCGCCTTCGTTCTCGCGGTCCTCGTCGTCCACCACGATCACCGCCTTGCCCAAGCGGATGTCCGCAATTGCGTCCTCGACGGGGTCGAATCGAAAGGTCATGATCGTATCGTTCAGCACTGCGAAGGTAGGGCGGCAGCAGGAGCTGGCGCGTCGTGGGGTACGCCGGTGATCAGGTCCTCCAGCGCACGTGCGCTGCGCCCCCAGTCGAAGTGCTCACGAACGAAACGGTACCCATTGGCGGCAATGCGTTCACGTTCTGCTGGATCGGCGAGCAAGCGCAGGATCAGTTCGGCGTATTCCTCCGGCGTATCACCGATCAGTACCGCTTCGCCTGTTGGGGCACCCACGGCATTGTTGGCAAGTGCGGAGGTGATGCATGGGATCCGCATGGCCATGGCCTCGAGGATCTTGTTCTGCAGGCCGGTGCCGATCTGCATGGGCGCTACGAACACGTGCGATGCAGCGTACGAACTGCGAATGTCCTTCACCCAGCCGGTCACCGAGATCAAGGGATCCGTCCGGGCAAGATCGCGCACGTTCGCACTGGGGTCCACCCCGCTGATGAGCAAGCTGGTCTCCGGTCGTTCCCGCCTGACCAGTGGTAGCACCTTGTTCACCAGGAACAGCACGCTATCGATGTTCGGCGGATAGTTCATGTTGCCTGTGAAGAGGAGGTCGTATCGGACCTCCACCTGCTGCGGCGTGAAGTGATCGGTGTCCACACCGTTGGGCACCACCGCCATCCTGTCCCTCCACGGATGATAGATGTAGTCCCGGTCCTGCGCGCTGATGATCACCGAGTGATCGAACTGGTCGAACATCAGGTTCTCATACCGGATCAGTCGGCGGGTCTCTGCACGGAAGATGGGCCGCAGGTGGAAGGCTGCGGTCTCTGTGCGGCGCTCCATCCCCTTGCTCAGCGTATCCATGTAATCCAGGGTCTTGGGCAGATCGTACCGGTGCCGGACATATTCCGTGGTCCGTACCAATTGGCAGAACACATGGTCGGGCTTGAAGCGTTCGATGGCGGCATCGATCCTGCGTTGGGCATGGCCGTGGTGGAAATAGGCCACTTGGAAGGGCAGGCGGGTGAATACCGCCGTGAGCAGCTTCAGCAGGATCCGCCACCGACCGATGTGTACCACTTCGATGTGCGCGCAGAAGCCTTTCAGGTGATCGATGTGCTCCTGTGGCGTGCGCGTATCGCTCAAACAGAACAGGTACACCTCGTGCCGTTCAGCCAAGCGCGAGATCAGGTGATAGGCGCGCAACTTGTCCCCCTTTTCCAACGGATAGGGCACACGAGAGAGCAGGACCAACAATCTCATTCCTTGCGCAGCCGCTTGTAGAATGCGGTCAGTTCGGCAACGATCGGATGATCCGAATACGTGCTCGTGATCAATTTTCTTGCCTCCGCCCCGATCTGCAACGCGCGCTCGGGTTCCTTGATCAGGCCGACCATCTGTTCAACGAACTCGTTCGCATTGCGCGCGATCAGGATGTTCTTCCCATCGGTATGATCGATGCCTTCCGCGCCGATCGGTGTGGCGATCACCGGCTTGCCCATCGCCATGCCTTCGATGATCTTCACGCGCATGCCCCCGGCGGAGAAGAGCGGCACCGTCATCACACTCCGCTTGCGCATGTACTTGATCGCATCCTTCACCCGCCCTTTCACTTTCAACCCGGCGAGTTCCATGGCCATCAGGTCCTTGGGCATCTTGTTACCGGCCAGGTGCAACTGCGCCGTGGGATACTTGCGCACCACGCGCGGCCACACCGATGCCAAGAGCCAACGGATGCCTTCGTCATTCGGCAACCAATCCATACTGCCCAAATGGAAGAAGGAGGGCATCTTGCTGGCGTCGCCGGGATCCACCGGGTATTCGTCCGGATCCACACCGAAGGGAATGGTCACGATCTTCGTCTTGGAGCCGTGCTTGGAAAGGTGTTCCGCATCCGATGGGGTGATGGCCGCTACGCCGTCCACTCGATCCAGCACAGCCATCTCATAAGCGCGCAATTGGTTGGCCAGGTATCGGCGGTACGGGCGCTTGAGGATGTTCCTTTCTCCCGAGGCGATGCGATCCTGGATCACGTACTCCAGGTTGTGCGAGCGCAGGACCAAGCGGGCTTTCGTGTAGCGCCTGAGTGTTGGAATGTAGGGCGTCATGAACAAGCTCTCCAATTGCACCACGTCGAAGCGTTCCTCGCTGAGCAGTTGGATGAGCCGGATGTCCATGTCCGGGGAGAAGAAGCGGCTGATGTTGTAATTGTCCGCAGTGATCAGGTCGGTGAATGCATCCACGATGTTCACGGAGGTGTCCACGAACACACCTTCGATCCGGGTGCTCCGCACGTATTCGGCAGGGAGCGCCGCTAGGTCGAGCGGTTGCTTCGGCGTGCTGATGCACAACACCTTCACCTCGTGTCCGGCTTTGATCAGGCCCCGCGTCAGGTTGTGCATGGCCTTACTGCCCCCATCAATGGGCGGGTAAGGCGGCTTATTGCACAGTTGGAGGATGCGCATGGATACGCGGGAGAATGGAACGGATCCGCTCCCAAGTGCGATGATACGCATCGCGGTCGAAGAGCGGGCTGTCCATTGCCGCCTTCCACGTAAGCCAGCCGCCGATGGGCACCAGGATCAACGTGCTGATCCACATCCCCGGCCAGGCCTCTAAGGAACCCGCGATCACCAACTTCTCCGTGGAGAACGAGATGATGTGGAAGGCCAGGAAGAAGATCATCGCGACCACCACGGGCATTCCCATTCCGCCTTTGCGAATGATGGCCCCCAGCGGCGCGCCGATGAAGAAGAAGACCAGGCAGGCGAACGCGAGCATGGGTTTCCGGTGCCACTCGATCCGGTACCGGGAGATCTGCGAACGGCGGCCGGCGAGTTCTTCGGCGCTGCGTTCCATGAAGCCGCCACTGTTGCGGGCCATGTTCATCGCCATCTCATAGTACTGTCCACGCGCCTCTGCGCCGAGCGCGTTTTCGAACGCGGCCTGATCCACCACCGGGTCCTCCTCGCTTGCGCGTAGTGCCACTCCATCACGGAACAGTTGCAATGCATTCCGGATATGGGCCCGTTGCTCCGCTTGCCGGATCAAGGACCGAAGACGAAGGCTGTCCTCACCCACTTGAAGTTGGCCCATGGTGAGCATCTTGTAATTGTCCTTGAACAGGTCCTGATCGGTGCGTCGTAATCCAAGTCCGGAAAGGTCCATGGTCACCACATCCTGCTTGAAGGTGCCCCGCATCATGGGCAGGTCGGCCCCGCGGTCGCCCACATTCACCGCTTCATCATAGAAGTGGCCGTTCTCCAAGGTCATCACCAGGTAATGGCCATCCGCACTGCGCTGCATACGCCCACGTTCCGCGCGGATCACTGTCCCGTTCCCTTGGCCGGGGCCGCGGTGGTCATAGATCAACACGTCCGTCAATTCGCCGCTATCGGGGTCCTTGTCCTGCACGCGAATGCTGAAGCCTTCGATCCCGGTGTAGAAGACACCAGGCCGGAGATTCAAGGCCGGCTTCTTCTCCGTTACGTCCCACAGAAGCGATTTGAACTTCAGGTTCGCAACGGGCAAGAGGTTGTTGCTGAAGTAGAAGGACCCCACCGACAGAAGAGCAACGAAGATCACCAAGGGAAGCAGGATGCGGCCGAGGCCCAATCCTGCCGAACGCATGGGCACCAGCTCGGAATTCTCTCCCAGGCCACCGAGTGTCATGATACCAGCCAGCAGGATGGCCAGCGGCATGGCCAGCGGAACGAAGCTCGCCGCAGCATAGACCAGGAGTTCCACGATCACGTGCCACTCCAAGCCCTTGCCCATCAAGTCATCCACATACTTCCACAGGAACTGCATCACGAGGATGAAGACCACGATGACGAAGGTGACGAGCAACGGTCCAACGAAGGACCGGATGATCATGCCATGAAGTTTCTTCATCTTGCAGCACAACGGATCCAAGCACGGATCAGTACCGGCTACGCGCCCAGCACCCGGACCAAGGACGCGATCTGCGATGCCCAGAGCGAGCGTGTTTCCTCCACTTCGTCCGGTTCCGCATGATCCGTTACGATCAGTGCCACTTCGTTCGTCATGGCATCGATGCGCACGCGGAATTCGAAGAAGGTCTCCTCGTCCTCGTCATCGTTGCGGTGGAAGCGGATCACTTCGCCGAGTTTGCGACCGACCATGGTCGTAGCCTCCTCCTCCCCATTCCACATGAATGTGTACTGGTCCCCACGCACGTTCACATCGTCGCAGTACCACTCGCTGAAGCCACTGGGGGTGGAGATCAATTCGTAGAGCACATTCGGTGCGCTGTGTACAAGGAATTCCATGGTGATCCGCTCCTGCGTCGATCGGGAACCGCCGACGCGCTTTGGCTTCGGGGGTGGAGGAGCGGGTGCCGTGCTCACCGCAGCCACCTTCGCTTCCGCAGCCTTCACACTCTTGACCACCGACGCACTTTTCGCGGGGGGCTTCGGCGTTGGTTTTTGTGGAACCTTGGCTTTCCGAGGTGCAACCGTTGCGATCGGTTTCTTCTTCAATGCGGTTGACTTCGCAACGGGCCGTTTCGCACTCTTCACCGCTTTCGGCGCCGACTTGGAAGTACTCTTCACCTTACCGGCACGCACCGGAGGCTTCACACGTGCGAGCTTCTTTTTCGGTGCGGCCTTCGCCTTCTTGGAGGCTGCGGAGGTTTTCTTCTTCACAACCTTCTTCACCTGTGCCTTCTTCACTTTCGTCGGTTTCGCGGCCTTGTGCACAACTGGTTTCTTCTTTGCCCCCGACTTTTTCGAGGACACGGAGGATCCCTGCTTCTTGGCGTTTCGCTTCGTACCGGCTTGCTTCTTGGCCATGATGCTCGTTCAGCGTAAGGGTGTGGCGAAAGGTAACGAGATCCCTCACCCTTGCAAGTTTGAGCGTTGCCCACATTCCTATATTTGCCGCCCCTCGGAAAAATCCATTCCCTGGCGCGGTAGCTCAGCTGGTTAGAGCGCATGATTCATAATCCTGAGGTCGGGAGTTCAAGTCTCCCCCGCGCTACCAAGGCCATCCGACCTATGTCGGGTGGCCTTTTGTGCTTCATTTGGCTAACAGCGGCCATCATGCTCAGTACTGGATGTAGTCAACGGTACCGCTTTGAGCAAGGCGATGAAACGGCGATCCGACAGGTGATGACCGAGCAGGAATCCGCGTGGAATGCCGGCGATATTCACGGCTTCATGGAGGGGTATGCGGACAGTGTATGCTTCATCGGGAAGAGTGGGCGTACTTGCGGGCGTGAAGCGGTGACCGCCAACTATGTGCGCAGTTATCCGGACAAGGCCGCCATGGGCGATCTCACATTCGGCATCCACGAGGTCGTGCCCGCAGGCGCCGATCACGCGTGGCTCACCGGAACGTGGTCCTTGGTGCGAACGGCGGATACGCTCGGCGGTGGTTTCTCATTGCTCTGGCAGCGGACACCTGCGGGTTGGCGCATCCTGCGTGACCATACCTATTAGTGGCATCTATCTTCGGCGCAACCCGGGACTGTGCTGAACGAGCAAGCCTCCATGATCACACTTGTCATTGTCGTGCTCACGACGGTGATCTCCATCGCCGCGTTCAGCAACGCTTCGCTCTTCTCGAGCCTGCTTTTCGAACCCTTCGTGATCAAGGCGCGGGGCCAGTGGTACCGTTTCATCACCCATGCATTCATCCACGCGAATTGGCCGCACTTGCTGGTGAACATGTTCGTCCTGTACGTTTTCGGCCGGAACGTGGAACCGTTGCTCGGGCTGATCACCGGCGGTTCCTCTGCGCTGCCGTTCCTCGCGTTGTACGTCGGTGGTGTGCTCTTTTCAACCCTGCCGTCCTACCGCCGGCACATCCACGACCCGAACTACCGCGCCGTAGGAGCCAGCGGTGCGGTCTCCGCCATCCTCTTTGCCCAAGTGGTCATGCTGCCCACTATGCCGCTGCAATTCATGTTCTTTCCACGACCCGTTCCGGCGTGGGTCTTCGGGGTGCTCTATCTCGTATACTCGTGGTACATGGATAAGCGGGGTGGGGACAATGTGGCGCACGATGCACACTTGTACGGGGCCCTGTTCGGTGTGGTGTTCATGTTCATTCTGGATCCCGGGCTGTTATTGAGCATAGGAGGTTTCCAACACAGCCTTGGGCTATGAAAAGCCGCCCCGCCATTTTCCTGGATCGCGATGGCGTGATCAACCGCGAGCGCGGAGAGCATACGTGGCGGTTGGAGGATTTCGAGGTATTGCCTGATGTACCGAGGGCGTTACTGGAAGCCCGGAACGCTGGCTACGCCTTGATCGTGATCACGAACCAGAGCGGGATCGGGCTTGGGCTGTATGACCATGCGGATGTGAAGGCGTTACACGCCCGACTTGAAACCGTTCTGGCGGAGGCCGGGGTTCATCTTACGGATATCCTTTACTGTCCGCATCACCCTTCGGGCGGGAAGTGCCTGTGTCGGAAGCCCGGTTCGTTACTGGTGGAAAAGGCCCTTGCGAAACATGGTATCGACCCGTCGCGCTCGGTCCTCATCGGTGATCGGGACCGCGACATCGAAGCCGCCGCTGCGGTCGGGATCCGGGGTCGGTTGGTGGTGGCAAACTCCCCGTTATTTCCTTTGGTGCAGGAAGAACTGTCCCGCGCATGAGCAATTGGGTCAATATCAACGGTGAATTGCTACCCGCCGAACGTGCGAACCTCGGTCTGGATAACCGCGCCTTCCACTTCGGCGACGGCCTTTTCGAGAGCGTTCGTGTGATCAATGGGAAGGCGTGCTTTCTCGACGCCCATTGGGCGCGGCTCACCACGGGTGCAGAGGTGCTTCGCATCACCCTTCCCGAAGGATTGGACCGTGCGCGGTTCGGGTCGTTGATCGCGGCGTTGATCGAGCGAGCGGCGATCGATAGCGGCCGTATCCGATTCACCCTGTACCGCTCCGGTGGTGGGTACTACAGACCGGAGACCGATCTCGGTGTCTTCACCATCGAATTGCGTCCCTTGGACGATCCGCATTATGTGTTGAATGCGAACGGGCTGATGGTGGATATCTGGCCTGAGATGCGGAAGCCTATCAATGAACTCTCGCGCCACAAGACGTTGAACTGCCAGTACTACATCATGGCCGCGTTGTGGAGCCGGCAACGTGGCTTGGATGATTGTCTATTGCAGAATGAACGGGGAAACATCATCGAGAGCAGTGCGGGCAACCTGTTCATTGTGAGCAATGGTGTGCTGTACACCCCATCACTCAGCGACGGTTGCCTGGGCGGTGTGATGCGCGCACAAGTGATCAACCTTGCATTGGCGAACGGGATCAAGGTGTACGAGTGCTCATTGAATCCGCAGAACCTTCTGGCTGCGGATGAACTCTTCTTCACGAATGCCGTTCTTGGTGTCCGGTGGGTGGGTACGTATCGCACCAAGCGGTATGCGCACAAGTTGTCCGGCACCCTCGTGGAACTGCTGGTCGCGAACGCGTTCAGTTGAGCGTGGGGTCCTCCGGGAAGTTCGCCAACGGAGCGTACGACTTCCCCATGGACCGCAAGGTGTCTCCCCATAGATCCTTCACTTTCGATCCCATCACCTTGCGTTTCGTGGCCTGTGTGACCCACCAGGAACGTTGTTCCAACTCCTTGTTCAGTTGATCGGCCCCCCATCCGCTGTATCCGACGAAGAAGCGAACGTGCTTGGCCAAGCGCGGATCGGTCGCGAGCACGCTGCGCAGCTGTTCGTAATCGCCGCCCATGTACACGCCGTCAATGACCAAGCGGCTTCCCTGGATGTGCTCTCCGAGGGTATGGAGGTAATAGAGTTCACTGCTTTGCACAGGTCCTCCGATCCCGACCGGTGAGCCGATCGGCGGCATATTCTCCATGAGGTCGTTGATCCCCAATTCCATCTTCCGGTTCAATACGAATCCGAATGAGCCTTCATCGTTGTGTTCACAAAGCAGAACGACCGTTCTCCGGAAATAGGGGTCTGCCAAGTACGGTCCGCTCACGAGCAACCTACCGGGCCCGGGATCGAGCTTGTTGTTGGGGTCGAGATCGAGGATGCTCTCGGACATGGCGATGAAGGTAGGCGGCTGCATCCGTGTGGCGCAAGTGATGACCGATGAGCGGTGCGCCAAGCGGTGATCGGAATAACTTTCGCCCACACCCGATCGAACAGATGAGTACCGAGGACAAGGCGATCCCCCGTTCGGAATACGATCGCTCCACCCTGATGGAGGACGATGCCGGCAATGACCCCATGATGCTCTTCGGCCGATGGTTCGAAGCGGCTCAAGCTGACGGCCTGCCCGAACCACATGCCGTGGCATTGGCCACCATGGGCCCGCTCACGATCAGTTGCCGAATGGTGCTGCTTCAATCCTTTGATAAGGATGGCTTTGTGTTCTACACCAACCATAACAGCCGTAAAGCCCTGGATCTGGAGCGCGATCCGCGCGCAGCGCTCACCTTCTACTGGCCAGCGCATGAGCGGCAGATCCGTATCGAGGGGAAGGCGGAGCATGTAACGGCGGAAACATCCGATGCCTATTTCCGGTCCCGCCCGCGTGAGAGCCGGATCGGCGCATGGAGTAGTGATCAAAGCCGACCGGTGGACGATCGGGATACGTTGGAACAACGCTATGCGCGTTGGACTGAACGCTTCGCGGATACCGATGTTCCGCGACCCATCCACTGGGGTGGATACCTCGTGCGGCCGGTGCGGATGGAGTTCTGGCAGGGACGCCCCAGTAGGTTGCATGATCGCCTTGCGTACGAACAACTTTCCGACGGCACTTGGTTGTGTACGCGGTTGCAGCCTTAGGCTCCAACGGGAACGCAAAAGCCCCCGGTGGTTCCGAGGGCTTTGCACGCGAAGCTGCGGTGGTCAATTCTTCTTGGCGGCCGTTTTCTTGGCGGCGGCTTTCTTCGGCGCGGCTGCCTTCTTCGGTGCAGCGGCTTTCTTCGGAGCTGCGGTCTTGGTCTCTGTTTTCTTGACTGTAGCTTTCTTGGCAGGAGCAGCCTTCTTCGCGCCTACGCTCTTGCTTGCGGCCTTGCGCTGATTGCGAATGCTCGGACGGGTCTTGCCGGAACTGCCTTTGCGACGCTTTCCTTTCTTGGTCTTCTTATCACCTTTTCCCATGTTGCGTTATGTTATGATTGCGGGCTGCAAGTTCCAATCCCATGTGCTCGTTGCCGACATGGTTCATGCGCAATTCTCCACCCGCCCCTGTCAATAAGGATGCTCAATTGGCATCCAACGCGCTTGCACCCGGATCATCATACTCCTTGCGGATCCGTGCCTCCAAGTGATCCGCACGGTGTACCACCTTGCGCGCCCATTGCAGCTTCAGTTCCAGTTGCGCCGCTCCATCCAAGCTCCAAGGAATTGTTGAGCCTCGCAACCGTTGCATCACGGTGTACAGGGTGATCGCGGCGGATACGGAGATGTTGTAACTCTCCGTGAACCCGAACATGGGTATGCGTAAATGGATGTCAGCAGCGGCTATGAGTTCATCACTTGCTCCGGTGAGTTCAGTGCCGAAGCAGAACGCCATTGGACGATCGAGCGGAACGGACTCAGGAGTGGTGTTCTCCGCGCGAGGGGAGGTCACAACGATCGCGTAGCCCATCTCCTTCAACCGCTTCACGCACCGGGCGCTGTTCCCTCCGGTACCACGGTAACGGTGCATGGTGGTCCATTTGGAGGAACCCAGGGTCACGTCCGGATTCACCGTGTACTTGTTCCTGTTCTCGATGATGTGCAGGTCCTGGATACCCAACAGATCACAGGTGCGTACCACTGCGCTTGCATTGTGCGGCTGGTAAATATCCTCCAGTACCGCAGTGATGTGCCGGGTGCGTAACGGCGCCAGGCGATCGAATAGCGATCGCTTGTTGTCGGTGATGAACTCACCGAGCCGTGCGTACAATTCCTCGTCGGTCATGTTGATCGGGGTACAAAAGAAAAGCCCCTCGCGTTGGCGAGGGACTTTCCAGGATCCTTGGTCGGGGATTACTTCACCTTGTTGGAGAGGTCCGCACCGGCCTTGAACTTCACCACCTTCTTGGCAGCGATCTTGATCTCCTTACCCGTCTGTGGGTTGCGGCCTTTACGAGCAGCACGCTTGGTGATGCTGAAGGTGCCGAAGCCAACGAGGGCTACGCGCTCTCCCTTGCGGAGTGCCTTGGTGGTGTTCGTTACGAAAGCGTCGAGGGCGCGCTTCGCATCAGCCTTGGAGATCTTTGCCTCAGAGGCCATCGACTCGATCAATTCTGCTTTGTTCAGTCCCATGATAGTTTGGTATTTGAGTTTGTTGGTTTAGAGAACTCGAGGACAAATGTATCCGCAGACCCGCGTCTGTCAAGGGATTCAGGCCATCTATTCGGGAAAATGTTGAAAAATCAGGGGGTTTGTTCATAACTCCGCCTGAAACCCGCCGGTACCAAGGGTTTGCGGATAGGTGTGTTTCCTGAATTCAGGAAGTGTTGGGCCAACGCATTCCAAGCGTTCGAACTGCACGCGATCGCGTCCTTCAAAGGTGGATGATCCCGGGCGGATGACCCTCAGCGGGATATCGGAAGTACAGCGCACACCACGCGGTGTGGCCATGGGAGTGATGATGGTGTGACCTGGTCCGATGCGAATAGGATCGAGCCTCCAATGAAGTGTGCGGTGATCCTGAGCGTTGATTCAGGAGAATAGAAGCGAGCCGAAGCCTTGAGCACCGCGGGTGAACTCCGCTGCGCTCATCCGCTTCCGTCCTTCTTGTTGAACCTCCCGCAGTTCGATCACACCTGATCCACATCGGGCGAAGAATCGATCGCCTTCGATCCATGACGCACCGATCGGTCGGCCCGGATCAGATGTGCTCGAAACGACGGAGCGGAGGATCTTGAACTGCATCGATCCACGCATGGAGGTATTCAGTTCTGTGGTTGCTCCGGGAAAAGGGGAGAGGCCACGGATCAGGTCATGGACCTGTTGTGCGGATCGGTTCCAGTCTATCCGACAATTCGTAGGCGTGAGTTTCGGTGCAGTCCGAAGCTCTCCCGTGATCGGTGGTTGCGGAGTTGATCGCGCATTCCCTGATAGGATCGAGCGCACCGTTCGCACGAGTACGGATGCTCCGGTCATCATCAAGCGATCGTGCAGTTCCCCGGCCGTTTCCTCCGGTCCGATGTCCACGGCTGCATGATCGAGCAGATCACCGGTGTCGATCTCGTGTCGGATGAAGAAGGTGCTCACGCCGGTGCGTTCCTCGCCGTTGATCACTGCCCAATTGATCGGAGCGGCACCGCGGTATTGCGGCAATAAGGATGCGTGCAAATTGATCGTGCCCTTTCGCGGTTTTGACCATACCACTTCCGGAAGCATGCGGAATGCAACCACGACGAAGAGGTCTGCATTCAACCGATCCAATTCCTCAAGGAAGTCCGGGTCGCGCAATCGTTCAGGTTGGAGAATGGACGATCCGAGTTCCATGGCACGTTGCTTCACAGCGCTCTCACGGAGTTGGCGACCACGACCAGCAGGGCGGTCCGGCGCGGTGACCACAGCGGCCACATTCACCCCGGCTTCGATGAGCGCATCGAGCCCGGCCACCGCGAATTCGGGTGTGCCCATATAGATGATGCGCTGTTCGTTCATCGCGTGCTTCGCAGGATCGGGTGCGAAGGTGCGATGCGGAACCGGTATGGAAGGAGTGCGTCATCACCGGCGTAGTCCACGCCGATCCGCGGGCCGATGATGATCGCGCTTCGTGGAATGCGAACGCCGTGATCCTCAATGGTGATCGGGCCTTGTGAAAGATCCAGGCCCGTGTGTTCAGTGCGGATCCCCAACGCTTTGGTCAACAACGCAGGTCCATCGGTGCGGAGAGTGCCGGTCCCACGTCGCCGATGTATCATCTCCAACCCTTCGATCGGGACCACGGCACGGATCAACACCGCATGCGGCGTTCCTGAACGATGCGTGACCACATTGAAGAGATGATGCATGCCGTAGCACAAGTACACGTACGCGATCCCTCCGTTCTGGTACATCGGATCCGTTCGCGCTGTTCGTTTGCCGCCGAAAGCGTGTGAGGCCCGATCGCCGATCCCGGCGTACGCTTCCGTTTCCGTGATCAACCCGACTGTTCGTTCTCCGTCGAACGTTGTTACGAGTGCCTTTCCGATCAAATCCTGTGCGATGCGCACGACATCGGTCCGTTGATAGAACGCAGCAGTAAGTACCTGGCCATGATCACTTGGTCGCATCTCCGCCGGAACCGGTTTCATCGCGCACCATGCGCTCCGCGTGCAGGTTGCGTTCGTATGTCCCCAAGGGTTCGCTGACCAGACTCGAAGCCGAAGGATCCTTCTTGTGGTCAACACGGTTCCTGCACACATCACACCGGCCGCAATCAGTGGGGTCGGATTCTCCGAAGTAGCGGAGCAAACTGCTCATGCGACAGCGATCCTTGCTCCGTACCAGGTCCAACATGGCGCGCAACCGATCGGTGGCACGGATCCTCCGATCATTCAGCGCTTTCGGATCAAGCGCCAAGCGTGCGGCGTCCTGTCGCGGAACCAGCAAGGTGGCCGTGGGGGCATCCGTTCGCGGGTGATAAGAGATCACGGCTTGGCGATCCAACTCCTTCAAATGGGTGATCACCTTCTCCTCATTCCATTCCATCAAGCGTGCAATGCGAGCTTCATCCACCGGCGCTGCTTCCTCGAACATGCCGCCGTAGAGTCTGAGGAGGACTTCCAACAGTTTCCCGAACCGTTCATCGCCCACCCGCATCCGATGAATGGTGCTGTGGTCCGCGCGGATCAGGATCCGTGAGGGTGAATGCGCTCCGTCGGAGAGGGCGACCGTTCCGTTGAGTTCGAGGATCTTCAACGCGTGAACCACCGTGGTCGGAGGGGATCCGATCCGTGAAGCGATCGAGGTGATGTCGACGGGGTAGGTCTCTTGGAACCCGGATCCCACCGCGATACCGTGCGTGTCAGCAAACGCTTGGTAGACCTTGCGCACATCATCAAGTGGTGGGAACCCGGATCGCAATCGTTCCATTGCACGCTCTTCATCACCCGGGCCGGTGAGGAGGAATGCATGTGCGGTCCTGCCATCCCTTCCCGCGCGACCGGCTTCCTGGTAATAGCTCTCTATATCCGCTGGCGGTTCCATGTGTACCACACAACGCACGTCCGACTTGTCGATACCCATGCCGAAGGCATTCGTTGCGACCACGCAACGGAGCGTGCCCTTGGTCCATGACTTCTGGATCAGATCCCGCTGGTTGCCTACAAGACCTGCGTGGTAGGCTTCCGCCGCGATTCCTTGTTGTTGCAGGAAATGCGCGATACGAACGGTGCCCTTCCGATCACGGACGTAGATGATCGCCGAGCCCGGCACATTCTCCAGGATCCGAAGAAGGCGGCCCATGCGATCCTCGCCACGGCTCACCCATAGCACCAGTTCCGGTCGTGCGAATCCGCCACGAATGGCGTTCGCTTTCCGGAACTGCAACTGATCCATGACGTCCGTTGCGACCTCAGGTGTTGCTGAAGCGGTCAACGCCAGTACGGGTACTTCGGGATGATGCTCCCGGATGGAAGCGATGTTGCGATACGACGGCCTGAAATCAAAACCCCATTGCGAAATGCAATGCGCTTCATCCACGGCGATCAGGCCAAGTGGGAGTCGTGGAAGTCGACCGAGGAACGCATCGGATGCGAGTCGTTCCGGGGAGACGAGCAGGAACGGGATCATGCCGAGTACCGCACTATCAAGCGTATTCTCCACTTCGGTCCACGACATGCCGGAGTTGATCGCGCGTGCGTTGATCCCGCGTTCCCGCAGATGCTCCACTTGATCCTTCATCAGTGCAATGAGCGGCGAAACGACCAAGCACATCCTACCCATGCACAAGGCAGGTACTTGGTAGCAAATGCTCTTTCCACCACCGGTCGGAAGAAGGGCCAACGTGTCCTGGCCCGCCAACACAGCATCCACCACTGCGCCCTGCAACGGACGGAAGGAATCGTATCCCCAATACTGCTTGAGGATCGCTAATGGCTTCCCCGGAATGATCGATCCTTCAGGTGACATCTGTTAACATTACGACCGGGTCCTTCAATTACCATTGCCATACCAGCGGTGACCACGGGACTACATTTGCTCCGATCACAAACACTGAAACGCGATGATCACAACCGGCCAAAAGATAGCCATCCAGCG
>Ga0138256_10003254_pt1 | contig 17313 bp, 15 predicted proteins | sample KNB2016incub_MG_FD_105486 | JGI IMG/M metagenome (GOLD analysis project Ga0138256, IMG submission 105486) | Active sludge microbial communities from wastewater in Klosterneuburg, Austria - KNB2014incub_MG | ecosystem: Engineered > WWTP > Activated sludge > Unclassified | place: Austria... | reverse complement strand
GCCCTGCACACCGAAGGCGGGCGAGGCGGAGGAAAAGATGGCGCCGAGGGAGGCCGCCGCCAGCATCGCGACCAGGGTGGCGGGCAGGTTGGGCAGGTAGGCGGCGACGCGATCACCCTTCCCCACGCCGACGCCGCGCAGGGCCGCGGCGGTCTGCGCCACGGCGCGATGGAGTTCGGCATGGCTGGCGCGGCCCCTGACCTTGTCTTCGCCCCAGAAGACCAGGGCGTCGGAGCCGTCCCGGCTGCGCAGCAGGTTCTCGGCGAAGTTGAGGCGCGCGTCCGGAAACCAGCGTGCGCCGGGCATCCGGTCGGCGTCGACCAGCGCGCGCGCACCGCGAACGCCGACGACGCCGCAGAAATCCCATACCGCGCACCAGAACGATTCCGGCTGCGCCACCGACCAGCGGTGCAGCGCATCGAAGTCGGCCGGCTGCGTATCGCTGCGCACGGCCGCGGCACGCATGAAGGCGCTCACGGCGGCGGCGGCGATACGCGGCTTCGAGGGTTTCCAGAGGGGCTTGGGGTCGTTCATGTCGTGGGGCCTTCGGCGAGCTTCCTCATGTTGTCGGGCAGCGGAATCGGGCGCCCGCTGGCGGGATTGATCCAGACCATCTTGGCGTCTCCCGTTGCGTACAGCTTTTCCTCCCCGTGCAGGCGCAATTCGTAGTGCGTCGGCAGGCTGCTGCGCCCCGGCTGGCCGATGAACATGCGCAGTTCGACGTTGCCCGGGTAGACCAGCGGCGCGAGGAACGTGCAGCCGGCATTGACGATGACCGGCCCTTCGCGGGCGTTTTGCCCGGTGTTGTAGCCCAGTTGCTCGAACCACTCGATGCGCGCCTGTTCCATGTAGCGGAAATAGACCGTGTTATTGACGTGCCCCATGGCATCCATGTCGCCCCAGCGGATCGGCAGGATGGTGGTGAAGATCAGCTTGCGCGTGTGTTCCATCGTTCGCGAATAGTCGGCGGATAGAATCGAATTATAATGGCGCCCGGTCGTTCATCGCGACCTCCAAGAAAAGCAGCCGTCCAGCGGCCACCCAGACAAAAGGAAGACAGCATGCAGCGCGAATCCATGGAGTTCGACGTCGTCATCGTCGGTGGCGGCCCGGCCGGGCTGGCCGCGGCGATACGGCTGAAGCAGCGCAATGCGGACCTCAGTGTCTGCCTGATCGAAAAAGGCGCCGAGGTCGGCGCGCACATCCTGTCCGGCGCGGTGATGGACCCGCGCGCGATCACCGAACTGATGCCCGACTGGAAGGAGAAGGGCGCGCCGCTGGATACCCCGGTGAGCGAAGACCGCTTCATCATCTTCTCCGAGACGGGCGGCTTCAAGGTACCCAATGCCCTCCTCCCCGGCTGCTTCCTCAACCACGGCAACTTCGTCGTCAGCCTCGGCAATGTCTGCCGCTGGCTGGCGCAGCAGGCCGAGGCGCTCGGCGTGGAGATCTATCCCGGCTTCGCCGGCGCGGAGGTGCTCTACGACGAGGCGGGCGCGGTGCGAGGCGTCGCCACCGGCGACATGGGCGTCGGCCGCGACGGTCAGCCCACCGACGCCTACCAGCCGGGCATGGAGCTCATCGGAAAATACACGCTCTTCGCCGAGGGCTGCCGTGGCCACCTCGGCAAGCAGCTGGAAGAGCGATTCAAGCTGCGCAATGGCGCCGACCCGCAGGTCTACGGCATCGGCATCAAGGAACTGTGGGAGGTCAGGCCGGACCGGCACGCCAAGGGTCTGGTCATGCATACCGGCGGCTGGCCGATGCAGCCGGACACCTATGGCGGCGGCTTCGTCTACCACCTCGAAGGCAACCTGGTCGCGATCGGCTTCGTCGTCGGACTGGGGTACGCCAATCCGCACCTCTCGCCCTTCGAGGAATTCCAGCGCTACAAGCTGCATCCGCTGGTGAAGCCGTTTCTCGAAGGCGGCAAGCGCATTTCCTACGGTGCCCGCGCCCTCGCCGCCGGCGGCCTGCAGGCGCTGCCGAAGCTGATCTTCCCCGGCGGCGCGCTGATCGGCGACGATGCCGGCTTCCTCAACGCCGCGCGCATCAAGGGCTCGCACTCGGCCCTGAAGACCGGCATGCTCGCCGCCGACGCCCTGGCCGACGCGCTCAGCGCCGGCCGCAGCGGAGACGAACTGACAGACTACCCGCGCCGCTTCCGCGAATCCTGGCTCTACGAAGAGCTGCACCGCACGCGCAACTTCAAGCCATGGATGGGCAAGGGGCTGTGGCTGGGCTCGCTCATGTTCGGTATCGACCAGCAGGTGTTCCGCGGCAAGGCGCCGTGGACGCTGCGCCTGTCGGCCGACCACACCAAGCTCCGGCCGGCGGCCGACTGCGCACCGATTTCCTATCCGAAGCCGGACGGCGTCATTACCTTCGACCGGCTATCCTCGGTGTTCCTTTCCAACACCAACCATGAGGAAAACCAGCCCTGCCACCTGCGCCTGAAGGATGACGGCGTGCCGGTCCGCGTCAACCTCGCCCTTTATGATGCGCCCGAGCAGCGCTACTGCCCGGCCGGCGTCTACGAGATCGTGCGCGATGCGGACGGGTCGAATCCGCGCCTGCAGATCAACGCGCAGAACTGCGTCCATTGCAAGACCTGTGACATCAAGGATCCGACGCAGAACATCACCTGGGTGGTGCCGCAGGGGGGCGAGGGCCCCGTCTATCCGAACATGTAGCCGGGCGGGACGTCGACGATGCCCTGGCGCTGGATATTCCTGGCACTGATCGGCTACGGTTTGTGGCACGCATGGTCGGGCCGCACCCAGCAGCAGCCCGAAGGCGTGCTTGCGCCGAACGCACCGCGCCAGATCGCGGTCGATCGCCGCACCGCCCTCGAAAAGCACGGCTACACGCTGGAACCGCTCGCCCGCTTCGAGGTCGAGGCACGCGTCCTCGGCCGGGAACAATACCGTACCGACCGCGAGTCGAAGCTGGCGCCGGTCGACCTCGCGCTGGGCTGGGGCCGGATGTCGGACAGCGCAGTCCTGAAAAAGGTATCGGTCTCGCAGAGCAACCGCTTCTATTTCTGGCGGGTGGACGAGTTCCCGATTCCGCAGGATGAGATCGTCGCGAGCAGCGGCAACATGCACATGATCGCGGCCAACGCGGCCATCGAGAAACGGCTCCGGAACATCCGTCCCGGCCAGCTCGTCAGCCTGTCCGGCTACCTGGTCGAGGCCAGCGCACCCGACGGCTGGCGCTGGCGCTCGTCGCTCAGCCGGACCGACACGGGATTCGGCGCCTGCGAACTGGTCTGGGTCGAGGAACTCTCGGTGCGCTGAGCCGTCCTCAGGCCGGCTGCAGGTTGCCCAGCACGCCGGTCACCGCCCGGTCGAACAGCGCCTCTTCCACGACGAGCTCGGCTAGGCCGACGCGGAACTGGTGCGCCAGCGCATCCGGCGAGATCGAGGTTGCACGCGGCGAGCGCGGGTTGGTAAAGAGGAAGACACCGCGCTGCGGGCTGATCCAGGAAAGACGCGCGCGCGCCGCACCGTCATCGCTTTGGCGGAACTCGACCCAGTCCCCGCGCTTGAGCTGGGCCACCCAGCCACGGTAGATGTCGGCGCCCGAAACCTCGCCGCGGCCGCCGACCAGGGCCACCTCCTCGATCTGCACATCGTCCTGCGTGATGCGCGTGACGAGCAGTTCGCCTTCGGGATTGATTGCGTACTGGTCCGTCGGCGAAGGTGCCGCGTCCTCCGGCTGCCCCGCGGCTTCACTCCCGGCAGGGGATTCCTGCGGCACTACGCCGCCGAGCCCGGCCTTGACCGCCGCCGAATGCAGGGTCACCAGCTGGTCGAAGAACTCGCTGCGGCTTTCCTGCGACAGGCGGATGCTGTCCAGGCCGATATGCAGGGCGCGCAGCAGGCCGGGCAGGGTGCCCACGAGCTGCTTGCGCTCCTCGCTGTTTTCCTTCGGGGCAACGCTCCACAGCAGGTCGTCCATGGTCGACACGGCGCTCAGGTAGGCGTGGTGTTCCTCGCCGTGGCGCAGGCAGAGCTCCTTCAGCACGTGCTGCCAGTGCTGGACGAGGAACTGCCGCACCGCCGGAGGCACGGACGATGCGTCGCGGCGCGAAACCGCTTCACCGGCGATGACCCAGGCGATTTCCTCCGCCTCGCGCTGGCGCATCAGGTCGGCCGAACGCTCGGCAATGCCCTCCGCGTGCGCGTCGCGCTCGGCAACCACGGCCGCGAGCAGGTTGATGGCATCGGTGAAGACCTGCACGTCGCGCTCGAAATCGCTCTGGATCCGCTCGACGATGAAGGACAGTTCCTGGTAAAGCGGATCATCCTGGTCGACGCGGGCGCCCCAGGAGATGGCCGCGTGAGAAATGTCGTCCAGCAGCTTGCGCGCCGGGTGTGCCTTGCTCGAGAAGAACGCCTTGTCGAGCATCGCGACCTTGAGGACGGGGATCTGCAGCCGTCCGACCAGGGCCTTGATGCCATCCGGGATCTGCGCATCGTCGAAGATGAAATCGAAGAGCATGGCGACGATGTCGATGGTGATCGCATCGAGCTGGCCAACGCCCTCCTCCAGCGCCCGCGCCTTGATCTCGCGCAGCACGTTGGTGGTGCCGGAAACGGCGAAGATCGATGGCGGCAGTGCCTCGGCACCGGCCTCGGCGGCTGCCGCGACCATCCCGCTACGCTGGAAGGCTGTCAGGGAATCGAGCCAGTCGTTCGCCATGGCCGCGGCCGCTTCGCCGCCCGCCGGCTCGCTGGCGCGTGCCGGTGCGGCACCGAGCGGAAACGCCTGGGCCGCGCTGGCGACGCTGGTATATCGGGCCTGCATCAGCTGCTGCAGCGCCGAGAACAGGTCGGCGCCGGTCGGCTCTTCCCCGGCGCGGGGCGAGGCCGCTTCGGCCTTGCCCGGCACCTTGCCGGCGGCGCCCGGATTCGACGGCCTCCGGTAGGCGTGCTTGAGATCGGGCAACACGTCCCAGCGCACCATCTCGGTGTTCAGGTCGGCGTACACCGAGTGCAGGACCTCCGACACGCGGCGCTCGATCTGGCGCAGCAGCACCAGCTTCTGCTTGAGGGTGCCGTCGATTTCGTCGCAGGCCGCCTTCAGGCCGGTGCAGACCGCCTGCGGGCTGATCGGGTTTTCCTCGTCCTTGAGCTCGCTCTTGCCGAGCAGCACGGCCACCCGCTCGCCGAGGACCGACAACTCGTCCTCGCAGTTTTCGCGCAGGTTGCCCGCAACCTGTTGCAACGCGATGCTTTCGGCCAGCTGGTCTTCGTCGACCAGCGTCAGTTCGAGGGCGTTTGCGGCGGCGGACTGGATCGCCGGGCGGACTTCCCCGCGCAGGGTGCGGTTGAAGGTATCGACGAACTGCCGCGCGAAGGCGTCTTCGATGCGCGGCCACTTCTCCTTGGCCTTGCCGCGTACCTCGAGATACAGATCGTGCATTTCCTTCTCGAAGGTGGCCTCGGCCATCTGGAAAAGATCTTCCTCGATCTCGGCGAGCATTTCGTGGAGCGACTGCGACAGCCGGCGCATTGCCAGGTCGCGGCAGTCGTTGAGCATGCGACCGGACTCGACCGGGCTGATCGTGCGGCCGCCACGACCCCGTTCGCTCAGGTTGAAGATATTGCTCGTAGCTGGCGCAGCCATGGTATGCCTCCGTTCAAAAACGACGGGCGCAGACAGAACCGGGCGGCAGGCAGGCGGAAAGGCTGTGCGGGAACTCGATACCCCGCCAGTCGGCGACAGAAAGGAAGATGCATGTGCTGCAACCTCTATCCGGCGACCCCGCTGCCATAGAATCCTCCGCTTGAAGCGAAAGGTCCCTTAGACCGGTTGTTTTGCGCCCCCACCTTTCGGTGAGTTTGCCCTTATCAGATATTGGCTAACCCGAATCCATTAACGGTATTCCGGGCCAGAAACTTGAGGCTTTTGAGCAGAAAGCCCCAAGACCGAGCGTGACATATTTCACGCTTTCAGGCGTATTGATAGCACAACAATTCGACCCTGACAAGTGTCGTGAAACCACGACAACATTTTGATTCATAAAGAAAACGGGGCCCGCAGGCCCCGTTCCGGGCGACCATCGGCGCCTCAGAACTGATCGTCGGCAAGTGCCAGGGCGCCGGCTCCCCCGTAGGCGACGGTTTGAGCCAGGCCGGGGGCCTGGGCGAGCAGGTGATCGGCAAAAAACCGCGCCGTCGCGACCTTCCCCTTGAGAAAGGCTTCGTCCCCTCCCCCCGCGGCAAGCTTCGCCTGTGCGATCAGCGCAGCGCGGGAGAGTTGCCAGCCGCCGGCGACGATGCCGAAGAGGCGCAGAAACGGCACGGCGCCGACATGCACGCCCTTCACATCCTGGCTGAAATGGGTCACGACGTAGGCCGCCGCTTCGCTCAGGGCCTGCACGCCGCGCGAAAAGCCGGCGTGAATCGCCGCAAAGTCGGCACCCGCCTGTTTCGCCAGTTCCCCTTCCACCTGGCGCATGACGCCGATCACCGACGTGATGGTGGCGCCGCCTTCGCGCGCGATCTTGCGGCCGATCAGGTCGTTTGCCTGGATGCCGGTGGTGCCCTCGTAGATCGTCGTGATGCGCGCATCGCGCAGGTGCTGTGCCGCACCCGTCTCTTCGATGAAACCCATGCCGCCGTGCACCTGGATGCCGAGTGAGGCGACCTCGATGCCGGTCTCGGTGCTCCAGCCCTTGACGACCGGAATCATCAGGTCGACGAACGCCATGTTGCGCTTGCGCTCCTCGGCATCGGGATGGCGCTGGGCGGCATCATGCGCCGCCGCAACCACATACGCGAGTGCGCGCATGGCCTCGGTCTGCGAGCGCATCAGCATCAGCATGCGGCGGATGTCCGGATGGCGAATGATCGGCACCGGGCCGGATCCGTCGGCCAGGTCGCGGCCCTGCACGCGATCGCGTGCGTAGGCCACCGCCTGCTGGTAGGCGCGCTCGGCAATCGCCACGCCTTCAAGGCCGACGGCAAAGCGCGCCGCGTTCATCATGATGAACATGTACTTGAGACCCTCGTTCTCCTTGCCTACCAGATAGCCGACGGCGCCTCCGTGGTCGCCATAGGCCATGACGCAGGTCGGACTGGCATGGATGCCGAGCTTGTGCTCGATCGACACGCAGTGCGCATCGTTTCGCTCGCCGAGGGAACCGTCGTCGTGAACCATGAACTTCGGCACGACGAAGAGCGAGATGCCCTTTACCCCTTCCGGTGCATCGGGCGTGCGCGCCAGCACCAGGTGGATGATGTTCTTCGCCATGTCATGGTCGCCGTAGGTGATGAAAATCTTCTGCCCGAAGACCTTGTAGGTGCCGTCGCCCTGCGGCACGGCGCGCGCGCGCACCATGGCCAGGTCGGAGCCCGCTTGCGGCTCGGTCAGGTTCATCGTGCCGGTCCACGTGCCCTCGATCATGTTCGGCAGGTACTTCGCCTTCAGCTCAGGCGTGCCGGACAGGGTGATGGCCTCGATCGCGCCGGTGGTGAGCAGCGGACAGAGTGAAAAAGCCATGTTCGACGCCTTCCACATCTCCTGCACCGCGGCCACCACCACCTTCGGCATCCCCTGCCCGCCATGCTCGACCTCGCAGCCGATGCCGTTCCAGCCGTTTTCGACGAAGCGCGCATAGGCCTGGCCAAAGCCTGCCGGCATGGTCACGCTGCCATCCTTCCAGCGCGCACCTTCCGCGTCGCCCGACGCATTGATCGGCGCAAGGACGCCGGCGGCGAACTTCGCCGCTTCATCGAGGATCGCGTCGATGGTGTCCGGCGTCGCTTCTTCCAGACCCGGCAGTTTGCCGACCTGTTCGATTCCCGCAAGTTCGCGCAAGACGAACTGCATGTCCTTGATGGGTGCGTGATATGCGCTCATTGGTCCTTCTCCATGGGTGTTGTCTCGCCGGCCAGCCGGCTTTCCAGAATGTCCTGCAGAAACAGGATGTCGTTCACCACGGCGACCGGAAAGCCGCCGCGTTCGCCGTCGCGGTTGTCGTCCAGCAGATGACGCAGGTAGTCGAAGCACGCCGCCGCCGGCCAGGCTGCGACCACTCTTTCGAGCACGTGCTGGATCTGCTCGATGCCGGCGACGGCCCCCCCGCTATCCGCCGGCTCGTCGAAGAACGATCGCAGCGGCTCGCCGGAGAGCCCCTCGTCCCAATCGGGGACGCGCAGGTTGAAATACTGGTGGGCCGCCTTCGCCGTCTCGTCGAACTCATCCCGCATGCCTGCCTGGCGATACACCTCGAGCAGCTTCAGCCAGGGGCGCACCGACACGGCCGGCTGCACCGCCAGGAAATCCCGCAACGCAATCACCGCGCCCTTGAGACTGCCATGGTGCAGCAGCACCTGCACCAGGTCGAGCGTCGTCGCCACGTCGCTGTCCGGCGTCCCCGGCTCCGGCTGCGGCGGTGCCGCCAGAATGATGGTCTTGTCCGCATCCTCGGCTTGCGGCGCCGTCGGCACCGCAAGGCGCACCGCCGGTTGCGGCGCAACCTCCATGATCTCCGTCTCGGGCGATTCGTTGACAATGGTCGCCGCATCGGCCGGCTGCGTACGCACGCGCGGCCGCCGCTGGCGCCAGGCCATTCCGAGGAGGGCGGCACCGGCGCCCAGGGCGGCCATCCACGCAACCGCCGAATCCCCCTCGTCGCTGCGCCTGGCCGCGCCCAGCGCAACCGGCGGATCCGGCAGCACCACGGATGGCAACCCGTCCGGCCGCGCCGCCTCGGCGCGCATCGATTCGATCGCTGCCTGCGTTCCGAGGATGCGTTCGAACAACTCGTTCAGGCGGGCGTTCTGATCCGACAGTGCCTCCGCCAGCCGGTACTCGCGCCGCAGCAGATCGCGCTGCGCGTCGTCGAGCCCGGGAGTGGACTCGATGCGGACGGCGAACTGCAATGCCGGCGCGTCCTGCGGCGCCACCGCAGCAAGGAGGGCACAGAGTGTCGCCCAGCCGGCGCGGCTAGCCAAGGTGCCCCCTCAGCCCAGTTCCGCGATCAGTTCGGGCACGGCCTGGAACAGGTCGGCCACGAGGCCGTAGTCGGCCACCTGGAAGATCGGCGCCTCGGGATCCTTGTTGATGGCGACGATCACCTTGCTGTCCTTCATGCCGGCCAGATGCTGGATCGCACCCGAGATGCCGACGGCGATGTAGAGGTCCGGCGCGACGATCTTGCCGGTCTGGCCGACCTGGTAATCGTTCGGCACGAAGCCGGCGTCGACCGCCGCGCGCGAAGCGCCCAGCGCAGCACCGAGCTTGTCGGCCAGCGGCTCGAGCACCTTGTGGTAGTTCTCGCCGCTGCCCATGCCGCGGCCGCCGGAGACGATGATCCGCGCGGCGCCCAGCTCGGGGCGCGCGCTCTGGGTCAATTCGCGGCCGATGAGCTTCGCGACGCCGGAGTCGGTGCCCGCGGCAATCGGCTCCACGACTGCCGAGCCGCCCGGGCCTGCCGCCTCGAAGGCGGTGCCGCGCACCGTGATGACCTTGACGGAATCGGCGCTCTTCACCGTCGCCAGCGCGTTGCCGGCATAGATGGGACGCACGAAGGTGTCGGCCGATTCGACCGCGACGATTTCGGAGATCTGCGCCACGTCGAGCAGCGCCGCCACGCGCGGCAGCACGTTCTTGCCAAAGGTGGAGGCCGGCGCCAGGATGTGCGTATAGCCGGCGGCGTTGGCATGGATCAGCGCGGCGACGTTCTCCGGCAGCTGGTCGGCGTAGGGCGCCGCGTCGGCGACGCGCACCTTGGCAACGCCGTCGAGCTGCGCAGCGGCCTGGGCGGCCGCGGCGCAAGCGGCACCCGCCACCAGCACATGGATTTCCCCGCCGAGCTTTTTCGCGGCGGTCAGGGTATTCAGCGTCGCAGCCTTGATCGAGGCGTTGTCGTGTTCGGCAATGACCAGGATGCTCATCAGATCACCTTCGCTTCGTTCTTGAGTTTGTCGACCAACTGCTTGACGTCGGCCACCTTGGTGCCGCCGGCCCGCCTGGGCGGTTCGGCGACCTTCAGCGTGGTCAAACGCGGCGCCACATCGACCCCGAGGTCGGCCGGCTTCAGCGTGTCGAGCGGCTTCTTCTTGGCCTTCATGATGTTGGGCAGCGTGGCGTAGCGCGGCTCGTTCAGTCGCAGGTCGGTGGTGATCACTGCCGGCAGCTTCATCTCGACGGTCTCGAGGCCGCCGTCGATCTCGCGCGTCACCGTCGCCTTGCCGTCGGCGATGACGACCTTCGAGGCAAAGGTGGCCTGCGGCCAGCCCATCAGCGCGGCGAACATCTGGCCGGTCTGATTGGCGTCGTCGTCGATGGCCTGCTTGCCGAAGATGACGACCTGCGGGCCCTCCTTCGCGGCGACCGCCTGCATCAGCTTGGCCACCGCCAGCGGCTGCAGCTCGACGTCGCTCTCGACCAGGATGGCGCGGTCGGCGCCGATGGCCAGTGCCGTGCGCAGGGTCTCCTGGCAGGCGGCGATGCCGCAGGAGACGGCAACCACCTCGGTGGCGATGCCGGCTTCCCTGAGGCGGACCGCTTCCTCGACGGCGATCTCGTCGAAGGGATTCATGGACATCTTGACGTTGGCGAGGTCCACGCCGGAACCATCACCCTTGACGCGCACCTTGACGTTGTAGTCAACGACACGCTTGACCGGTACGAGGATCTTCAATCCTGCTCTCCTTTGCGTTAGTGCAATCGCCGCGCCGCGCGCGGCCATCTCTCCACCGGCCGATTATGGCACCGGGCCGGAGGGTTTGACACGGCCGGCGGTTGCCGGCAGAATCCTTCCATACGCTACCGTATGGCCCCGCTATGCTAGCGCAAGCTTTCGTGCTTTTCAATATGTCCGAAGACAATGCCTAAGAAAACGGACGCGACACGCCAGCAACTTGACCGCGAAGCCTGGATCAAGGCGGCGCAGGACATCCTTGCCGAGAATGGCCTCGAAGGCATCCGGGTCGAGGTACTGGCCAAGCGCCTGGGCGTCACCAAGGGCAGCTTCTATTGGCACTTCAAGGACCGCCGCGACCTGCTCGACGCCGTGCTGGAGACCTGGAAGGACGGTCGCATCCGCGACATCCAGAAGCAGACGCGCGCCGTGCCGGGCGAGGAGCTGCCGCGGGCCTACCATGTGATCGAGGTCTACAGCGCCAACCGCAACCGCAAGGGCATGCTCATCGAAATCGCCATGCGCGACTGGGCGCGGCGCGATGCGGCGGCAGCCGCCGTGGTCGAGGAAGTCGATGCCGCCCGCCTGGAATTCGGCCGCCGGGGCTTCGAGGCGCGCGGCATGGCGCCGCTCGAGGCCTCCAGCCGCAGCCTGCTGCTCTACGCCTACGTGTTCGGATTGAGCCTGATGAGCTGCGGCAGGTTCGACGCCGAGATGGACGAGATGAAGCGCTGGATCGCCGACCGGATCGCGCGTTAGCGCGATCCGATCACCCGCTTGTACAGCGCCCCCAATTCGCCGACGATGCCGCGGCGGAAAGCCAGCACGCAGACGACGAAGATCGCCCCCATGATGACGGTGACGAGGGAGCCGACCTTGTCGGCCAGCTCGTTCTGCAGGGTGACGATGGTGGCGGCGCCGACCACCGGGCCGAACACCGTGCCCATGCCGCCGAGCAAGGTCATCAGCACCACCTCGCCCGAAGTGTGCCAGTGGGCATCGGTCAGCGTGGCGAAGCGGAACACCAGCGTCTTGGTGGCGCCGGCCAGGCCGGCCAGGCCGGCTGAAAGCACGAAGGCCAGCAGCTTATATTTCGCCACGTCGTAGCCGAGCGAAATGGCGCGTGCCTCGTTCTCGCGAATGGCCTTCAGCACCTGGCCGAAGGGCGAATGGATGGTGCGGTGGATCAGCCAGAAGGCGAAGACGAAAATCGCCAGTACGAAGTAGTACAGGTTGACGTCGTCGGCCAGGTCGATGAAGCCGAGCAGCTTGCCGCGCGGCACGTCCTGCAGGCCGTCCTCGCCACCGGTGAACGGCGCCTGCAGGAAGAAGAAGTACATCATCTGCGCCAGCGCCAGGGTGATCATGGCGAAATAGATGCCCGAGCGGCGAATCGCCAGGCTGCCGATCACCCAGCCCAGCGCGGCGGCCGCCAGGGCGGCGGCGATCAGACCGAGTTCCGGCGGAAAGCCCCAAACCTTGATGCTGTGGCCGGCGACGTAGCCCGCCGTGCCGAGAAACACGGCATGGCCGAAGGAGAGCAGTCCGGTGAAGCCGACCAGCAGGTTGAAGGCGCAGGCGAACAGCGCGAAGCAGAGGATCTTCATCACCAGCACAGGATAGACCAGCAGCGGCGCCACCAGCATGAACGCCAGCAGAATGCCGTAGCCAATCACCTGACGGTTCACTTTTCCCTCCCGAACAGGCCGGCCGGCCGCACGAGCAGCACGATGGCCATGATGATGAACACCACCGTCGAGGAGGCCTCGGGGTAGAACACCTTGGTCAGCCCCTCGATCACGCCCAGTCCAAGGCCGGTGACGATGGAACCTAGGATGGAACCCATGCCGCCGATCACCACCACGGCGAACACGACGATGATGAGGTTGGAGCCCATCAGCGGGCTGACCTGCATGGCCGGCGCCGCCAGCACGCCGGCGAAGCCGGCCAGCGCCACGCCGAAGCCGTAGGTCAGCATCACCATCAGCGGCACGTTGATGCCGAAGGCCTGGGTCAGCTTGGGATTTTCCGTCGCCGCGCGCAGGTAGGCGCCGAGCCGCGTCTTCTCGATGACGAACCAGGTGGCCAGGCACACCACCAGCGAGGCGAGGATCACCCAGGCACGGTACTTCGGCAGGAACATGAAGCCGAGGTTGTAGGCGCCGGCGAATTCCTCCGGAATCGAATACGGCAGGCCGGAGACGCCGTAGAGATCGCGGAACAGGCCTTCGAGGATCAGCGCCAGGCCGAAGGTGAGCAGCAGGCCGTAAAGATGGTCGAGCTTGTAGAGCCATTGCAGCATGCTGCGTTCGATGAAGATGCCGATGACACCGACTCCCAGCGGCGCCAGCAGCAGCGACCACCAGTAGCCGATGCCGAAGTAGTTCAGCCCCATCCAGGCCAGCATCGCCCCGGCCATGTAGAGCGCGCCGTGCGCGAAGTTGATGATGTTGAGCATGCCGAAGATGACGGCCAGCCCCAAGCTCAGCATGGCGTAGAACGAGCCGTTGACCAGGCCCAGCATGAGCTGGCCCATGAAGGCCTGGATGGGGATGCCGAAGATCTCCGACATGCTGCCTTCTCAGCCTACTTCTTCACCAGCGGGCAGCGCGACAGCGACATCGGCTGGAAGGCCTCGCTGGCCGGGATCACCTTTCTGATGTGGTAGTAATCCCACGGTTCCTTCGATTCTGCCGGCTTCTTCACCTCGACAAGGTACATGTCATGAATCATGCGGCCGTCCGCACGAATCTTGCCGCCCTTGGCAAACATGTCGTTGATGGTCGTCGATTTCAGATGCTTCATCACCGCATCCGCCTCGTCGGTCCCCGTCGCCTGCACCGCCTTGAGATAGGTCATCACGGCCGAATAGGTGCCGGCATGCAGCATGGAGGGCATCTTCTTGTGCTTGCCGAAGAAGCGCCGGCTCCACTCGCGCGTTTCGGCGTTCAGGTTCCAGTAGAAGCCCTCGGTGAACATCATGCCCTGGGTGGCCTGCGGCCCGACGGCATGGATGTCGATGATGGTCGTCAGCAAACCGACCACGGACTGGTTCCTGGTCAGGCCGAACTCGTTGGCGGCCTTGATCGAGTTGATGGTATCGCCGCCGGCATTGGCCAGGGCAACCACCTTTGCCTTGGAGGACTGCGCCTGCAGCAGGAAGGAGGAAAAATCGGAAGCGTTGAGCGGATGGCGCACCCCGCCAAGGATCTTGCCGCCGTTGGCCTTGATGACATCGGTGGCATCCTTCTCCAGCGAGTGGCCGAAGGCATAGTCCGCAGTCAGGAAGTACCAGGTGTCGTTGCCCTGCTTGATCATGACCGAAACCGGTCCGTTCGCGAGGGCGTAGGTGTCATAGACATAGTGCACCGTGTTCGGCGAGCAGTCCTCGTTGGTCAGCCGCGTCGAGGCGGCGCCGGTGTCGATGAGGAGGCGCTTCTTCTCCAGCGTCACCTTGGATACCGCCAGGGCGACGCCGGAGTTGAGGGCGTCGGTGATCATGTCCACGCCCTGCGTGTCATACCACTCGCGCGCCTTGTTGGAACCGACGTCGGCCTTGTTCTGGTGGTCGGCATACACCAGCTCGATCTTCCAGGACGGCTTGGCCTGGGCCTTGAAGTCGTCGATGGCCATCTGCGCGGCCGTCACCGAGCCCTGCCCGCCCAGGTCCGAATAAACGCCGGACATGTCGGTGAGAACGCCGATCTTCACCATGTCGCCGGATACTTTCGCCGCAGGCGCCTTCTGGGCAAGCGCCTGGCCGGTGGCCAGGGACATCACCGCGGCGCCGACCAGGGCACCCATCAAGTTGCGTTTCATCTCTCTCTCCTCTTGTCAGTTGAACTGCCTAGACCCCGAGATACTCATGCAACAACGCCTGCTTCTGTTCCAGCTCGTCCTTGCCAATCTCCGCAGCGATGCGCCCGTGCTCGACGATGTACAGGCGGTCGGCGAGCGGTGCGGCGAAGCGGAAATTCTGTTCCACCAGGATGATGGTGAAGCCCTTCTCCTTGAGGCTGCGGATCACCTCGCCCAGCTTCTGCACGATAACCGGAGCCAGGCCCTCGGAAATCTCGTCGAGCAGCAGCAGCCGTGCACCGGTGCGCAATATGCGCGCCATGGCCAGCATCTGCTGCTCGCCTCCCGACAGGCGCGAGCCCTGGCTCTGTCTGCGTTCCTCCAGGTTGGGGAACATCCGGTAGATCTCCTCGACCGGCATGCCACCGCTGCCGACCTGGGGCGGCAGCATCAGGTTCTCCTCGGTCGACAGGCTGGCATAGATGCCGCGCTCCTCCGGACAGTAGCCGACGCCCAGATGGGCGATGCGGTGGGTCGGCCAGCCGATCACCTCGCGGCCGTTGAGCATGACCGAGCCGGTGCGCCGGCCGGTCAGGCCGAGGATGGCCTTCAGCGTCGTGCTGCGGCCGGCGCCGTTGCGGCCCAGCAGGGTGACGCATTCGCCGCGGTTCACGCGGAAATCCATGCCGTGCAGGATGTGCGACTCGCCGTAGAAAGCATGCAGGTCCGTCACGCGCAGATATTCGGTGGCCGACATCAGTGCGCCGTACCCATGTAGGCTTCGATCACCAGCGGGTTCTTCGACACCTCGGCGTAAGCGCCTTCCGCCAGCACGGCTCCGCGCGCCAGCACGGTGATGGTGTCTGAAATCCCCGCCACCACCCCCATGTTGTGCTCGACCATCAGCACGGTACGGTTGGCCGAAACTTTCTTGATGAGGTCACGCACCCGGTCGACGTCCTCGTGGCCCATGCCCTGGGTCGGTTCGTCGAGCAGCATCAACTCGGGTTCCAGCGCCAGCGTGGTGGCGATCTCCAGTGCGCGCTTGCGGCCGTAGGGCAGTTCCACGGCCACCATGCCGGCGAAGGATTCCAGGCCGACCTGGGCGAGCAGCTCCAGGGCCCGCCCGTTGAGGGAATCCAGTGACCGGTCGGACCGCCAGAACTGGAAGGAAATGCCGAGCTTGCGCTGCAGGGCGATGCGCACGTTCTCCAGCACGGTCAGGTGCGGAAAGACGGCAGAAATCTGGAAGGAACGGACGATGCCGCGGCGGGCGATCTGCGCCGAGTGCTCCGGCGTGATGTCCTCGCCGTTGAAATGGATGCTGCCGCGCGTCGGGCCGAGGAACTTGGTGAGCAGGTTGAAGACCGTCGTCTTGCCGGCGCCGTTTGGCCCGATCAGCGCATGGATGTGACCGCGCCTGACCCTAAGGCTGACGTCGTTAACCGCGATGAACCCCTTGAATTCCTTGACGAGGTTTCTTGTTTCGAGAATGTAGTCCTCCGCCACTCCACCCTCTGCCTGACGGCATATTTCATTTCTGAAAATTCATGATAGCCGGAATCGACCGGCCCGGCTACTTGCCTTTCCACTGCGGCATCGGCTGTTTGCCGATGAAGGCGTCGATGCCGCCCTGCGCGTCCTCCGCCATCATGTTGCAGGCCATCGTCTCGGCAGCCAGCTGGTAGGCGGCCTCCAGCCCCATCTCGGCCTGCCGGTAGAATGCCTGCTTGCCCATCGCCACTGCCATCGGCGACTTGGCGCAGATCGAAGTGGTCAGCTTCTTCACTTCTGCTTCCAGCTCGACGGCCGGGACCACGCGGTTCACCAGGCCACGCGCGCAGGCCGTCGCGGCATCCATGAACTCACCCGTCACCAGCATCTCGAAGGCCTGCTTGCGCGGCAGGTTGCGCGACAGCGGCACGGCCGGCGTACTGCAGAACAGGCCGAGGTTCACTCCGGAGACGGCGAACTTCACCTCGCTGGCCGCCACCGCCAGGTCGCACATGGCCACCAGCTGGCAGCCGGCGGCCACCGCCATGCCGTGCACCCGCGCGATCACCGGCTGCGGCAGCTCGACCAGCTTCATCATCATGCGGCCGCATTTTTTGAACAGCGCCTGCTGGCAGGCCTTGTCCGGATGGGAGCGCATCTCCTTCAGGTCGTGCCCGGCGCAGAAGGCCTTGCCGGCGCCGGCCAGCACGACGACGCGCACCGACTTGTCCGTGGCGATCGCGTCGAGCGCCGCCTGCAGTTCTTCGATCAGCGCATCCGAAAGCGAGTTGAACTGGCCGGGGCGGTTGAGCGTGAGTGTGGTCACGCCGTTGTCGTCGCTGCGCAGCAGCAGCGGTTCGGAGGATTGCAGGACTGCGCTCATGTGTTTCTCCTCAATCGATGGCCTGCGTCGATTTCGCCCTCTCGCGCAGGACGAATTTCTGTACCTTGCCGGTGGAGGTTTTCGGCAGCGGGCCGAACACCACCTTTTTCGGCACCTTGAAGCGCGCCATGCGCTCGCGGCAGAATTCGATGAATTCCGCCTCCGTCGACTGCGCGCCCTCCTTCAGTTCGATGAAGGCGCAAGGCACTTCGCCCCATTTCGGATCGGGGCTGGCGACCACCGCCGCCGCCAGCACCGCGGCATGGCGGTAGAGCACGTCCTCGACTTCCACCGAGGAGATATTCTCGCCGCCGGAGATGATGACATCCTTGGACCGGTCCTTGATCTTGACGTAGCCATCCGGCTGCATCACCGCCAGATCGCCGGAGTGGTACCAGCCGCCGCGGAAGGCCTCCTCGGTGGCTTGCGGGTTCTTCAGGTAGCCCTTCATCGTGATATTGCCGCGGAACATGATTTC
>Ga0138256_10003252_pt1 | contig 17315 bp, 9 predicted proteins | sample KNB2016incub_MG_FD_105486 | JGI IMG/M metagenome (GOLD analysis project Ga0138256, IMG submission 105486) | Active sludge microbial communities from wastewater in Klosterneuburg, Austria - KNB2014incub_MG | ecosystem: Engineered > WWTP > Activated sludge > Unclassified | place: Austria... | reverse complement strand
GGATTAACAGTCATAATTAATAGTAAATCAATATACTCAGCAATATCTTTTAATGAGGAAACCGGAGTTGATGGATTTATAACTACACCGGCCTTAGCTCCAAGTTCCTTAATCCTTGTAATTGTTCTATTAAGATGTATAACTTCTTCAAAATGAACTGAAATTATATCTGAACCAGCATTACGAAAATCTTCTAAATAATTATCAGGATTTTTTATCATCAAATGAACATCAACAGGAAGTTTTGTAGATTTTTTAACTGCTTTAACCAGTACCGGACCAAATGTTATATTCGGGACAAAATGTCCATCCATAATATCACAATGAATCCAATCTGCACCACTCATCTCTACTAACCTAATTTGTTGTGCAAGATTAGAAAGATCGGCAGATAATATTGATGGTGCTAAAAGTTTCATTTAATTCTCTTCCGGAAATTCTTCTGATTCTTCGATCGAACCTTCTTTTGTAATAAACAGATCAACTGAATTACCCGAATTTAATTTATTTCCAGGAGCTGGATATTGATCCAAAACTGTGTTTGGCAAAAGTGTATTTGAAATCTGATAATTTATTTTTCCAACTTTAAGCGAACTATCAGCTAAAACTTTTGCAGCTTCAGTTACAGATTTACCAATTAGATCCGGTACAATTATATTTCCTGCACCTTTGCCAATGCTAACTGAAACACCAACACTTTGACCTTTTCTGAGCTTTGTACCTTCAGCAAACTGCTGATCAAAAATCATGTCTTTAGGACTTGTAGATGGAACTTCATCAATCTTACCGAGTTTTAGACCAGTCCTTTCAAGCGATAATCTTGCATCACGAATTGATTTACCTTTTAGCAACGGCACAGAAATTATTTGTTCACCTCCACTAACAAATAAAAATATTGTTCTTCCTTTTTTAACTATCTTACCTGATTCTGGTTTTTGCAAAAAAACTCTGCCTGGCGGTAATGAAACACCAAACGATGTATCAGCAACTTGAGGTTTAAAGTCAGCATCTTCTAATGCTTCAATCGCCTCTTCTTCAGTCATACCTATAATATTAGGCACTTTAGTTTCAGTTCCACTTACATAAAGTGGAATTAAAATATTATCAAATACAAGAATTGTTGCTATGAAGATTCCTAATGCTATTAGGATTTTTTTTGCAATTGGATTTTCGAGCAGTTTTTTCATTACATCAAATATATCAATAGTGAAATTTTTTAACAAACTTGAATTAGATATATCTTAATCTTTTTGTTCTATTATATTTAGATTACGGAAAGATATCAAATTTATTATGTATAAAAATTATTACTTTCTAAACCGTTTATCCTTAGAATTAAAATCAATTCTTGTTGATAAAATTATACTAAGCATATTTTCACAAGAAAAAGATAAACTTATTATTCAAACAAATTCTACAGATATTTGGATTGAGATTTCCGTTAATCATAATGAGCCCTATATAAATATCCGTAGTCGATTTTCGAGAGCTAAGAAAAACACCGTTGAAGTTTTTAATCAGCTTAAGAATTCTGTTATAAAAGATGTTCTTATCGCTAATGATGATAGAATAATTAAAATAGTTACAGATTTAGGTAATTTAATTTTTGCAATTAGAGGTAAGTACACAAATGTTTATTTAATTTTTGAAAATTCTATGCATTCCTTTAAAAACGAAGACATCGATGTTTTAGCTGAACAACAAAATGAGTTTAACTCAAAATCATACATATCTAATTTTAATTTTTTAAGCAGTAATCTAATTTCGAATAAAGATATTTCAGAAATCAGAAAAGAATTTCGTTTTGTTGGCGGTGAAATTGAAAAAGAAGTTAAAGCCCGAAACGTTAGTAATAAAAGTGATGCAGAAATATTTTTAACGGTTATTAAAGATATTTCAGATAAAGATCCTGCTGTTTTTATAGACGAGCGTTCCAACGTTATGAATATTGGTTTCAAATCATTTTTGATATTTTCTCATTCTAAAATGGAAACTTATGATAATGTTATTGTTGCATTCAATCATTTTTTAAGTCAGAACTATCAATTACAGGATAAACAAAACAGAATAAAAAAGGTTACTTCATTTATAGATAAAGAGCTAAAAAGATTATCATCAAGACTTAACAATTTACTTACTGTTACAGAAAAAGGCTCATTTGAAAGTGAGTATAATAAAATTGCTAATTTGTTATTAATAAATCTTAATAATTTAAATAATTCTAATCCTGAAGTTGAGTTAGAAGATATTTATAATGTTGAGAATCCAAATGCAAAAATAAAAATTAAGATTAATAGAACTTTAACTATCCAAAAAAATGCAAATAAATATTTTGAAAGTGCACGTGATAGTAAGTTGAACTATGAAAAATCAAAAAAATTATATTCCGATTCTAAAATTCAATTTGAAAAACTACAATCTTATCAAAAGCTATTATCTGAAAATATATCATTTGGAGATTTAGGGAAAATTATGAAAGAATTAAATATTAAAGATGAGAACAATCAGAAATCAGACTCTGAAATAACAATAAAATTTAAGCATTATTTAATTGAGCAAAAGTATCATGTTTTTGTGGGTAAAGATTCACAAAATAATGACCTGTTAACTACAAAATTTGCAAAACAAAATGATTATTGGTTTCACGCACGTTCTGTTTCCGGTTCGCATGTTGTTTTAAGAGTTGAAAATACAAAAGAAGCAATTCCTAAGCACGTTTTGAAGAATGCAGCATCGCTTGCTGCTTATCACAGTAAAGCTAAGACGGCGGGAATCGTACCTGTAACATATACATTAAAGAAATATGTCGTTAAAAGAAGAGGAATGCCAATTGGCCAGGTTTCTTTATTAAAAGAAGAGGTTTTACTCGTAAAACCAGAAATTCCTGAAAAAGCAGAATATATAACAGAATAAATATTCTAATTGGGTATTTTGTCTTTATTAAGAAAAATTCTATCTTTTAATGGCATATCTTAAGAAATAAGCACTTTATAAATAGAGGAAAATTCTGTACACTATTTCATTAACTAATAAAGAGGAAAAAATGAAAAAACTTGTCTATTTGTTCGTAATCGTAGGATTAGTTGCAATGAGTCAACAAAACTACGCACAATTTAAAGATTGGGGAACTAAATTTGGTGTTCGTGGAAGTATTCTATTTCCAGAAAATGAATTTGCTAATTTAGGTTTTAGTGGAAATGATAACACTTCATTTGATTGGTTCAAAGCTTCCTGGTTAGGTGAAGCATTCTTTGGCTTTGAATTAACAAAAGCATTAGAATTATCTATTAATGGCGGTTACGGAAAATATGCTGGTATCGCTATGTTTGGTGAAGGAACAGATGTTGGTGAAACTTATGAAACCACAATTATTCCAATCCATTTAAGATTTAGAGTTCATCCATTTGATGTAAAAGGATGGAATCCTTATTTCTATGTTGGTGGTGGAGTTATGAACTATAGTATTGATACTAAACCTGCTAATGTTGGTGGAACTGCTGTTGAAGAAGATGGCTGGGTTGCTGTTGTTCCAGCTGGTATTGGTGCTGAATTTGCACTTGGTGAAAGAGTATTATTAGATTTCGCAATTGGTGGTGCTATGTCATCATCTTACGATCTTGATGGTTATAATGGCGGAAGCGAAGATATCTGGGATTCATATTTAAATGCATCTTTAGGATTTACCTTTACAGGCGAAAACTGCAAAGCTGATAAAGATAATGATGGTATTGGTAAATGTGACGAAAAGAAAATCGGAACTGACCCAATGAATCCTGATTCAGATGGTGATGGATTAAATGATGGTGAAGAATATTTAACATTAAAAACTGATCCATTAAAGGCAGATACAGATGGTGATGGTTTAGGTGACGCTGAAGAAGTTAAAAACACAAAAACCAATCCACTTGTTGTTGATACAGATGGCGACGGTTTAAATGATGGTGAAGAAGTTAACAATTACAAAACTGATGCTTTAGTTGTTGATACAGATAAAGACGGTTTAAGTGATAGTGACGAAGTTATGAAACATAAAACTAATCCATTAAAAGCTGATACAGATGGTGAAGGCTTAACTGATGGTGATGAAGTTATGAAACATAAAACTGATCCATTAAAAGCTGATACAGATGGTGAAGGTTTATCAGATTCTGAAGAAGTATTAAAGCACAAAACAAATCCATTAAAGAAAGATACTGACGCAGGTACAATTGATGATTATACCGAAGTTAAACGCGGTACAGATCCATTAAAAGCTGATGATGATGTAGTTAAAATCGGTGTTGCTATCGTTTTAGAAGGCATTACCTTTGATGTAAATAAAACTACAATTAAACCAGAATCAGAAAATACTTTGATGAAAGCTCTTAAAACTCTAAACACTTATCAAGATATATCTGTTGAAATAAGCGGACACACTGATAGTGATGGTAGTAACAAGAAAAATCAAAAACTTTCTGAAGGTAGAGCTGAATCAGTAAAAGCTTGGTTAGTTGCAAAAGGTATTAACGCTGATAGAATTTCTACAAAAGGCTATGGCGAAGACAAACCTATTTCTGACAATAAAACCAAAGAAGGTAAACAGAAAAACAGAAGAATTGAGTTCACAAGAACTAAATAATTCTAATTTCAATTAGTATTAAAGGGTGTCTTTTTAGACACCCTTTTTTTTGATTAAACTTATTCTCCCTTCTTAAATTATATCTAAGTCTGAGTTACAAATTATATATTAAAATAGGGTATTTAAAGTTATTGATGTTATCGCACAAGAGTTGGATTAAAAAATAGAAATCACTTTTGAAAAACTATTTTTCCAAAGTATTCGGGTAAGTGAAAATCTGGTGTAAGATTGTCTATAATATTCCACATTCCATAATGTTTAAATTCAGTTTCATCACCACATTTATAAAAATTCCCAATAGCATCATTTGCTGCGAATTTTCTATTGGTTATTTTTTCTAATAGTCTAATAGGAATAGCAGAATATAATATCCAACGATCTGAACCATGAAATCCGACAAGAGGGTTTTTTATTGACGAAACAACCTTAATTTCATTAAAATCAAATTCATTCAAATAGAATCTATTTCTTCTAATTCCATAGCCTAACTTCAATACTCCAAGAGCATTAAACTCAAAATTAAAGTACTCTTCAGTTATTTCAGGAAATAAGTTTATAAAAAACTCAACGCAACTGTCTTTATAAACAGGATCGTTAATATTAGTATATCTAATAGAAATTTTTTCTTCCATCACATTAAATTTTAGATAGAAATAGTCATCTGAATATAAAACCTGGATAAAAACATAAGGTTTATAATTATTAGGAATCCATAAATAGTCAGTAATTTTTAGTACAGCAATACCATTCCAAATATTATCATTAGTAAAATTATCCAGATTACCATTAACTTTATTTACTATGTATTGCCTTTGTGTCATATTTAATGAAATCAAAAAACAGTTTAATTATGAATTTATTTTAATTGATAAAGCAAGCTAATTGTATTAAATTTGCCCCACAAATTTTGTATGCACCCGTCGCCCAACTGGATAGAGCATCTGACTACGAATCAGAAGGTTACAGGTTCGAATCCTGTCGGGTGTACAAAAAAAGCCTAAATACTACTGTATTCAGGCTTTTATTTTTATATCACCTAATCAACTTCTTAAATAAAATGGAACTTTATTTTAACAGCAACATTTTTTGTGTTTTAGTGTAATTGCCTGCCTGAAGTTTATATAAATATATCCCGGAACTTAAATGTGAAGCGTCAAACTTAACTACATAATTTCCTGTTGTCAATTCATCATTAACTAGAGTTGCAATTTCATTTCCTAAAACATCATAAACACTAAGCAATACAAAAGTATTATTAGTAATAGAAAAACTAATATTTGTTGTAGGGTTAAACGGATTAGGATAATTCTGATAAAGTTCAAAAACATTAACTGCACTTATTTGTTTTTCATCAACATTTACAAATATGCTATCTGTATTATAAAATGTGTATCCCACACCGCCTTTATCAAACCATGAATGTGAAATTGAACTTTTATTATAGATATATGAATATCCATTTGTTCTTGCTGGATCATGTACGATTGGGTTACCTGTGCTTGTAAATCCTGCAAGCATAACTAAATGCCCAGTATAAAGTGGTTGACCAATCGACATTACAATTCTGCCATTATTTGCCAGAACTTCATAAGTATCACTCCAGTTACGATATCTTGTAACAGCTCCATTTATTCCATACTCTGAAGCATTTTGCACAGCTCTAGGCCAGATGCCAAACATTTCGAAATAAGGATCAAAATTATCTAAGGCAAATTGGTAAGGATCAACATCAATTTCATAACTTCGTAATGCCATTGAAACTGATGTTGGCGAACAAATTTCTGGACCTATTGTATCATCTACACCATATTGATAAATGAATCCGGTAGGGATAAATATTTCGGGCGGATTATCATTTAATATTTGTGTGTAATTGATTGAAGTGGTTGTTCTTGTATCACTAACAAAAAAACTAAGTTTATGTAATGATGGAGATTCATTATTTATATTTTTTCTACCAAATATTATTTTAAACTGCCAGGAACTTTGATATGAATTTAAAATTGCAGTATCATAATCAATTTCTCCGCCACCATAACTTGTAGTACCGTAACTAGACCAGATATTAGCTTTCCAAAAGCCTACTGTGAGCCAGGGCGACCAACCAGAATTATATGGAAATCTCATCTGAACTTTAAATGAACTACTATCATTAGGGGCGTGTCCATTCCAACTTGGTAAACCTACATTAAATGGTTGATTTGAATACTGTGAATTTAAAATTACATATCCGGTTAATAAACTGTCTTCCAAGACAAAAGATTCTCCATCATCACTTACCTTAACTCCAGAAATTGATTCGATATTTTGGAGCATTGAATCAATTCTCATTTCGTAAAATTGATCAGGATAGTTTTGAGGAAATAATAGCACGCTAGAAACTAACGTAAATAATATTGTATTTCTGATATTCATAAACCTTAATGTATTTTTTTATAAGTGAATATATTCAATCTATTGTTTTTATCAAATAACAAATTCTGTTATTCACTTCCCTTTTCTGTTTGATATTTGGCTTTTCTGCTTCCTTCATAGCTATCAATTTGCAGAAGCACGCCTTCAAGTTTTCCATTTACTAATGGAATTCTTTTAGAAGTTTTTAATCCAATATATTTTCTTAAAGTTGGTTCTCCAGTGTAAATAAAAGCTGTTGTGCCTTTACATTTTGTTTTTATAAAATCACCTAAATCTTTATAAAGATTTTCAACTTCATCACGTTTTCCTAATCTTATCCCATAAGGTGGGTTTATAATTAAAACACCATTTTCAAATTTATTGATATGCTCAAATGGATGTATAGAGAGTTTTACATTTTCAGAATTTGGTATGCGAGATAAATTTTCTTTTGCAACACGAATTGCTATATCAGATTTATCACTTCCACTAATAATCCCTTTTGGCAAAGGTCTAATAAGTTTATCGGTTTCTGATTTTATTTTTTCCCAAAGTTCTTTTTCAAAATCCGGTAAATAGAAAAATCCAAAGTTCTTTCTAAGAAATTGAGCTGGTATTCTACAGTAATGCATTAAGGCTTCACACACAATTGTACCTGATCCACACATACAATCGAGTAAAGGTTTTTCTCCATTCCAACCACTTAATCTTATAATTGCAGCTGCAAGAGTTTCCTGCATCGGGGCTTCACCAGCAAGTAAACGGTAACCTCTTTTATGCAATGATTCGCCGGAAGTATCCAGATTTAAAATTGCTTTATCTTTTTCAATAAATAAATTAAATCGAACATTTGGATTTACTGTATCTACATTTGGACGTTTACCAAGTTTATCTCTAAAATAATCTGCGATTCCATCTTTTAAAACTTGTGAGGTATACAAAGAATTATTTATTGTACTTTTGTTAACTGATGAGGTTATGGCAAAAGTCTGATCAACTGAAAAGAATTTATCCCATTCTATTTTGCTTGCAATTTCCATTATATCTTTTGCTGATCTGCAATGAAAAGATTTTAAAGGAGCTAAAACACGTGTTATTAATCTTGAAGTATAATTTATTTTATACAATGTTGATTTATCAGCTTCAAAATAAATTCCTCGATATGCTACTTTTGTATTTTTTGCTCCTAGTTCAATTAATTCTTGTTCACAGATTTCTTCCATCATTCCAGGTGCTTGTGCAAAGAACGTATTATTTTTTAGATATTCGTACAATTAGATATTCCTTTTATCAATCTTTATTTCTTCATACAAATATAACGATCAATAGTTTGTATTTTCTGTACAAAAAGAAAAAACCCGTGCTCGAATCAAAAGATTCTTACACGGGTTTAGCCTCCTTAGGACCCGGAATAAATTAGAAATGATTTATTTTTAACTTTTATCCGAGATCAACAAAATAGAAATCAGAAATGCGAGGTAAATGATCTTAAATATATTCTTAAACAATAATTCTCTGATTTTAATTTTGTTTAATAACTGATTAAGAATTTGAAAATGATATCGCATAATATTACTTCATCAAAATCATTTTTTTGGTGGATGAATAATCAGCAATAATCAATTTGTAAAAATAAACTCCGGAACTTAACCCAGTTGCATCAAAATCTATTTCATAATTCCCTGCTACTCTGTATTCATCAATTAATGTTGCAACTTCGTTACCAAGTACATCATATATTTTTAGAGTTTGATGTCCACTTACAGCTGATTGCCAGCTAATTTTTGTACTTGGATTAAATGGATTTGGATAGTTTTGCTCGAGTTGAAATGCAAACGGTTGCAATTCAGCTTCTACATCTGAAACCATATCCATAGAAAGTTCAAGATCATCAAGATACATTTCTGAACCTAGAGTGACATTAATTCCCCCGACAGGATTGATAATTTGAAATGAAATAATGCATTTATTCGGTGTAGCCGGGTCGATATATGTGATTGGAATTGCAAACTCAGTATATGATGCTGCGTTATTTATTAGAATCGATCCTACGCCGATGGCTTGAGTATCTACACTAACCCACAATGTGATAAATAGTTGATCCCCACCTTGAGAATTTAATTTATAAAATCCCTTTAAGGAATTATATCTAAATTCAATTGGAAAACCATCATCTGTATCTCCATCACAAATTCCAATAGGACCCATTACGGGTAAAAATGGTGGGAAATAAGGAATACATTCCCCTTTTAATGCAGAAGAACCGCTATGACTGCTATTTGATTGAGTGATGGTAATTAACGTATCTGCGTTATTGGTAGTCCAGAAATCCGGTTCACCATCTGTCCAGTTTTCGAACCCTTCATTTGGGACTTGTGATCTGAGTAATGAGAATGAGATTAGAAGTGTAAGCAGTAAAGTATAAATGTATTTCACTTTAGCCTCCTAAAAATATTTTAGTAAAGTTATTTCAATACTAAAATAATTTTTATCGGGAGTGATTGCCCTCGTTTGTGTGTCAATCATTAACGCTGATGTTGCAAAATTTCTTTTATCAGCTAAATATTGACTTTATATTACTAAGACTTGCTTCTATCTATAAATTCGGATGGCAAGCAATCAAACATTTGTTTAAATGCTTTTGAGAAATGTGAAGGACTATTAAACCCAACCTCGAAGGAGACTTGCGTAATAGATAATTTTTTGTCTAAAATGAGTTGCGCAGCTTTTTTCAATCTTATCGATCTTATAAACTCACCTGTTGATTGACCAGCAATCGACTGTATTCTTCTATGCAATTGGCTGCGACTTAAATAAATTACTTGCGCAAAGGAATCTGAATCAAATTCTGTGTTTGAAATATTCTTTTCGACTATCTCATTTGCTTTTTCTAAAAATTCCTGATCAGCTTTGCTTAGGTTATTTTCATCAATAAGAATATTAAAACTTTTACTAAATTTTTCTTTAAGAACTTTTCTTTGGTATAAAAGATTTTTAATTCTTATTGATAACTCGCGAAAACTAAATGGTTTTGTAACATAATCATCCGCACCTGTTTCTAAACCTTCAATTTTACTTTCGCTTGATGCTTTTGCCGTAAGAAGAATTACTGGTATGTGAGAAGTTTTCCAATCAGATTTTATTTTTTTACAAAACTCAATTCCATCCATAATTGGCATCATCACATCACTGATAATTAAATCGGGAAGTTTTTCTAAAGCTTCAATCAAGCCTTTCTCACCATTCTCAGCGATTAACAATTCGTAATCTTGTTTTAATATATCTTGCAAATAAATTCTTACATCTTCAGAATCCTCAACAATTAGGACTGTAGATTTTTTAGATGAACTATTTTTATTATCAATTTGCTCAATAATTATTTCATCGCGAGTATTTTGAATTGCTTCAATTTTATCATCTTTAACATTTTTCACATCATTATTTTTTTGTGTATCACTTAGATAATTTTCATCTAAAGGAATTTGTAAAATAAATTCTGTTCCAACTCCCTCTTTGCTATGTACAAATATTTTCCATTTATGTAGATCAACCAATTCTTTCACTAGTGATAAACCAATTCCACTACCACTGTAGGCACGTTTTGATGAATCATCAACCTGATAAAATCTATCAAATATTTTATCAACTTTGTCTGCAGGAATTCCAATTCCGGAATCTTTTATTGAAATCGTTGAATAATGGATGTAATCGATCGATGTATTTACAACTTCAATCCTGATCTCTCCGTTTTCAGGTGTAAACTTAAATGCATTTGATAAAAGATTATTTAAAATCTTTTCAAACTTATCTCGATCAATCCATGCTAAAATCTCATCACTAACTGAATAATATTTCAACGTGATTTTTTTTCTATCTGCTAACTCTGAGAAAGAATAAAATATTCCTCTAAGTAAAGAGATAAGATTTTCCTTTTTTGCACTCAATTCAATTGAAGAAGCTTCCAGCTGTGAAAGCTCAAGTAATTGATCAATTAAGTTTTGCAGTTTATCACTATTTCTCTGTATCAACTTAATTTGTTCATTCTGGTTTATTTTATTTCCACTTAATAGTTGTTCAACCGGTCCTTTAATTAACATTAGTGGAGTTCTAAATTCGTGAGAAAGATTTGTAAAGAATCTTGATTTGATTTTTTCTATCTCTCTCAATTTTTTAGATTCCAAATCACGTAACCGGAGTTCATCACGCAATTTTGTTCTATTAAGTTCAAATTTTCTAATTGCATAAAGCCCCGAAAAAATGACAAGGACATAAATAAAGTATGCCCAGAAAGAGCGCCACCAAGGAGCACTTATAATTATTTTTATTGAAGTTTCATTATTGCTCCACTGGCCATCGCTGTTTGTTGCACGAACTTTAAAATAATATGTTCCTTCATTAATGTTTGTATATGTTGCTGATTGCCTGTTACCACTCTTTATCCATTCATTATCAAATCCTTCAAGCTTATACATATAATTAATTTGTTCAGGTGAGTTAAAATCAAGTGAAACAAATTTAAAAGTGAACACATTTTGATTATATGATAATCTAATTTCCTCTGCCTTTGATATGCTTGATCCTAACGGAGAATCTTCAGCAGGAGAAATTGATTTATTGAAAATTAGAAAATCTGTAAAAACTATTTTAGGATTAAACGATGTTATATCAATTTCATCTGGTTTAAATATTACAGGTCCTTTGGAACTTCCAAAGATCAATAGTCCATTTTTCGATTTGTTGTACGAATTAGAATTAAAGATATTTGTATTAAATCCATTAGAACGATTAAAATTAAAAGCAATTTTACTTGCTGGGTTATATTTTGTTAAGCCATTATCTGTGCTTATCCAAACATTGGATTCATCATCAAGCATAATCCCTTTTACAGAATTATTTGATTGTATTTCATAACCAGCAAAGTTTTCAAATGTTATATCAAAATCATAAACATTTGCATTTTTATTCTTCAGTATAGCTTTGCTTATTCCATTTTCAGTCCCAATAAGTAAAATTGTTTCCTTCGGATTGTCGGATGGAATTTCTACAATTGTATTTATACTATTACTAATAATGGAATTTGAATTGCCAACTTCACATTTAAAAGATTTAAATCTTCCCTCACCTTCAGGAATAAATAAATTTAATCCGCCACCATTTGTTCCAGCCCAGATTCTGCCAAATTTATCTTCGTGCAAATCCCAAACATCATTGTAGGTTAGTGAATTTATATTTTTTTCATCGTGCCTGAATATTCTATACCGTTCTGTCTTTGTATCAAATGATGCAAGTCCACCACCCCAAAACCCGATCCACAATGTTCCATTTTTACTTTGATGGAGAGATTTGATGTACTTGAATGCTAATGTTTTAAATGTTGGACTTTCAATATTAATAAATTTTGTTTGATTGTTACTAAGATCTAGTTTTATTAAACCATAACCATACGTGCCAATCCAAATATTATTATTAAGTCCTTTTTCTAAGCTCCAAAGATTGATTGAATTAATTGTATTAATTTTTTGTGTAGTAGTGTTACCATTAGCAATTTTAAGATTGAATAATCCTTCAGAAGTAGCCAAGTAAAAATTATTATTATCTATTGTCAACACAGATTTAATGTCAGCATTGTAAAGATCATTTAACAATGGATCAGATTTGAAGTTGGTTAATAGTTTGTTGAATCTTTGTGTTTTTGATGTGTGATAATTCAATCCTTTATCAGTAGCAATCCATAAAACTCCCGATCTATCAACAAGTAGTTGATCAATCTGGTTACTTAACAATCCGTTTAAATTCTTTTTATCATAGATGTAATGTTCTGATTTACCGTTTGATAAATTTATTTTATAAAGTCCGCCATATGTTGCAGCCCATAAAATATTTTCATTTGATAATTTTTGTTCAATTAATGTTGCAAAACTTTTATTAAACTGCAGAGGAAACTGCGGTGAAACATTAAACCTACTAATCTTTCCAGTTTTAATGTTATAATAACAAACTCCATCCGCAGTACCGATCCACAATTTATTTTCATCAAAAATGGATTGATTAATCCTCCACACAAGATTATTGCTTATTGAGTTTTCGTTATCCGGGATTGAAAAATATTTTGTAAAACCTTTTTCAATATACTTTGGATCAATTCTATTCAATCCATAATAAGTACTTATCCAGATATATCCATCTTTATCTTGTAAAATGGCGGTAATATATTTATTGCTGATATCACTAGCTGTTTGAGTAGTACCATTCCAATTTATAATTTTGCCAGATAAAGGATCATATTTGAATAAACCTTGGGAATAAGTACCAATCCAAATTGAACCAGAATTATCTTGTAGAATAGATGTTATGCCAATTTCTGATGATATCTTTGTTCCCAGATTTATTTGTGAAAACACTTCTGTAGTTGGATCAAATTTGTTTATTACACCTTGCTTGGTTCCAATCCAAATGATTCCATTTTTATCTTCAAACAAAGTCCAAACACTATTATCTGAAATCGAATTAGAATTATTTCGCTGTTGTTTATAAACCTTAAATTCTTTTCCGTCAAATCGATTTAATCCGTTATCAGTTCCAATCCAGATAAATCCGGATTTATCTTGCAGTAAGCAATTTACATTTATGCTGGATAATCCATTTTCCGCTGTAAATGAATTGAACAACATTCTCTGTGCGGAAAGAGAATGAAGATAAATTAAAACTAATAGTATTATTAAATGGTAGCTTTTCATCATTACTAAATTTTGAAAAGGAATTTAGTTAAGATGATATAAGTAGGCAAGTAAAGCAGAAAGCGATGATTAACACTTTCTGCTATTAACAATTAAGTGTGGATATTATAAAGTACTATTTTACTAAAGTCATTTTTTTTGTGATTGATAAATCACCTGTTTGTAAGCGATAAAAATAAATCCCACTCGATAAACCTTGCGTGTTTGCAGATAGTTTTGATACATCAAAACTTACATCATAATTTCCGGCAGATTTTTCTTCATTAACTAATGTTGTTACTTCATTTCCTAAAGCATCATAAACTTTTAATGTAACAAATGCATTGCTGCTAATTACATATTTAATATTTGTACTAGGATTAAATGGATTAGGATAATTCTGCTCCAATTTGAATTCTGTTGGAATAACATTTTCTTTTTCAACATCAGAGATAACCGCTAAACCTGGATAATTTGGTGCATAACGGAGTGCTCTAACAACTTCCTGCCCACGATTATAACTCCAAACAGTTGAACCGGCAGAATTAACTTCAAATAAAAATCCACTTGTAGATTCAACAATTAATGTATTTCCATTTGGTAATCTTTGGCATCCACCTAAATGATTTGAATAAAAACCTGAACCTGTGTAAGACCAGAATGTTGAACTAGGTTCATAAGCATTTCCTGATGTCCAACTATAATTATATATATCAACTCTTGGTGGAACTATTTCTTGTACAATTGATGTACTTTGTCCTTCACGATTGTTGAATGCCATTATATCTCCTCCACCATCAAGACTGTCTGGTATCCAAACGGAGCTATGAACAACATTAAATACTTGTGAACCTGGAGCATCATAATTTGATGGAGAGCCCCAACGATATAAAATATCACCGCCTTTGCCACTATTTCCACCAGTATGCCCGGCAGCTTCTAAAGATGTTGTGCTATGATCTATCACATAAATTTCATCAAGTTCGTGTGATGAAATTACAATTTGATCTAATGTTGGATTATAACTTATCCCATTAATATGTGTCCAATCACCTTGTCCACCACTTCCAACATTTATATCAAGTAATTCAGGATGATCTGCAACAACACCGTAATTATCTTTTGCAGAACTATAATCTTGAATTAAATGATCCCAGAAATGCCATTCCCAAACTATGTTACCACCAGTTGATCCAACAGGTTGAACTTCAATTATATGATCCGGCCAGATAACAGCACTGTGATTCAATCCTGCTTGAACGGCTTGAGTTGCAGTTTTAACTTCCCATGCAATCAACAACACATTTCCATTCGGCAATGGCTCTATATCATGATGAGTACGATACGTATTACTACTATAAGTATATTCCCAAAGTAAAGTTCCGTTCCAAGCAATTTTTTGTACTATACCCATTGCACCACCACCATTTAACTGTGAATTACTTGATGTGGCTGATCTTAACAATGAGCCATCCTCCAATAGATAACAGGAATATCCACCAGTTTTTGTATGAGTCCACGTGTGCCCGATTTGATTATTCATATCAATAAGATAAGTGTATCGAGACATATTTGGACAAAACAAAGTATAACCATCAAATGTTTGAGGAATTATATTTGTAGTTAACAAAAAGAATAAAAGAAATATTTTTATTCTACTTTTTATTTTATTGAAGATCTTCAATAATACTCCTATTTAATCAATGTCATTTTCTTTGTTAATGTTGTTTTGTTAGTTATAAGTCTGTAAAAATAAATTCCGCTTGCAAGGTTTGAAGCATTAAATTGAACTGAATAACTTCCTGCTTGAAAATTATCATCAACTAATTTTGTTATTTCATTACCTAAAACATCATAAATAATCAAACTTATTTTTGATTGTTCAGGGATTTGAAATTCTATTGTAGTGGTTGGATTAAAAGGATTCGGGTAATTTTGCAGTAAGGAATAATCATCTGGTAGGATTTCGTTTTTTATGATTTCAATTCCTGTTACACCACCAGTATTTGTTTTTAATATTGTTCCGCCAGCACCAATAACATAGCCATGATAATCATCTGTAAAGAATATGCCATACAAATTATTTTTTGTGCAGCTTGAAATAAGAGTAATCCATGTTAGTCCACCATCAGTTGATTTTAATATTGTTCCATTGTAACCAGCTGCATAACCAACTGTTGAACTTGGAAAATGAACTGAATAAAGATTATTTTGAGTATTATTTGGAATTTCAATCCAGGTTTCCCCTGCATCAGTAGTTCTTAAAATTTTACTCCCAACACCAGTATTCATTCCACCAACTGCAACTCCAGTATTTTGATCAATAAAATCTACTGATCTAATCATTTGTTCTGCTTTTGAGTATTTTGAAACCCATGTTGACCCTGCATCAGTAGTTTTTAATATTGTTGCTGCTCCACCATAGTCATCTCCACCAACTGCAAAACCAATATTTGCATCAATAAAAACTAAATCCTGTAGTATTGTGTTTGTTCCACTATTTATTGATTCCCAAGTTGTTCCACCATCAGTGGTTTTTATTAAAGCGCCATAATATCCAGAAGCAAATCCGATTTCTGTAGAGACGAACTCAATTGCATGAAGCCAATCAAATATATTTGTATTTAGTGTAATCCAATTCGTTCCGCCATCTGTGGTTTTTAAAATTGTTCCTCCATCACCGGCTGCAAATAAAATATTTTCATTTATTATATCAATATCCTGAAGCAGTGAAAATGAATTTGTTGTTTGTTCAATCCAATTTATGCCGGCATTTGTAGTCTTCAATATTTTTCCATAATCACCTGCTGCATATCCAATATTAAGATCATAAAATTTAGTTGAATAAAGCCAATCTCTGATTCCTGACGAAATTATATTCCATTCAATGCCTGTGTTAGTTGTATTTAATGTTGTCCCATATTCACCAACGCAAAATGCAGATGATTCATTAAGAATTGAGATTGAATAAATCCAATTAGTTGTGTTTGTGGATGTCTCAACCCAATCAACACCACCATTAACAGTTTTTAAACAAGTGCCATTGTATCCTACCGAATAACCAAGACTATCATTATAAAAATCAACATCGCTTAACCAATTAAAGCTATTGCTTACTTGTGCTGACCATGAATTTCCACTATCAGTAGATTTTAAAATTAATCCGCCATTACCAACACAGAATCCAATATTTTCGCTTGGAAAATCCAAAGCATAGATGTTATAAATAGAACCACTATTAACGGCAGTCCAGTTATTTCCTGAATCAGTCGTTTTAAGAATTGTTTCACTAGCACCTGCAACGATAGCAGTATTTTCATTAAGAAGCACAACTGCATATAACCCATTTATGGATCCTGAAGTTTTCGATTCCCAACTTAATCCACCGTTAGTTGTCCAAAGAATAATATTTCCAACTCCACTTAAATCCTCACCAACAGCACAGGCAATCATTGTTGAAAATATTGAGATTGAATTGAGAACAAAATTTGAATCAGAATAAACTTGTCCCCAGTTTAATCCATCATCAGTTTTAAATATTGATCCGTATTCGCCAACTGCAAATGCATTATGTTCATCCAGAAAAT
>Ga0138256_10003250_pt1 | contig 17320 bp, 16 predicted proteins | sample KNB2016incub_MG_FD_105486 | JGI IMG/M metagenome (GOLD analysis project Ga0138256, IMG submission 105486) | Active sludge microbial communities from wastewater in Klosterneuburg, Austria - KNB2014incub_MG | ecosystem: Engineered > WWTP > Activated sludge > Unclassified | place: Austria... | reverse complement strand
GGCGCCCGAAGCCAAGCCCTCCATGCCGGTCATGCTCGATCCGAAAGGTTTCTCACCGGGCGGCGCGCCCAACTGGCTCATTTTCAACGGCCGGAACGCGCCGGACTTCGAAAGGCGCCCTGAGGCGCCTCAGCTCGGCGGCGGCCCGCTCATGAAGCTTTCGACCAGCGACCCCGCCAGCATACGCCAGCCATCGACCAGCACGAAGAAGATCAGCTTGAACGGAAGCGAGATGGTCACCGGCGGCAGCATCATCATGCCCATCGCCATCAGAATGGACGACACGACGAGATCGATCACGAGGAAGGGCAGGAACACCATGAAGCCGATCTCGAACGCGCGCTTCAACTCCGAGATCATGAAGGCGGGCGCCAGCACGTGAAACGGCGCGGTCTCTGCGCTCTGCAGATTCTCGATCTTCGCCATGTTAGCGAACAGGGCGACATCGGCCTCGTTGGCGTGACGCCCCATGAATTGTTGCACCGGGCCCAGCGCGCGCGGGATTGCCTCTTCCAGCGTGATCGCCTCGGCCATGTAGGGCTGAATGCCCGCCTCATACGACGCCATGAAGGTCGGCGTCATGACGAAGGCGGTGAGGAACAGCGACAGCGAAATCACCACCGAGTTCGGCGGCGCGTTCTGCAGGCCGATGGCGGTGCGGAGCAGCGACAGCACCACGACGATGCGCACGAACGACGTTGTCATCACCAGGATCGACGGCGCCAGCGACAACACAGTGATCGCAGCAATCATCTGCACGATGCCGGATGTCAGGCCCTGTCCCGTGCCAAGATCGACCGAGATCGTCTGTGGCAGCGCCTCGGGCGCAATCGTCGCGGCGAGACCCAGCACCGGCAGGAAGCGAAGCGCCGGCGTCAGACGATCAAAGCCGCGGATCATTGTTCCGACCCGTCATTGGCGGCGTCGGGCGGTATGGGTTTGAATGCGGGCGACGCATCGCGCGTGGCGATCAGCGTGTCCCCCGTCGGCGCGAGACAGATTAGATGCTCACGCTCGCCCCAGCGCACGACCGCAAGCTTGCGGCGCATGTCGAGCGTGCGCCATTCCGTGACCTTAAGATCGGTTGAAACGACGCCGGCCTTGAGGCCGATGCGGCTGCCATACTTGCGCAGCAGGTACGCGCCGCCGAGCAGAATGCCCAGCACGACGGCGAGGGCCGCGAGAGACTTCAGGATCGACAGCAGGTCCATGTTCGGACGCCAATTGCGGCCATTCGGGCCGGTTTCTTGGTTAATCCATCGGAAATGCCGGTAAACAGAGTGTTAACGGGGCGGTTGGGATTTTAAGGGGGCCTTAATCAAACAGGTCAAATCTGCCTAGTGAAAGGCGGCGCACCCCATGGCGGATCCTACCCAGATGTCGGTCTTCTCGCTGATGAAGGCGCGCCTGCAAATGCTGGGCGAACGCCAGAAAGTCATCGCACAGAACGTCGCCAACGTATCGACCCCGGGTTACGTGCCCAGCGATATCAACCAGGAAGCCTTCTCTGCGACGTTGCAGCGCATGGCTGGTCATGGCGGCGGCGCCGCCGGCGGGCCTGCGCGCACCGCGATGGTCGCGACGCAAGCCGGCCACATGGCCCCTGCCGCATCTGGCGCAGCCCCTGGCGTCGCCTCAGTGAAATCGCCCGACTCCGAAACCACGCTCGACGGCAACGCCGTGGTGGTCGAAGAGCAGATGATGAAAATCGCCGAAACCCGAATGGATTTCGAGACCATGGTTGGCCTCTACCAGAAGAGTCTGGGCCTGCTGCGGATGGCGTCGCGCTCACCTGGACGGTGAGCCGAGGCCTGTAGGAGACGCTTAGATGTCATCAGATCTCATGTCCGCCATGGGCGCGGCCGCAACGGGTCTGCGCGCGCAGACGGTGCGCATCCGCATCTCGGCCGAGAACCTCGCAAACGCGGACACCACGGCGGCGACGCCGGGCGGCGACCCTTACCGTCGCAAAGCCCCCGTCTTCCGCACCTTCTACGACCGCGAAGTCGGCGCCAACACGGTGAAAGTCACCGGCTCGCGCGAAGACCAGTCGCCCTTCCAGGAGAAGTACGATCCTTCTCACCCCGCCGCCGACGCCAGGGGTTATGTCAAAACCTCGAACGTCTCCTCCCTAATCGAAATGAGCGACCTGCGCGAAGCGCAGCGCGCTTATGAAGCCAACCTCAACGTGATCGAATCGAGCCGCGCGATGATGCTCGGCGTCGTCTCGCTGCTGAAAGCGTGAGGGCCTAGATGTCTGATCTCGGTCTTTCAGCGGTCAAGGCTTATGGCGGCGTCGCCCAGACGCTCGGCGGCATGGCTGGCGGCAAGGAAACCGGCGGCGTCAGCGGCCCCGGCTTCGGGGATATCCTCAACACAGCGGTGGGCTCGCTCACCGGCGCGGGCAATGCGGCTGAGACAGCCGTCACCAACGCAGCCATGGGCCGCGGCGACCTCGTCGATGTGGTGACAGCCGTCGCCGCCGCTGAAGCGACGATGGAAACGGTGATCGCGGTGCGCGATGAAGTGATCAAAGCGTACCAGGAAATCATGCGCATGCCGATCTAGGGCGCTGATGGCTTAGTGAAAGTCACGCGACTTCGGCAGCACGCGCACATTGCGCGGATGCCGGTGCATCCCCGGCTGGTTGCCCATGCTGCGCGGGTATTTCGGATTCCTGATTTCGTCAGCGCTGGTCAGCTCCGGTTCGATAGGGTGGTAATCCTCCGACAGCCGCTCCAGCTCCGATGAACGATCAATCACCCGCCGCCCCATAAGATGCGTGACGCCTTCCTTGCTCCGCTGGACCCGCCCCTCGATCAGCATCAGCCGCGCGCCCATCGTCTGCGCGCGGAATTTCTCGAAATCACGCGCCCACAGCAGCGCATTTGTGATGCCGGTCTCGTCCTCCAGCGTGATGAAGATTGCCTTGCCCTCGCCGGGGCGCTGCCGCACCAGCACGATTCCCGCGGTGCGCACCCATCGCCCATTCCGCATCGCCGATGTCTCCGCGCACGTCAGAATGCCCTCCTGCTGAAACAGCGGCCGCAGGATCTGCATCGGATGGGATTTCAGGGAAAGACGCGCGGTCTGGTAATCGGCCGTCACATGCTCGCCGAGAGGCATGGGCGGCAGGCTGGCGTCCGGTTCCTCGCCCAGCTCACGCGCTTGCACCGCTGCGAACAAAGGCAAGACATGATCATCCGGCAGGCGCCGCACATCCCACAGCGCCTCGCGCCGGTCCTGCCGAAGCGACTGGAAGGCATCCGCATCCGCAAGCTTGCGTAGGAATGGCGAGGATACACGCCCGCGCTCACGCATGTCGGATACGCTGGCATATCCCGCCCCTCGGCGCGCGACGAGAGCGTTCGCCTCAACCTCCTTCACGCCATCAAGCTGGCGAAAGCCTAGCCGCACTGCGACGGCGCCATCATGGCGGCGCTCAAGCGTGTTGTCGTAGTGACTGTAGTTCACATCAACGGGGCGGATTTCAACTCCATGCTCTTGAGCATCCCGGACAATCTGCGCGGGGGCATAGAAACCCATAGGCTGGGAGTTGAGCAGCGCAGCCGCGAAGACGGCCGGATGATAGTACTTGATCCAGGAAGACACATAAACGAGCTGCGAGAAGGCAGCGGCATGACTTTCAGGAAAGCCATAGGACCCGAAGCCCCTGATTTGCTGGAAGCATCGCTCGGCGAAGTCGCGCTGGTATCCGCGGCCAATCATGCCTTCGACCATGTCCGTCTCAAGTGTATGAATTGTTCCGACGTTTCGGAATGTCGCCATGGCGCGTCGAAGCTTGTTTGCTTTCTCAGGCGAGAAGCCAGCAGCCACAATTGCCAACTTCATCGCCTGCTCCTGAAAGAGAGGTATGCCGAATGTCTTCTTCAGAAGGTCTTGGAGCTCATCGGCCTTGCCGAATTCTGGAGCAGGCGACGGGAAATCAACAGGCTCTTCTCCATTCCGTCTGCGAAGATAGGGATGCACCATGTTCCCTTGAATCGGTCCGGGCCTGACGATGGCGACTTCAATCACAAGGTCATAGAACTCTCTTGGCTTCATGCGTGGCAGCATGCTGATCTGGGCGCGGCTTTCCACCTGGAACACGCCAAGGGAATCGCCCTTGCACAGCATGTCGTAGACAGCCGGATCTTCCTTGGGGAGATCTTGCAACCCGTACCGTGGGCCGCCTGCAGCATGGATCAGATCAAACGCCTTGCGAATGCAGGTGAGCATGCCGAGCGCCAGAATATCGACCTTCATCAGGCCGAGTTCGTCGATATCTTCCTTGTCCCACTCGATGAAGGTGCGGCCATCCATGGCGGCATTGCCGATCGGTACAAGCTCATCCAGCCGGTCGCGCGCCAGCACGAAGCCGCCGACATGCTGGGATAGATGCCGAGGAAAATTCAAAAGCCGGCCAGCAAACTCCAGCGCTCGGTGAAGCACAGGATTCTCATCATCCAGTCCGGCCTGACGTAACTGGGACTTGCGAAGCGCTTCGCCCCAACTTCCCCACACAAGGCCGGACAGGCGCGCCGTCACGTCATCAGTCAGGCCAAATACCTTTCCGACCTCGCGCATGGCGCTGCGAGGACGGTAATGGATCACGGTGGCGGCGATGCCCGCACGGCGCCGACCGTATCGCTCATAAATGTACTGAATGACCTCTTCGCGCCTCTCATGCTCGAAATCGACGTCAATGTCGGGAGGCTCCTTGCGCTCGTCGGACATGAAACGCGCGAACAGGAGATCAAAAACATTCGGGTCGACCGATGTTATGCCGAGCACGTAGCAGACAGCAGAATTGGCTGCCGATCCCCGCCCTTGGCAAAGAATGCGTTTATCCTTGGCGAACCGGACGATGTCGTAGAGCGTGAGAAAATAGCGCGCGTAGTTGTGACGCTTGTAGAATTCCAGCTCTTCGCGAAGTTGTTTCGAGACCTTTTCAGGTATCCCATCAGGATACTTCATGTGCGCGTGAAACCAAGTACGGTCTTCGAAATACTCCTGATCATTCCACCCCGGCGGAACAGGTTCGTCAGGGTATTCGTATTTCAGTTCGCCAAGGTCGAACTCTATGCGCGCAAGAAGCTCAAGCGCCTGCTCGATCGCCTCCGGAGCCTTTGCAAAAAGGCGCTTCATTTCGAGTGGATGTTTAAGGTGACGCTCCGCATTCGCCTCGAGCAGTTTTCCAGCCTCGGTGATTTTTACCCCGGCGCGAATGCAGGTCATGACGTCCTGCAAGTCGCGTTGCTTGGCCGAATGATAGAGAACATCGTTCGTGGCAATGAGAGGAACGCCTGCTGCGGCGCCGATACGCTTAAGCTTTGCCAAGCCCCGCGCATCATCGCCACGACGCATCATCCTAGCGCCAAGCCAGACGGCGCCAGGACGCATATCGCGAACGCGCGCCAGCACGCTGTCGAGTTCGTCCAGCCTGTCGCCCGGCATCACGATGAGAAGCAGATCGTCCGAATAAACAGCAAGATCATCAAGCGTGAGCAAGCATTCGCCCTTCTTCGCACGCATGTTGCCCGTCGTGAGAAGACGACAGAGACGGCCCCAGCCGTGGCGGTTTTCAGGATAGGCGATGATGTCCGGGGCTCCATCAGCGAAAGCTAGGCGTGCGCCGACGACAAGGCGGAAAGCGTGGGCTCTTTTTTGCAGCTCTTCACGATACTGCTTGAGCTCTTCTTCATCCGGATGGGGCGTCCAACTGTGTTCGCCGGGCGAGCCGCCTTCTCTCACCTTGTCGGGCGCAGGCAGACCATCTTCGCGGATATGCTTGAGCGCCGCCCACGCACGCACGACGCCCGACAGCGTGTTACGATCTGCAATTCCCAGCCCCTTGTAACCCAACATCAGCGAGGCGAGCACCATTTCCTTCGCTGGGGAAGCGCCGTGCAGGAAAGAGAAATTCGTGACGGCTACGAGTTCCGCATAGAGCGTTTTGGCGGGACCGAACGGCGTTCGTTCCCGCTCTGGAAATCCGACGACATTGGCCGCCTCCTCTTGCCCGCTCATGCGAACACCCCATGCATGAACCAGTCGGGCTGGGGCGTTTCCTGGCTGTAAGAGCCGGCGCGGAAAAGCCAGAAGCGGCGGCCTTCGGCGTCTTCGACGCGATAATAGTCACGGGTTGGCGCGCCAGGCTTGCGCCACCATTCGGGGGCGATGCGCTCGGGACCTTCAGCACGGGCGACATCATATTCGCGGCGGCGCCAGGCGAATTTGCGCGGCGGACCATCGGGCACTTCTACCATGGTGATGCGGATCGGCTGAGGCGGATTGAACATCTGGATCGGGCGAAGCGGAGGCTCTTCTGCCTCTGGCGTGGGCCAGACATCGGACGTCATGGGATTGAAGCTGGCGGGAACCGCCCGGGCGGCGCGATCGGGGTCGTGCGTGTTTTCAGGCAGGAAACGGATGACCCGGGCGGCGCCAAAGCGGATCGAAAGACGATCGACAAGATCGGCGACTGCGTCTGCTTCGACGGCGTGACCATCGAGGCCGGGTTGCAGAGCGTCAAAGCGGTCGGCATGGGGAATCGAAAGACGGATGAGATCGAACCCGAAGCCTGGATCAATGGGGTCGGCCAGCGCGTCGAGCTTTTCCCGGAACAGCCTGAGCAGCGTGGCCCCATCGCGCATCGGACGGCCCGTCTCGATGATGATGCGGCGGACGGCCCCGTCGGCCCGGAAGAAACTCGCCTCGAACACGCGTCCGCCCTCGCGGCGCTCACTCAAGCGTGCGCCGGCTTCCTGACCGAGCTCGGCGAGGATGGCTTCGACATCCTCCATGCGGCCGATAGGTTCGGGAAAGCGACGCTCGACCCACAGCATCGGCACGGCGCGGCGCGGCGCGAGGGGCGGATCGGCCAGCCCCTGTATACGACGCAGGCGCAGCGTCATCTGTTCGCCGAATCGCGCCGCGAAAGGAAGGCTCGGCCGATCAGCCAGCGCGCCAATGGTCTTGAGGCCCGCGCGTGAGATCGCTAGCCGATCGCTTTCCTCAAGGCCCAGCGCTGCGATCGGAAGGGAGCGCACGGCGGCTGCATCCTCACCCGGCGGCACAATGGCGGTGCGCCCATAACGGGCCAGCGCGCGGGCGGCATCAGGTGCGTTGGCGATCACGGTGCGGACGTGCAGGCTGGCGCGACGCATCCGTTGAGAGAAGATGCGGCGCAGTTCCGCCTCGCCATCGAAAAGATGATCGCAGCCCGTGATGTCAAGCAGGAGGCCATCCGGCGCATCGATCACGACGGCGGGGCTAAAATGGTCGCAATCCTCGGCAATACGATCGAGCAGCACAGCATCGGCCTGCACATTCATTTCCTCGACCCACAAATCGGGAATGCGCGCGCGCGAGTCGGCGAGCGTCATGCCGATGGCGAGCCCTGCCCGCTTTGCTTCAGGACTGATGGACATGAGGCGCTGGGCGCCTTTCACCTTTTCGGTGACGACGAGCGGAAGCTCAGACGGCTCGTCGTGCGTGTCTCGCATGATGCGATCCACCGGCAGGTAGGGAAACCATGCCGCCAGATAGCGCCGGAATGTCTTTGAAGATGTGCTGGTCACGATCCCATTCCACAATCCAGTTACGTCCGCCCGCGCCCGCCCTGTCGCGCAGCAGCTCCACATCGAAGGCCGGCCTGCCCGGCGCATCCGCCTCCATCGCGGCCGACAAAGCAGCACGCACACGCCAGCGCGTGAGCGCGGCGCTTGGCTCTGGCTCTGCACCCGCCCTCACCATGAAAAGCGGCACGTTCGATCGCGCGGCGGCGAGCGCGAGGCGGCGCGAGGCGACGAGATCGAGCGCCTTGGGCGCGCCCCACGGCTCGATGATCACGGCGCCAAGCGGCGGACAGCGCGCAGCCTCCTCGCCCGCTCTCAGCACGGCTGGCCCATCTCGCGCTCGCACGAGGATGACGCGATCGGGCGAGAGGCCAAGTTCTGCAAGACCGGGCGCGTAGATCTCGCCGGCTTCGATGCCGGCAAAATCTTGGCGCACCCAGACGAGGGGACGCGCTTCCGAAGCCCGCACAGCCAGTGCGACCGCGAAGCCTGAAGCAGATGGTTCAGCTGCTGTGCCAGCCGCGAAAATCTCATGCAGCGCGCCCCGCATCAGCCCGCCCTGCAACACTCCATCGAGGCTCGCCGACCCCGTGGAAAAACGCCCGGAAACAACGGGGGATGAGCCCCGCTCTAACCGCGACACCTCCCGTCGCAATGCTTCCAGATCGGCCTTCGTCACAGGGTTTTTTCCCGTCTAGTTCCTGTTTTGTTCTATAACGACTCAGACCTGAAAAAGAGTCAATCGCAACTCGAAAATGGTAGTGCCTCAGTTTGAATTTCCTCTCGGAAAAACGAAGAGCCAGGAGGATGCTGGCCTGAAATTTCTTACATTCGTGCCGGCTTCAGGGTTTGAACCTGAACCGCCAAATAACTAGGGCGCTTTGTTCGGTATCGAACTGAGCGCCAAGGCCCTCGGTGGTAGATTGGCCTGGGCCACTGGATCATCCTAGGAGGCCTTATCGGCGGGGCGCTCCACCTCCATGGGGCGCCCTTTGCACAGCGATCCAGAGACCGGTCGAGCGTGCGAGCTTCATAGCTACCGGCTTTCCAGTTCGTCGATCCGGTAGATCGCTACGATGAGACCGTCTTCTTGCATGACAGCAAGCATGCCGAAACTCGGCACTCAGGTCCCATGCCAAGCGCGTGAACGTAGCGCATGAACTTCTTGGAGAACGCATTCGTCACGCGGGTCAACTCGCCGCCTTGATCACCTCGAGAAAATCCGCGCCGTAGCGGTCGAGTTTCGCCTTGCCGATGCCGGTGATGCCGCTCATTGCGTCGAGCGTTTGTGGGCGGGCCTCGGCGAGCGCACGCAGGGTCGTGTCGTGGAAGACGACATAAGGCGGCACGCCTTGCGCCTTGGCGATGCGAGCGCGGGCGACGCGGAGTTGCTGGAAGAGCGACTGCGCTTCTTCCGGCATTGCGGTCGCCTTGGTTGAGCGTGCTTCCTTCTTTGTGCGCCTGGGCGGCTGGTCGCGGCGGAATGTTACCTTTTGCTCGCCGCGAAGGACGGGGCGCGCTTCCTCCGAAAGCTTAAGCGCGCCATGCGCTTCCTGATCGACATAGACGAGCCCGGATGCGGTGAGTTGGCGGAAAACGGACTGCCAGACACGAGACTCGATGTCCTTCCCGACGCCGAACACGCCGAGCTTGTCATGACCAAGACGTTCGGCGCGTTCGTTGCTTTTGCCCGTCAGCACATCGATGACATGGCCGGCGCCGAAGCGCTGGCCGGTGCGATAGATGGCGGACATTGCCTTCATCGCGGCTTCAGATCCGTCCCACGTTTCGACCGGCGCGAGGCAGGTGTCGCACGCGCCGCAATTTCCCGGATAGGCTTCGCCGAAATGCGCGAGGATCGCCTTGCGGCGGCAATCGGTGGTTTCGCAAATGCCGAGCAGAGCGTTGAGCTTGTTATTCTCGACGCGCTTGATTTCCTCAGGCGCATTGCCCTGAGCGATCATGCTCCGTCGCTGCACGACGTCGGCCATGCCATAGCACATCCAAGCGTCCGACTGCAGGCCATCGCGACCCGCGCGGCCGGTCTCCTGATAGTACGCCTCGACCGACGATGGCATATCGAGATGCGCGACATAGCGCACATCCGGCTTGTCGATGCCCATGCCAAACGCGACCGTGGCGACAAGGCAAAGCCCATCGTCGGTGAGGAAAGCGTCCTGATTGCGGGAGCGGGCGCCGCCATCCATGCCGGCATGATAGGGCAGCGCGCGAATACCCTGCTCGCTCAGCCATTCTGCTGTCGCCTCGACCTTCTTGCGCGACAGGCAATAAACGATACCGCTGGCGTCACGATGCTTCTTCAGAAGATCGAGCAGCTGTTCACGCGGCTTGTCGCGCTGGACGATTGTGTAGGAGATGTTCGGTCGATCGAAGCTGGTGATAAAGACCTTCGCTTCGCGCAAGGCGAGCCGTTCGATGATGTCGGCGCGGGTGATGGGATCGGCCGTGGCCGTCAGCGCAATACGCGGCACACCGGGGAATTTCGACGCGATTGAAGACAGTTCACGATATTCGGGGCGGAAATCGTGGCCCCATTGGCTGACGCAGTGCGCCTCGTCGATGGCGAACAGGCTGATGGTCGCTTCGTGCAGCATCGACTGGAAACCCGGCGTGTTCAGCCGTTCGGGCGCCACATACAGCAGCTTCAGCTTCCCCGCGAGAAGCTGGCTGCGCACATCGCGCGCTTCATCGGGCGTGAGCGCGGAATTGTAGGCCGCGGCCGCAACGCCGGCCTGGCGCAGCGCTTCGACCTGATCACGCATAAGTGCGATGAGGGGCGAGACCACGATGGCCACGCCAGGACGGCACAGGGCAGGCGCCTGGTAGCAGATCGACTTGCCTGCGCCGGTCGGGAACAGCACGACGGCGTCGCCGCCATTCGTTACATGATTGACAACTTCACCTTGCAATCCCCGGAATTCGGCATGGCCGAAGACTTCCCGCAGAATACTGAGCGGTTCCCTTGTCTCCGATTGCACGCTTTACCGCCTTGCCCTGCACGTCTCGCCATCACGGCGGGGTGGATTAGATAGTTCGTAGCGTCAGCCGACAAAAGTTGCGTGAGCGCTCTCGCCTGTGAGTTGACGAGTCGGAACGCGGTTCCTAGCGTCGCACCAACATAAAAACCACCAACGTCTTGAGGGAGACGGACGACATGAAGATGAAGCTGTTCGCGGCGACTGCCGTACTTGCCCTGGGCCTTGCGGCCTGTGGCGGAGAAACTCCTGCCCCAGAAACACCTGCGCCAGAAGCACCCGTTGCCGAAGCGCCGGCTCCGGAGCCTGCGCCTGTGGCGACGGCGTCAATCGGCGAGACGCCGGCCGATCCGGTCGCATTCATGAAGACGCGGCATGACAACTACGAGGATCTCGGCAAGAACTTCAAAGTGATGCTCGACAACTCCAAGCTGGGCACGCCGGATATGGCGGCTGTTTCGGCGGCGGCGGTGAAGGTCAACGAATATGCCGGCCAGATGGGAACATGGTTCCCGCCGGGGACGGGGCCTGAGGCCGGCAAGACCAAGGCCAAGGCCAACGTCTGGACCGAACGCGCAGACTTCGATGCGAAGCTCGCGGATCTGCAGACAGAAGCCGCCAAGCTGGTGACGGCGACCAGCACGGATGCAGCGGCCTTCAAGGCCCAGTTTGGCGCGACGGGCGGCAAGTGCAAGGCCTGCCACGACGTCTATCGTGAGGAAGACAAAGATAAGTAAGCGCGGGGACAAATAGTGACGGACGACACCGTCGCTTCCACCTCGCGGGCGCCTACACCGAAACAGAAGGTGTGGGATGCGCCGGTGCGGCTGGTTCACTGGATGCTCGTCTTCCTCGTCGCCTTCTCCTGGTGGACGGCGGAGGAAGGCGAGATGCAGTGGCATTACTGGTCGGGCCTGACGATTGTCGGGCTGCTGGTGTTCCGTGTGTATTGGGGATTCGCCGGGCCGGAGACGGCGCGCTTCTCGCGCTTCGTCAAGGGACCCGGCGCCATTCTTATCTACACGGCCAAACTGCTCAAGCCGGATTATCGCGCGACTTTCGGGCATAATCCGCTCGGCGCGTTGAGCGTGATCGCGATCCTGCTGGCTTTGATCGCGCAGGTCGGGTTCGGCCTGTTTGCATCGGATACGGATGGTCTCGAGTCCGGCCCACTCTCGCCTTATGTCAGCTATGAGGTCTCGCAGGACGCGGGTGATCTGCACGAAGAAGCGTTCAACATCCTGCTGATCCTGATCGGGCTGCACATAGCAGCGATCGTGTTCTATCTGGTCGCCAAGCGCATCAACCTGATCGGACCGATGATAACCGGAAGCCGCAAGGCTGAAGGCTTGGATGGACCACGGTCAGGTATTGCACCTGTGCCCGCGTGGCGTTTCCTGCTCGGCGTCGCGATCGCCGTGGCGACGGTCTTCCTGATCGTCTGGCTGCCGACCACGCGCTAGCTATTTCGTTCCGAACATCCGGTCGCCCGCATCGCCCAGACCCGGGACGATGTAGCCCTTCTCGTTGAGGTGGCTGTCGATCGCGGCAGTGAAGACAGGCACGTCAGGATGGGCGGCTGTGAACTTCGCGATGCCTTCAGGCGCAGCCAGCAAACAGAGAAAGCGCAACCGATGGGCGCCGCGATCCTTCAGGCGCTGGATAGCAGCGATTGCGGAGTTTCCGGTCGCGAGCATCGGATCGACGACGATGATCAACCGCGTCTCGATTTCACCCGGCGCCTTGAAATAATACTCGACCGGTTCGAGCGTATCGTGGTCACGATATAGGCCGACATGCGCTACGCGGGCGGCGGTCACGAGATCGAGCATGCCGTCGAGCAAGCCATTGCCGGCGCGCAGGATGGAGCAGAACACCAGCTTCTTGCCCTTGATGATCGGCGCTTCCATCGGCCCCATGGGCGTCTCGATGGCGACTGTTTCCAGCTCGATATCACGCGTCACTTCATAGCAGAGCAGGTGGGCGATCTCGCGCAGCAGCGTGCGGAAGCCGGCGGTCGACGTATTCTTGTCGCGCATCAGCGTGAGCTTGTGCTGGATCAGCGGATGATCGACGATGGTGACGGCCTGCATGCGCGTGTCCCTTGGTTCGGCGATGTTTGACGCTGCCGTGGCGCGGCCGCAATGGCGAGGGGGCCGACGAGGCCGGACCGCCCAATGATCGGACACGTTGCAGCGATCCGACTTCCGCCATCAAACAAACCGTTATATACAGCAAAAGATAACGTTGTCGGGAGACGCGCATGCGTGGACTGATCGCGGTGGGCTTTGCGCTGATGATCGCTGGGCCGACTTTTGCCCAAACGCCCGCCATCCCTGCTGCACCGGCCTGCGCCGCGATGGATGCATCGCTTCCCGTGGGATTTTCGAGCTGGAATCGCAAGGCGTCGCTCACCACCGCGCCCAGCGCCGAACATCTGGCCCATGCCGCCCTCACGCTGGGCAAAGGCTATGAGGTGAGCCTGCTGAACACACCGAAAGTCGCCATGCCGGTGCAGCCGGCAAAGCCGGGAGGATCGGTGGCGCATGCCGGGCTGTTCTCGTTCACGGTTGAAACAGAGGGCGCCTATGTGGTTGCATTGGCGACGCCAGCATGGATCGATGTGCTGGAGGACGGCAAATCCCTCGAGCCGACAACCTTTGGTCACGGGCCGGAATGCACAAGCATTCGCAAAATGGTGGTTTTCCCGCTGAAGCCCGGCGTGCACGTGCTGCAGGTCTCGGGCAACGCCGACCCGAGGCTGAAGCTCATGGTGGCGAAGAAACCCTGATCAGGCGTTCCGGAAATCGCGCACTGTTTGCGACGGCGCTGGCCAGCGTGGCGCTGACCTGGCTTGTCGCGTGTGTGAGTTCGGTTGCCCCGCAAGCAAGCGCGCCATGGCCGGGGGCGGATCTCGCCCCGCCCCACCCGTCCGACAATCCGCCAACGCCGATCAAGACCGAGCTGGGGCGGCGGCTGTTCTACGACGGCGACCTGTCGTGGGACGGCACGATGAGTTGCGCGACGTGTCATGAGCAAAAGCGCGGCTTCACCGATCCCAACAAGACGCGGCAAGGCTTCGACGGAACACCGGGCGAGCGGAATATCCAGACGTTGGCCAATGTCGCGTGGTTCAGGTCGCTGACCTGGGGCGGCCCGCATGTCGACACGCTGGAGCATCAGGCGCTGATTCCGATCGAGGGTTTTGTGCCGGTGGAGATGGGTTTCGGCGGCAAGCCGGAAGGCGCGTTGGCGCAGCGGCTGAAGGATCAGGCCTGCTATCCGCAACTCTTCCGCGCGGCCTTCCCCGAGCGCCAGGGCGAGATCTCGCTCGATACGATCACTATGGCGCTGTCGGTCTTTCAGCGGTCACTGGTGTCGCTGGATTCGCCTTATGACCGCTACCAGCGCGGAGACCTCAAGGCGATTTCGGATCAGGCCAAGCGCGGCGCGGCGCTTTTCGATTCGAAGCAGTGCGCGAGCTGCCATGCAGGACCGCATTTTACCGATGCGGCGATACCGGGCCGGAAACCCGTCGAGACATTCCATCGGCTGGCGATCCCAGCCGATGGCAAGGACGCAGGGCTCCAGCGCATTACGCAGAAGCCGGAGGACGCGGGAAAATTTCGCACGCCGGGCCTGCGGAATGTCGCTTTGTCTGCGCCCTACATGCATGACGGGGAAGCGGCGACGCTAAGCGATGCGATCCGACATCACTTTGGATTGGCCGATCAGGCCGATGAGCGCCTAAAGCAATCGGTGAGTGATCGCGAGGTTGGCGACCTGATCGCGTTCCTTGAGGCGCTCACCGATCAGGGCTTCATCACCAATCCTGCCTTTGCCTTACCGAACCCGGGATGTCCGGTGGCGGGCGATGCTGCGTTGGCAAGCGAAGAAGCGAATTCCCGACGGCTGCGCAACAGCCCCGCGGGGCCTTGAGGTTTGCGGCGCGCTTACGCCGTTTTCGCCTCCACCAGACTCAGCTCCGCTATCATGGCCTTACGCATTTCGAATTTCTGGATCTTGCCGGTGACAGTCATCGGGAAGCTATCGACGAATTTGACGTAGCGGGGGATCTTGTAGTGGGCGATCTGGCCCCTGCAAAAGGAGACGATTTCCTCGTGCGATGACCATTCGCCCGCACGCAGCTTTACCCATGCGCATATTTCCTCGCCAAATTTCGGATCGGGGACGCCAATGACGGACACGTCCTCGATCTTCGGGTGGCGGAAAAGATACTCCTCGATCTCGCGCGGGAAGACGTTCTCGCCGCCGCGGATGACCATGTCCTTGATGCGGCCGACGATGTTGCAATAGCCATCTTCGTCGATGGTCCCAAGATCGCCGGTGTGCATCCAGCCGCCCGCGTCCACGGCCTCGGCGGTTTTCTCCGGATCGTCCCAATAGCCGATCATGACGGAATAGCCGCGCGTACAGAGTTCGCCGGGCTGACCGCGCGGAACGATATCGCCATTCTCGTCGACCACTTTCACCTCGAGATGCGGCTGTACTCGGCCCACGGTGGAGACGCGGCGTTCGAGCGGGTCATTCATCGCCGTCTGGAAAGAGACAGGGCTGGTTTCCGTCATGCCGTAAGCGATGCCGACTTCGCGCATGTTCATGCGGTCGATGACCTTCTTCATCACCTCGATCGGGCATGGCGACCCCGCCATGACGCCAGTGCGGAGCGAAGAAAGGTCGAACTTGTCAAAGTCCGGATGCTGCAGCTCGGCGATGAACATCGTGGGAACGCCATGAAGCGCGGTGCATCTTTCCGCCTGCACCGTCTTCAGCACGGCCAACGGATCGAAGCCTTCGGACGGGTAGATAATCGTCGCGCCATGCACGATGCAGGCGAGATTGCTCATCACCATGCCGAAGCAATGATAAAGCGGGACGGGGACCAGCAACCGATCGGCCTCCCTTAGGCCCATCCCCAGCCCGACGAAGTACGCGTTGTTGAGGATGTTGCGGTGAGAGAGCGTCGCGCCCTTGGGAAGACCCGTCGTGCCGCTGGTGAACTGGATGTTGATCGGATCGTTGCGGTCGAGCGTCTGCGCGATCTCTTCAATCTGCAGGCCGTGCTTTCCAGTCGCCTGCGCGGAGATTTCCTCGAACGCCATCCAGCCGGGACCGGGCTGGCCACCGATCTGCGCGACAACGCGAAGATCAGGCAGACGTTTCGATTTCAGCTCGCCGAGTTTCGATGTCGCAACTTCCGGCGCGAGTTCGTTGATCATGCCGACGTAGTCCGACGTCTTGAACTTCTCGGCGCAGATGAGCACTTTCACGCTAACCTTGTTGAGCGTGTATTCGACCTCGCTGAGCCGATAGGCCGGATTGATGTTGACCTGGATCATGCCGACGCGGGCGGTGGCGAATTGCACGAGCGTCCACTCCGCGCAATTCGGCGCCCAGACGCCGACGCGGTCGCCGGTCTTGAGGCCGAGCGCGAGGAGGCCAGCGGCGAGCCGATCGACCTGGAATGAGAACTGCTCGTAAGTCCAGCGGATGCCCTGGTGGACAGAGACCAGCGCTTCCTGCTTTGGCCATTTCTTGGCCGCGCGGAGCAGAGCTTCGCCGATCGTGTATTCGAGGAGCGCGGGCGCCGAGGCGCCGCGGACGAGGCTGGCTTGTGTCATTTTTTCTCTCCCTGCCCTTACGCTAGCAATGACGCGGGTTTTGCGCCAGATTACTTGGCGGCGCCTCCAAACGCGAGTGCGCGCAGAGCTCAGGAAATCTTGGGATTTTGCGCGTTCTAGCTGAACGCGGGCGATCAGACTCCCGGATGTCGGGGCTCAGGGATTCTCCGGTGCACATTGCGCGATGCCCCTCCGTCTCGCCGCGAAGAGGCGGCGCTCTTGCCCTTCGCTTACGCTCCGGGCTTGTCGCTCTGGGCAGACCAGTCGACGCCACGCCCGTGCGCCAGTCACGGACCTGATGGCGCCTGCGCATCCAGGGCGTTGAAGCCACGCCAAGCACAAGCTCGACGAACACACGCAGCATCGCCTCCAGCGAGCGCGGGCTGGGCGGCGGGTGTTGCGGCCTCGCCCGTGGCAAAATGGCTGGGCGTGGACGGCGATCGCGCGGGACGCGTTGCTGTCTATGAATGCCTGACGGTTGCGGGGCATCCCGAGATTTTCGTGCTGGCGAAGGACGCAAAGGGCAAGGCCCTGCCCGGCCTTGCGCCGGTGGCGAAACAGCAGGGCGAGTATGTCGGCAAGCTGCTGACCCGACTGAGGAAGACGCCGGGCGCGAAACGGTTTGCGTTCGCCTACAAGGACTATGGAGCGCTGGCGACGATCGGGCGGAAGATCGCGATTGCGGATTTCGGCTTGTTCAGCCTGCGTGGGTTCGTTGGCTGGCTGACCTGGTCAGTGGCGCACATCTACTTCCTGATCGGCTTCAGGAACCGCTTCTCGGTCTCGCTCGACTGGACGTGGAGCTACCTCACCTTCCAGCGCGGGGCGCGCCTGATCACTGGCCCGGTGGACGAGGTGCGGAAGGAGGCAAGGATGGACGGCGCGGCGGCAAGCCGCAAGGCGGCCTGAGACCCGCTGCCGGGCTACGGACGCCATACGTTCAAGTACACGGAATCGATCATTTTACCGGGATTCCGTTACCTTTGGGGTACGGGCGGAGCTGCTCCGCAAGCTTGCGGCGGCGGCTCGTCAACGCTCGCTTGCGCTTAATACTTTGGATGCTATACCGCCCCGCTGACCGCGGAGAGGTGCCAGAGTGGTC
>Ga0138256_10003249_pt1 | contig 17324 bp, 13 predicted proteins | sample KNB2016incub_MG_FD_105486 | JGI IMG/M metagenome (GOLD analysis project Ga0138256, IMG submission 105486) | Active sludge microbial communities from wastewater in Klosterneuburg, Austria - KNB2014incub_MG | ecosystem: Engineered > WWTP > Activated sludge > Unclassified | place: Austria... | reverse complement strand
TGGCACCGGTGCAACTGCCGCCGCCCTGGCAATCGTAGAATTAGACCACCTAGTTGATTTAGACCATCTGGAATTGTTGGCTGTAGGTGGCCCATTGACTGTTCGTTTCAAACGCATGGGCCCCGGACATTTCGAACAAATCAGATTGTGTGGTGATGCCGTATACATTTTCGAAGGCCAACTTTCCATCTAACCTCTAACCTCGCACCTCTAACCTCCAACCACCAACCATGGAATCAATAAAAAAGAATTATCTCGTTCCATTTATCCTGGTAACCAGCCTGTTTTTTTTATGGGCCTTTCTTCACAACCTCAATCCAATATTGATTCCCCATTTGAAAAAAGCGTGTCAATTGTCGGATACCCAGTCCGCATTGATAGATTCAGCGGTTTACCTTGGTTATTTTCTTATGGCTTTGCCAGCAGGTTGGTTTATGCATAAATACGGTTATAAAAATGGTATACTGTTAGGTTTGGGTCTGTATACTATTGGAACTTTGATGTTTTATCCCGCAGCCGGAGCACGAAGTTATACGATGTTTCTGACGGCTTTATTTATCATTGCCAGCGGAGCCACTTTTCTCGAAACGGTAGCCAATCCTTATATCACCAAATTGGGGGACCCAGCCACATCCGAGCAGCGATTAAATTTTGCACAATCATTTAATGGGGTAGGAGCATTTTTAGCGCCTATCATTGGGGGTCAGTTTATTTTATCCGGCATCGAAAAAACCACAGAAGAACTTCAAAATATGTCACCGGATCAATTAAACGAATATTTATCTTTTGAAGCCTCTACCGTAAAAGTGCCTTATCTGATCATGGCTGGTATTGTGTTTTTAGTCGCTATATTTTTTTTAGTATCCCGGATTCCTGAAATTAAAGAGGCGGACGAAGAAGGATCCGATTCCGATAATCATTCTTTTTCCATGAAGGTACTGCGCCACCCCCATGTTTTCTGGGCAGTGATGGCACAATTATTTTATGTGGGAGCCCAGGTTTGTATTGGCAGTTTTTTTATCCGCCTCACCCGTTATTTGATTGATATGCCCGAAAAGACAGCTGCTTTTTTATGGGGAAGTATTGCGATGGTGGGATTTATGCTTGGTCGATTTGTAGGCACCTGGCTGATGCGTTATATTTCGCCTGCCAGACTACTATCTATTTATAGCCTGATCAACATTGGTCTCCTGGCCATCGCCCTGGTTACCGACGGAAAAACTGCGGTTTATGCTGTGTCTGCTGTTCCATTTTTTATGTCGATCATGTTCCCGACCATATTTGCTTTAGGGATCAAAGGCTTGGGAGAAGAGACTAAAATCGCCTCTTCGTTCCTGGTCATGGCTATCTTTGGTGGGGCTGTTTTTCCTTTGTTTATGGGCTGGATTTCGGATAGTACCGGGAGCATTCAGAAATCATATATCGTGCCCTTGCTGTGTTTTGTTGTGGTTTGGTACTTTGGCCGGTATAAGTATATGCCCGGTAAATAATTCGAATTGATCGATTGGAGAACCGGACCGGACTATGATATCCCGTGGGCAAGATTCCCTTTTATTAAAATCGTCATCCCCTTTGTTTTAGGTATACTTTGCGCGGATATCCCTAAAACGGCAATACCGCTGAGTGTAGTGTTGCTGCTGCTGAACACCCTTCTTCTGATTTATTATCACCGGTTAGCAGCTTCCCAATTCAGCTATGTTTTTTGGTTTGGGCTGGCAGCAACTTTTTTCTGGTTATTTTTTGGATTGTTATGGGCCTCATTCCATGATGAAAGGAAATTGCCCCATCACTTTTCCGGAGAAGAGGCAAACCCTCAGGAGTTACTGGTGATTATATCTTATTTTGATGAAAAGGAAAGATTTTGGGACTGTTATACGACGGTAATAACCCGGAAGGATTCAATAGGTCAATCTGCCGCGAGAGGTAATTTATTGTTGCGGATTCCAAAAAACACAAGCTACATCCCATCCAACAGAGATCTTATTCAGGGAGTGTTTAGGATCCGGGTACCAGAACAAGCTTCTGCTCCTTTTGATTTTAATTGGAGAAAAATGCTGCATCACCGAAACATACATTATTACTCGTATTTAGATACTACCAGGTATAAATTGATTTTAAAATCACCGCCTTCATTATTGGAGCAGACCCGAAATCAAATAGACAATATGATACATACCCTGGTCCCCTCAACCAGGGATTACCCGGTGGCCTCTGCTATGTTATTAGGTTTGAGGAAAAAAATGGATCCCGAACTGTACCAGGCTTATTCGGGTACAGGCGCAGTCCATATTCTGGCGGTTTCCGGATTACATGTCGGCATCATTGCCCATATATTTCAGGTGCTGTTTGGTTTTATCAGTTATAAGGGGCGTAAACTTAAGGTGCTTCAGGTGGTGCTGATTCTCACGGTGATCTGGCTCTATACATTTCTAACCGGAGCTTCCCCTTCGATATTAAGATCCGCTGTCATGTTTTCGTTGCTTCATTGTTCGAGGCTTATGCAACGGGATGCGCCACCATTGAACGTACTTGCAGCTGCCGCTTTTATTTTACTGTTTATTAATCCCTTCGATATCTACAACCTCGGATTTCAATTGTCTTTTTTGGCCATGGCGGGCATCTTTATTTTATATGAACCCATCCGTTCTTTTATTAATACGGGAAATAAAGTGGTGCAAGGGTTATGGAAGGTATTGGCTGTCTCGATGGCAGCTCAATTGCTTATTTACCCGCTGATCGCCTATCATTTCCATCAATTTGCCTTTTATTTCTGGCTGACCGGACTGTTGAGCACCCCGTTTTCTTATTTAATTCTGATCTGTGGGATGTTATCATTAGCGGGGTACCCCTTCTTATTTTCCTGGGTGCCCTGGCTGGGGTTACCGCTTCAGTATAGTATAAAATGGATGAATGACAGTATCTCGTGGATTTATTCACTACCATTGGGACGTATTCAGGGATGGTGGCCTACCCCCTGGGATGTCCTGGTGTTATCCGTGATCAGCCTATTATTGGGTTATACGTATTTTCAAAAAACCCGCAGGAGTTTTCTCGTTTTTCTTTTAACTTGTATTGTTTTCTTTGGTATAATGATCATCGAAGAAAAACTCGATCAAAATAGAATGGAAATTGTTGCCGGCGGTTCAGTCAACAAACCTTTTATTTGGATCAAGGATAAACAGAACACCATTCTTTACACTATCAACACGGACACCTTGAAACCACCATTAAATTATTTGGAACGGTACAACCTTCCATTAAAGCAGGTTATTCATTTTAACCCTGCCTTGTCTAATTATTCATCCGGGCACCTTAGATTGTCCGGACACCTTATCCGATACAAGGATAAGCAGTATCAATTGATACTAAATAATGAAGATTCCCTGGTTTCTACTGTAACTCCTTCACGGGTGATTTTACTGAACAAGGAATGGAAGTCCGGCATGACTCATCTCACTCCCTTTGAAATTTACAGCCCGGATTTTGTTACTGCACCCAACAAGCCTTATCCCGGACAGGTAAAATGGGAAAGGTCGGAATCTCCTTATGTTTCCATACGGTTAAAATGAAACTTAAAGGGATTAAAACCTATTTGAGGTTTTCCAACCGGGAACGCAAATCGTTTTTTTATCTAGCCCTGCTACTTGCTGTGCTGGTCATCGTATATTTTGCCACCCATTTTCGAACGGTTAGTCCAAACTATGTGCTGACGCCTTTGACCTTGGAAAAGGATACCAGTAACCGCATGGAGTATAGTCCCTTTCCGGCTGAGACACCTGGGTTAAAAAGATTCGACCCCAATCACGCAGAACTATCACAATTATTAGCTTATGGGGTACCCATCAAGGCTGCTCAAAATTGGGTAAAATATCTTCACAAGGGAGGCCGATTCCGGGATATCACGGGAGTTTCCAGAATATACGGCATGACTCCGGAGTGGGTTAATTTATTAACACCTTACCTCGAATTTGAACACAAACAAAAAATATCCGATCCAATTCTAAAATCAAAATCTGAATCTACGGCAAAAAAGTCCGGGACTTTTGATCCCAATTCAGCGACACTTGCACAATTAATTACCAGAGGATTGCCTTATCCGATCGCAAGGGTCATTATCAATTATCGCACAAAAGGTGGTGTTTTTAAGAAACCAGAGGACATGCTCAAAATTTATGGGATGAATGATTCTTTGTTTACATTGATTAGTCCAAACCTGATATTTCCCGTTATTGACGCTCCTTATGAATCTCTGGATAAGGAGAAACCGGATTTAAATCAACTAACTGTCGATATTAATCTGGCGGATACCGCTGTCTGGAAACGATTGCCTGGCATAGGCACTGTGTTGGCCAAACGAATTATTGGGTTCCGGGAAATCCTGGGCGGGTTTACCAGCGTGGATCAATTGCTGGAAGTTTATGGTCTGCGGGATTCCACTTTGCAAAACATCCGTCCCTTTTTATCGACCTCTCCCGTATTCAGAAAGATCCGGATCAATGATGAACTTCCACTTTCCAGACCTCACCCTTATCTGTCGGTTAAAGACAGCAGGGTGATTGCCAATTTTATACATCAAAACGGGGCCATCAAAACTGAAGATCAATTGGGCCAGATCCTGGCTTTTGACAATAAATTTTGGGACAGGTTATTGCCTTATCTAAGTTTTGAAGTTGACCATGTCCATTAAAAACCAGTTACACAACTGCCTTAATTCTTATACTTTTGTCCCTCAGGTATAATTTCCCGAATTGAAAGAGCTCTGGTCACTTAATAAATATTTTGTCCGGTATAAATGGAGGTTTTTAGCTGGGATCGTTTTTGTCCTTCTGATGAATTATTTCCGGATCGTTCAGCCTCAAATGATCCGCGATGCTTTGGACCTGGTCGTCAATGAACTCAAGGATCCGGTCCCGGGAGCAGCCCAGGCGATGGCCCCGCAATTGGTCCGGTTTGGTTTGATTGTTTTTGGTTGTGCTGTGCTCATGGGCATCTTTATGTATTTTATGAGACAATCAATTATCGTCATGTCAAGGCTGATAGAATACGATCTGAAAAAAAATATCTACGATCATTATTCTGCGCTCGATCAGACTTTTTACAGGAAACAAACTACCGGTGACCTGATGTCCAGGATTACGGAAGATGTGTCCAAGGTACGCATGTATCTCGGGCCTGCGGTATTGTACGCCATAGATCTGGCGGCGCTGATCATATTGGTGGTACTGAGTATGGTTAAAGTAGACCTCACCCTTTCCTTACTGACCTTGTTGCCACTCCCCTTCTTATCGGTATCTATCTTTTATGTCAGTACCATAATCAATAAAAAAAGTACCACGATTCAACAACAACTCTCCAAACTTACGAGTATAGCCCAGGAAGTATACTCTGGCATCCGGATTGTAAAATCCTATACCCAGGAAAAAGCTATGGGCAGCTATTTTGCTGAAGAAGCAGAAAAATATAAACATTCCACTTTGGATTTGTCCAAGGTCAACGCCCTCTTTTTTCCCTTAATTATGCTGTTGACCGGTTTAAGTACCGTCATTATTGTCTGGGCCGGAGTATACCGCGTGCAATCAGGGGCTATAACCCCGGGAAATATTGCCGAATTTGTAATTTATATCAATATGCTGACCTGGCCGGTTACCGCTATAGGCTGGCTTGCCTCTATTGTGCAACAGGCGGAGGCCTCAATGAAAAGGATCAATGAATTTATGACCATTCAACCGGTAATAGACCGCGGTGGAAATTTAAAACCAGACAAAATTTCAGGAAAAATTGAATTTAAAAATGTAAGCTTTATCTATCCCAATACCGGGACTAAAGCGCTGGATAACCTTTCCTTCATTATACATCCTGGTTCCAGACTGGCGATTATTGGTAAAACAGCTTCCGGCAAAACCACGATCGCCGAACTGATGCTCCGTTTATTCGATGTCACCTCTGGCGAAATCCTGCTGGACGGAGTCAATATTAAAGAATACGATATTAGCGTTTTACGGAAAAAAATAGGTTACGTACCACAGGATCAGTTTTTGTTTTCTGAATCCATCCGCAACAACATCCGGTTGGGAGAGCCGGACATTGAGGACACCATGATTGATCAGTCGGCAATACATGCCGCCATTGCCGATGAAATAGAACGACTTCCAGATAAGATGCAAACGATATTGGGTGAGCGTGGGGTGACCTTATCCGGTGGGCAAAAACAAAGAGTGGCCATTGCCCGGGCATTAGCAAAAAATCCCGAAATCCTGATCCTGGACGATTGCCTCAGTGCTGTAGATACCCGCACTGAAAAAGCCATCGTTGGTGCATTTAATCAGGTATTAGTCGACAAAACAACGATCCTGATCACGCACCGGATAAATCATCTTCTTGGCTTTGACCGGATCCTGGTCCTCCACAAAGGCCAATTAGCTGAAACCGGTACCCACGAACAACTTCTGGCAAAACAAGGAGTTTATTTCAAATTGCTCGAAAGACAAAAATGGGAAGAATCACATAGTCCCGGTCAGGTACAGGTTTTTTGATTGAAACCAAATTAGTATATTTGGAATAAATCTTAAAACACCAAATTACTGTGGAAAACGACGGTTCACAACGCAACTCCAGCGTCTACTCCAACAAAGTAAAAGCAGGACGGAAACGCACTTATTTTTTTGATGTAATGAAAACCCGGGGAGATGATTTTTACCTCACCCTTACCGAAAGCACCCGAAGGGGGGATGGCAATGGTTACATCCGGCACCAGATCTTTCTCTATAAAGAAGATTTTAACCGCTTCGTTGAGGGGTTGCAGGATGTGGTAAACCATGTTAAAACGGAATTATTGCCCGACTTTGATTACGATCAATTTGCCCACCGCGAAGACCATCCCGAAGGAGGAGACACCCCCCACGACGAGGGCAAATCTCCGGGGGACCAGATGGAGTGGTAAGACCATTAACCCCAATGGCGGCTCCCTTTCAATGATCTCAATCCTGATTTTTGATCATTATATTTTCCATTTATTTACAACCAGATCCCCAGACCCCATATTATATTCCGGAATGAAAACGGAGTTTAACAGCTAATTAACGGCAAAGTTTTTTGTGCTATTTGCAAAGCTGGCATGGCTCTTGTATATTTGTGGCAGGTTAATTTCAATGAAATCTATTTTTATTAATTGTTGTGCGTGTTGTTGTTGCTGTAGGCATCTCATGCTGACATAGAAGATAGATGGATAAAAAAATATCTCAAGCCTTCCGGTCAGCAATAACCGAAAGGCTTTTTGATTTAATGACCAAAACTTAAAATGAAGAAAATAATTACAACAAGGAACAATAAAAATGAGGCAGTGAACTACTGTGCTTGTGCGTATTGTTGTTGTAAACTTTATTTTTCGAAGGGTCATCCATGATGCGTTCCAATAATTAAAATTTTACCAGGAAGCCTTTCGAAATTAAATCCGAAAGGCTTTTTGATTTATACGAATTAAAGGTAGAGATGAATAAAGAAATTGTAACACAACGATCCGGGCTGATAGAAGCCGTCCATTCCATAGGGTCCTGGATTGGCAATACCCCATTATATCCACTGAAGAGCTTTTCTACTGAAAAAGTAAAAATTTATGCCAAACTGGAATGGCAACAATTTGGAGCCAGCGTCAAATCCCGACCCGCCTACCATATGCTCCGTCAGGGCATCCTGGACGGCCAGCTGGATTCCCATCATACGATTTTGGATGCAACCAGTGGCAATACAGGTATCGCATTGGCCAGTATCGCTGCCCATCTCGGCATTAAAATAAAACTGGTACTACCGGAAAATGCCTCCAAACTCCGACAACTTATTCTAAAAAAATTAGGCGCGGAATTGATTCTAAGTTCACCCTATGGAGGAACCGACGAATCCAGAGAACTGGCTAAAGAGATCTATTCCAAGATGGATCTGCCCTATTTTTATTGTGACCAATACAATAATGAAAACAACTGGAAAGCCCATTATGTCACTACTGCCCCTGAAATCTGGGACCAAACCAAAGGGGAAATCACCCATTTTATTGCCGGCCTGGGCACTACCGGTTCGTTTACCGGAACCAGTAAACGGCTAAAGCTTTATAATTCAAGTATTCAATGCATCGCCTTACAACCGGATGGCCCCCTGCATGGACTGGAGGGCTGGAAACACCTGGAAACAGCTGAAGTACCGGGCATTTACGATGCCACAGTGCCGGATAAAATCACAGAGGTGTCTTCTTATGAAGCATTTAAAATGATTGATCAGGTGGCTAAAAAAGAAGGTTTGTTAATCAGTCCATCCGCAGCAGCCAACCTTGTCGGGGCTGTACAATTAGCCCAGCAGATAAATCAGGGGCATATTGTTACTTTGTTTGCAGATGATGCTTCTAAATATGCCGAAATCTATAAATAATGGAAGTCGTGATACCCTCTGAGGCTTTAAAATCTATACACGATATCGCTGAACAAGCTTATCCGTTTGAGTGTTGTGGTTTTTTATTTGGGCGGGTCGGTGAGCAGTTGCAGATCCGGCAGGTCCAGGCAGTCGTCAATGATAGTCCTGAAAATCATAAAGTCCACTATACTATTCCTCCAAAAGAATTTATGAAAGCGGAAAGATATGCTATGGAAAAAGAAATCGATCTGATTGGAGTTTTCCATTCGCATCCCGACCATCCCCCTTATCCTTCCGGCAGGGATTTGGCCGATGCACTGCCTGAATTTTCTTATTTTATTACCAGTGTTTATCAGGGACAGGCTATACTCACCAAGTCCTGGAGATTGTCAGAATCCCGGCAATTTCAGGAAGAACCTTTAAAAATTGAATTCAAAAAATAACAATAATTTCCAATGGCTAAAATCATTATTCCAACACCTTTAAGAAAATTTACTTCCAACCAAGCTGCCGTCGCAGTACAAAGCGGCACGGTCATCGAATCCATACGGGACCTGACTTTGCAGTTTCCTGACCTGGACAAACATTTGTTCAATGAAGATCAACAACTCCGTGGATTTGTAAGGGTATTTATCGGAGAAGACGATATCGAAGACCTTCAGGGTCACGATACTCCCGTACAACAAGGGGACACGATCAGCATTATTCCAGCAATTGCCGGAGGTATTTAACTAAAAACAATTCTATTTAAGCGATATGAGTGCAGAAATTAAATTTTCTTCAGAGGAACTGGCCCGTTACAGCCGTCACATTATTTTACCTGATTTTAATATCGAAGGACAGAAAAAATTAAAAAAAGGTAAAGTACTGGTTGTCGGAACAGGCGGATTGGGCGCACCCCTTTTATTGTACCTCGCAGCCGCAGGGGTAGGTACGATCGGCATGGTCGACTTTGATGTGGTGGATGACAGTAACCTGCAAAGGCAGGTTTTATTTACCAGGGATGACATTGGTCAACCCAAGGTATTAGCAGCAAAAAAAAGGCTGGAAGCCCTTAATCCGTATATCAAATTCATTGCCCATCAGACCTCTTTGACCAGCGATAATGCCATGGACATTATAAAAGATTATGATGTCATTGCAGATGGTACCGATAATTTCCCCACCCGCTATCTGGTCAATGATGCCTGTGTATTGTTGGGCAAAGTCAATGTGTATGCGTCGATTTACCGTTTTGAAGGCCAGGCCACGGTGTTTAATTATACCGATAAACTGGGCATTACAGGCCCAAACTACCGGGATCTTTTTCCAACTCCCCCACCTCCCGGTTTAGTACCCAGTTGTGCTGAAGGAGGGGTATTAGGCGTACTGCCCGGTATCTTAGGTAGCATACAGGCCAGTGAGGTGATTAAGGTAATCAGTGGTGTAGGAGAAACACTCAATGGCAGGTTGTTTTTATTTGATGCCGCTACCTTTGAGACCAGGACACTGAAAATCAAAAGGCGCAAAGACAATCCTTTAAATGGCGAAAATCCAACTCAAAAAGGCCTGATTGATTATCAGCAATTCTGCGGATTTGAGAAACCATCCGATCAATCCGAAAAATTCCCTGTCAAAACCATCAACGTTAAACAATTACATAACCTGATATCCCAAAAAGCCAATATTCAAATCGTTGATGTAAGGGAGGCCTATGAGTACGAAATTGCCAATATTCATGGCGAATTGATGCCAAAAAGCGAAGTAACCGCCCATGTCCAGAAAATTGCCAAAGACAAACAAGTCATTGTGCATTGCCGTAGCGGAAAACGCAGCGCCGATGTGATTGAATTGTTGCAGGAAAAATACGGCTTCGAAAATTTATACAACCTGGAAGGAGGTATCCTGGCCTGGGCAAAAGAGATTGACCATAGTATGGCAACATATTAATGAATGACGAATGACGATTTAAGAATGACGAATGAACGCAATCGTCTAATCGTAAATCGAATCAATCGTAAATCGTAAATCGTAAATATTTTTAAACTTTTAATCTATATTAATCTATGGCACTAAGACTCGGGGATGTAGTCCCCAATTTTAAAGCTCAAACTTCTCAGGGAGAAATTGACTTTTTTGAATGGCTCGGCGATAGCTGGGGAATTCTTTTTTCTCATCCGGCTGATTTTACGCCTGTCTGTACTACAGAATTAGGGTATATGTCTAAACTAAAACCCGAATTTGACAAACGCAACGTAAAAATTCTTGCACTCAGTGTGGATCCTCTCTCCTCACATACCACCTGGATAAGTGATATTGAAGAGACCCAGGTAACTAAAGTCAATTACCCCTTGATTTCAGATGAAAACCGACATGTGGCGGAATTGTTTGATATGATTCATCCCGGAGCAGCCGAAAAAACCACTGTCCGGAGTGTATTCATCATTGCCCCAGATAAAAAATTGAAACTTTCCCTGACATATCCTCCATCCACGGGAAGAAATTTTGACGAGATCCTTAGGGTAGTAGATTCCCTGCAGCTTACCGCATACAACAGTGTTGCTACCCCGGTAAATTGGAAAAACGGCGAAGATGTCATCATCCTGCCCTCTGTATCGGACGCCGATGCCGAAAAAAAATTCCCTAAAGGAATCCGGAGGATAAAACCTTATCTTAGATACACTCCGCAACCAAATTTGTAAAAAGCTGGTAAACTTTATTGAAGAGAGATTAGTTTTGAATCTGATCTCTCTTTTTTTATTGGGTAGATAATGCTTTTTGAATAATATTGTAACCGGATTTGAAATCAACAAAAAACCGTAATTTTCGTCCCTCAATTTTAACTCGATTGTTTGGAACCGACTAATATTAAAGACCCCGAGTACTTTCACAAAGTAGTCGACTGCCAGTACGCCTGTCCTGCACATACCCCCGTACCAGAATATATACGACTCATAGCCGCAGAACGGTATAGTGATGCCTATATGATCAACTGGGAATCCAATGTTTTCCCCGGGATCCTGGGACGTACCTGTGACCGTCCCTGCGAGCCCGCTTGCAGAAGAGGCCGGTTAGAGCAGGAACCCGTCGCCATTTGCCGACTCAAAAGGGTAGCCGCTGATTATAAAGGTGAGGTAAAATCAAGAATGCCTAAAGCGCCGGCTCAAACCAACGGCAAAAAAATAGCTCTTGTCGGTGGCGGACCGGCTTCACTTACGGTAGCGAGGGATCTTGCCCCTTTAGGTTATGAAATTGACCTCTATGACGAACAGGATTTTGGAGGCGGATTTATGCGGTCGCAGATACCCTCTTTTCGTTTACCTGAAACCGTTTTAAACGAAGAAGTAAATTATATACTCGATATCGGTAATATCTCTACCCATTTCAAAACCTATGTCAGCAGCCTTCAGGACTTGCTGGGCAAAGGTTATGACGCCATTTTTGTCGGCACCGGTGCCCCCAGAGGCAGGGACCTCGTCATAGAAGGCAGAAAAGAAATCAATTCCAACATACATATTGGCATAGATTGGCTGGCCAGTGTCGCTTTTGGGCATATAGAAAAAATCGGGGCAAAAGTGATCATCCTGGGAGGTGGAAATACCGCAATGGATTGTTGCCGTACCTCCAGAAGATTAGGTGGTACCGATGTAAAAGTGGTGGTGCGCAGTCCTTTTGATGAAATGAAAGCCTCCCCCTGGGAAATTGAAGACGCACAACATGAAGACATTCCTTTTTTTAATTGCCATAATCCCAAGGCTTTTGTTCATGAAAATGGAAAGCTAAGGGGTATGCTTTTTGAAAAAGTGAAAGCTGAACAACAAAACGGAAAGCGGGTGCTCATCCCTACCGGAGAAGCAGACGTCTTTTTTGAGGCGGATGATGTCATTATTGCGATAGGACAGGAGAACTCATTCCCCTGGATAGAAAAAAACCTGGGTCTGGAATTTGACAAATACGGCATGCCGGTAGTGGATAAATATACTTATGCTTCCACCCATCCTAAAGTATTTTTTGGAGGGGATGCCGCCTTCGGGCCAAAAAATGTAATTACGGCGGTAGCCCACGGCCACCAGGCTGCTGTATCCATAGATCTTTTTTGCCAACAACTCGATCTTAATGTACGACCTTCCCCCATGACTAACCTCATTGCCCAAAAAATGGGGATACACGAGTGGAGCTATGATAGTACTGTAGTTAATGATCTCAGATACAAAGTGCCACATGCCGACAAGACCGAAACACTCAATAACCGTAAAAAAGAAGTTGAACTGGGTTTTGATGACCGGCTTGCCTTTAAAGAGGCGCAACGATGCCTCAATTGTGACGTACAAACGATATTTACCACTGAACGATGCATTGAATGTGATGCTTGTGCCGATATCTGCCCGACTTCCTGCATCACCTTTACTCATAATGGGGAAGAGGAAGACCTTCGTTCCCGTCTCAATGCTCCGGCAAATGACCTCAATCAGGACTTATATGTTTCCACACCTTTACCCACCAAACGAGTAATGGTAAAGGATGAGGACGTCTGCCTGCACTGCGGATTATGCGCCGAACGTTGTCCTACCGCTGCCTGGGATATGCAACGGTATTTTTATAACACCGCTAAAGCCGGAACTCCATGTCACGCGTAGAAAAAATAAACGATTGTGTTATCCGTTTTGCCAACGTCAACGGAACCGGCTCGGCCAGTGCCAATAATCTATTTGCCAAATCTATTTTTCGGATGGGTGTACCAGTCTCCCCGAAAAATATCTTCCCGTCTAATATCCAGGGTCTTCCAACCTGGTACGAGATCCGCGTCAACGAAAAAGGCCACCTGGGACGTCGTGCAGGCATAGATGTCATGGTAAGTATTAATCCTCAAAGCCTGGCAAAAGATATTAAGGATATATCCGCCGGAGGTTATTTTGTTTATGATAACTCTAAGCCAATAGCCAAGGAGTTACTTCGAAATGACGTAATTAATATCGGTATCCCGATGACTGAAATCTGTGCCCAAAATTATGCGGACCCAAGACAGCGCCTGCTGTTTAAAAACATGATATACGTTGGGGCAGTAGCGACCTTATTGGACATGGATATGACCATCCTGGAAAAAATGGTAGGGGATCAGTTTAAAGGAAAAGAAAAACTTATCACACCCAATGTAAAAGCATTGAACCTGGGCAGGCAATTTCTCATCGACCATTTTGAATTGCCAGGGAAATTTAAAATCGAACAGCGTCACCTCAATCAGGACAATATTCTCATCGATGGAAACAGCTCTTGCGCTTTAGGTGCGCTTTATGGCGGGGCAACAGTAGCAGCCTGGTACCCTATCACCCCCTCTACTTCCCTGATGTCGGCTTTTGATGACTATGCTTCAGAATACCGCGTTGATCCGGTGACCGGAAAGAAAAAATACGCATTTGTCCAGGCAGAAGATGAACTGGCTGCGATCGGTATTGCCATCGGAGCCAATTGGAACGGGGCAAGGGGTTTTACCGCCACCAGCGGACCGGGTATCTCCCTGATGAGTGAATTTTTGGGCTTAGCTTATTTTGCCGAAATCCCTTTGGTACTCATTGATGTGCAACGCGGAGGGCCGTCTACGGGTATGCCGACCCGCACGCAGCAGTCTGATATTCTGGCCTGTGCCTATGCTTCTCATGGAGATACCAGGCATCCATTATTATTTCCAAATTCCCCGAAAGAATGTTTTGAAATGACTGCGGATGCCTTTGACCTTGCAGAACAATTGCAGACCCCTATCATCATCATGAATGATCTGGATCTGGGGATGAATGAGCATAGTTCCCCACCTTTTAAATGGGATGACAACAGGAAGTTTAAACGCGGGAAAGTATTAAATGCAGAACAATTGGATAGCCTGAAAGAATTTGGCCGATACCTGGATACAGATGGCGATGGTATTACGTACCGGACCATTCCGGGCACCCATCCAACAAAAGGCAGTTTTTTTACCCGGGGTACTTCCAGGGACGAAATGGCTAAATATACCGAAGAGTCCGAACCGTATTTAAGAAATATGGATCGCCTCCTGAAAAAATGGAACACTATAAAAACTTATATGCCCGGTCCTGAATGGCAGGTTCCGCCTTCCGAACAAAATAATGAATTAGGGCTTTTATACTTCGGCACTTCAACCTGGTCCGCCATAGAAGCGGCGGAAATGCTGAGCGCTGAAGGACTGCACTTTGATCTGGGTCGAATTAAATCCTTTCCTTTCCAGGATGAACTTAACGAGTTCATCAAGGATCACGAAAAAGTATTTATTGTTGAACAAAACCGCGATGGTCAAATGAGGTCTTTATTGATCAATGAATTAAATATTGATCCTGCGAAGATGATCGCTGTTTTGAATTACGACGGATTACCTATTACGGCACAATATATTTATGAAAAGATCATGAGCCACGCGGGCTACTCTTCATCTAACTCAAACAACCACCATGACCTACGTAAAACCAGCTTTTCGGCATCCTGAAGCCGCCGTAAATAAAATCGGATTTACCAAAAAAGATTACGAGGGGGCCCTGTCTACCCTCTGCGCCGGATGTGGCCACGACTCTATCAGTGCGGCCATCGTGCAAAGCATTTTTGAATTATCAATCGAACCCCACCGGGTGGCCAAACTTTCAGGAATTGGCTGTAGCTCTAAAACACCAACCTATTTTCTGGGAAATAGTCATGGCTTTAACTCAGTACACGGCCGCATGCCATCGGTAGCTACCGGTGCATATCTGGCCAATAAAGAACTCATTTACCTTGGCGTGTCCGGTGACGGAGACTCTGCTTCTATCGGTATGGGTCAGTTTGTACATGCAGTCCGCCGAAATCTCAATATGGTCTATATCATCATGAACAATGGATGTTATGGATTGACCAAAGGACAGGATTCCGCTACAGCGGATTATGGAAGTATTAATAAATCCGGTCAAACTAATTTATTTGAAACCATCGATATGGCCGGGCTTGCGATGGAGCTGGGTGCAAGTTTTGTAGCCAGGAGCTTTTCAGGTGACAAAGAACAATTAATACCTTTAATTAAAGCAGCTGTTTCTTATCCGGGATTTGCTTTTATTGATGTGATTTCACCTTGCGTCACCTTTAACAACAATAAAGGCTCTACCAAATCTTATGATTACGTCAGGGAACATATGGATACCGTGGCAAATCTCGATTTTGTGCCTCCCGCTAAAGAAATCACAGCAGATATTGAAAGCGGCCATACCCAAAAAATTACCATGCACGATGGCACCTACCTTCAAATCAACAAATTAGCCCTGGACTGGGATCCTTCAGATAGAATATCTTCATTGAGTAAATTGCATCGCTCGAGAATAAACCAGGAAGTATTGACCGGTTTATTGTTTTATGAAACAGACCGGAAAAATCTGCACGAAATATTGAATACTACTGATAAGCCTCTCAACGAGTTGGATTACGCGGACTTATGCCCCGGGGACCTCGCTTTACAGACCATCAACGCATCACTGAGATAGCCATTTCTCCGGATTTTTGCATTTATTATTGCCTAATTTTGAGGAAGACGCATGACCAACTTCTTTAAAATTCTATGGATACCTGTTTTTTGTTTTATTCTGTTTAACCAGTGTAGTTTTAATTTTAAGGAAGGTACATTTTCCAATATTATACGAATAGATTCCACCGACAGCCACCAGGATATTCTTTTCAAAGCTGCCCATGTCGTGCCGACGCCTCGCCAACTGGAATGGCAACAATTGGAAATGACTGCATTCCTGCATTTTGGAATTAATACGTTTACGGATAAAGAATGGGGCGACGGCCAGGAAAATCCCGGCATCTTTTTGCCTGCCAGGATGGATGCCGGTCAATGGGTCAGCGTGCTTAAGGAAGCAGGTTTCAAATTGGTCATCCTGACTGCCAAACATCATGACGGTTTCTGTTTGTGGCCCAGCGCTTTTACCAAACATTCCGTTAAATCCAGCTTTTGGAAAAACGGACAAGGTGATGTGGTCAAAGAACTTGCCGATGCCTGTGTGCGTCAAAATATGAAGTTAGGACTCTATCTATCCCCCTGGGACAGACATGAAAAAACGTATGGAACCGAAGCGTATAACGATTTTTACAAACGACAACTCCGGGAATTACTGACCAACTATGGGCCCGTGGATGAAGTCTGGTTTGACGGAGCACATGGTGAAGGACCTGAAAATAAAAAACAGGTTTACGACTGGCAGGGTTATTTTAATCTGGTCAGAGAGCTCCAACCTCAGGCAGTGATTGCTATCATGGGCCCGGATGTCCGATGGGTAGGAACAGAATCCGGTTTTGGACGCGAAAACGAATGGAGTGTAATGCCAATACATGATTCAATCCCCATTGATGGAATTGACCTGAATGACAACACAGTAAAGCCCAGACTCATTGAGACGGAAGAAGACCTGGGTTCCCTGGAGCATTTAGGAGTAGCCCAGGCTATGAAATGGTATCCTTCTGAAGTAGATGTATCGATCAGGCCCGGATGGTTTTATCACCCGGAGGAAGACAGGGATGTAAAATCCCCGGAAAAATTATTGGATATCTATTTTAATTCCGTGGGAAAAAACAGCGTATTACTGATGAATGTACCTCCAGACCGCGAAGGGCTGATCAATGAAAAAGATGCCACCATTCTTAAAGTTTTTGGCAATAGCCTCCGTCAAATATTTTCAAACAATTTAGCACGCAGCGCTAAAGCCTCAGACAATGATTTCACTTTTACCCATTCACCTAAAACAGTCAATGACGGAAATTTAAAATCGTATTGGAGCCCCGATCAAAACAACGCCGTGCCTTCCCTGCACTTTGAATGGTCCAAACCGGTTTGGTTCAATATCCTGAAGATTAATGAACAAATTGAATTCGGTCAACGGGTAGCTCAGTTCCAGTTGGAAATATTTGAAGATGGTAACTGG
>Ga0138256_10003248_pt1 | contig 17324 bp, 16 predicted proteins | sample KNB2016incub_MG_FD_105486 | JGI IMG/M metagenome (GOLD analysis project Ga0138256, IMG submission 105486) | Active sludge microbial communities from wastewater in Klosterneuburg, Austria - KNB2014incub_MG | ecosystem: Engineered > WWTP > Activated sludge > Unclassified | place: Austria... | reverse complement strand
GGCATCCCGAACACGTCTCCTGCGCTGACCGAAACGACGGTTGCCGATAGAACCGGCGGTTCCCCATATCAGCGCACGCCGCCTGCTCATCCCACCTCACAGCGCATCAGTCCCGTAGACGGAGACAGCAAGATTCTGGTCACCCGAACCGGCGGCGGTGACCGATGGGGTGACCAGGTCTGCTGGGTAGATGGTGAATCCGCCCATGAAACCCTGATACTCGGTGACCCCAGGCGGTGCGGACAAGACGTGCTTCGCGACGCCGTTCACCAGGATCTCCACCACCGTCGTACCGGGGGCGGGATCCCTCGTCACCACAAACCGGATCGGCCTGGTTCGCTTCGCCACCACGAACGGCTTCGGACACACACCTACGAACACGGCCTCATCGCCGGCGACCTGATTCCAGGAGCACACCTCGTACTCCTCCAACACTCCGCCCGGCAGGGACTCAGGCAACGTCGCAGGCACCGACGTCCCCCGGGTCTTGCCGTTCAACCCGCCCGGGCCGACCCGTTCGATCAGTCGACGCTGACGGATCGCCTCAAGTTCCTCACGAGCGGTGAGGGTCGGATTACAGCGGATCCTTCCTGATTCGAGCAGCTCCCACGCAAGGTCGACGATCCGCTCAGACCCGAATACTGTGGGGTCGGCCATCGTCGGGGCTTGCACGGCGTCACCGACGTTCAAGGAAACCCACGGCTGACCGGGGGTTGTTGTCGCGACCAGGTCGCCCACCTCGGCACCAATCGTGATCTCTTGCGCGGCAGCCTCGGCAGCCATCGCTGCGACCACTGCCTGTGCCGCCTGGCGATCCTTGAACTCCGACAGGTCGACGTACTGCTCGGGCAGCCCGGTGCCGTACCAGAACTCTTCCCTCTCGGTTCGAATCTTGAACCGGGTCATCACCGCTCCTTGTGGGTGAGTGTCTGGAGGAACCCGTCAGCCCCCACGTAGTCGCCCCGCGCCCATATAGGCGGCGCGCCGGGGGACGTATGAAACGTCCCCCTCTCGCGCCAGCGGTACAGGTTCAGGATCTTCAAGTGAGGGGTGGGGTGGAAGTCGATGCCGTTCACAGCGAGCATCACAAGGAGGTCCCACATCGTCGAATACGCCGGGAGTGTGTATTGGATCGACCGGTCCCACGCGACCTCGTTCGAGTCGTTGTAGTCATCCGATGAGATAGCCCACCCCGTCAACGCACCCCTTGCCTGCACCCGGTTGAGTTCGTGGGCGACGATCTGATGTTCCGTCATCCCGATGTAGAAGCTGGGGTTGTCCAGGTAGAACCAGCGGTACTGCGTCGACGTCGACGGGATCAGCCCGGTGTGGAAGATGAACGAGGTCGTGTTCAGCTCGTCATCAAGGCTGTCGAGGAGGTAGGCGGCGACCGACACCCACCCAGCCCCCCCACCTTCGGCGATGCCTTCGATACCTACGGTGTACGTCCCCGGTTCGACAGGGATGATCGCTCGGCGCAGCTTGTCGTCCGACCTGTCCGGGGCCGTCGCACCCGCCTGGATTTCGTAGCCGTTCAACCGGAGGCTGAACCCGAACGAACTTGCCGCGCCCACCCACAAAAGTTGCGGTGTCGACACCGTGAATGTGTGTCGGAAAACAGCCCGGTTGGTGAACGAATACCTCAACGAGAACGGATCAGGCCATCCAAGCGGCGCCACAATGGGAGCTCCGCCGCCGTACGTCGCACCGACGTTGCCGACCGGGGTGGCATCCGAGTCGGTATACCCGACATTGTCGAGGGTTTCGTGGCCCCAATCCCAGTTGAGTGTGTCGATCCGCGGTTGACCGGAAGCGAACGGGGTGTCGATCCGCACCTGGCTCCACTGATGTGCGAGGTAGGACGACCCCGAGACTGTCAAGACCTCCCCGGCCGACCTGTTCGTCGCGATCGAATCCTGGGTGCGTGGACCGATCGAAAAGGTGTGGACTGGGACCTCGTTTATCTTGATTCGACAGAGGCGATCACGGGTGCACGCAGCGCGATCATCCGTTGCCATCACTGGGATTCGGAGGGTGGTGAGCGAGGCGTCGTTGAGCGGCATGTTTCCGTTTGACCCGGCCATGATGCTTGTCAGCGACCTCACGAACGTGGCGTTATCAGCCTCATACACGTCAACCGTTAGCTCTGGATCGGGGGGTTGGATGGGGGGAGGGAACGGTGTCACGACCCCGCCGCCCATCCGGGCGGGAACACCTTCAACCGGAGGGTTGCCGTCGAGAAGTAGCCCTGCCAGTCCTCCCCACCCACCTCGTTGTTGAGCAGGTCGCCGGTCTTCAACGGACCGACCTTCACCTCAGCCGACAGGAACTCGGTCACCCCCGACGTCAACACTCCGGTTCGTGTGAACGGGGCGGTCAGTAGGCGGTTGCTCAGATTGGTTCGCAGATACGCGACGTTGCTCATCCACCCAGCCAGCGTGTCCGTCTGATCGGCGCCGGCCGGGTCGGACGACCCGATGATCCACCCTTCGAGAACGTACTCCTCTGCGATATCCCACGACGGGGTCGGGATGTCGTCGCCGCCAGGGATCACGATGTCCTCGTCGCTGCGGTCGATGTCGCCGAGCATCTTCGACAGGTTCGGGAACGTCCACGCCGGACCGTTGACGAACACACTCGTCGTCAGTGCTGGACTGTAGATTTTGAGGTTCAAGCCTTCACATCGAGGTAGCGGCATCACACACCCCCCGCCGCGAACAGGTGGTCGGCCTCAATCTCGCCGAGACGAGCATCCCGGTACACCGACGCAGCGTTCTCCGACACGATGTTGAACTCCCGCTTCTGGCCGAGCTTTCCGGCAGTCACCAACTGGTTGAGCTTCGCTATCTCGGCGTTGAGTGACCTCACCTCGGCAGCCAACCCGTCCGGTGTAGCAGACCGCTGGTACCGCTGATTCGACGCGAAGATCGCCCCGTCAGCGAACGCTGGCGCCCGCCCCTTCATCGCCAACGCCTTCGAGAGCAGTTCGATCATCCGATCGGGCCTACTGAGAGGAACAATCACCTCAGGTCCGGCTTCACCGAACACGCCGAGGGTGGGTCGGTTCACGATGTCACCGCGGGCGAAACCCGGGAACCTGCCTTTACGGACTGCCATGTAGAACGCGAGGTCAGACCATTTACCCTGCGTGACAGCATCCCAAGCGGTCTTTTCGGATCCCTTTGCCTTCTCAGCATCGGTGTACCCGACGATTGGAAGTTTCGCGATCCTCGCGTACAGCTCCGGAGACGCTGCTTTCATCGCTTTCCCAAACACCCCGATAGGACCAAGCGTCAAACCGAATATCGTTGGCGGAGCAGTGGCAGCGCCGGGGGCGGGACTCTGTCCTGCCGCCGTGGTGATGGGACGGTTGAAAAATGGGATCTGCGGACCTGGCGAAGCGCCCGGTGATGATCCACCAACAGTCTTGTTGAAAAACGGGATTTTCACCCCGCCCGTACTCGTCTTCGTAAACCCTTCCCCCAGCAAAGCGTTCAGAGCGATACCCAAAGGAGTGTTCGTACCGATGAACGGCTCCAACTCCAACGGGATCTTCTTATCTTTCAGCTGATCCTTGTAGTAGTCGAAGAACTGCTGTGCGTCCGCCTTCGCCTTGTCGGCGGTCACGTCGGTGAGGATGCTGACGGTAGTTGTTAGATCAGGCACCGCTATGTTCAACGCCTCTTGGATCTGAGCGGCAATCTTCCCGTCACCACCAACGGCCTTCTTGGCGATACCAACGATGTAGTCGCGCAGTGCGATGATCTTCTGTTGAGCTTTAGCCGGATCCGACTCAGTCGACAGGATCCCAGCCACGCCTTCCTTGAAGGCGTCGGTGAGTGGCTGGAGTTGGGAACGCACAGACCTTGCCGCATCACTCACATCCCCAACCTTGGGGATAATCCCACCGTTCTCCTGGATCGCCTTCGCCGCGTCCGCTCCACGTTCAGCAAGGTTGTTCATCGAATCGGCTAGCGACTTGACCCCACCAGGGTCGAGGGTGTCCATGTACGCTGACTTGACGCGTTGGAGGTGAGCTTCCTGCTCTTGGATCTTACTGGTGATCCGATCAATTGCACTGGGCTGTTTGTTGATCAGATCCAATTGTGCTTGCAGGAGGGCGTTACCATCCTTGATCTCAGAGTTCGCCCGACCGAATGCACCCGCCGAATCTGTCGCCACTGTCCTTGCGCCATCCGCCACCGAGGTGATGCTCTTGCCGATCGCCGTCAGCATCTCCTGATTGACGCCCTCAAGTTTCGAGCGAACGATTTCGAATCTGTCGCCGACCTGCTCAATTGAAATCTGGTCGAACAGGAAACGGGCGTCGATCTTGCCCGACGACACCTCACGGACGATCTCATCGCGAATCAGTTTCGCTGCCTTCTCAGCGGACTCCTGACCAGACTGCGTGAAATCGAACGTGATCTTCGAACCAAACGTCGTATTGCTGAGGTCGACACCCTTCAACGCTGCAAGCGTGTCTTTGAGCCGATCCTTGACTGAGTTGAGGCCACCATTGAAATCGTTGAATACTCCGACCGAATCTCCGCGAACCCCATCAAGAGCTGCGCTGATTCCGGCGATCGCCTTTGTGACATCACCGGTTTCAGCCGCCGTACGGAACGCCACCTCGATCGACTTCTTGAACCCTTTAGCCTTCTTGTCGGTGTCGTTGATCTCATCGCCGAACTGTCCAAAGAGATCCAGATACCGTTCGGCTGCCGACTTGTCGATGAACTCGGTGGTTGTCCCCGCCTTTTCGGCCGCCAACAGCTCCTTCGCGAACGCCTGCGCGGCGTCAGTCATCTCCGTCATCTTGGCTGCGTCAGCGTCAGCGGTACCCTTCAAAAATGCGATGGCCGTGGTGATGACAGTGATGGCAGCAAGGATCGGACCCGCAGGCCCGCCGACCGACAACGCCACCGCAATCGACGTGAAAGCCCCCGCTATGCCCGCTACCTTCCCGGCGGTCGTTTCCGACGCGAGATTCACGCCAGAGAAAAAGCCTCCAGCCACGGCGCCGACCCCAGCTATCGCCCTTTGCATCCCACCTTCACCAGTGAACGACGACACCAACGACTTCGCCCCATCCTTCACCGACTGGAAAGCGACCGCAGCACCGGACCGCAGGGCGCCGAAGGCGTTACCAAGAGCTGGTCCGATCTTGGCGAACGGGGCCGTCAATCCCGAGACGAACGAGCCACCAGCAGCAGCGGCGTCGCGTTTCAGCTCAGGGGGGATAATTGTTCCGAGCGCCGTGGACAGGGCGGCTTTGAGTTTGCCGACGCCAGCGGATATGGCGGCGAACGGCGCTGTCGCCACAGCCTTCAACCCGGGTCCAGTAAGGATCGCCTTGTAGGCGTTGGTGATGAGTCCACCACCTTTGGTCACGCCGGCAGCGTTGGCTTGCGACATCTGGTATCCGAGGCGCGAACTCTCGTTGAGGATCGCCTTGGCGCTTGCGGGGCTAACCAGCGCCGCCGTCACCTTCCCAGTGACACCCCCACCGATGGCCGCCCCCAACCTTGACTGATCCAAGTTCGCCCTATTGGCTGCCTGTTTCCCGGCGAGGATCTGTGCCGCCTTCTCGGTGTCACCCCGCGCCGACGCGCCGGCGACCCTCAACCCAGTAACTGCCGCCTTGATCGGTTCGGTGATTTTGGAGATCGGACCTTTGAGAAGCGTGAAAGCGAATCCGGCGATCAACGCTGCCGTGATGGCCCCCGAGAACTTGCTGACGAAACCACCCAAGCCCGACAACAGTGACCCGAAGAAGGGGATTTTCCGTATCGCCTCACTCAGTCGATCACCCAACTTCTCGACGACACCCGAGATCAGACCGGAGACTGCGCTCAGCGCCACTCCAGCCAGCCCGGCGAACAGTGCGCCGACAACCGTGAGGAGTGTCGGGTTCGTCAGGATCGACGTGATCGTCCGACCCAGCCTTTGACCGACGTCGTTGATCAGTCGTAGGGCGCCCTCGGCGAACGAGCTGTCTTTACCGAAGAACGTTCTGAAGTAATCGGTGAGCGGACCGATGATTTCGTTCCGCACAAACCCAATGACCTTGGAGGGGATACCTCCGAACAGGTCATCCACCTGAGGGGCGATGCCGTCGAACAGGTTTGAGAACAGGCTTCCGAACTTGCTGACGATCGACCCGGTGCCAGAGAACGCGTCACCAATATTCGCGGCGAACGTCTGCACGATCCCGATCACATCCTTGGCTGTCTCCCCGATACCGGAGAACAGCTTCGATATGAAGTCGGTACCGGTCTGCTTGCCGGAAAACCCTTCGCGAATCAACTCCACCAGCACGGAGACGGTGGCTGTCACGACTATGACCGCCTTCCGTGCAGCTTCACCCACCTTGACGAAAAATCCGTCGGACGCCACCGCCGTTCCGTTGAACCCGCTCACCACGTCGGCGAGTCCAGCGGTGATCGCTTTCAGGGTCGTGCCGGCAAACTCGCCACCCTTCTCGATGGCTCCACCGAACAGTGACGACAAAGCGGAAGCGACCGTTGTCAGCCCGTCGACAAGAATCGGGATAGCGGATTTTGCGAGGCGCTCCAAAGTCTCGAAAACCCCGCTCAGCTTGTCCCCGAGTTTCGCCCCGACATCCGACAGCAGCCCACCCACCGACTCCTTCAACTGGTCAAGACTTGATCGTGCTTCTGGGGACTTGGCGACCAGTATCCCGAGGGCGCCTCCGATGCCAGCGATCGCGAGTCCCGCGATGCCGAGAGGTGAAGCAAGGGATCGAAGCCCGACTCGGAGCAGGCCCAGGACCTCAATTGAACCTTTGGCCGCGACGATCGCAGCCAGTCCGGCTGCGACGCCGAGGAGGCCGGCCCGGGCGACCGCCCATACTCCCGAACCTGACGACAGGTTGCTGATCAGGTCGGAGAAAAAGACGGCCATGCGTCGTGCGGCGGGTCCGATCACCCGCCCGATAGCAATGGCGACCGTCTCGATGGAGGAACTGAGGGCATCGAGTCCTCCACGCCACCCAGCGTTCTTCGCCGCCGCCAGTTTGGCGGCGACCCCACCTTTCTCCACCTCAGCGGAGAAGTCTTTCAGCTCGTTTTCGTTCAGCGACTTCAACACCTCAGCGGCACGCGAAGCGTCGGTACCGAAAATCTTGGAGATCGCCTCCGCTTTCTGCTCGTCGGTGCCGAAGTTGTTCAGCCCGTCGCGGAGAATCTTGATCACGTCAGCGAACTTGCGGGTCTTCCCCGCGCTGTCGAACAGGACCGACCCGGTAACCCCGGCTTTCGATGCGAGGTCGGACAGGAAAGCCTTCGCCTCTTTCGACTTGCCGCCGAGGAACTGGATGGCAGTCTTTAGCGAGGTGCCGGCGTCGGAGCCGCGGATGCCGTTCTTCGCGAACGCGGCGAGGACCGCGTTCATGTTCTCGAAGGACTGCAACCCACCGTCGACCTTCTTGAACGTCTTCGAGAACGAGAACCCGGCTTGCTGCAAGGCGTCGGCAAGCTCGGACGCCGACGACCCGCTTCGGATCGACGCCAACGCCAGCGAGTCGGCTACCTTCACCGTGTCCTTCGCCCCAATGTCGAATACGTTCACGCCAGCGGACACAGCTTTGGCTGCCGTCTCGGCATCTACGTCGAGAGCGCGAGACAGGGCCAGCACGGCTTTCCCCGCCCCACCCAGCGTCGTCTCAACTTTCACACCGGACACCGACAGTACGCGGAACGCATCAGCAGCGTCTTTCGCCGACACGCCCGGTAGCTTCACGTCGTTGCCAAGGTCGATCGCGAGCTTGTCGAGACGCTTCATCTGGTCGGCGGTAGGGTTGATCGCCACCTGCAACACGGCCATCGCTCCCGTGAAATCGGACGCGACATTCAACGTCTTCAACAGGCCGGCGCCGAACCCCAGTCCGCCAGCCACCGGCAGCAATCCAGAAAGGGCGCTTTGGCCTGTCGCAGCTCCGAGGACCCCGGTTGATGTTCTCGTCTGGAGGCTCTGCGTCCGTTGCGCCGCGGCCCGCTCACGCGCTTCGCGGTTGAACAGGTTGAGACGAAAAACCGACCCCTGTTTCTCGATGTTGTTGATCTCGGTGTTGGTGCGCCGAAACCCGAGGATGCGCTTACTGTTCGCCGAACTCTCATCGTCGCCGAACCTTCGAGCCCACTTCCCAATCGTCGACGCGATCTCTCGTCCGCCCGACGACGCGACAGCGGTCAGTGTCCTGTAGAACGCCTGGCTACGCGCAAGGCGACGCTGCTCCGATCCTTGTGCTGCGATGCGGGTGAGCGACGACTCCTGCTCCGCAGCGATAGATCGTTCCTTGTATTGAGATTTCAGTTCAGCGGTGAGGCGCCTCTCACCTTCGATGATCTTCTGGTTGGCGATCTTGCGATCCTGCAACACCTTGATGTCGGCGACGTTCTCTTTCGCCGCCCGCGACCGCTCAGCAATCGCCTGAGCCAACTCGGTGAAGTTGGTGATGATCGACTGTGTGATGTCAACGAACACCTGCCCGTAGGCTTTGGAAGCCTTGGCCTCCTGGGCGAACGCTTTCTCGAAACCGAGGCCACCGTTGCGCCGGAACGATTCGTCCACGGCGTCCTGCACCTGGCCGGTCAGATTTTTGCCGATCTGCTTGGCGATATTCGCCGTCAACTTCTTGCCGAGCAGCCCCTCCTTGAACCCAGCTTTGATGGCCTTCGCCAACTGAGGGCCGATCTTGGCGAACGCCGCGTCCAGCGCCGCCTCGAAGTCGGCAAAGTTGGCGTTTACATCAAAGTTGATGCCTCCGCTCTGATCTGACACCAGCGCAGGTTATTCCATCCCACCACCCGACGAGCGACTTGCTGCTCGACGGGCCATCCCCTCAGCGAAACGCTGCATGTCAGGATCGAGAACCTGCTCGAACACGGGAGGCGTAACAGCGGCTGCGTCAGACCCGACCGCCATCAGAATCTCTACCTCCAAAGGCTCCGGTGGAGCCACAGGGTTTTCGATCTCCCGGTTCATCCGGTCGATCTCCTGGCGCGCCGCCGACGAGATCGGAGAGGCTGTCGTGTCATCCATCGAATCGACTTTTCCTGCCAGGAAGTCGTCGAATCGCTTTCGTTCAGAGCCGTCCATGTTCTTCGTACACACCGCGTACGCGTAGTTGAGGGCGGCGCGGAGACTCAGCTTTCCGAGGGTTCGGTGGGCTCCTCGTTCGATGAGGTGTCCGTCGAGTTCGTTCCATCGGTCGGCGAGGAAGTATCCGAGGATGACGACGGCTCGGTAGGGCGTCCCACCTCACCTCCGGTGAGGGCGTTGAGGACCGACTCCAACATGTGTTCGTCGAGGAACTCGTCGGAGCGCAGTGCCTTCTCGAAGTCGTCGCGCTGGGACGCCTCGACGTAGCCGAGCATGAAACTCACCTGTGAACCGTCCTCCGCAAGATCCATGATCGTGAACACGTTGGGGAGGTCGCGGATCTTCCAGTCGCGTCCATACAGGCGCAGCGACCGGTACACAACCGGGTGCTCCTCCAGATACGCGGCGCGCACTGCGTCGAGGTCGATCACACCTTCGTCAGCCATCAGTTCTCCGTTCGTGAGGGACGAGCGGAGATCGTACTACCTACTCAGCGCAACACGCGTTGAGGGAGCGACTTCTGCTGGGAGCGCAACTTCTCCAACGCCCGCTCCATGATCAGCTTCTTCTCCACGCCCGGGTGCCTGACCGAACTCCTGAAGAACGACGGATCGCCGTTGAGGTGAAACGGGACAGGCCACGCCAGTCGTTTCGATTGCGGGGTTTCCGGTATGTCGTAGAACGCGAACTCCGACGTGCCGTATTCGATCCACTTCGCGGCCGGGTGACGGTTCTGGATGCTGATCGTCAAGTTCCGGCCCTTGTCTGACACGGAGCTGACCTCGAATGAGTCGTGATAGTGCTTCGACCACCCCTCACCCTCCGGTCGATTGCGGATCGACCGTTCCTTGTCGCGCCGGTTCAGCTCGGCGTCGGCGATCTCCCGTGCGTTCCGCACCGCGAGTTCGGCGAGGCGTTCCAGCCGCGCTGTGGTGATCTGCTTCCCGTCACGAAGGAGAGCGTCTTTGACGATGCGGATCTGCGCGGACGATACGGTGATTTCGATCTCAGACATCGACGTTCAGATCCACAGTGAGACGGAACTGCCAGGCCACAGCCAACCCTTGTGGGTTGATCGGCGTGAGAACCCCGATCCTCCACTTAGCGCACCCCACATTGTGGGCTCGGCGGACCAGGTCGACGGTGCGGACGTACCACGTTTCACCGGCGACACCCGCTCGTTTCGACGCCGTCCCGATCACGTCGCGTTCCACGACCGTCATCTCGTCCGGCCAGCACCCCATCCAAAACTGCGTGATCACATCTACGGTTGGGGTCATCACGCAGGGAGCCTGACGTTGAGGCTGCAACCCGATCGAATCAACCCACGCCACCACCACGTCGACCCGGTCGATCGCCGGCACACCGTGCGACACGTAGCCGAGCACGTCGCAGCAGTCGTCGGTGTAGAACGGCTCCACCGCCGACAGACCAGAGTCGACAACGGTCTGACAGAGGTCCACCGCTCGCGACAGCCCGTCGATCGGCGATTCGCGTGTGAGGGGGGAACAGTCCATCCTGTCACCCTACAAAGCGGAAAGGCGGGGGCGTAAGCCCCCGCCTTTCCATCCTTGATCGGGAGGGATCAGGAACCAGGCGTGATCGTCACGTCCGTGAAGCCACCGTTGATCGAGCCGAGCGTCGGCAGGGTGTTCGCCCACAGTTGGACGTACGCCGAGTCGCTCGGAGGCGAGGTCGAAGTCGGCCATTCGCCGAACTCGGGGAGGTCCACCCACAAGCGAGGGTTCGACACGACCTTGCCGGTCAGCTTCACGAACGCTGCGTCCTCTTCGGTGAAGGGGCGATCCGAGAGCTGCGCCGTCACTTTCGGGAGGATGTGGCGCACGTAGGCCGGAGGGTTCGCCACCGAGTTCGACGGGCAGTCACCCGACTCGTAGGCGACCTTCGAGAAGATTTCGAGGGACACGCCGTTGGCGCCGGCGGTGTTGAAGCCGGGGGCAGCCCAACCGATCGTCTTCGTGTTCCATGCGGCGACATCGGAGTTGCCGGTCATCGTCGAACCGCCGACGATCATGGTGAGGAACTCGTAGTCCCACAGACACATTTCGAGTTCGAGGTTCCAGAACTTGATCTTGTCGCCGGTTCGGGCGATCCAGGCGAAGTCGCCACACGCGGTGGGGGCCTCCACCTCGGCGCCTGTCTTGATCTCGGGCGTGAGGGTGGCGCGGGCGATCGCTGTGGTCACCATCACGTTGTTCGGGCCGGTGGCCGGGGTGCAGTCGGCGTCGAGCTTGATCGCCCGGAGCGCACAAGCCTGGTACTGGCCGAGCACGGCAATCTGATTGGAAGCCATATCGAGGATCTCCTTGGCGGTCGGGAAGCCAACCAGAGACTACGAAGGGACCAGCCGCCCTATCTAGGGGCGGGGTGGTTTGCGCTTTTGGTGGTACGCCCACAGCTCCCACACCCCCGAATCGAGCGCCACCACCACCGTTCGGATCAGGCCGGGTGGCGGGTAGTTGAGCAATCCTCTACGGCGCGCCTCAACAGCAGACTTGTTGCTGCCGGATTCGAGCAGCACCCACCTCCCTGTAGGCGTCAAAACGGCTCCTCGTCGTATTCGATGACAGCAGCCGGCGTGGGGGTTGACGTGCTGGCTGGCGCTGTTTGGCGGCGATCGGTCTTGCGGACATCGACCGCAGCCCATCGCAGCGAAGGTCCAATCTCGTCGGCGACGATCTCAGTTTTCGACCGGTTCGACCCGTCGTCAGCCTTCCACTTCCGCTGCTGCAACGACCCACTGACCATCACTCGCATGCCTTTCGTCAACGACTCGGCGGCGTTCTCCGCAAGGTCGCGCCAGGCGACAACGTCATGGAACTCGGGGTCACCGTCTTCCCATGACCCGTCCGCGAGTTTCTTGCGGACGTTGATCGCCACCCCGAACGCGAGGAGTGCCGCGCCGGACGCCGTATATCGCAGCTCGGGGTCCTTGGAAATATTGCCGACGATTGTCACCATGGGTCGCATAAATGTGAGAATATCTCACGCATGAAGCGTTCAGGACCACCGAAGCGCCGGAAGCCTCTCAACCGGGAGTCGGCGAAGCGACGGAGTGAACGCACCGAAAGGCGCTCAGTTGTTGACGCCGCCATCAAACGATATGGCGTGTGTCTCGCCAAACCCCTCGGCGGATGCGCCGGACCGCTCGTCGGTCACGAGGTGGTGAAGCGATCCCAGGTAAAGGACGCCCACCTCAACCGCAAGCTTGTGATTCCCCTTTGCGTTCACCACAACTCCTGGGTTGAAGACGAACCTCTTCGAGCACAAGAGGTCGGACTGTCCCTGCCGGGTTGGGTGTGGCGCCAGTACGGGGAACGCGCTCTCGCCGAAGCAGCCATTCTCCGATCGGCGATGTGGGGGAACCGTGTCGCGCCGACGCCTTCCTGGGTGGACCGTGGAGAACAAGACGCCTCTTGACCTAGCCTGACGCTATGGCCTTCCCTGACGACCTGTGGGGTCCCGCCCCATACGTCACCCCTATTGAGCTGGCTGCGCTCGAATGCGCCGGTGGACTCGACCCCGATGTTCCCGGCGAACTCGTCGACCTGACCGATGCCGTCACGCAGGCCACACAGATTCTTTTCATGCTGTCCGGTCAGACGATGCGAGGGTTGGTCACCGAGACGGTCCGCCCGTGCCTGGCGGGCGAATGTCGCAACATGGAAGTGATCCCGCTCCACTGGCCGGTTTCTTCGATCAGCTCGGTGAAGCTCGACGGCGAAGCTAATGACGAGTGGTTCCTCACCGACGACCGCGACCTGCGGCGAGCCCACACCACCGACGGGAGGTCGCGCGGATGGCCGACATCGCAGCGCCTCGACCTCGCCGACACCGAGGTGGGGACTTTCTCCGTTACCTACACGCATGGCCTACCTATCCCCCTGTGGGCGCAGGCGGCGTGTGAAGAGTTGGCCTGCTCCCTACTGGAGTTCGCTCTACAGGGGAGCTGCAACCGCCTCCCCGACGGCGTGCAAAGCCTCAACCGTCAAGGTGTCAGCTACAGCATCCGCGAGCGCACCGAAGCGTTACGGGCAGGGATGACCCCCGAGAACTTGCCGGCCGTCGTGCGGTTCTACGCTCTCTCCAACTCGTCACGGTCGATGCTCCCCGTCGACGCCTACTCGCCGGACATCCCGAAGTTGCATCAGATCACGATCACCCCAGGTTCATGATCGCATCAACAGCGCGCCTTGATGCCTCGCCGTCGACGTAGCCGTACGCTTTCGCTACCGCCCGACGTCTCAACGCCTGAGCCATCTCGCCGTCCTCTGCTGCCATCAGGACGGTGTGAACAACTTCGTCTGGTTCGTCGCATTGCAACCCTGGGATCGCATCCCAAAACCGCAGCCCGTGATCGACATCGCGCCGATAGCTTGGCGTGTTGAGCGACACGACCGGACGGCCGAGCGAAGCGAACTCATAGGCGAGCGACGAATTGTCGACGATCAGAATCGACGCTTTGTCGAACACGTCGGATTCGCGTGGCGTGAACTCAACCTCGACCGACTTCCAGAACGACTGGAGCGTCCCCCCCCAACGCGGATGGGCGTGCCCCATCACATCGAAGCCGGCGCGGCGAAGCTCCTCGACGATCCGCCCAACATTGTCGACGTAGTGGTAGATCGCCGATTGAGTTTCGGGGCACACCTGGGCGGGCCAATGCCACGTCCACGCGACCATGTTCCGTATCGGTCGCAGGTTGGTCTTCAATCGCTCGTCCATCTTGGGGCATCCAACCACCACTGTTTGGATGTCAGGCCACCGCTCGGACCACCGTTGCGCCACCTGGTCGTTCGGGCAGACAAACAGCCTGACGTGTCGGTAGGAAACCGCCGCCGACCCTGAGTAGGAGGGGTGTGCGCGATGGCGCGGGTCGCCGTGGTACGACTGTCCCGCCCCGTGCTCGACATAGACGGCTTCGCGTCCGTCCGTCATCCGAAGATCGACATACGACGCGACGAGTGTCACCCCGTCGGCGGGTAGCTCGATGATCTTTCTGACAGCCACCCCGCGACGTTCGGGAGGGAGGGCATTCCAGATCGGTTCGATGTGACGCCAGTAGTGATCGAGTGACGCGTACGCGTGAACTTTCACGCCGCGTCCCACACCAAGGCTGGCTGGCGTTCACCTTCAATCACAACCTCAGACCTCGGATCGTTCCGCCAAAACCATTTCTTGAACAGGGCCTCGATCCCCGCCCGACCGTGATCGTTGAGTGTCTGGCCGTACTGACGCCAGTGGGCGCCTTCGGCGGGCGGGAGGTCCGTGGCTTCATATGCCGCCAGCCCGTTGTGGACTTTCCTACAGAACTGGTCGACCGACCGGTACGGAAAGTGGTGGATGGTGATCGGTCTGGTGGCCGGCCATTCATGCCAGCCGTCGTAGATGGCGTAATGGTTACCTTGGGCGATCACCAACTTCGGGTGGGTGCGACAAGCAACCTTCGGGAGTTCAGCGGGAGTGGGGCGACGCCAAGGGGTGGATGGTATCGGTAGCGAAGCCAGGGTGTCGGGTGTGGCGACGTGGTCGAACACCGCCGCCCCTACCGTCATCTGTTCGGTGGGTGCGGCGGCGAGCAGGTCGCGTATCGGCCGGTCTGCCGACCAAACCTCGTCGGCGTCGAAGGGGACGATCCACCCTTCCCCCCACATGGAAAGCGCCAAGGCTGCCAACCCGCTCATCTTCTCCGATTGGTAATAGGCGACCCGGTCGTCATCCACCACAACAAGAGGGACCTCCGCTGTGAGGTCGGCCAGGATGTCGCGGGTGCCATCCGTCGAGCCATTGTCAGCAACCAGTAGGTGGTCAACCTGCGCCGCCATTCGCCGCACCGTGTGGTCGACGACGTCCGCCTCGTCTTTCATCATCGAGATCCCGACGATCATCAGTACCCCGTTCCTACCCGCTCGTCGCCAACATGCGTCACCCATGATTCGCCGTGCCCCCAAAACCCGCAGGACACCGTCGGGTCCTCGAACAGCGACAGACCGAACCGTCCCTCCGATTGAACCCCTTGGGGCCACTCGTGGTCGAGAAGGGTTGACCGGTAGACCGACGGGTTGGTGGTGAAAAACAGTCGTTGCGTCATCCACTTACCGTCGGGTGACTCATGATACCGGTAGGCGGTTGGGTTCACTTGCACGATACTGCCGGCGGTAATCTCGGCTGTGTTCCACGGCTGCCGCATCAGGGCCATCTGCACGACGTCGGGGTTGTCGTCGAGCACCCGCTGCATCGACTCGATAGGTACCTCTCGGTTCATCAGAAAGTCGTCTTCGAGGTGGAAGACGAACTCGGTTGGTTCAACCTGGCGGAGATACTCCCATGCTGCACGGACGGCCCCGCCGAACCCGCGGCGCGCCAAACCCCCAACCACCTCGGCGTCGTAGCGGTATCGGAGCATCTCATGGTGATCAGGGAAGCCTGTGTCGTCGTGGATCACCAGCCGGGCCGGCGGTGATGCCAGATCGCGGAACACGCGAAGTGTTTCGTGCAGTACCTCATCCCGGCCGTCGGTCATCACCAGCAGTGTGTAGTCATTCACCGTTTGCCCCCCTGATCGCAGCCAACATCGCTCGCTTCGTCCGCAGCGACGGCTCGTTTCGCGAGCCGGCACTCATGTGTGCTCGGTACACCGCCCTCGGCACCTGGGTGTTGAGGGCGCCAAGTCTCATGCAGCGCCACCACAGATCCCAATCCTCGTACAGTTCCCACGCATGAAATCCGCCCACCCGGACGAAGAGGTTCCGCCGAATGGCGGTACCGATCACCATCCAGTTTCCCTGCTGTATCGGTTTCGGTTGCAGGAGAACCGGGGGTTCCTCGATCCCGTCGCGGACATACTGCACGGCGGGTGACCGCAGATCCCCCAGCGACTCGCTCATGGCGTCGAAGTAGCCGGGGGTCAGTTCATCATCGGCGTCAAGGAACACCAACCACTCGCCCCGCGCCTGCTCCGCCCCCTTGTTTCGGGCTAGATGCAACGCCTTGTGGTGGCAGAGGATCACCTCGTCTGCCTCGGAGGCCGTTTCGGCAGCCATCTCGGCACGCCGTTGCCACGACTCGTCGCCGAACGTGGCGACGATCACCGTGAAGTCGGGTCGCCGCCCCACAGGGAGCACCTTTCCCGGTAGAGCCGACGTCCCACACGGAGACGCTCCGGTGCCGCCGCGTAGATGTGATCTGAGGGTGCTTTCCCCCAGTGTGGGTGGAGATGTTCGACGATCGAGTCGGCGGCATGGGCGAACGCATCGCGTGACCGGGCCGTCTCAACGAACTCGTCGTCGACGAACTCGTGTGGGTAGCCCTCATGAAGAAGCTTCGTCTTGTCGTCGATGGTCCCTTGGCGCGCGTACTTTCGGCTGACCAGGGAATGGGTGGCGTGCTCCCCTGCGATCACCCGCTGATTCCCGAGATCGTTGGTTCCCACCACACCAATCTTGCCGCCCATCTTGCTGAGTGCCGCCTCCAGCCACCCGGGATGGAAAGCCAGATCATCGGCTCCCAGGAAAACGTACGGAGTGGAGGTCGTTTGGAGGCCCAGGTTGATCTTGCGGGCATAGTCACCCCGGGACCGGCCGACCGCCACCTGCATCCACGCGCCCCCCGCCGCCTTCACGGCTTCCCGTTCGGCGTGCTCGTCGGGTGAGCCGATAAACCAAACCTCATGGGGTTCAGTGGTCGCGTCGGTGATCGACGCCAGGACGAGCGGGACTCGCCAAGGGCGGTGTAGCACTGGGATCAGGATGGCGACCAGGGCGGACATCGGTCAGAACGTACTACTGATCGCGGGTTGTCCCACCGACGATCAGACTGCCTGAGTCGTCAGCCAGTAGTCGGCGTCGGACACCTTCGCCGTCGCATTCTTCCGCAGCGAGCTGGCGTCGACCGCCTCGAAGGCCGACAGCGGCACCTCGTGCAACGCGTCGAACGTGGCCTGCGAGATCGTCGACTCAGCCGCGAGGCCGTGCGTCGGCCGGCTCGAGCCGTCCCCGTGGATCATGCCGTGGCGCTGCAACGTGTCGACGATGATCTGCGCCTGCTGATGGGCGGCGACGAGGGTCTGTATCTGCTGCGACGTGAGCCCGGCTGGCGGGACGAGGGGCGGTAGCTGGAAGTCGGCGCGCAACCGGTACCACGACCCGTACGGCGGGGCGGTGAGGTCAACCGTCGTG
>Ga0138256_10003247_pt1 | contig 17324 bp, 17 predicted proteins | sample KNB2016incub_MG_FD_105486 | JGI IMG/M metagenome (GOLD analysis project Ga0138256, IMG submission 105486) | Active sludge microbial communities from wastewater in Klosterneuburg, Austria - KNB2014incub_MG | ecosystem: Engineered > WWTP > Activated sludge > Unclassified | place: Austria... | reverse complement strand
GTTCAACGAATATGCTACTAGACCAAGGTTTCAATTTAACGCTTCGGCCGATGAAGTATCCGCAATTTTATGAGATGTATAAAAATGCGATCAAGAACACGTGGACGGTTGAGGAGGTGGATTTTTCGACTGACGTGAACGATCTGCGGAACAAGATGACGCCGTCGGAGCGGCATATGATCAATCGCTTGGTGGCGTTTTTTGCGACCGGCGATTCGATCGTGTCGAACAACCTTGTTCTCAATCTCTATAAGCACATCAATTCGCCTGAGGCGAGGATGTATCTCTCGAGGCAGCTTTATGAGGAAGCGGTCCACGTCCAGTTTTATCTGACACTGCTCGACACGTACATTCCCGATCACAACGAGCGCGAACAGGCGTTTGCGGCGGTGCATAACATTCCGTCGATTCACCAGAAAGCCGAGTTTTGCTTCAAATGGATCGATTCGATCCAGAATCTACACGCTCTTGAGACAAAGAATGACCGCAAACAGTTTCTGCTCAATCTGATCTGTTTTGCGACCTGTATCGAAGGGCTGTTTTTCTTTGCTGCCTTTGCCTACGTCTATTTCCTGCGTTCAAAGGGACTGCTCCACGGCCTCGCGGCGGGGACGAATTGGGTTTTCCGCGACGAATCGGCCCACATGGCGTTTGCTCTCGATGTAATCAAGGAGGTCCGCACCGAGGAACCTGACCTTTTCGACGAACACCTACACCGCCAGATCGTCACGATGATCGACGAAGCCGTCACGTGCGAAATGCAGTTTGCCGAAGACATCCTCTCCGGCGGCATCTCGGGCCTCTCGATCGCCGACATGCGGCAATATCTCGAATTCATCGCCGACCAACGCCTTGTCATGCTCGGCCTCCAAAAGGTTTACGGAGCAAAAAATCCGTTCTCTTTCATGGACTTGCAAGACGTCCAGGAACTAGCCAACTTCTTCGAACGCCGCGTCTCAGCCTATCAGGTCGCGGTCGCGGGGGATGTGAGTTTTAACGAGGCGTTTTAAGGGCTTGGCGTCGGACTGATCAAAAAGAAAGAACCTCGCCCCCAATTATGTGCGGCGGGTTTTTTATTTGAAAACACCTTCTTCTTGAGGTATTGTTTGGCTTGTCCATGAACAAATCGACAACCATCACGCGCAAACTAACCTTCACGTGTCGGATTTTTATATTTGCGTTTGTCCTGATCGGCTGCACCCATGCACAGACGGTCCAGGACGGATCTGTTCGCGGACAGGACGTGACGTTGCATTATAAGATTCATGGTGTAAAAGGCGATTATGTAATTCTCCTCGCCGGCGGGCCTGGCTCCGATGTACGATACATGCAGCCGCTTGCTGACGCGTTAAGTGACTCCTACCGCTGCGTAATGCTGGAACAGCGGGGAACAGGCCGTTCAAGGCTCGACAATATCAGTGTCGAGACGGTCAAAATGGAACGTTACGTCGAGGATATCGAACTCGTGCGGAAAAATCTCAAAGCGTCAAAGATCAGCCTGATCGGAAACTCCTGGGGTTCGATGCTCGGGCTTCTCTACAGCGGTGCCTATCCGAACAGAGTTAGTAAGCTGATATCGGTAGGGTCGGGACCAATTAACGATAAATATGCTGACATCTTTGACGACAACCTGCGGGTGCGGCATGCTCCCGAGGCAAAAAAACTTCGAGACGAATGGAGGGAGAAGCTGAGAAATGATCCTACTCTGTTTGATGTCGCGAGGTTTGAACGCGACAAACTCGGAGTGCCGGCATATTATTACGATCGCGAGATCGGGTTAAAGGCTGCAAGCGATCTGCGTCCGAATGATGCGAACTATCGGCTCGGAGATGTGTTTGGCCAGGCGTACCCCAAGTTCGATATAAGACCTTCTATCCGCAAGATCAAGGCCGCTACTTTGCTGATACAAGGCCGGCAGGATCCTGCACCCGAGTCGAGTATTGTAGAGACCCACCAACTTATTAAGGGATCGATCCTAAAGTTTATTGAAAGGTGCGGTCACATCCCATGGGAGGAAAAACCCACCGAGACCTTTCAATTGATCCGGACCCATCTTTTGAAGAAAGTTAATTCGTATCGGTAACCGATAACGCCCTATCTGGAATTAGCCAACTTCATCTAACGCAGCGTCTCGGCGGTTCAAGTGGCGGTCGCCGGCGAGGTTAGTTTTACCGAGGCGTTCTGAGAGCGAGCGTTGCCACAGCCCCGTCGCACAAACGAAATTCAGATCGAGAGTCCGACTTTACCTTCCAGAACCTGTACATCGAGGCGCGGGCGTTCTCCGGGTTTCCACAGTTTGGCGATGTGGGCGACGCGGTAGCGTAGCGGGCCGCCGTCGGGGCGCTCGCTGCGAGTGATCGGACGCGGGATGCAGACGAACTCTGTGCGCATCTCATTGGAAGACAGGTTCACCTTCGCATAGCCGTGGCCGCCGAGATCGACGAATTCGAGATGCGGAGCAAGCTGCGGGTTCGAGAGAGCGTGTGCGCGCTTGAGGTCGAAGCTTTTTGCGTATTCGAGGCAGGAGCGGACGCCGTGGCGCAGCAGCATGTTGTAGGTCCAATCAGGCTTACCGCCGTCCGGACGATCGGCTAGAAACAGGGCTCGTAGTGGATGATCCTTGCGGAGGCCATGCTCCAGAGCTTCCATTCCGCCGGGGCTTATCAACGAACCGCCGACGAAGCTCAATCCGACCGGCTCGAATTTCCGCGGCGGGAGATATGCTGCGGCGTACCCGGCCCAGAAGGCGTGCCGGTCACCGGAAACGATCGCAAAGCCGGTGATCTTCGCATCGCGAACGAGATCGTAGATCTCTTTGCGTTCGGCATAGGCCGCGCCGTAATCGTCGGTCCTGCCTATCCCGTAAGTGTCGCCCGGCCAGGGATTCTTCACCATTCCGGCAGGAAGGTTCTGCATATCCACGCGGTTGTCGAGAGCTCCGAGGGAATTTCCCCAGATCTTCCACGTTGCCTTTGACTTGCGCAGCGAGTCCTTGAACCACGCCTTTTGTTCCACACCGAGTATTGTCCGAGGTTGATTGTCTTTACTTGGATTCGGAATTTTTACGTCGCGGAATTGAAGCTCGGCGGGCGGCTTTCCACCGTCGTACGTTTTGCCGGCGTCGAGAGCGATCATCGCCTCCTCCGAAAAGTAGCCGCGGAACGCCGGATCGTAGATCTTCCCGACCTCCTCCGCATCGCTCGCGTCTGCACCAGCGAAACTTCGCTGGTCCGTGACGAAGAGGTCGAGGTGCTTGCCGTAGCGGAACCCACGGTAAGCGATCAGGCTGCGGATCGCGGCTAGGTTGTTCGGCTCTTGCCCGAGCCCGTTCTCATCCCACTTCTCGACACGCACGTTCTTGACGTCAACCCTTCCAAATGAGGTGAGCGAACCGCTCGGCGGCGTTACGCGGGCCGGGATGTATTCGAACCAAGCCTGATTGGCGGCAACTTTGACGGCCTGGCCGGGCTGCGGCGGGCCGCCTTGCTGCAGGATGCTCTGCCGGCCCTGCCACGAAAATTCGTGATTGTCCCACATGCAGACGAACGGCCAGCGTGCCCGGGCATCCTGCAGGTCTGGGTCGGCGAGATAGCCCTTCCATACGGCGCGATATCCGTCGACGGTTTGCGGCCAGTAGAGATTGCCGGTTTTCCCCGCATCGGGGATCCGGCAAACCTCATAGATCGTGCGGTCATACCGCGTCTTCACCTCATCCGGATATTCCATGACCTCGTAGATGAAATCGCCGAGGTGGAGCACGAAGCCAAGCTGGTCCGCGGGCCGTGAGCGTTCGTCTTCGAAGATCATCCGGCGATAACCGTTGAGCTTTCCCTCGTTGACGCTCTGGCAGCTGACGAAGGTAAAACTCACAGGCCGCGCGTCGGTCGGCAGAGGAGCGGTGATAGTGCGGCCGACGCGGCTCCCAAACCCGTGCTCGTCGGTAAAGCGGTACCAATAGACAGTCCGCGGTTTGAGCCCACCGGCGAGAACCCGACAGGTCCAATCTGCATTCGCGGAGATCGCTGCTTCCTGCTTTCCAATAACCCGCCGAAACGCCGGATCCGTTGCGATCTCGACAAATAATTTCGTCGCCGGACGATCCCCCGGCGAACGTCGCGTCCATAGGATCACACTGTTTGGGTCAGGGTCGCCCGACGCTACGCCGTTGGGAAATAGGTCTCGACGCTCTTGCCAGCCTACCGACGAGGCTTGCGCACCCTTCGTCGCCCACAACAGCGCTGCACCAAAGGATGCAGCCTGTTTAACAAATTCTCTCCGACCGATATTCTTCATATCTTCTCCTGCCGCATATCACGGGTTTTGCTATTTTGTGTGATTAATACGGCCGCTTGGAGGGAGAAGTTTTATTATGGTTAAGATAACGACCGGTCGTCACTAAAAAGATCTGCGATGACGTTTCTGTGCGCGCACTAAGGTCACTAAGCATCGCGTCAGCGTGGCTATTGTTGTTTCTATGCTCGCAGCGGCCTGTAAAGGATTGTTTTTGCTAGGATTGACGAGGTATTTGGGTTACGGACAAAAGCGGCTGCGGGCAGGTCACTAATTGATTGACGAGGATGTCAAGACGTGTGTCTCGTCCAGTTCAACAATTAGGTTGTCTCTCAGCAACTCCTCACGTGCATTAGCGTTTCTAGTGGTGTCAGTCAGAATGGATGGTTTGGGCGGCTCTGCGGCCCTATTGGTTAATGGAAATCGCTTTCGGCTGATTTTTCTTTGATACATTTCCTTATCGGCGGCGACTATCATCTGGTCAAACGATTCACCGTTTTTTGGATAGCCTGAGGCGCCGAGGCTAACACCTACCACCGCAAACGAAACCTCATCGACCGGCAAGCGGAAGGCCTGGACGGCCGTTTCAATTCTCTCGCATAGATCGAGAACGTCGTTCGGTTCTGTTTCCGGGATTATTGCCACAAACTCGTCGCCGCCGTACCGTGCCAGAAAATCGTAATCGCGCAATTGTCCGCGAATGACTTTGGCGATCTCTCGCAGCATTTCGTCGCCTACCTTATGGCCAAACGAGTCGTTGACAGCCTTGAAGCCGTCTAGGTCCAGCATCAATAACTGGAAACTAGTGCCACCGCGGCTGGCGCGCCCAACCTCTTTTTCAAAGTGAGCTTGCAGGCTGCGGGCGTTGGGCAGCCCGGTCATCGGATCAGTCAGAGCGTGGGTCGTCGCTTCATCGTGTTTCAGCGACTTGCCGATCGCATCGGCCGCAATCCGCGAGATTGTCTCCAACAGCCGGATATGCTCCTCGCCATATTCCTTAAGATTCTGCGAGTAAAGTGTGATCGCACCAATCAATTCTTCGTCTGCGATCAATGGAATTGCGGCCATCGTCGAGTATTGGCCAGCGAGTTCAACCTGACAGTAAGAAAAATCGAGGTCCGGATCGACATTTTGAACGATCTCACGCGATTTTAATGAGAATCCGGTTGCGCCTTGACCGACCTTTATGCGCCGGTGCGAAAGCATTTCAGCGGCGAGTCCCTCGACATATTTGGCGCTCGCTTGTCGGCCGTTTGGATCGAGCAGGTAAACAACACACGTGTCGAAAGGAACAAATTCTCGTATCTTTCCGGCAAACAACTTCAACGCATCATTCAGATCAGCCGACGAGCTGAACTCGCGGGCGAGCTCATAGAGGCTGAAAACCTCGCGGTGAGCGAGCTTGATTTGTTCGACAAAGGGGTAAACCTCGGGTTGCTGTGCCGCCGCGGAATCGGGATAGGACAAACCGGCGGCGATAATACCTTCTTCGAGCGTTGCAAGGTTTCTGATCAGGGTGTTTACAATTGCAGGGTCAAAACGCGAACCGGCCTCGGCCTGGACGATCTGTCGGGCCTGCTCACGATCGCGGGCCGGACGATAGGGTCGGGCACCTCGGATGGTATCAAACGCGTCCGCGACTGAAAGAATGCGTGCCGTCAAAGGAATATCGTTGCCACTCAGGCCTTCGGGATATCCGGCCCCGTCCCAGCGTTCGTGATGATATTTGACCGTCGGTACAACGGGGTAGCTAAATCCGACTTTTTCCAATATTGACGCGCCGACCAGCGGATGGATCTTTGTTTTTTCGAGTTCTGCCGGCGTCAGGCTTTCGGGTTTGTTCAGGATGTGATCGGGAATGGCAAGTTTCCCGATGTCATGCAGCAACGACCCTGTCCTCAACGCGCTTATATCGCGTTCGGACAAGCCTAGCAAATGGCCCAAGCCGACCGCATAAATCTGAGTGCGGCGAACGTGTCCTGCTCCGACCTGATCGCGGGCGTCAATGGCGGTTGCCAAAGCCTCGACCGTGGCCAAATGAATCCGGCTGGCCTCGGATATCTCGCTCGTTTTGGCTGCGAGACGATCAAGATGAATGCGGTAAGCAAGAATGGCGACGACGGCGAAAGGGATAAGGACGATAAGCAGCTCGAACCCGAAATGATAGAGGAGCAGCCACAATACCGGAACAGAGCAGATCGCCATTGCTGCCCAAATGCGTGTATTAACTTTTCGGGATGAAGCAACGCGAATCATATAGACATAACCCCTTGGTACGGATGGTTCGGCCAGGTGAGAACTGTCCACTTAGCAGTCTATACAAATCCCGTGCCACATAGATGCCGGGCATTTTTGCAGGTGATATAGCGGGCGACGCCGGGAAGTGTGGGGGGAAATCAATCGAAATGACGGAACGGGTCTGTCACAATCAGGTCAAAATGACAGTACTAATACCGGTCGTCGTCAAAGTCGTAGCTCTCAAAATCGTCACGGTTAGTGTGTTCGTCACCATCCGAATCTTCTTTTAGGTCAAGCTCGATTGGGTCGAGGCCAACCACTACCAAGCTAGATCCGCATTCGTCACAATGGGTGGTGTCGCCTTGTTCACACTCGGCGTCAACGTAAACTTCTTCGCTGCATTCAGGGCAAATCGATGTTGGCATTGTTTAGTCGTCTCCGTAAACCCTTTGATGAATTTGTGTTTCCCGCAAAGTTCGCGGGAAAATGGGTTTGATAATCAATCTAACGTGAATGAGAAGGTTTTGGCAAGATTGCCCAAACAGTTTTTGAACGGGAAGCCTGAAGGCAGGAAAGGTATGAATTTTCCATTTCGAATACTAGGTAAAAATGATTTTGATGTTATTGGGTTTGGAACAAATGCGGTTGATTTTCTTATCAGCGTGCCATTCTATCCGGCCTATAATTCAAAGGTCGAATTGGTTGAATACTGGCAAAAGGCAGGCGGCGAGGTTGCGTCGTCGATGGTCGGGCTGGCGCGGCTTGGCTTGAGAACTGCCTATGCCGGACGAATCGGCGATGACCATGCAGGCGAAATTGGCTTGACGTCGCTTCGTGATGAACGAGTTGATGTTAGCTGGCTGGAACGCATCGACAATGCAAGAACCCAGGTCGCCTTTATCCTGATCGATGAATCGACGGGTGAGCGGACAGTAATTTGGCAGCGGGATGTGCGTCTGGCATACAAGGAAGATGAGTCTCCCGCCGCCGTTGCCCACCTCGGCCGCATACTCCATATGACGCCGCATGACACCGCCGCCTGCATCAGCCTGGCACGCGCGGCCCGTGGATCAGATGTCATTGTGTCGCTTGATGTTGATAACTATTTCGACGGAATCGAAGAGCTTTTGCCGTTGGTTGACATTTTGATTGCTTCAGAGGATTTGCCTCACAGGCTCTTGGGGATTACCAATTCTGAGGATGGCTTGACCGAAATCTCGCGAAAATTTGGCTGCGCCGTAACGGGTTTAACACTCGGTGATCGAGGATCGCTGTTTCTGTGCGACGGCGAGTTGATTGAGAGTCCGGCTTTTCGGGTGCCGGGCGGCTGCGTCGATACGACCGGAGCAGGCGACGCATTTCGTGCCGGATTCCTTTTTGGCGCTCTTACCGGTGAAACCGTTGAGCAAAGCTGCCGCATCGCCAATGCGGTTGCGGCTCTTAAATGCAGGGAAATCGGGGCACGAACGGCCCTTCCAACCCAAGCAGAAGTGCAAACATTGTTAAAAAATGTATAGACATGGCGGCGCCTTTCGGTTTAGAATATATTTGCAGTTGATACTTCCACAAAACTAAGCACCCTCACAAAGCGTACGACAGCCCACAATTTTCACGGTTCTCCCGCGTTCGATTATGGATTCTCAGATCGGATTAATTATCCAATTGGCCGGAGTTTCGCTCATAACGTTATTGACGCTGTTTTTACGGCGCTCGATCAACGTTATTGCCCTGAAACACTGGACGAACGCGTGGCTATTTTTATCATTTGCCCTATTCTGCCTGCGGCTGGCATTTAGCTATCAACAATACTCGGTACAGCTTTTCAGTTTCTACTTTCTAACCGAATACGCATTCGGGTTCTTATTGGTAGCCGGTTGCCGAAGCCTGACGGGGAATGGCGACATGCGCTGGCGGCACGAAGTGTTCATTCTGCCATTTATTATTGTGGCATTTGGGCTGCCGTTTATCGCGGATGATTTCAACCTTGTCTTTAACATACATTCATTGATCCTATCCGGATTCTTAGGGATTGCGGCGGTTTCACTATGGCGAACAAAGCTCGGCACGTTTGGTTGGCGCGTCATGCTGCTTGCCTTGTCGCTATTAGTTGTCAATTTCGTGCATTATTTCGCCATATTTACCATTAGGCAGTATGTTGACGTTGAATTTGGCTATCTGTCATACAACTCGGTGATCGATCTGACCCTTCAGATACTTCTGGGATTTGGAATGGTAATTGTTCTCCTCGAACAGGTTCTGAATGATGCAAAAGAGGCGAACGACAAACTAAAACTGGCCCATCAGCAACTCGAACAACTGGCCCATGTTGACCCACTGACGACGGCTCTAAACCGGCACGCATTTCATGGCTACGTCAATCGCCAGGCAGACGGCAAACAGATAGTTTCCGGCTGCGTCGGATTCTTTGATATTGACGATCTAAAAACTGTGAATGATGCATTTGGCCATGCAGTCGGTGACATAGTGATTCGTGCGGTAGTGCGGGGAATTCGAGAGGTGATTCGGGCCGAGGACCTAATATTCAGGTGGGGCGGCGATGAATTTTTTGTGATCATGATCGGCCTTGATTCATTGGCCGCGGACGATCGAATGAAACGGCTCGAAAATATGCTGACCGGCGTCCGAATCGAAGGGGTGAATGAACTCCTTACGATACGCGTGTCGCACGCCTTTGAAAACTTTGATGACCTGACGAGCCTCGAATCAACCATTGCTCGAGCGGATGCGGGCATGTACCGCCAGAAGCAGCTTAGAAAAGGGCTATCTAACGTCGCCAGTCCGAATTCCGGCCGCCGGAATTCAAGCCGCGAACTTCAACTCACGACGTAATCGGCTGATTTTCAAAGCTTGTCATTAAAAAAGCCTACAACCAGAGCCCATGCGTCGTCTGCAGCTGCCTTGTCGTAAACTTCGGGCCGCGTATTGTTAAAGAATGCGTGGTCAGTATCGTACTTTATCGAATGTATCGGCAGCTCATACCTTTCCGCAGCGTCCTCAAGCTGGGCGACTTTCTCGGGATTGATCCAGGCATCCTGCGTTCCGGAAATGAAGATAGTTGGCGTTGACAGCTTTCGAAGCACCTCCTCGGGCGGAATATCGCCGTAAAACGCTGCGGCCGCGCTCAGCCCGTCGAGTTCGCACGCTGCCCGCAGGGCAAACGTGCCGCCCATGCAAAATCCGGTGATGCCAAAATGCGAAAGGTCAAATGCCAGAGTTGCGGCCCCGATCGAATTTTTGATTGTATCAAGGCCGTCGTCAGTTGTGAGGGCTTTCATCATATCGCCAGCCTCCGCGGGCGAGGATGTTATTTTCCCACGATAAAGATCGGGGGCGATGGCAACAAAGCCTTCTGCGGCGTATCGACCCGCAATGTCCTTAATGTGATCGTTAAGGCCCCACCATTCCTGAATAATAATGACTGCCTTGCCATTGGATTTCGCTGGTATAGAGCAGAAGGCAGTGGTAGGGCCATTTTCGGTGTTGAAAGCAAGAATTTCAGTTTGCATGGAAAAACCTCGTAGAAAGTCGATTATAGTCCATAGATTATAATCGACTTTCAGTTAGATTTGCGAGACAGGTCAACCAGGCTGCCTGCGGCGAAATCTTTTCGCGATGTATGATCAAAACCATCTTATGGTGTAACTGGCCCTGGCACCGCGTCCAATCTCTGGCGAGATGTCCTTAATGAACGAGATGTGATTGAAATATAACTTGTTGTTGAGATTATAAGCGCTGACGGAAAATATATGTGCCGTGTGCTGTCGAGCGAGCGTGTATGAGGCTGTGACATTGGCCGTACCGTAACCCGCAGTCGGAGTTTCGTTGTCGAAAACCTTGCTTTGCCTGCCGACCGCAACAAATTCCGGCCTTATGCTCAAATTTCCGTAATGGATATCGAGACCGATGCGGCCGCGCATCGGGGAGATCCGCGGCAGATTGCGGCCGTCATCGAGTTTTGCGTTGACATAGTCCATGCCGGCGAGAATATTGAGGCTTTTGTGGGCGGTAATGTCGAGGCTTAGTTCGGTACCCGTAAAACGACTGTCGCTCTGCAGATATCTGGCTATCGGGAAACCACTGTCCGGATCGACCGCGCCGGTCGGAGCAAGGAAAATAAAATCCCTGAATGAGTAGTAAAAGAAATTTGCCTCCGCCTTTATCCGGGAATTTCGCTGGCGAAGCGCGAGATCGACGCCGTTGCTCACCTCCGGCTTTAAGCCTGAATTACCGATCTCAAAAGCCAGAGTCCCGTCATGCGGGCCGTTGTTGTAAAGTTCCTCGAGCGCCGGAGCACGAAACCCATGCGAATAATTGGCGACAAATGCCCCGCCTTTCCAAAGGTCAAACCTGGAACCTACCGCACCGGATATGCCCGTGAAATCACGATTGAGGAGATCCGGGTTAACCGGATCGTAGCGGTTGCCTTCGACACGGCCGCCGAACTGCACCGTTGCACGCTCAAATTTGAGTTCCTCTAGTCCAAAAACAGAGAAGCTGTTCTGGACGACCGGACCGTCAATTAGATTTTCGAGTCCAATGGTCGAATAATTTCGGTGAAATCCTTGAAAACCGAACCGGCCTGTTAGTTTCCCTGTTTTTCTTTGTTCGAACATTCCGCGAAACGAAAAAACATTGTTCTTGAAAGTCGTTCCGATCGTTTCATCTTCCAGTTCCTGGTGCTGATAGCGGCTGATATCTACTGTGAATTTCACGCCGGTGATAAATCTGTCTGCATCTTCATAACCAAAATTGGATTTCAAATTATTGCGATGCATACGCAGGCCGCGACGTTCAGGATCAGTCTCCATAAAGTCGAGGGGAATGCCGTAACGGTTTTGATAATAGCTGTAATTGGTATTGACAAAAGCTTTCTTGGCAAAGTAGCCAAAACCGGTGCTTGCCGTGGCGTTGCGGGTAAAGGTGTTCTCAACCTCGCCAAAATCCCCGCCCGCTCTGTAATTGCCGGTTCTCTGAGTGCCGCCGTTGCCCCAAAACATCCAATTCTCGGTTCCGTACTCAAGACCGGCGCTGACTGCTCCCTGTCCGTTGTTGGTGCCGCCGATGCCGGAAAAGTATCCGCGAAAGCCAGGATGTGCCCCTTCATCATGTCCGCTGATCGCATTGATCACGCCGCCAATCGCGTTGCTGCCATAGAGCAGTGTTGCCGGGCCTTTGACAACCTCGATTCGCTCGACTGCAAGCGTATCGACAGGCTCGGAATGATCACCCGATTGGGCAGCCAGCGACCCGACGCTAACGCCGTCCGTCGAGACCAGAACACGGTCGCCGTCAAAGCCGCGGATAACGGGACGCGATGTCCCGGGCCCTGATGAGCGCTTGGAAACGCCGGCTTCGTTATTCAAAACATCGCCCAATCCAACTGCCGCGCGTTCGGTAATCTGCGATGAATTTACAGTGCTAACCGTAGCGATTGCCTCAAAAGTAGATTGTTCGGAGCCGCTGGCCGTGACTGTTACGTCTTCTTTTAGACCGGCTATTTGAAGTGAAAAATCAACGGATATAGAACCGCCGGCCACTACCGTCACCTTTTTTGTTGAGTCGGTAAATCCTTCCTGATGTACAAGTATCGTGTACGTGCCGTCCGGGACGCCCTCGAATTGGAAGAGCCCCAAATTGTCGGTCACGACTGAGCGTTTTAACTCAATGATCTGCACTGATGCTTCGTGCAGGACAATGTCCTCGCCGGCAAGGCGAACTCGCCCGCTAACGGTTGCTCCAGATTGAGCGTGAGCGATCAAAGCGGTAACTGTTAATATTTGAGCAATAAGTAAGAAACGTTTCATAAATAGCCTCCAAATCCTTCGGCAACAGAGCGCCGAATATCAAAATATCCGCAAACAAATGCGGCCAGCGGAAGACCATATTCCGGGTTTTTCGTACGGATTAGATCTAATTTTTGGTGCTCAGCTTATGAAAGTTCCGGAGGGTGAAAGGGAGGGTTTGGCGGACGGCGAATAGCGTGCGCTATTTCAAATGAAAAAACGGGGTCATCATGGACGTTGATATTTGGACCGACGGCCATCAGACCGTCAATTAAACCGTTGTGCTGTGTTAGATGCTGGCCAAACCTGGGACTCTGTTGATCCTTTCGTTGGCCATCGCTGCATACGGCCAGGGTTCGGCACGGGTCGTTGTGATCGCTTTGATCAACCGCGGAGACGGCCGGGCGATCCTGTGAATATGTGCTCTGGTGAATAACCCCATGCGAACCCCATTCAGCAAGCAGAATTACCAGAAATAGTAAGGCCAATAGGCCTCTATGGTTGGCTTTCCCTTTTATAGCTGGGTGGTGTGGTCGCATCTTACCAGAGTATAGCAAGGGTTCGAGTCATTCACAAAGAGCAATCTTTTGACGAGCCAAGTATTTGCGGGCAAATAAAGGACCTTGTTCGACGGCGCGATCTGGTGGAATAGAATTCAGGGCGCCGAATTTTTCACCGATGCCGTTGAAAGTGTGATATAATGGGTTTATCTTGACAAACCAGCATTAACGTCCGCTCCCTTTTTCAGGCAAGGCGGCGCGAGTTATTCTCAGGTTTTTTGGGAGAGGACTGGTCATGCAATTAACAGTCGGACAAAAAGTAGCTTACCCCAATCAGGGCGTCTGCCTGGTCGAAGAGTTTAGTGAACACACATTTGGATCCGTTTCTCTTAACGGCTATACGTTGCGGGTCTTGAGCGATAATTCGACGATCTTCATTCCCGCGAATAATGCGGAACATCTCGGTATTCGCAAACTCATCAGTTCCTCACAGTGTCGGAAGTTGATCGCGATGTTATCCGACGATTTTGATCCGATTCCCTGTGACTGGAAAACGCGTTCCCGTGAACTAAATGATAGGCTGCGGACCGGCGATATTTTTCAGATCGCCGAAGTGCTAAAAATGCTAACTTTCTTAAGCCACGAAAAAAAGCTTTCATTTCGTGAACAAGCACTGTTGGAAAAATCAAAATTCCTGATTATTTCGGAAATCTCAAACGCTGTTCCGCCGAAGCAGTCGCTCAAGGAAAGCGAGATAATCGGCTTGATCGAGGCTGCCTGTACAAAACACCACTACCGGCAACCGTCGGTAATGGGAGTTGAGCATTAGCGCCGGAATCAGTCTTCTTTTGTATAGTTCGCCCGGACTATGGTCTTGATATTTCCGCGCACATGATAATCGCCAACAATCTCGACCTTTAGCGGATCGCAGGCGGCGACAAAATCTTCGAGGATTAGATTGACGACGTGCTCGTGAAAGATCTTTATATCGCGGAATGAATTGATGTAGAGTTTCAGGCTTTTTAGCTCGACGCAGAGTTTGTTTGGAACATATTTTAGATTGATCACGCCGAAATCAGGAAAATCAGAAAAGGGGCAAATAGCGGTAAACTCAGGCATTTCGAACTCAACCCAGATTTCTCGGCCGGCATATTCGTACGGAAACGAGTCGAGCGGAAAAAGGTTCATCTCGCTGCGCGGCGTTGGCCTAATATTCAGTTGTTGTTTGTTTGTGCCCTGAGGCACCATATCGATGGACATATGTAATTCTAAATGCTTGAGTCCCAAGCGAGACCTACCTCACGTACCGGTGTTTTCGCGAGCCTAACTTGCGGATAGCTGCAAGATCATTAACTCCACGCGATTGCAGTTTCGTCAATAAATTTACAAATATATGTGCAGTGGCGTACGCGTCCGCACTTGCCCGATGATGATTCACCAGATCAATCTCATAATGCGCGGCGACCGTTTTTAGCTTGTGGTTCAAAATATCCGGCAGCAGCTTGCGCGAAAGTTGAACTGTGCACAGACAAGGATTAGCCAGACGATAGCTTCCAAACATGCGACCGATCTCAAAATTGAGAAAACGCATATCAAACCCCGAATTGTGAGCAACCAATATCGAATCGCCGATAAAACTCAAAAAAGCATCAGCGATCTCTGCAAAAAGAGGTGCATCGGCAACCATTTCATCATCGATGCCCGTCAACTCGGTAATAAATCTCGGTATTGGGATTTCAGGATTTATGAGAGTCTGAAACTCATCTAATACTTCGCCATTCTTGACACGATATGCACCGATTTCCGTAATCCGCGACGGCGGTATCTTAGATCCGGTCGTTTCGAGGTCAAACACGACAAACTCGGTTCCCATTAGCTCGCGATTCTCATAGCTGCCGTCTGCAAGCTCAACCATGTCACCATTTAGCGACAATCGCGGATCGCGTTCGATGAGGTCAGAAACCAGCATTCGCGCCATGCGCACGTCCGGCTTTCTGATCTTCATCACAAAATCAACAACGCTCACCGCCGACGCCTGCCCGCCAAACGACCGCAGCAACGCGACCGTCTCGTTTATTAGCAATGACTCGGAAATTAGATTAGGGTAAGGATTCATTATTTTCTGCAGATTCCAAAACTCTGAACGACTCGGCAATGCGGCTGCGGCTGATACCCGTTGCCAATAGGGCGCGAATCAGCAAGTCAATACTCACGGTTGGGTCGGCAGCTTCCATTTTTGCAATTCTCGACTGGCTCGACCTGATCCGTGCGGCAAGAGTTTCCTGCGACCAATGCAGAAATTTTCGCCGCCGTCTCAGAGCATCACTAAGCTGGAGCTTTAGCTCCACATATGACTCTTCTTCATCCGAAAGGCCGAGCAGGTCTTTCACAGCAACGGCTTGCCAACCAGCCGCTTCCAGACGTTCTCTCTTGGCTTTATCCATCACTATCATCCTTTTGCCGCCTCGTCGTAATTTCTAAACCGCACTTTTGACATATCAATTACTGACTTTGGCGTTTCTCGACGCTTTTTGCTAAAGATATCTGCGATCACAATTGCGTCCGAATCAATCCTATAAATGATCCGCCAAGTCTGATCGGCATCAACGATCCGCAGTTCGTGGCAACGCTTGCCAATGACCGGCATCGGACGGGATCGAGGCATTCCAACGGATTCGCCCTGCTGCAACTTCCTTAATAGGTAGCCCGCCTCGATACGAGCCTCATGAGAAAGTGGCGGCGTCGTTATTTCGCCCTTCAAAATAAACAATAATTTATCGAGCCGCTTTTTCTCCATAAACAGTTTATGTCATAAGTGACATAAACTGCAATTACAGTCAGTAAAATACTATGCAAAAGCTGTTAGCAATCACCTTGTAATTACGCTACGATAACGACCAAGCATAATTTTACCTTTTGAGACTCAAATCGCAAATAAGTTTGAAATGGCCGACTTTCTTAATCAATTCAAAGTTTCCGGAGCCTTGCTCGGCGGGCATTTTATTTTGTCGAGCGGGCTGCATAGCCCCAAGTATTTGCAGTGTGCGCTGGCGCTGCAGCATCCCGACGATGCTGCGGAGTATGGACGTGCGATAGCCGAACGCTATGCCGTTGCTGATTTTGATACGGTTGCGTCGCCGGCGATTGGCGGGCTTGTTATCGGATTTGCGACGGCGCAGGCGTTGGGTAAGCGGTTTGTTTGGACGGAACGGCAGGACGGCGTGATGACCGTTCGGCGCGGTTTTTCGGTAAAAAAAGGTGAGCGAATTTTGGTGGTCGAGGACGTTATCACGACGGGCGGTTCGACACGCGAATGTATCGCGGCACTCGAGGCAAACGGCGGCGAGGTCATCGCGGCCGCCTCGATCATTGACCGTTCAAACGGGACTGCCGATGTCGGCGTGCCGCGAATTTCACTTGTTTCTCTCGACGTTCCAAGCTATTCGCCGGATAATTGCCCGCTCTGCGCACGCGGCATCGAGGCCGTAAAACCTGGCAGTCGCAAGGGAGAACCACCTGCGTAAGCGGGTGGTCGACACGTCGATCTTATTCACCTTAACTTGAGTGGAATACGAGCGTGGACCACCCGCTTACGCAGGTGGTTCTGCCTTTTTCCCGCGAATCAACACGAATTGAAGATGGGATCTAAAATTTCTTTATTCGTCTCAATTCGCGTTATTCGCGGGCAAAGCATCTTAGAACCACCTGCGTAAGCGGGTGGCCGACACGTCAATCTTATTCACCTTAACTTGAGTGGAATACTAGCGGGGACCACCCGCTTACGCAGGTGGTTCTGCCTTTTCCCCGCGAATCAACACGAATTGAAGATAGGATTTAAAATTTCTTTATTCGTCTTAATTCGCGTTATTCGTGGGCAAAAATATCTTAAATATGAGACCTGTTTGTTTTCTTTCGATGGATGATCTTGGTTCGTATGTCGCAGACGATGATCTGGCGATTGAACCTCTCAGCAGGTTTGGCGTCGCGGTCGAGACGGTTTCGTGGCGGCAGAAGGAATGTGACTGGGCAGATTTTGAGTTGGTCGTGATCCGGACGCCGTGGGATTATCAGTCGGCGCCGGGCGAATTTCTTGCCGTCCTGGAAACCATCGAAAGCCGGACACGGCTTGAGAATCCGCTCGATATCGTTCGCTGGAATCTCGACAAACGCTACCTTCGTGAGATGGAATCTCGCGGTACGCGGATCGTGCCAACAATCTGGGAGGCGAAATACATCGCTGCGGAATTCGACGGTTGGATGAGCGGTTTCGGCGTCGATGAGATCATCATCAAACCGAGGGTGAGCGCGACCGCCGAGCATACTTATCGGTTAAACAGCTACGATGCGTCGCTCGAAAGCATATTTGCGACACGCGAATTCCTTGTCCAGCCGTTTATACCGAATATAGTCACCGAGGGCGAATATTCGCTGTTCTTTTTCAATGGCGAATACAGCCACGCGATCAATAAGTCACCTAAACACAATGATTTCC
>Ga0138256_10003246_pt1 | contig 17325 bp, 18 predicted proteins | sample KNB2016incub_MG_FD_105486 | JGI IMG/M metagenome (GOLD analysis project Ga0138256, IMG submission 105486) | Active sludge microbial communities from wastewater in Klosterneuburg, Austria - KNB2014incub_MG | ecosystem: Engineered > WWTP > Activated sludge > Unclassified | place: Austria... | reverse complement strand
GTTGTCCAGTTATAACCACCATCATCACTATATGAAGTTCCGACGAAATTAATATTCGTACCTGAACTCATAATACGGCTAACTGTGCCGGGAACATACTGTACATCAGATCCGAACATATTTCCAGTAACAGTTCCGGCAGTCCACGTATCCCCACCATCTGACGTGCGCATAATCGTGTTAGCGAATGTTGTATTATTATGAAGTCTTGCGAAACCTTCCATGCTATTGTAGAAGCAGATATCCATTGCTCCATTTACCGGAATAATATGACCGGTATTGCTTACCGTCCAGTTCATCCCTCTGTCAACGGAACGATAAACCCGTCCCTTATTTGTATCAAACCAAACTGTATCGCCGATAACATTATAATGTCCGACAATACCGTATTCACCATTCAGTGGTGGTGGAACATTTAACAAAGGAACACGAACCCAACTGTCGCCACCATCTGTTGTTGTATAAATTTCATAATCGATATCATAAGGATCTCCCATAGAAAACCCTACTGTATCATTCCAAAAATGAACAACATTAGGAAATGAATTTGGATCACTGAAAATGACTCCGGAATCCTGCTGTGCCCAAGTCAATCCGCCATCCATAGTTTTCCAGATTCCACCTCCATAAACTGCAGATGCATCGTATAACATTGACCATGCAGTGTCAGCGTTAATGCCGAAAATCATGGCGTTGGCAAATGTTGATGGAGCAGGAACCTCTCCTGCAACCCAGTTCAATCCTCCATCCATAGTTCTGGAGAAATCACGTCTCTTGATTGAAGTATCAAGTCCATCATAAGCAGCAATCCATAAAACATTTGTATCGACAGCGCTGATATAGGTAACTCCTGTAGAAACCGAACTGAAGCCGGTAGCTTGAGGAACCCAATTTCCTTGTGCATTCACCGAAAGGTTGAAAAGGAACAAGGAAAATACTAGTAATATTTTTTTCATTCTAAAATGGTTTTTTGGTTAGGAATGCAAATTTAGCAAAAATATAGACAAAATATTAGTTTTACAGAAGATTACAATTCCATGCAAAGTCAAAAAAAAAGCTTTTTTTGAGCGATCAAGGAGTCTAAATATCAATTTATGTAATAAGAAAAAAGAAAACTGGAGCTGAGTTTCAGGAGATTGTATTTAACCTGTCAAATAGGATCTTTTTAAAGCTGTGAATAAATCGAAATCCAGGATTCCAATTTTTATCAGGAATTGTTTATCATCATTAAACCTATACATTTTAGGCAAGTCCTCAACTGAGAGATATTAAAATCTCTAAATCATTTGTAACTCGCATATAAAATATATATTTCCATAAATTAACTATCTCATTTCAAATCAAAGGCATGAAAAAAATAATTGTCCTTATACTGTTCATTCTATCAGGAATTAACAAATCAGAAAGTCAAACTCCGACTTTAGGATTGATGCAAAATGAAGCAGGTTCATTCGACGGCTACACACTATTTAGTCCGAACACATACAGCAAAAGTTATCTGATTGATAATTGCGGAAACATGGTTAATAGTTGGCAAGGCTCATCTCAACCAGGGCTTTCGGCGTATCTGCTGGAAAACGGTATGTTATTAAGAACGGCCAGAGTAAATAATGCAATATTTAGTGCAACAGGCGGTAGCGGAGGACGAATAGAAATGTACGACTGGCCGAACAACCTTATTTGGGCTTACAATTATTCAGACAGCACTCACCACCAACATCATGATATTGAATATTTGCCCAATGGAAATGTGTTAGTCCTTGCCTGGGAAACAAAATCCGCAAACTATGTATTAGATCGGGGTAGATCTCCATCATTAGTTAATTCCTCTCTTTGGCTCGAGCACATTGTTGAATTAGCGCCAATGGGTTTATCTGGAGCAAACATAGTTTGGGAGTGGCATGTTTCAGATCATTTGATACAGGACATAGATTCAAGCAAGTTAAACTATGGTATTGTGCAAAACCATCCTGAGCTGATCAATTTTAATTTTGCCAATTCGGCTAACCAAGACTGGCTGCACATTAATTCAATTGACTATAATCCGCATTTAGATCAGATTATTCTAAGTGTGCATAACAGCGGAGAAATTTGGATCATTGACCACAGCACAAGCAGTGCAGAGGCTGCAGGCCATACAGGAGGGAATTCAGGGAAAGGCGGAGACCTACTCTACCGCTGGGGAAATCCCAGAGCCTATCTACGTGGAGCTTCGGCTGACCAAAAGCTTTGGGGCCAACATGATGCTCATTGGATCGAACCCGGATTGAATGACGCAGGTAAAATCATGGTTTTTAATAATGGGATTGGAAGAACAGGTGCTAACTACTCGTCTGTTGATATTATTCAAACGCCTTTAGACTCATCAAGAAATTATTATTTAAACGGTGCCGCAGCCTATGGACCTGATACACTGGATTGGCAATACTCCTCCACTCCTGCTTCGGCATTCTACTCCTCTAACATTTCAGGGGCACAAAGACTGCCAAACGGAAACACATTAATTTGTGAAGGATCAAGTGGAAACTTTTTTGAAATTGACACGAACAAACTAATCGTATGGAATTATATCAACCCTGTAAACCAAACTGGACCACTGAGTCAGGGAAGTAATCCAACCGGTAATGCTGTTTTCAGATGCACACGATTTGGATCAAATTACACAGGGTTTAACGGCCAGAATCTAACCGCCGGCCTTCCTGTTGAACTAAATCCGTATCCTAGTAATTGCACTATCTATACTTCGATTGCTGAAAATGATTTCGAGAATAAATTTTCATCAATAGAAATCTATCCGAACCCGGTGCTCAACGAACTGTTTATAAAATCATTTATTGGGGCTAAGGCAAGTATTGAAATCATGGATATGCAAGGAAGGGTTTATAAAAAATTCGATACATCAGAAAATGAAATAAGAATTCCTCTTCAGGATATTCCGGCCGGCATTTATATAATTTGTATCCGTGATATAAAGTCTGTAATAAGTAAACGAATAATCAAAATCAGTCCAGATTAAAATAGAAATAAAAAAGCCGTGATTATCTTGGAACAAAAAAATAATCCCGTTTTCTGAAATCTTTTACTTAATTTGTAGCAATGTCCACTTGGACAGTTTACTTAAATTTCGCTCATATAAATGAATCCTTTTTGGACAAACGTTGTAATACAAACGGTACTTCGTAAGAAAGACAGGCCTTATGACAAGAGGACTCAATATTCTTCTTTCGAATTAGCCAAGGGTTTCAGGGAGTTAAGATTGTTGGTATGGAATGTTATAAAAGACATTATCCTGATCCTGCTCGGCATTACGTCTGCTTCATTCGGATTGAAAGGTTTTTTGTTTCCAAATAAATTCATTGATGGTGGCGCAGTGGGTATTTCGCTTTTGATTGCTGAAATAGCCCAACTACCGCTTCCGGTTCTACTGGTCTTGATCAACTTGCCTTTTGTCTTGTTGGGGTTTAAAATTATCGGAAAACAATTCGCGATAAAAACGATCATTGCAATCTCCGGCCTTGCACTATTCACTGCATTTGTTCCATTTCCTGAAATTACACATGATAAATTATTGGTTGCCGTTTTCGGCGGATTCTTTTTAGGAGCCGGAATCGGATTATCGGTAAGAGGCGGAAGTGTGATCGACGGAACTGAAATTTTGGCCATATACCTAAGCAGAAAATCAGGCAGCACAATTGGAGATGTAATTATGGCAATCAACATTGTCATCTTTGCTGCAGCGGCCTATTTACTCAGCCTTGAAACGGCTCTATACTCAATGATTACATATTTATCAGCCTCCAAGACTGTCGATTATGTAATAGAAGGTATCGAAGAGTACACGGCATTCACTATCATTTCTACGCATAGCAATGAGATAAGAGAAATGATAATCCAGAAAATGGGAAGAGGTGTAACTGTTTATAATGGTAAAAGAGGATTCGGAAAACATGGGCATTCCAATGAAATTGATATAATATACACTGTAATAACCCGCCTCGAGATAAGTAAGCTCAACGAAGAAATTGAAAAGATTGATTCAAATGCTTTCGTTGTCATGAGCAGTATAAAAGATACTAAAGGAGGTATGATCAAAAAGAGACCATTAAAAGATCATTAAATATATGCAAAATGGAAAAGCCATATAAAAATTGTCAAAGTTGTGGAATGCCACTAAAAAAGGACCCGAAAAACGGTGGGACAAACGGAGACGGTACAAAGAGTTCAATGTATTGCTCTCTCTGCTATGAACAAGGAAAGTTTACCCGGCCGGACTTCACTGTCGATGAAATGCAAACGCTGGTTAAAGGAAAACTAAAAGAATTTGGTTTCCCCGGATTTCTTGCCGGATTTTTCACAAAGAGTATTCCAAAGCTTGAAAGATGGAAGAATAAATAAAATTTTCAACTTGACATCAACAGCATTATGCAGCAATCAAAATTAATTCAAAATAAATAATTCTTCAAATGAAAATAATAATTGAAACACCGGGCTTCAAAGCCAGCCCATCAATGAGGAGCTTCACGACAGATAAGGTTTCTACACTTTCCCAGATAAATGATAAAATCCTTAAGGCCCAAGTAATTCTAAAACACGAGAGCACTGTTCGCACAGAAAAGATATTTTGTGAGATACATGTGTACGACAGTGGAAAAAATCTTTTTGCTAAATCCTCTTCTCAGATTTTTGAAGATGCAATAATAAAAACCGTGAACATTCTGAAAAGGAAATTGCGCAAAAACAAAACTCGGAAAGCTATTCCTAGAAAAAAAGCAAAGCAGACCAGAAGAAAATTATAAGGAATCTTAACTGATCCATTTTAAAAAAAATATTATGGTCGAAATAATTTTTTATGTTGAAGACCAGGAACGAAGTAAATTATTTTATGAGAAGCTCTTTCAAAGCAAGGCAATTCTTAATGTTCCCGGCATGACCGAAATTCAAATTGAAAATGGATTTAAACTTGGCCTTATGCCGGAAAACGGCATCGCCAAAATAATAACACCTGCAGCCCCTCACCCATCTTCAGGAAAAGGGATTCCCCGTTGTGAGCTTTACATACATGTTCAGAATATTGAAGAATGGGTACTAAGAAGTATTTCAGGAGGAGCTAAGTTAATAAGCTCGCCAGAAAACAGAGATTGGGGAGATCGGGTCGCCTATGTGATGGATCCTGATGCACACATTCTGGCTTTTGCGAAAAAAATTTAAATTCTAAAAAATTGGTATAAAAAAAATGGAGTTCGATATCGAACTCCATTTTTTTCATTGGAAAACCTATTATTTTTTATCTTCTTTCACTTCTTCAAAATCTACATCAGTTACTTCAGCATCAGATTTATTCTCCTGGCCAGCAGATGCGGAACCATCAGCGGCTGGACTTCCTGCTTGTTGAGTAGCCTTGTACATCTCTTCGGATGCAGCTTGCCATGCACTATTCAAAGAAGCTAAAGCTGTGTCGATTGCAACAACATTCTTTTCCTTATGAGCATCTTTTAATTCTGACAGAGCTTTTTGTATAACCTCTTTTTTATCAGCTGAGATCTTATCGCCATATTCCGTAAGCTGCTTTTCAGATTGGAAAATTAAAGTATCAGCCTGATTTACTTTGTCAGTCTCTTCTTTTGTTTTACGATCTGATTCTGCATTTAATTCAGCTTCCTCTTTCATCTTTTTAATCTCTGCATCAGTCAATCCTGAAGAAGCTTCGATTCGGATATTTTGAGATTTGCCGGTAGCTTTATCTTTAGCAGTCACGTGCAGAATTCCGTTTGCATCAATATCGAAGGTCACTTCAATTTGAGGTATTCCGCGTGGTGAAGGTGGAATTCCATCCAAATGAAAACGACCGATTGTACGGTTGTCTTTTGCCATTGGACGTTCTCCCTGTAGTACATGTATTTCAACCGAAGGCTGATTATCGGAAGCTGTGGAGAAAGTCTCACTCTTCTTAGTCGGGATTGTTGTATTGGACTCAATTAATTTTGTCATTACAGAACCCATTGTTTCGATTCCAAGAGACAATGGAGTTACGTCCAACAGCAACACATCTTTCACTTCACCGGTTAGAACGGCACCTTGAATCGCAGCTCCTATAGCAACCACTTCATCAGGATTTACACCCTTGTGTGCAGCTTTACCGAAATATTTTTCTACCAATTGCTGAATAGCCGGGATACGCGTTGATCCACCCACCAAAATTACTTCGTCGATATCTGAAGGATTTAATCCTGCATCTGACAAAGCTTTCTTACATGGAGCTAATGTTCTTTGTATGAGGTCATCAGCTAACTGTTCAAATTTAGCTCTTGTAAGAGTCTTTACTAAGTGCTTCGGAATTCCATCAACCGGCATGATATAAGGCAAGTTGATTTCAGTCTGCGTAGAACTTGATAATTCGATCTTCGCTTTTTCTGCTGCCTCTTTCAAACGCTGCAATGCCATTGGGTCACGACGTAAGTCAATTCCTTCGTCCTTTTTAAACTCATCAGCAAGCCAGTCAATTATTTTGTGGTCAAAATCATCGCCACCAAGATGTGTATCGCCATTAGTAGATTTCACTTCGAAGACACCATCGCCCAATTCGAGAATTGAAATATCAAAAGTTCCACCTCCCAAATCAAATACAGCAATTTTCTCATCTTTGTTTTTCTTATCCAAACCATAAGCCAGGGAAGCAGCAGTTGGCTCATTGATGATTCTTAACACTTTCAATCCTGCAACTTCGCCGGCTTCCTTGGTTGCCTGACGTTGACTATCATTAAAATATGCAGGAACAGTAATTACCGCTTCCGATACCTCATAGCCTAAATAATCTTCAGCAGTCTTCTTCATTTTCTGAAGAATGATCGCCGAAATTTCTTGTGGAGTGTACAACCTGTCACCGATTTTTACGCGAGGTGTGTTGTTCTCTCCTTTTACTACTTCAAAGGGAACTCTGTCCTTTTCCTTTTGTACGTTGTCGAACGACTCACCCATGAAACGTTTAATCGAAAAGATCGTGTTCCTAGGGTTTGTAATTGCCTGTCTTTTTGCAGGATCCCCTACCTTTCTCTCGCCGTTATCTAAAAATGCTACGATTGAAGGAGTGGTACGACGGCCTTCACTATTTGGAATCACTATCGGCTCATTACCCTCCATGACGGAAACGCATGAATTCGTGGTTCCCAGGTCAATACCTATTACTTTTCTCATTTTTTATGTGTTTTTGATTGATTTATCTGTTTATTGGCCACAAAAGGTCAATCATTATGCCAAGGGCTAAATTCACGAAAATTTGGCAGTCCAAGATTAATCCTCAATATTTATCCAAAATCAAATGACAAAGAGGCACTCATACAATTAGAAAAGATCTCTGGTCCATTGACCTTCCTGCAAGGAATCCAGACTTTTTTGGGTCATGTTCCTAAACTCCAGGTGGATTAAACGGCTGGTAAAAAGACCTAAGCCATTCTCAACTGTAGTGAATAGTGGTGGGTCTTGCAAGCTTGTATTCGACGCAGAATTTAATTGCTGATATGTATATAAGTCTTCAGTTCCTGCAATCATTCTGAACTCGACTGCCGGGTATCCAAGTGCCGCATTTCCAACAGTTCTTGTTACCGCATTGTTAACCGGGATTGCACTGGCCAATACGGCATAAAAGTCCTGTCGGGCATAGGGAAAGATAATATCGCTGCTTCCACTGGTGAATTGATCCGGAAAATTCCAGTCTACATAATGGTAAGATATCACGCCTGCACTGTCTTCAGTATAATGGAAACGGATTACCAGATCGTAAATCCTGCCATTGCTAACAGGGCTAAATTTCACTGAGAATTGTCCGCTACTGGCAAAATTCACATCGGCGATACTTGGATTTGTGATGTTTACAATATCATTCACCAGCCTTGTTACCGAAGAAGCTTTTGTACCGGTTTCTGTGTTCTCGGCATTTAATCGATACAAAGCATTTGGATTCAAGGTGTGATTCGAAAGTCGGTAGTAGACCTGGTATGGGTAGGCGAAAAGTCCGGCTTCCTTAGGAATGGTATCAACCCTTTCCAACAAGAAAGTGTTAGTTACATTTCCATTAGCAATTTCATCAATAGTTACATGGAGGACATCAGCATAATTGATCGAATCGGATTGCTGGGCCATTATTAAAGCGTTCCCCTCACCTAAAAAACCTTTGCTGATCCTGATATACTGCACATTATCGTTGGCATTCAGAAAACCATAGATAACCATCGTCTCTTTATAAGGTGCATTTAGTTCAAAGTCGGTCTTACAAGAAGAAAACACGATCGAAACCAGGCTAATGAGCAGAATAAAATTTTTCATCGATGCAAATCTATATTTTTTTATGCAATTTACAGGAATTTGTAGATTTGATACCAAATGTACGTTTTGATTTGATATAAATATGGCAAGGGCAATCATAGTATTTTCATTGTTAATGATTTTAACAAAGTCATCAACTCAGGCACAGATTATTTCTGCAAAATTCACTGATACCATTTTCTCAGATAATTTTGAGACTGATAAAGGGATTTGGAAAGTCATGTCCAATGGTGATAATCTATTTTTGATTCAAGACGGAAAGTATTTTATACAAAGAAAAAATCTCAAGTCATCATATTCTGTTTTTCCTAAATGGGAAAATGAAGCCAATGCCTTTGAAATAACTGCAAATATCATCGTTGAAGAGATGACTGGTCCTGAATCAGGTGCAGGAATTATTTTTATGGCACAATCAGACGGAACTGGGGCATTCGTATTTGAAATCAACGGTAAAAAACAGTTCAGGATAAAGCAACTTGTAGGTGTGAGCTTTAAACTGCTTACGGGAATAACCAAAACAAATGGCTGGGTAGATTCCAATTTTTTGAATGGACTAAATGAAATGAACCAACTGCAGGTTAAATCCTCAGAAAGGAATTACGATATTTACATCAATCAAAATTACATACTATCATTTACCGAATTGGCTTACAAAACAGGAAATATTGGAATCAGTGCAGGACCTTCAGGTAAGTTCCTGGTGGATCAGTTATCTGTCTACGCTATGGATAATGACAGCGGACTGCAAAATTTCAAGTCTAAAAACCAACATGCAATTCCTGCAGATTCGCAGGCTGTCCTGTTAGAGGAATTACGCCTATTGAGAGAAGAAAATAAAGTCCTGAAAGATCTCATAAAAATTTATCAGACAGATAAGAAAAACATCAAAGGAACTAAACCCGAAAACAATTTCCCTGAACCTCAAAAACATCCTGAGTGATTAATCGTATCATTATAAAATTTCAATAAATTATTACTATAAGATATGTCTACAGCTAAATCAGAAGACAAAAAAATTACGACACATACTTTGCAGGAAATGAAAAAGCGTGCTGAAAAAATTAGCATGCTCACGGCGTATGATTATTCAATGGCAAGAATTCTTGACGATGCCGGCATTGACGTATTGCTAGTCGGGGACTCTGCCTCAAACGTTATGGCCGGACATGAAACGACCTTGCCCATTACTCTGGACCAGATGATTTATCACGCCTCCTCTGTCATACGGGCTATCCGAAGGGCGCTTGTTGTAGTGGATTTACCATTCGGAAGTTATCAGGGTAATTCGAAAGAGGCATTGAACTCCTCCATCCGTATTATGAAAGAGTCGGGCGCACACGCCGTTAAAATGGAAGGTGGAATTGAAATAAAAGATTCTATCGAAAGAATTCTATCTGCAGGAATTCCTGTTATGGGGCACTTAGGCCTTACGCCACAATCAATATATAAATTTGGGACTTATGTGGTTCGCGCAAAAGAAAAATCTGAAGCACAAAGATTGATTGAAGATGCACACCTATTGTCAGAGATCGGTTGTTTTGCTTTGGTACTTGAAAAAATACCTGCGCAACTGGCTGAGCAGGTAGCTAAGGAAATAAAAATACCTGTGATAGGAATCGGAGCAGGAAATGGAGTTGACGGGCAAGTACTCGTTTTCCATGATATGGTCGGAATCACACATGAATTTAACCCACGCTTTTTAAGAAGGTATATGAATCTTTACGATGATATTAAAGCTGCGACTGAAAAATATATCAGTGACGTAAAGAGTATGAACTTTCCAAATGAGAAAGAACAATACTAGAGCATTCAGATTTATCGGTTTAGTCATTCGACCAAAAAATCTGATCAGTTTGGCTATGCTTATTTTTCTTCCAATCATTTAAATTAACTTCATGTCATCATTAGAAATATTATACGAAGACAATCATATCATTGCAGTTAATAAACGACCGGGAGATATAGTTCAGGGGGATAAAACAGGTGATCAAACTCTGGCAGAAATTGTCAAAGAATACATCAAGGATAAATACCAAAAACCCGGTGAAGTATTTCTTGGTGTGGTTCATCGTATTGATCGACCGGTAAGCGGCGTTGTACTTTTTGCCAGAACAAGTAAGGCTCTCACTAGACTTAACGAATTATTCAGGGAGAAAAAAGTCAAAAAGACATATTGGGCTGTCGTCAAAAACAGACCTCCCGCCGACTCCGGCACACTAATCCATTTCCTGAAAAAAGATCAGGTGCGAAACAAGAGTAAAGCGTATGAGACTGAAGTTAAAGGTTCCCAGCGCTGCTGGCTTGATTACAAAGTGCTTTCGAAGTCAGACAATTATTATCTTCTTGAAATCAATCCTCTCACCGGCCGTCATCACCAGATAAGAGTACAACTGGCATCAATGGGTTGCCCGATCAAAGGTGACTTAAAATATGGTTTTGACCGTTCTAATGAAGATGCATCCATACACTTGCACAGCAGAACTACCGAATTCTTTCATCCAATCAAAAAGGAAGTGATTAAGTTGACAGCTAAACCGCCATCAGATCCGGTTTGGAATTTTTTTGAAAAATCCCAGACGGAAGGTAATTAAGAATCCTGAGTAGATCTTACTTTTTGTCACTCAGATAATGTGATTTTACTTCATCAAATGTCGGGAAATCATTTTGATGCCACATCGCTACAACAGTTCCTTTTTTCAGCAACATTAAACCAGGATTAGATCTAACCATTGTCTTAAGTGTAGTTGCATCGCAGGAATAATAATCAAAAGTCGAGTTATGCTCATGCCGGAAAACATCTACTTCTCCCGGCACACTAGCCGTTAATCCAATAAACTCTATTCCGCTTTTCTGGCAAAGGGCTACAAAATCATTGACCTTTGATTGGACCTCTTTGTTTGATTTATTTATATCATATGCCACCAGTAAAAAGACCTCATTTTGATTTAATACATCAGAAGTTAAATCAGTCCCGTCGACGGCAGTAATGGAAAAATCGTGAATGGGCGGCTTGTCCCCCTCTCTGATTACCTTATCCTTTCTATCAATGAATTTATAGGTTTCGTCTACGGATTTAATTCCTTCCATATCCAATTCGATCTGTTTACCATCCTTCTCATAGGTAAAAACCATAACCACACTGTCACTCAATGCTCCGGGCGGTAGTTTCATTCCTTCAGAAATATTTTTTCCTATGGCATAAGGTCGAAAATCAATTATCGGCAAGTGTCTGATGCAATACATAGAAAAAATAACAGACGCAAGAAAGCCACCATAAGCAACAAAAGTTGATGAACGATGACCAAACAATGGTTTGATTTGATGTCGTTTCAGAAAAATAAACAAGATCAGGACGAGCAGAATTACATCCTTCATGAAAGATTGAAAAGGTGTCAGATGCAAGGCATCGCCAAAACATCCGCAATCTTTTACCACATCAAACTTCCATGAATAAAATGTGAGGAAGGTGAAGAACACAATCATGATCAAAGATGACCATACTGTGTGAACCATCTTTGCACCTATCAACATAGCTACTCCCAGTCCAATCTCAAATGCGCAAATCACCACCGCCAGAAAAAGAGAAGCGAAACTTAACCAAGGCATATTGAAAACAACGAAATATTCATCCAGCTTGTATGAAAAGCCAAGCGGATCATTCGCTTTTATAAAACCGGAGATGATAAATAACACTCCGACCAGAACCCTTGATAAATTTGCAATAAATTTCATATAAATATATTTTGGAAATTTCGATTAATGATAAATAAGAAACCAAAATTCAGTGAAACAAATAATTCCTAATCCGGCTTTTCCTCTTGTGTTTTAATTAAAGCAAAGGCTGCATAATTAATCATATCATAATAATTTGCTGCAACACCTTCGCTGATTAAGGTTGCTCCTTTATTATCCTCAATCTGTTTGATTCGCATAAGCTTCATAAGAACCAGATCGGTCATTGAGCTGGTTCTCATCCCGCGCCAGGCCTCTCCGTAATCATGGTTTTTATCTTCCATCAGGCGTTTAGCCTCTGCTATTTGCTTCTCAAAATGATGTAATACCTGATCAACCGGCATTTCGAGCTTAGATTCAGTTCCAATTTCAAGTTGAATTAATGCGATAACACAATAATTTATGATCCCGATAAATTCTCCTTCTACCCCATCTTCCACCTTCTGCATTCCCTTTTCTTCAATGCTCCTTATCCTCTGGGCCTTAATATAAATCTGGTCAGTAATAGAACTGAGCCTGAGAATTCGCCATGCTGATCCATAATCCTTGGTTTTCTTAATAAAGATATCTTTGCAGGCTAACATCACCCGATCATACTGAGAAGATGTTTTAGAAATGGTCATAGGTTCTGGATCAGTTTCCGGAATCTGAATTCCGGAATGAGTATTTAATTGCATATTCATGTACTGATAATTTTGATGAAGTTTATCAGCTATTTAGTTTTTATTTGAACCAAAATGTAGGAATCTCGCGAAGATACACAGATTAACATGAAGAAATACTTAAACTGCTCCGGAAGACTGCTGGATTTATCAACACCGTTGATCATGGGAATTCTGAATTTAACGCCGGATTCTTTTTATGACGGGGGCAAAAACCAACATTCGGAAAAGTACCTTGAAGCAGTTGCTTCGATGCTACTTGATGGAGCAGGAATAATTGATATTGGTGCACAGTCGACGAGACCGGGAGCTAAACAAATCGAAGCAGAAGAAGAATGGTCAAGGCTGAAAGTACCTCTCCAAAATCTGATAAAGGAATTCCCGAATGCACTATTTTCCATAGACACATTCCATTCATCGGTCGCCAAAAAGTCAGCAGACCTGGGAATCAGCCTGATCAACGACGTCTCTGCAGGCAGTTTGGATCCTAAAATGTTTCGTACAGTAGCCGATTTAAAACTTCCCTATGTATTAATGCATATGAAAGGTTCGCCGGCTACGATGCAAATAAATCCCGAATACCGGGATGTTTTGATTGAAATTATTGAATTCTTTAGTGAGAAAATCCAAGAACTTCAAGCCTTGGGAGTGAATGACATAATTATTGATCCCGGATTTGGATTTGGAAAGACAACGGAAGATAATTTCGTGTTGTTAAAAAAACTTGCTGTATTGCAAATCCAGGGAATGCCTATTTTGGCAGGTCTTTCAAGAAAATCAATGGTCACCAAAGTTTTGGGAAACAAAACCCTTGATGCATTAAATGGAAGCACTGTCTTAAATACAATAGCTTTATTGAACGGTGCTGATATGCTGAGGGTTCATGATGTGAAGGAAGCTGTGGAGACTGTTAAGCTTGTTGAACAATTAAAAAAGGTGTAAAACTTCCATGAAAAAGAAATTTGAATCAGTTATTATTTATGAACTTCGTGGCAATGAATTATATTAACATATATGGATCTATTTGATATTGGCTTCCTGACCATCAGGTTGGTGGACCTGATCGATATAACCATCGTGACAGTACTGCTCTATAAATTATACAATCTCCTGCGTGGAGGGGTTGCTATTAATATCTTCATAGGCTTACTGACAGTTTATGCTCTCTACTGGATTTGTGTGAAAGTATTGAGTATGGAATTGCTTGGAACTATTCTCGGGCAATTTATAAGTCTGGGTTTTATTGCGTTAATAATTGTTTTTCAGCAGGAAGTAAGACGCTTTTTAATTGTCCTCGGAACAAATAACATTTTGTCCAAAAACACCTTTACCCGTCAAATCTTGCCATGGAACTGGCAAATGGCTAAAAGCAATCCACTAAACATTCAGGACATAGTAAAGGCTTGCAGACAAATGGCGAAAACAAAGACCGGAGCTATAATCGTATTGGCCAAATCATCCGAATTAAAATATTATACGAACACAGGAGATTTGATGAACGCGGAGATTTCGCATTCCTTGATTGAGAGCATCTTCTTTAAAAATTCTCCTCTGCATGATGGATCAATCATCATCGTAAATAATATGATCAAAGCTGCCCGATGCGTGTTACCTGTAACTGAGAATGTTGAATTACCCGGTCATCTGGGTATGCGACACAGAGCGGCTATTGGAATCACGGAACAAAGTGATGCTTTGGCACTTGTAGTTTCAGAGGAAACCGGCGATATTTCTATCGCTAAAGAAGGCCACATAAAAGTTAATGTCAGTCTGGAAGAATTGGAGCGTACTCTTAACGAAGAGTTTCCAAATTAATCCGAAATAAAATCGAATCTAAAGCGGTTTTGTAAGATTAGATTCAGCCTTTCCTTGAGAAACTAGTTTCCGGCTGTTGCCAGACTGTCTTGCTTACTTTCAAACATTCTTATCAGATCTTCATCACTCATTCCTGCACTCAGCTGCTCAAACGAAGCCAGTGCTGAGCTATACAAGGGATGATTGGGGTATTTTTCCATGAACTGACTAAACAAAGCCTTAGCACCTTCCTTATCCTGAATAGCTGTCTCATGAATAAATGCCTGCATAAATAAAGCGGATGATGCTTTAGAGGATTGAGGATATCGTTGTATAAGCAACTCCAAAGATTCTAAGGCTCGCGGAGCTCTTCTGATTCCAAGTGCTAAGTCGGCTGCTTTAAAGAGGTATTCCACAGAGGCAGTATCTTCTGGAAACTGATTGGCAAAGGAGGAATACAAGTCAAGCGTTGACATTGCAAGAGAATCATTCAAAGTTTTCATGCTATCTGAAAAAAGTACTGTTTCATTTGCTTTTATTTTCTCAGATAATTTTTCCTTCGGTGTTTGGCAGGCAATAAGGCCAAAGCTTATAAAGAATACGAAGAGTAGATTTTTTGTTCCCATGATTTTTATTTTGTCTGATGAACTTTTGCTGGGTAAACTGATTCAGTATGAAGAACTGTAATGACTATTGGTTGGCTATCTTTTTAGGGCCGGAAATTTCATTTTATAATCAACATCGACATTTCCCCTTGAAATATCGAGCAGTTTGTTCTTTAACAATCTCCTTCTGAGCGGTGAAATTCTATCGGTAAAGAGGACACCCTCCAGGTGATCGTATTCGTGCTGGATTATTCGTGCAGCCAAACCGGTATAAGTTATTTCTTTAAAATTCCAGTTTTCATCATAGTAATCAATGCGCACGGTATCTTTTCTTTGTACATCTTCCCTGATGTTTGGAATGCTCAGGCAACCCTCATTAAATTTCCAGAGACTTCCTTCTTCAGAACGAATAACAGGGTTGATAAATACCTGGCGAAAATCTTCAACTTCTTCTTCTTCAAAGGGAGAACCATCAGTTATAAACAAACGTATGGAGAGCCCGATTTGAGGCGCTGCCAACCCGACCCCTTTGCTTCGATACATAGTTTCATACATGTCAGCAATGAGTTTATCTAATTCATGGTAATCTTTATCAATCTCGGTTGCTCTTTTTTTAAGCACCGGATCGCCAAAGGCAACTATAGGAAATATCATATTCTTAATCATTCTATTTATTGTTTTCCATCCATGATTGCAACAAAATAACCGCACTGGCTTGATCAATCAAATCTTTTCTTTGCCGATCCTTTTTTTTCAATCCACTTTCACGTAGAGCAGTTGTTGCAATTTTTGAGCTAAATCGTTCATCAATCCGCTCAATTTTTATCTCCGGAAATGCTTTTTTTAGTTTCTTTATGAATTGCTCGATATGGGCCGTTATTTCAGATGGGCTGTAATCCATCTGCCTTGGTTCGCCAATGACAAAACAGCTTACTGATTCGGTGCTAATATACGATCTTATAAAATCTATCGCTTTATCCGGATGAACTGTAGTTAAGGCAGTGGCAATGATTCGGTTCGGATCCGTCACTGCCAAACCAACCCTTTTCGTTCCGTAGTCGATTGCCATGATTCTGTCCATATCTTGCAAAGATAATTGAAGTTTAAGGTTGGTTTTTCAAGTGGGAAGTTTTTCTTTGTACTTTTAAAAGAAACATGCAGGAAATCATCGAAAAAGCCTGGGAAGATAGAAATCTTCTCAAGGAATCTGAAACTCAGAACGCCATCAGAGAGGTTATCGAAAAACTCGATAAAGGGATTTTAAGAGTAGCTGAGCCCGTTGGAAATGACTGGAAAGTAAACGACTGGATAAAAAAGGCCGTGATTCTTTACTTCCCTATTCAATCCATGCAAAGCAGTCATGCAGGTCCGATGGAATTCCATGATAAGATGTTACTCAAGTCAGGATATGACAAATTGGGTGTAAGAGTAGTCCCACATGGTATCGCAAGATATGGTGCCTATTTAGCAAAAGGAGTGATCATGATGCCATCCTTTGTGAATATTGGTGCCTATGTTGACTCAGAAACTATGGTGGACACATGGGCAACTGTAGGCTCCTGTGCGCAAATAGGGAAAAACGTGCATCTGTCAGGTGGTGTTGGTATCGGAGGCGTACTTGAGCCTGTGCAAGCAGCTCCTGTAATCATTGAAGATGATTGTTTTATTGGATCCAGAAGTATCGTGGTAGAAGGGGTTCACATCGAAAAAGAATCAGTACTTGGAGCCAATGTGGTATTAACCATGTCAACAAGAATCATCGATGTTACTTCTTCGCAGCCCATAGAAAGTAAAGGGAGAATTCCGGCAAGATCGGTTGTCATCCCGGGTTCTTATACAAAAAAATTCCCGGCGGGTGAATATCAGGTTCCATGCGCTTTAATAATTGGAAAGAGAAAAGAGAGTACAGACAAAAAGACAACTCTCAATGACGCTCTTCGTGATCACAGTGTTGCTGTTTAGTCATGCCGCAAAAAATCCTCATCGTCCAAACTGCATTTCCCGGAGATGTGATCCTTGCTACTGCATTGCTCGAAAGCCTTAAAAGGGATATCCCCGAATCGACATTAGATTTATTGGTACGAAAAGGGAATGAAACGCTTTTGCTTGATCATCCCTTCGTGCAAAAGGTACTGGTGTGGGATAAATCGAAGCATAAGTGGAGAAATTTATTCAAGCTTCTTGCTGCGATCCGAAAAGAAAAATACGACCTG
>Ga0138256_10003245_pt1 | contig 17326 bp, 19 predicted proteins | sample KNB2016incub_MG_FD_105486 | JGI IMG/M metagenome (GOLD analysis project Ga0138256, IMG submission 105486) | Active sludge microbial communities from wastewater in Klosterneuburg, Austria - KNB2014incub_MG | ecosystem: Engineered > WWTP > Activated sludge > Unclassified | place: Austria... | reverse complement strand
CAAGCCGAAAATCAATAAACACTTCAGAATTGGCGCGGCAGTCATAAGATTTGCGTTAAGAAAATCAAATGAGTGAGCGTTAAGAAGCAAATTCTGTTTGAGCGCAGCGAGTTTATTTGCTTTAGCGAACGAATTTGATTTTTAGCAAAATCTTATGTGCCGACTGCCTTTTTGCTTCTTTTGCGGCAAGGCAAAAGACGGCCCTCGTGGCAGCGATAGCCCCGATTGCAACGAAAATCCTTTTTGCGGCGAAGCGCAGCGGAGCCGCAAAAAGATTGCAGTGAAAAGCGGGAAATAGCTCCCAAAAAAAAATTAAATTTACACCATGGATATAACCATAAAAATAACAGATCGCGACGGTGCAACCCACGAGGTACAAGCGCCAACAGACATGAACATGAACATCATGGAACTCGTACGGGCATACGAATTGGCCCCAGAAGGTACCATCGGGATTTGCGGCGGTATGGCCATGTGCGCTTCATGCCAATGTTATGTTTTGAATGAGGTTGTCTTGCCCGAAAAAGGAGATGATGAAGAAGCGATGTTGTCTGAAGCGTTTAACGTAAAACCCAACAGCAGATTGGGTTGCCAGATACACATCACCGAAGCTTTAGAAGGCCTGGAAATTGCGTTGGCTCCCGAAGCATAAAAAAAAACGAGAATTTCTTCGCGCTTTTTCCTAACTAAATCAAACATTTTTAGTTGTTATTGTTTATTTGAAAAGGCCAACGAAAAAGCTTCTTCATAACTGGCACTTACCGGAATTTCTTCGTCGCCAATATAAATCATTTTATTGCGCACTTTATCAATTTTAGCCATCGGAACAATATAGGAACGGTGCACGCGGATGAACGCAACAGCCGGAAGTTTTTCTAAAATACTTTTCATCGTCATGCGGGTTACCAGCGTTTTTTGGTTTTGAATGTGAATCTTTAGATAGTCATCCAAACCCTCAATAAAAAGAATGTCGGCCATCAGAATCTTATGCAAACTATAATCGGCGCGAATAAAAAGATACTGCGTTTCTGTACTTTGAACTTGATTTTTGGTTTCGTAAACGCTCTTGGCTTTTTGGGCTGCCTGGAGAAAACGCTCAAATGAAAAGGGTTTCAATAGATAATCGGTGGCATTGACATTGAAACCTTCTACGGCATATTCGCTGTAAGCTGTGGTGAATATCACCATCGGATTGTGATCGAGCATTTTATAAAAATCAATGCCATTTCTAGAAGGCATCTGAATGTCTAAAAACACCAAATCTACCGGAAATTTTTTCAAGTGTTTTAGTGCTTCGCTTTGTTTGGTGAACGTTTTTTCGAGGGTTATAAAATCGACCTGATCGCAATAATGCGCAATAATTTTCAACCCGAGTGGCTCGTCGTCTATAGCAATCGCACTAATCATTGCAAATCTAGTTTAAGGCGCACATGATAGGTGTTTGCTTCTTCTGTAATTTCTAATTGGTGTTTGTTCGGGTAGATGAAATCGAGGCGTTTTGAGGTAATTTCAATCCCTTTTTCACTCTTAAATTCTTCTGCAATATTATCTATAACCATTTTGTTTTTCACATCAAGGTGCAACTGCGATTCTTGAATTTCAATAGCAATGCTAATTTTTGATTCTTCTTCTGGATTGATGCCAAACTTAAACGCATTTTCGATAAAAGGAATCAGTACCAATGGCGCAATGTTTTTTCCGATGGGATTGCCTGACACAAAAAATTCAAAAATCATATCTTCGCTCATGCGCAGTTTCTGCAAATCAATATAGTCTTTAATGTAGTTGATTTCTTTTTCCAGCGGAACAAAATCTTGGGCACTTTCGGTCACCACATACCGCATGATGCTTGATAATTTTAAAACCGCGTCTGGCGCTTCATCCGATTTGGTAATCGTTAAAGCATACAAACTGTTCAGCGTGTTAAATAGAAAATGCGGATTGATCTGGGCTTTCAAATAAGCTACTTCGGCGTTCAGCTTGTCGGTCTTTATTTCTTTGATATGTTGGTTTAATTTTGCTAGAAAAGATAAACACAATACAAATCCATAAGAGATGATTTCCCCAAAATCAAAAGGTTCAAAATGGTTTTTATGCGGAATGCCTCGGCCTTTAAAATGTGGGCTTTTGGTCAGAGCCTCAAAATCAATCGGAATGAAAATATTCGGAATGCTCAAAAAAAGCAGAAAGCAGACTACTATAACAAAAACATATAGCAATTTCTTCTGATTGAAATAAAACTTCGGAATCAGGTAATAGTAATTGAAATAGAAAAAAAGCAGCAACAGCACATAACTCAAAAAATCTCTTTGAAAAGGCGGAATGGTCACTAGCTTTGCCATTCCGTATTCAAAATCTGGAGAAGAAATAACAGGGATACTCAGAAACGCGAGGCTTCCGAGCACATGAAGGATCGTATTTCGCGTTTCTTTTGTCATTGCATTTATTAAAGGAGCCATCATGAATTTGTGGTCAACAAAAGTACTTAAATATGAAGTCGTAAAAAAAAACCGGCAACTTGGGTTTCCAGTGCCGGTTTTGTTTTTAAAAAGTTACGGTATTCAAAGTGCTGGACGCGGATGAAGTGAAAGTGCTTTTTAACGTGCCGCCTACTGTAGAATAGGTGCCGCCGGTATACAAGCCCCAGCCAGTTGATCCGCCTACAAAACTGCCTCCGGTATAGGTGCCTCCAAAATAAACTTTATAGCTGGTGGCAGCCGCTATGTTTGGACTCGAAAAATGGAAATAGTATACTGCATTTTTGGGTTTAAAAGTAACCATCTCGGTTCCGGCTGCATTTTCAATATGCAAAACAGAAGTAGCAGCCAATTGGGCACTCGATTTTAAATACATCGTGCGTTGTGTGGAGCTGGCATTAAAGTTTTTGGTCATGTTTGAATTGGATCCGGCACAAATAATGAAACCGCCATTCATAACAAAGGTGCCGTTGAAATCCAATCCTTCTTCTGGACTATTGGTTACCCCGCAAACGATGGTTGTGCCACCGGTAATTGTGATGTTTCCATTGCTGTCTATCGCATCTTTTCCGGCAACAATTACGATGCCTCCGGATATGAAAAGATTACTGCCGTCGTTTGATTCGGTTCCGCCGCTAACGGTTCCGTAGGTTGCATTGATTCCGTCGTTAGAAGCGGTGATGTTGGTAACGCCACCAGTAAAATGAATCGTTGGCGCTTCTACACCTTCGCCTACACCGTTTGTAGTTGAAATCGCGCTAATGGTATTGGTGCCACCATTAATGGTTACCGATAAGTCAGAATGGATGCCATCGTCGGTAGAGGTAATTGTATTGTTTCCGTTATTGATGATGATAGCGCCTGTGGCTACGATTGTTTTAGGATGGTTGTAGTCTGTTCCCGAAGTTAAAAAGCGAGCTCCTGTTGTGGTAATATTTAACGTCGGACTGGTAGCAACAGTCCCGATGGTGATGATGCCATCGGCTTTAAGTCCTTTTCCGCCAGTACCAGAACTGGTTGTGGTAACCGTTCCGCCGTTAATGGTTAGGTTGACGTCAGACGAAAAAGCAGCAGCAGAATACGAATCTAAAGTGCCTAAGGTATTGGTGTAAGTGGCTCCGGTTCCGGCATTTGTCACGTTGATGTTTCCGCTATTGACGGAGATATTGCCATCAGAAGAAAATCCTTTGGCGCCTTTAGCGCTTGCCGTAGCTTGAATGGTAATGGTCCCGCCATTTAAGATGATGTCTCCGTCTGCTTTTACACCAGTGCTGTACGATGGATCAAATCCTGTTCCCGAAGCCACTAAAAGGATGTTACCAGAAAGTGCTATTGTAGTGGTTCCGCCCGTGAAAGTTACATTGCCATTGGCTTTGATGCTTTTTCCAGCGCTTCCGGAATTGGTGATGTTGATTTGAGCGGTACCTGAAATGGCTACGTTTGCATCGGCAGCAATTGCCTTTCCATTGGTTCCGCTGTTGGTTAGGTTGAAGGTTCCGCCCGAAATATTCACATTGGTGTCGGAGGTAAATCCCGAAGTAGAAAAAGTGTCGGCCGTACCTGTACTGTTGGTGAAATTACCGCCATTTCCTGCAGTATTCATGGTGAAGTTACCACCTGTAAGATTGATTTCGCCATTGGCAGAAAAACCTTTTCCGCCATCCGCAGCCGCTGATAATTGTATCGTGAATGTACCGCCACCAATAGCAATTTGCCCGTCAGATTTGAATCCACAAGCATAAGAAGGATTGAATCCGCTGGCTTCTGCTGTAAGAACCGTTGCGCCAGAAAGGCCAATCGTAAATGTTCCGTTGGTTATCATAATATCACCTTTGGCACTAATTCCTTTTGATTGTGCTCCCGAAACAGTTAGATTGATGGTGCCACCCGAAATGGTAATGGTATTGTTTCCCGTTTTAATCGCTTTGACATCATTGGAGGTTGAAACGATGTTGATGGTTCCGCCGCTGATCGCAATGGCTCCGTTTCCGGCATCAATTCCGTCGCCTGTAGATGAGATAGTTGCGTTTCCAGCATTCATAGTAAATCCCTCGGTATGAAAGCCATCAGTAACGGCGCTAACGCTGATTGTACCATTTGCGATTGCCAGTGTTGATGCCGTGTTGATGCCGTGTTTTACCAAACTGGTTATGGTCAATGTACCGGAGTTGTTGATGGTAATTGGGCCGTCGGTGGTAATTGCACCATTTCGGGTACTGTTTGCTCCGTCCGAAAGGGTGTTTGTTGTTCCGCTGGTCAATATGAAATTAGTCGTTTTGCCACCCAAAATGTCAAAGGCTGCTCCGTTTGGGTTGGTTAAAGTAAGGTTGTTTAAAACGAGATTCACATCCTTATCGGTGGTGATGGTCAAGCTACCATTGGCCGTTGACCCTAAGATATTGTATTCTAAATTGTCAATTCCGGACGTGGCATTTACAGCAACTGTTCCTGCGGTTGCCGTAATGTTTATGCCCACATTTGCATACGGATTGATGATGGTTGCATTGTCGGTTCCGTTGTAAATAATGTAAATTTTATCAAGATTTACAGTGCTTGTGGTAAAGGTTAAACTATCGATGATTGTTTTTTGAATGTCTAAGGTATTGGCAGCGTCGGTAAGCTTGAATTTTGCGTAGGTGTTGTTCAATTTAATGCTATCAATGCTGCTCAGTTCTTTAGCATACATGGTATTGCCAGCGTTGTGAACGCGTATTTTTTGTTGCCCGAATGAAAGATTTGCCAACAAAGTAAGTAAGGTTATTGCATATATTTTTCTCATTTTTTACTGAATTTGATCGTTAAACCGTTTACTTGAACAAGGTATAATCCGCAGGCTAATGCAGACACGTCAATGTCGTGATTGGATTGATAAATTCCCTGTAGAACCAATTGGCCGGTTAAGGAATAGATTTTAGTTTTTAAAGGTTCCTCCACCTCCGATTGAATGCGAATCACCCCAGAACCTGGATTGGGATAAAGCATCACATTGCCAGCGTTGTCGCCAAAAGTTGTAGTTACCAAAACGTTAGAAAAAGTAATTTTTCTGATGATGTTAACCGGAATCGTTGTTGGCGTTGTCGTGGCATCTGTTTTTACAAACAAATTATCGGTTTCGAAATAGAGCTTTCCCGTTGCAGCAACATTAAAAGTTTGGTTGGTTCCGTTGTAATAAGTAACGTTTACGCCCGTTTGCGCAATCGAGTACGAGCTCACCAAAAAAAACAGTAAGCATGTAATTTTTTGAATTGTCCTCATAAAATTTTAGTTTAAGGAGCGAAGTAAATCAATTTTTTAAGGACAAGGAAACGAATGCGGTAAAGAGCTAAAATGTTGCGGTAAAACCAACAACGAATTGATGCTGAGCAGCAAAGAATTTTTTAAAGTGAAATTGGTTTTGAATCGCACCGACAGCTTTAGGTAATATCTGCTCACAGTGATCTTTAGCCGTTTGACTTAAGATGCGTGAAAAAATTCCAGAAAAAGACCAGGTTGCCGCAAATGCAACAAACCGCAAGTCCACCCATTGCTTTTGGGACTTGCGGTTGCCAATTTGAAATCTGAGGAGGGATTTGGCTAGAACTGGTCAATATTTTGCCAATTGTAATTGGCGTTTTTTACCAGGTCAAGCATCAAATCTTGCATATCGAAAACAAATGGGTTTTCGTTGGCAGATGGATTGACCCGTGAATTGAGCAGCAATGCCACACACATACCGTTGTTGTGGCGCATAAAGCCGGTTCTTGTTCCGGGCAAACTGCCATAGTTGTACCATACATTTTCGGCACTCCAGATCCCGATGCCATTGGCATAGCCGGTATTGGCCGCAGATGGCGTAGTAAAGGAGGTAATGGTTGCCTGTGAGAGCATGTCGGGTCGCGTGGCAAAGCCGTCGGTTGCGGTGATTAGTTTCAACACGTCGGTTGCCGTAGCGATGAGTCCGCCGTCGGCATCTCTTCTTGGGAAAGCGATGGTATAGGCAAACGGGCTGTCATTTCCCTGGCCATAATAGGTTACTTCGTTGGGTTTTTGGTCGGCGAGGGTTTTCCCGGCGATATCGGTTGTCGTGACGCCAATGGGTGCCAGAATATCTTCTTTGATGTAATTGATGTAACTCTTGCCCGATTTTTTTTCGATTATTCTTCCCAGCAAACTGTAGCCAACATTGGTGTAATCATAAGTGGTACCGGGAGTGTTTGGATTGGGTCGGGTGTCTAAAATCCAGTCAAACAATTGCTTGTAAGTGTAGTTGGGGTTTTGGTCTATTACATCGCCGCCGCTTGCCGCGCCCCAGGATCCAGAGGTGTGCTGTAGCAAATGCTTTACGGTCATGTTTTGCAGGTTGGTATTGTAGGGAAGCGTTCCGTAGTCATTTCCGAGTACGCCGCTGGGACCGAATACCTTGCTTTCGAGGGTAAATTGCCCGTCCTGGATCAACTTCATGATGGCTATTCCGGTGTAGGTTTTTGAAACACTTGCCAACCGGAAACGGTGCGCTGTGGTTACCGCATCTCCACTGGTAAGGTTGGCCTTACCATAACCTTTTACATAGACCAATTTCCCGTTTTTGCTGATGGCCAACGAGGCACCGGGAATATTATAGGTGGCCATAAAATCAGAGACATTGGCGTCTACGGTGGCCATGTCAAGTTGGGTGGTAGGCGGATTGATGATCGGCGTTACCGCATCATCGCTGCCGCCGCAGGATGCAATAATAAGGAATGCAAAGAATAAGGATAGCTGTTTCATATTGTTTAGATTTAAATTTTAGATAGGACCGCTTGGGATGACGTCAGAATGAGTTGTCGCGAACAACGGCCATTGACAGATTGCCCTGTTTGGTAGGGTAAAAGTAAAAACAGGTGAATCATTTGAGTTTTAATTCCTGTAAAATGACAAGAATCAGGACAAATTTTGCTGTGCCTTTTTAAAGTCAGAAGGCGTTTGTCCGGTGATTTTTTTGAAAGAAGAGTAAAAAGCCGACTTAGAATTGAACCCGGCTTCTATACCAATAGAAACCAAAGTGTAGTTTGAAAATTCGGGCTTGAGTAAGTATAGTTTTGCTTCTTCCACCCGAAGTGTATTGACATAATCTACAAAGCCTACGCCCAATTCGGCCTTTATAATGCGCGAAAGGTAACTGTTGCTCAAATCGAGTTCATCAGCAATGCGGTCGAGCGTCAGGTCACTGTCGAGGTAGCGTTTCTTCCCAACAATTAGATGTTCGAATGCCTTGATGTGGCTGCTTTTCTGTTTTTCGACAATCGTATAAACGGGCGGGGTTTGCTCGCCGTATCTTTTTAGCTTTTTTCGTTCCTCGATGATCCCGAATTTATAAATCCCCATGTAACCCAGCCAATAGGTGACGAAAGAAATCCCAATCCAAAGCGGATAGAAATTCACTTTGGTATCGGTGAAAGCGGTTTCGAGCATCAGATACAACCAAATGAAAGTAAGTCCAAACAAGAAAGCAATCAACCGCCTAAGCCAGGTCAATTTAATCCTGAGTGTATCGTGGTTGTAGTGGCTGTTGGCTTTTTCAAAATTTCTTATCCTGAAGTGCAAGACCACATAGACGATTTGGTTGAACAAAATCGCCACGAATTCAATCAGGTTCGGAATGCCGTAAAACACGTTAAGCACCGACTGCTTATCGCAATCAACGCCAATCAGGATTTTGTAGGTTGTGCTCAGGAAAAACCCGATGAAAAAAGGGACGAACAGCAGTTTTTGCCGAAAGCTGGTCTTCTTTTCAGGATACAGCGATTTGGCGATGTACAGGTAAAAAAAACTCGGGATAATCAGGCACCACGGCGTGAAGATATAGTCGTAGAAGAACTCCGAATCGATGAGCCCGATGTCGGCGATGTAAAACTGCAAGTTGTTCAAAGAAAAACTGGCAATCAAACCGGCCAGGCAAAGCGTGCTCTTGTTCTTGTATTTCTTATCGAGCAATATCACCAATGCAAACAATAATCCCTGAAGGATTCCGGCGAATAAAATGCTATTGTAGAGGTTAAAATTCAATAAGATCAATCGTTAATTACCGCCAAAGCCTTTGGGAGTATCCTGCCCACAAACCTGCTGTAGGCCGTCTCTGAAGGATGCAATCCATCGTTGGCCACGAGTTCGGGTTGTTCTAGTCCCAGGCGTGTAATATCGGTAATATTTACGAAAGTGATATCGTTTTGTGCGCAATAATTTTCGGCCAGCGCATTGTATTGGTCGATTTCCTGCGATACTGTCCCGGGATTCAACAAGCCGTTTCCGTAAGGCGTGTAACGGTAATCTGGAATCGAAACCACAATCACATGGCGTTTGTCGCCTTTAGCCAGGGCAATCGCCTTGGATACAAGTTCCGGAAATTCCTGCTCGTACAACGAAAATGGCTTGCGCTGGTATTGGTTGTTCACGCCAATAAGCAAGGTCACAAGGTTATAATCGGTAGAAGGATTTTGGGTATTGATGGCATTCTTGAGGTTTGTCGTTGTCCAACCGGTCTGCGCGATAATGTCAAGATTCACCGTAACGTTCGGATTGGCTTCAAGCGTTGTTTTGAGTTGCGCCGGGAAACGGCAAGTCTCGCAAACACTTTGCCCAATGGTGTAACTGTCTCCAAGCGCCATGTATTTGTAAGTCACTGGGTTTTGTGGCTGCGGCCGCAAACTAAAAGGTATCGGCTGTTCATTCTCGCCCGAGCAAGACGCAAGGACAAGGCAGCAGACAAAAGTCAATATTCCCGACAGGGTTTTCATAAGCATCTTTCTTTCATCTACGAAAACGCAAAGGCAACAGTTTGATTTTTACCATTGCTGTCAAACAGGATAAGCGCTAAAATGATTACGCTAAAGTCGTATTGAGCGCGATGGTTTCATTAATGGCGTCCCAAAGGGCTATCCTTTTTTCAAGCGCCCTCACCGAAGTGTTCTCACATTCGGCCCATTTCTGTGCGTCGTCTCCACAAAGCGCCGCGATCATTTGCATGGCCATCGGTCCGTGCTCGTCGGCGTCCAGCTCGATGTGCCTTTCAAAATAATAAATCAGTTTTTCGAGGTTGGATTCTGGGAAATTTTGCTGGAAATTTCTGAGGATCTCAGTAAACATGGCCGGAATCAAATCTTCGCGGCCAAAAGTAAATGCTGCGGCAATCTTGTGCGGTTTGCCTTCTTCGATGGTTGCAAATGTGAAATCGAGAAATTCTTTCACCTTGGGGTGCAAGTCGCTCTTGCGAATGGCCACAAACACGTTCTGTAGCGAAAACACATTGTCAATAAACCCTGAAATCTGAGCGGTATCGGCACCACAATCGGCCATTGCCTCGAGGTACATTTCAAAATGGCTCTTTCGGCTGCCGTCCAGGGCAAGGTCGCTTTCCTCAGCGAGAACGATTTCATTAATGAGGTAACGTGTCTGGGGGTTAGAAGTAGCAAACCAAGGCGTTGAGGTACATGTCAAATGGTTTTGCAGCGCCTTGAGCAGCGACATGAAATCCCACACGGCAAAAACATGGTTTTCCAGAAAAGTGTTCAAATCGTCAACAGTCTGGATTTTCTGGTACAGCGGGTGTTGCAGCAAAGCTTCTTTTTGGATTTGGATGCTTTGGTTGATGGCATCAATAATCATAGCGGTATTTTTTGGTAAAAGTAAAAAAGCTTCGAGTTTCCCCGAAGCTTTTCAATTGATATTATAAATACTTTAATAGTTGTGCTACTATTTGAAGGCTGCGATTCCGGTGATATCCATACCGGTGATGAGCAAATGTATATCGTGCGTACCTTCATAGGTAATCACAGATTCTAAGTTCATCATGTGGCGCATGATCGAGTATTCTCCGGTGATTCCCATTCCGCCAAGGATTTGACGCGCTTCACGCGCAATTTCAATGGCCATGTTCACATTGTTTCTTTTGGCCATAGAGATTTGTGCCGAAGTGGCTTTGCCTTCATTCCTCAAAACCCCAAGTCTCCATGTGAGCAACTGCGCCTTGGTGATTTCGGTAATCATTTCGGCGAGCTTCTTTTGTTGCAACTGCGTTCCGGCAATCGGTTTGTCAAACTGGATGCGTTCTTTGGCATAACGCAAAGCCGTGTCGTAACAATCCATCGCGGCACCAATAGCACCCCAAGCGATTCCGTAACGGGCAGAATCAAGGCAGCCCAGCGGCGCACCCAAGCCCGATTTATTTGGAAGCAAGTTCTCTTTAGGAACCTTCACATTGTCAAAAATCAACTCGCCCGTGGCCGAAGCACGAAGCGACCATTTGTTGTGTGTTTCGGGCGTCGTGAAGCCTTCCATGCCGCGTTCTACAATAAGTCCGTGAATGCGTCCGGTTTCATCTTTTGCCCAAACCACAGCGATGTCGGCAAACGGCGCATTAGAAATCCACATCTTGGCGCCGTTTAGTAAATAGTGGTCGCCTTTGTCTTTAAAGTTCGTGGTCATGCCGCCAGGATTCGATCCGTGGTCAGGTTCAGTCAAACCAAAACAGCCGATCATTTCACCGGTTGCAAGCTTCGGTAAATATTTCATGCGCTGCTCCTCGTTTCCGTATTTCCAGATTGGGTACATCACCAGCGATGATTGCACCGATGAAGTAGAACGCACGCCAGAATCACCTCTTTCAATCTCCTGCATAATCAATCCGTAAGAAATCTGGTCAAGACCTGCACCGCCGTATTCTACCGGAATGTACGGGCCAAATCCGCCGATTTCACCCAAACCTTTAATGATTTGTTTTGGGAATTCTGCCTTCTGCGCGTATTCCTCGATGATCGGCGATACTTCGCGTTTCACCCAGGCACGTGCCGAGTCGCGCACCAATTTATGTTCTTCTGTCAACAATTCGTCGAGCAGGTAGTAATCAGGAGCTTGGAATAAATCTGGTTTCATATTGTTGTTATTTAAGCGTCGCAAAAGTAAGTAATCGGGTTAGATTACCCAACGAAAACGATTGAATATTTAAGGGAATTATAAATGATAAGTTTTAAATTATAAATGATTTGGGCAACCCGCAAGCGGCCGCGCTATCCGCTTTATCTTTTGCCTTCTAAAGAAAAAGGCAAAAGGATGCCGCTACTATCGCTGTTGCAACTCGTCGCGAGTTACATCTTCAAATAAAAGTCTTTAGTCAGCGCGATGTATTCCGGAGTATATTCATGCCGCGCAGTTTCAATCGCAATTTCATCCACCGGTAAATCTACGCTCGAAATCCTTCCGAAAGCCAACAAACTTCTTTTAATCTCTGAAGTCGGTGTGCCTTTGACACGAGTCATTTTTATCGGGAACAATTCATTCTGGATTGCGAGCCTGACGAAATTTTCTTCTTCTTTATACGGAATAATCACTGCCAAAATCCCATCTTCCGAAAGTAATAAAGACGCAGCTTCGCACAAATCTTCAAAAGGCAACGATTGGTTTTGGCGTGCCACATCGCGCGCGGCATCTCCAGAACTCACATTTTCGCTGTAAAACGGCGGATTGGAAACGATCAAGTCGTACGCTTCATCTTCAAGTTCGTCCATGAAATCGTCAAGTGAGGTGTGAAAACAAAACAAACGGTCGTTCCAAGGTGAATTTTCAAAATTGTCGACGGCTTGTTCATAAGCACTTGCATCAATTTCTATCGCGTCGATTTGCTCGGCGTCACAGCGTTGGGCAAGCATTAACGAAACCAGGCCGGTGCCACCGCCAATGTCGAGGATGTTGTATGGGTCGTGGTCAATAGTTGCCCAAGCGCCGAGCAGCACGCCGTCTGTGCCGACTTTCATGGCGGTTTTGTCTTGTTGGATAGAGAACTGCTTAAATTTGAAACTCATGCTGTAAAACTTCAAAATTCAAAGTTCGTTAGTCGTTGTTCGAACTTCAAAAATTTAAATGGTGAATATTGATTTTGGTAGGGTTTCGTTGTTCAAATAAAAAAAATATTGAATGTAGAACAACGAATGTTGACCCGAGCGCTAGCGAACTGGCGCAGCAATGTTGAAGTGCTTCGCTAGCCCTGATAGAAGTGGAAATCCTTTTTTGCGGCGTAGCGCAGCGGAGCCGTAAAAAAGATTGCAACGGATAGCAGGAATAGCTTCTAAAAATCAAAAATCTCTAATGAATATGCAGTTGTCTATAACTTGCAGGGATTTTCTAAAGCGCAGCGTGTCCAAAGGCGCAGCCGTGTCTACAAATACATTTCAACAAGCCCTTCGGGCAAATCCATCACCACCTTTTTATTCGCGCGGTCTATCTTTACAAGGAATTGGTCTATCATCGGGACGAGGATTTCAACCTCGCCGTTCTTGACCTCGAAAAGCGGTTGGGCAGAACTGTCGTTGACCGATTGGATGATGCCAAAAACGCCGATTCGTTTGTCCTCGATTTCAAAACCAATGACTTCGTGAAAGTAGAATTGGTTGCCCGTGAGTTTGGGGAGCATTTTGAGCGGAAGGTAAAGTGCGCAGCCAAGGATTTTGTCGGCTTCGGCTTCATTGTCTACATCCTCAAAACGGATGCGCAAAAAGTCGTTCTTGTGCAGCGAGCTGCTTTCAATAAAAAATGGAATCAGGTTGTTGTTGAATTCAACAAACACTGATTCCATGTTTTCATACAATTCGGGCTGGTCGGTGTCCAGATAGGCCAGGACTTCACCCTTGAAACTGAATTTTTTCGCGATTTTACCTAAATAGAAACAATCTTCTTTACGCATCGTCGCGGGAAAAATTACGCTTCTTTTTCTTCTTCGCTTGCTTCTTCAGCTGGAGTTTCCTCAGCAGCTGGAGCTTCTTCGGCAACCGGAGTTTCTTCAGCGGCTACTTCTGCAGTTGGCTCTTCTGTAGCCACTTCGGCTTCAACAGCTGGTGCTTCGCTAGCTTCTACTTCGGCAACTTCTTCTGTAGCGGTTTCTTCTTCTACAACGGCAGCTTCGGCTTGTGCAGCAGCAGCGATACGTTTTTCGTTGGCGGCTTTCTCAGCTTTCAGGGCTTTCGCTTTTTCGTCGGCTTTGGCTTTAGAAAGGCTTTCTTTTTTAGAATCTACCTTACCGGCTTTTGACTCTAACCAGGCTGCCAATTTAGCGTCGGCTTGCTCTTGGGTCAAGGCTCCTTTGCGAACGCCTCCGTCAAGGTGGTGTTTCAAAAGGGCTCCTTTGTAAGAAAGGATTGCTCTTGCGGTATCGGTTGGCTGCGCACCATTGTGCAACCATTGTACTGCGCTATCGAGGTTCAAGTCGATTGTTGCAGGATTGGTGTTTGGATTGTAAGTACCGATTTTTTCAAGGTATTTACCATCTCTTTTTGAGCGGGCATCTGCCGCTACAACCCAGTAAAAAGGTTTTCCTTTTTTACCGTGTCTTTGAAGTCTAATTTTTACAGACATAATCGTTTGATTAAATTTTGAGGTACTCGACCTCCGTTAATTAAGGGCGCAAAGATACAATTTAAATCTAAAAAAACTAATCGATTAAAAGATTTCATTTGATTTACAATCAGCAAGTTGAAAATCTCGATGAGCGGCATTCATTTTTATGATATTTTTCTATACTGTTTGGCTAAAAAAACTATTTTTGTGGCTAAAATTTTATTTACAATGAGAAAGATTGTCCCCATTTTGATACTCATGCTTGCATTTTGTTCCTGCAGCCAGGACATAAGATTCAACAATGAAGGTGTTTTTCAGGGTATTATCAATAATATTTTCTGGGTTGGCGGCAATGCCAAGGCGACAAAAGACAACACCAAGATGTCTATTCAGGCCTTGACGCTAACAGAAGTGGTCAGGCTCGATTTTCCGCTGCCACCGCTCAATATCAATCCGTTAAAAAAAGACACTTTCATAACCTACGATTTGGGTACCAGCACCAACAGAACTGCTTTTTACAGCATTACCACTCTTGATGGCACCAACGAATTCAAAACAGCCATTGGCGTAGGTGACGGCCAAATCGTGGTTTCACAATATGATGGGCTTACCATTTCGGGGACTTTTAGATTCAATGCCGAGTCTACCGATCCCGAGTCTGACGAAACCGTGAATGTGCAAAGCGGTACCTTTTACAAAGTTCCGGTATACTAGGCGCAGATTTTAGCAATAACATCCAACCATCAGTATTCGCTGATGGTTTTTTTGTGTAGTGAAATTAAAACACAAATAATCCCTGTTCATCGCGTTTTAGAAATAAAATAAAGCTATATTTGTGTGAACACTTTTAAAAAAGAATTATGAATATTTTTGTTGGAAGCCTTCCATTCAGTATGAAGGAAGCAGATTTAAGAGAGTCCTTCGAGGCTTACGGCACAGTTGATTCTGTGAAAATCATTATGGATAAATTCACAGGAAGAAGCAAAGGTTTCGGTTTTGTTGAAATGACCAGCGATGAAGATGCAGAAAGAGCGATCAACGAGCTCAACGGCGCAACGGTTCAAGGTCGTGCTATCGTGGTAAATAAGTCTGAACCAAGACCCGAAGGAGAAAGAAGAGACAATCGCGGCGGCGGCTACGGCGGTGGGCGTGACAATCGCGGCGGCGGCGGTTACGGCGGCGGAAACAGAGGTGGATATTAATCCAAAACCACTTTTTCTTTAGATATTATTTAAAGTAATTTCTCAAAATATTGACCATTCAGAAAGTTGTACTTCAATTTTCTGGATGGTTTTTTTGTGTTGAACTGTACTATTTAGTAATTTCAACTTCTCTGCCTGAAATGGGTTGAGGGATTGTTGAGTCCCAAACTAATTCATCATTAAGCCAAATTGCAATACATTTTGCATAGGAAGAGTTTTGGATATAAGAGGTTTTTATGGTATCAGTATCGGTTTCATTCCATTTAATGTAGGTTTTGGCACTTGGTTGAGTTGGGAGATAATTCATATACAGCACCATGGAGATAGGATTGGTGGCATTATCGATGGAAAAATTTCTCGGCGTGTCTGATTGGGGATTAAAAACTTCTACCAGCTGGCCATTTATCTCATTGTAAATCCTAAAATTAGCTGATTGATAATTGGGGCTATTAAGCAAGTTCATGCCATCTATGTCTTTCAAGTATATGCGTAGCTTCGCGTCTACACTGAAGTGATTTACAGGTGTAGGATTATTCTCTGAGCAGGAAAGGATAATAAACGAGAACATCAAAATTAAATATTTCATGATATTTGGTTTTAATAAGGGTAAATATATGCAGTTCCGCGCCGATAATCGAAAGTATTGGCGCCCGGGTTAAAATGATTTTCGTTATACCAGCCGTTATAATTGTACGGACCCGGACCCCATCCCCAATTCATGTGAAGCATCCTGAGTCCGTATGATTGACATATGCCATTGACGTCGGGCGCTTTTAAAACCAAAAACACAAAGCCGTCACTTACCCAAGCATGGCCGTCGTCATAATAATTCCAAGGCCAGGTTGTGCTGTTCCGTTTTGTGCCTCCAGTTAGTATAACAGGTCGGTTTATTGCAATCTGGTTGTATATTGTTGTCGGGTTATATATAATAGAGTACTGAGCGTAGTTGTAGCCAAAAGTTCCCGTCAGCCTTTCAGGAATATGGTTTGAATTTGTGCCAGAACCTCCGCAGGCATAGGTTGTTTCAACAGCCTGACCGATTCCATATAATAATTGTTGCGTAAAGAAATTACCATAGTCATCTGGCATTTCTTGCCAATTGTAGTATGACGGTCATTGGTAGTATTTCATAACTTGCGCCATAGCAACCGGAACACATCCGGCTGGCACATGGCCATTTCCGCTGGCGCATGGGTAAGGAATTAAATTGTTGAATCCTTCACCTTGACCCCATTCTGTTTGTAAAAGTGGTCCCTTTTGCAAAAATAAGGTTTCGCACAGATTCGGGTTTCCTGAAGTCGTCAATAAATAATCCCATTCGAGATGAATTTCCGGGAGTTGTGTTAGATTGCTGTCTTTGATGTCTTTTATCGATTCTCTTTCTTCTTCAATCCATGAAACAACAGGGTCGGGAATTTCATCGATGTTATTAGAAAATTTCCCTTCCTCAGAAAAAGCCAAAATGGGGCTTACCCGGTCGTCGGCAGACACTACCGTAAAACCGCCTTCCTCGTAGTTAATAGCGTAGAAGGCATTCTTGTCATCGGTTGTTTTGTAGGTATACACCGATTCGATTGTTTTCACGATGTCTTGCGTCCGGGCGGTCGTTGACGCGTGATATTTTGCAAGGAAAGATTGTGCCGCATCTACAGCGGTTTGCTGCGAAATGTCGTTTGTAGTGTTTATTGTTGCGGTTGTTGTCGTTATTGTTTCCGGCTTCTCGCAGGAAAACAAAGTAAAAATAAAGGAAAAGGCAATCAGTGTAAATTTTTTCATGAGTTGTTTGGTCTAAAGTTTTGTAAAGCAAGTCAAAAAAAACCGACGATTCATTAGGGGAAACCCTATTTCTTAAAAGAATTCACCAATAAGGAAGCCGGCTGTTGACAACTAAACTTGCCACTGCCAAACACAAATGCTATTTTTGTGTCGCGGAAGCCTATGCCATTCGCAGCAGCTATGTACCTCATATTCGATACCGAAACCACAGGATTGCCCAAGCGGTGGGATGCCCCGATTACCGACACGGGCAACTGGCCGCGCTGTATCCAGATTGCCTGGCAGTTGCATGATGAAATGGGGAAACTCATCGAGCATCAGGATTATCTTGTAAAGCCACAAGGCTTCAATATTCCGTACGATGCCGAGCGCATCCACGGTATTTCTACAGAACTCGCCGACGCCCAAGGAGTTTCTCTTTCGGAGGTGCTCGAAAAGTTCAACATCGCCTTATCTAAATCCAAATTCATAGTTCGTCAGAACCTTGGTTTTAACATCAACATCATGGGTTGTGAATTTTTTCGATTGGAT
>Ga0138256_10003244_pt1 | contig 17326 bp, 39 predicted proteins | sample KNB2016incub_MG_FD_105486 | JGI IMG/M metagenome (GOLD analysis project Ga0138256, IMG submission 105486) | Active sludge microbial communities from wastewater in Klosterneuburg, Austria - KNB2014incub_MG | ecosystem: Engineered > WWTP > Activated sludge > Unclassified | place: Austria... | reverse complement strand
CATTATAGGAATTAATCCTAAAAAATAAAATATTTGTTCCATTGAAATTGTTTTATTTGTTATCTGTTTCTATATTTTCTATGTTGTTGATATCTTCTAATGGTTCCATCTTTTTGAATTCATTAGAGCTATTCTTAATTAGTATTATATCTCCAGGTTTTAAACCTGATTGTTCTGAACAAAAGATTACTCTAAAATGTGTACCTCCATAGGTATCATTCTCAATACATTGTACTACTAAAATATATCTTTTTGCTCTTGCATGATTAGGAAATCTAGCATATCTAGATTTACGAATTATATAGAATTCGTCAATTATTATTTTATCTGTAGTTTTCATTTATTTAGATTCTAATTTAAAAACACTATTTAGCATAAGACCATTTTTCAACATTTTTATTGTATTAGTATTTTTATTATAAGACGATATTTTATATATAACATTATCGTCTGGAATTAATATTATTTTAAATAATACTTTATTATGATTAGTAGGATCATTTCCTATATACATTAAAATAGTATCAAAATATATATAAAATTCATCAACTTCTAAATCTCGATAGTTCATATATTATATTTCTGACCTAATTCAGCTAATTCAGTAAGAGCTTTTTCTCGAGCTTCATTAACTGCCTTGTTAATAACTTCTGCTCTAAATTTTTTTTGTTCTGAACTTCCGTATGTACAACAATTTTGACAACCTAATGAACTTATAGGATTAACACATGTACAATAACCATTATAACAAGGTTTATCTAAATGTAAACAAGGACAGGATCCTTTTTTTGAGTTATCTATATTTTCCATAATATTTTATTTTAACTTACAAAATTAGCATCTACTGTTTCAAAGTATGCTATATTCCAGTTGGTCTTGAAACCCTTTTGAGATAGAAATCTCCATCTATCTTTTTGAGAGATATCTGTATTATAATCTAAGGGATCTACAAACTCAATATTCCAACGTTGAAATTTATATATAACCATATCTGGTTCTTTTATCTTACCTGAACCCACTGTAGCTCTTTCATAAGGTTGTTCCTCACTGTCTACACTTATTCTTTTGATTAATTTGGCATAACCCATTAATCCTGTTTGATCTTTCCAATCTTCATATATAGGAAGTATTGCTCCCTTTTTTAAATGACTTTTTCTTCGTCTCATATAATCTTTCTTTCTTTTATCAATATTCTTAATGTTGTTTATATTCTCTTCATCAATAATCTCATTGAGGTTATTGATGGAGGTTTTACTCTTATTAGGGGATCTTCGTTTCCTAGGCTTTTTAATAGTATTCTTTTCTTCGTTTTCAATATCTATTATAATATTGGCAATATCCATTTTTGAACTCATTTTAAGTATATTTAGGTTACTAAAAGTAATAACTACAAATATACGACAAAAAGAGCATAACTAGCATAAGTAGTATAAAATACCTATACATTCAATATTTAATCGTTTTTAGCTATAACAGGGCCGAAAATTTTTGAGATATAGTAATATTATATCCATTATATCCAAATTTTGTTGTATTATTGCAAGTTCTACTAATTATATAACGATAACCCCTACTAAATGAAGACTTTCGTCATATTCATTTTCTTAACCATTGGTTTTACATGTAATCCTTCTACTAATATTGAGAATTTCAATGTATCAGATTGTGGAGTTACTATAGAGAGCCCTTATTTAGCTGATGATTTGATCTTTGGCTCTAATGAGGATCTTACTATAGCTCTTAGATTTGTTCAATATAAGAAGACTCCTTATGAGACAACTGTATCTGGACTTGATATTGTAGCTGCTGTAGATTCTCTTAATATCATGTTTGAGGAAGCTAAAATCAAATTTGTTACTATTGATTTAGTAATAGACACTAACTTCACTTCTAGAGACATGAGCGACTATCGTAACGCTATATTGTCTTATAAGCGATTAAATACTAAAAATCTACCAGCTATAGATATATTTATCTATCCTGTGGATTTTAACTATTATCCTGGTGTAGCATTAGCCATCAAATCTGATGGGATTGCCATTCAAAAAAAGTTTATAACTACTAATACGTTGGCTCATGAAATTGGTCATTGTTTAGGTTTACATCATACTCACCAATCTAAAGGTAATGGTTATGATGATGGTGACTTTGTATGTGATACTCCTGGTACAGGACTTGTTAACAGTCTTATTGATGCTAATTGTAATTACGATAAAAAACCAAATGATCTTTCAGATGAAGATATGGAAATTATCATCAGTAACTATATGAGCTATGTTAATAGAGACTGTAGAAAAGAGTTTACAAAGGATCAAATAGATAAAATGAGATATAATTTAGCAAAGGAACCTATGTTAAGAAACACATTGGTCTTCTAATAAATATGAATCATTATAAAAATCAGAATTTGTAGAAAACATACGTCTACAACCTGGTTGTCGATTTTTATCTTTGTTTGTAGTAAACAGTATTATATATTTATAATATGTTTTATTTGTGTTGTTTACATTTAATATTTCTAAAATTTCAAAAGTACACTGATAATAAAAATTTTTACCTGTAGTTCTATATATTTTACCAACTGTAAATTTATCATAAGAATAATACTTAGTAGTTTTAAAGGATTTATCATAACCTGAAGTTTTAAAATCCGTAGGTCCATCTAAATAAGTATCAACATAAGTATGAACGTTTTCATCAAATAATATCTTTTTCATAATTTTTACAATTTTGTCATAGTTTTTAATAGTGGATCATAGGTATCAAAATAGAGTTCGGAACCTATTTTAAATACCTCAGAATTAGATAGTGCTACTTTAAAGTGAATTTGTACATGACGAACTTCATTTCTTCTTTGATAAGGTTGTGTTCCTAAAGATACACCTATTCTAGATTCAGTTTTAACTACTTCTATTCTATCACATATAAGTACTAAGTCAAGTAAATTAGGCATATCACCACTATCATAAAAGAATTTAGATCCTATATAATATGTAATGTGTCCACGATTATCGTGCTTTTTCATTTGAAATCTATAAGGATCTCCTTGTTTGAATTTACCTCTTTTTTTATAGAAGCCTTTTCGTAATGTAGATGGTTTCATTTTATTTTATTATCTTTGTAGTTAATTTTCAATATTTTTATTATGAATACATTCAAAAATTTTAACAAGTCAAGTTTGAGTACAAGTCTATACTATGTATTCGCAGTATTACTTTTAATGGTAATATTTTCTGGTGGAGCTCTTTTTACAAGTTGTAAAAATGCAAATCCACCTTATATTCAAGAGTTTGAGTCTCAGGAACAGTTAGATTCCCTATTTGATGATATGGATCATCGAGATAGCCTTACAGAGGACTCTATAATGCGTTTAGAGGAACTTCAAGATCTTAAGAGTGGTACAACAACAGGACAAACTCTTAAAAGATTTGTAATTCATTGTACAGCTTCTAATATTAAGACTCCACACACTAAGGAAAGTCTTCTAGAGTTCTTTAAAAATACTCGTCATTGGAGTAAACCAGGCTACACCTTCTTTATAGATAGAGAAGGTATAATTTGGAAACTTAATGAACATTGGGATTGGGATCCTTTAGTAAACTATTCTGAGATTACTTTCGGAGCAGCAGGTTATAATTCTACTAGTCTTCATGCCTCCTGGGATGGTGGCGTAGAAAATAACAAAATTATTGACAATAGAACAGATAAACAAAAACAAGCCTTGTTAACTCTTGTACAAATTGTTCATGATGTCTATCCTAATATAGAGGTCTTAGGTCATACTGATTTAGACGGAGTAAATAAACTTTGTCCCATTTATGATGTCAAAAAAGAATATGCAGATATTTTAGCCACCGCACATTAAACCTTAAATCTTACTTACATGAATATAGAACTAAATCAAATTAATATGAATAGAGTAAGATATTTTTGTTTAGCTGGAGAGTTTAACTCTGAATTACTTGAAAGATTCTTCGATCTACTAAATTCTAGTGATTCTAATGATATTATTGAAATATCCCTATCTTCTTGTGGAGGAGATATATCTCCATTGTTTACGATTCTATATTTAATTAACTCTGATCCAGCTAGATTTAGATTAGTTGTATCTGGATTATGTGATAGTGCTGCTCTTAATTTAGTTCTATTATCTGATTGTGAGAAGATATTCCTCCCCTCCTTTATAGGAGGAGTTGTTCATTCAGTAGCTATAACTGTCAATTCTAGAGAACTGGATAATATTGAAGGAGAAATATCACTTAGACATAGAGCTTTTAATAAACTTAACAAGTCTCTTTATAAGTATTTTATCTCTTTAGATATTCAAGAAGATAAAATTACTAGAGCAAGTAAAGGTGATGATGTCTTTCTTTCTAGACAGGAAATCATTAATGCAGTAAAATTTAAAACTAAAAATAGTATAATCTTTGATTATTAAAGAAAAGGGAGCTAACTAACCATTAGCTCCCTTTTTTTATTTAATCTCCCATTGGATCTACTTGCTGAGTATCGTCTTCATCTTTGATACCCCACATATTTTTAAGTTTAGAAGCAAAATCTTCGTCTTCTCCTACTACAGGTTCTTGTGCTTTGGATTTTAACTTAGGATCCTTAACAATATCGTCCATAGATTTTTCCATTACAGATACTGTTCCTGTGTTTGTACGAACTTTCTGAGCTCTTTCATTGTGATATTCTCCATTTACCATATCATAATCTGAACTTTGAACTCCTGTTATACCATCTTTTTCTACAAACTCAGTAACTTTAGTAACAAGATCATCTAGTCCTATTGTCTTATTTAGAACTAGTTTAGCTGCTAAATAGAGTATAACTTCTTTCTCACTCATACCCGCAACACTTTCACTTAGTACCCAAAGAACATGCTGTCCTTTAACTTCTAATTGAAGCATCAAGAGTACTTTAACATCAGTTACATCTTCGGGATCCACATTAAGTTTAGCTAATTGAAATCCTACACTATCTAGTGTTTCAGCTAATACTATTCCTGGATTAAATTTTCCATCACCAATAGCTACTAAATTCTCATTTGAATTTTCTTTTGATTTTCGAGAGAAAACCGTTGCCAGTAGGTTTAGAATTTTTTGAATCCAACTTTGATTTTGATTGCTCGTCATCTTCTTTTTTATTTTTTTTATTTTTAAGTTCGTTAATATCTTCTTCAAATGTATTTTTGTCCGAAACTTCTTTCATAAGACTTTTTAAAAAGTCATCTTCTCCAGAATCTTCTTCTTGAGATTCAATTGCTTTTTTAACTCCATCTGTTAATTTTTTTATTGACTTATAGAGTTCACTATAATGAGTATAATAATGATTCTTAATAACATCATTAATCTCAAGATCACCTTTAAGAATATTTTCTCCTATAGCATTATCTTCATTTAGGTTTCCTGCTTTAGCTCTACTGTAGTACCTCCTCCAATGATTAACAAATATTAGTTTTTGCTGAATTTCACTATAAATAATATCTTTATTAATATCACTTAATAAATCAGCTCGCACTAGTTTTTTAGTTTTTTCATTAAAACTGAAACACTCGTCGTTAATATCATATTCATCTTTATTAAACTTTGGATAATCTAAATCTAATAAACTAAGATCTGTAGTATTCTCATAATTAGCAGAAATTAATGACATATAACTATTAGTCTTTCCATTAATCTTAGCTAACTTATTTCTAAATAGGCCATGATCGAATAAAGGAGACATTATATATACTTTATCACAATCTTTGGCTAATACTAACAAAAACATCGCTATTTCAGATGGATTTAATCCGTGAAAAATACTTCCGCTTAAAAATCCTTCTTCACCTGATTTTAATTTAATATAGGATATACCCGCTTTAGGATATCCTTCTGTGGATATAATGTCTAAACATTTTTCAAAAAATTCGTCTTTTGTCATTGGTTTGCTTTTTCGTCATCAAAAATTATTTTGTAAATAACCCCGCAGTCACATATAACTGGACCATCAGATTCCCCTCTTACACACCACTGGCCGCCACAATTATCACAATTAAAATAATTCCTACATTAGTAAATAGACTTTTATTCTTGGCAATCTTAAGTCTAGCATTATCCTTTTCTAATTTTTCATTTTTCTTAGTACAATCCTCGTTAGATTTAGAAAGTTTAGAGTGATTACTTGATAATTTAATATTGTCCTCAATTAAAAGAGTATTCTCTCTAGTGAGGTTAAAATTTAAATCATCTAATTTTTGGATCTTTCTATCCATAGTATCTATGGTTTCTTGACATAAATTAATCCACTGCTGTAAACCGTCTATCATTTCTTTTTGATAATGGTTTGTTGTATCAAGCTCTCTTGCTTTCCAAGCCATATAGTTAACTTTTTCAAGTAAACTATTATCTACTGTAGTTTTAGGAATAGTATCTTGTGCATTAACGCACATTGTTACTAATAATGATAATACTATCATTAGTAATAAAGTCTTTATTGTTGATTTATATGTACTTTTGTAATGTTCCATAATTAGTTATTAAGTGAATCCGAAATAAACATATACTTTCGATGTTGTTCTAAATCAGAAAGTATTTCTCTAGAAGTCCTGTTGTTCTTTAATTCAGGAATATATATAGTCTTAGTTTTAGCTATAAGCTCTTCATTAAGTTTTCTAACCTTAGCTAAAGTTATCTTATAATCTAATAGCTTTTCATTGATCTTTGTGAGATCCTTGATTAATTGAACATTTTCTTTACGTAAAGTATCAATTGCTTGAGTATTTTGTACTAAAGTAACTTCTTTAATGTTTCTTAATTGTTTTATTAATCTATTATAATTATAAGTCATATAGATTAACGCTAATGAAACAATTATAAGTAATCCTGTAGTAATTTTATTTGTACTTATTTTCATTTTGTTTGAATTATATATTATAGTAAGGAGTATACTAAAAGTACACTCCTTACTATAATACAGTTATAAAATCTAAGAGAATAATACTATTCTATATTATTTCTCCCCTTAACATCAACAATAGTATTTCCATCCCGTACTGAGGAATCCATTGTTCTAATTTTTTCAAGGTAATCTTTGTCTTCTTGAGAACTTTTATTAACAGCTTTATAGTACACATTTTTACTTTCATAATTACGTGTTAAAGCTTTTATAGTCTCGATGGCGTAGATTTCTCGTTCTTTGTCAATTGTTACTTGAGGAATTAACTCTGTATCTTCACTACCTTGTGCGAAGGTAATTTTAATTCCTACAAAGTTAAGCGCGTGTCCTATTAACGCTGTACGAAAAGCGTTAGTTGCATTTGCAATAAAAGGTACCAAATCAACATTATTATAAATATTGAATTCAGTATTCTTAAAAGGTAATCCAAAGATTTGGAATAGTCTTACGAAATTTTCATTCCAAACTACCTCTGGTACGTTAATAAGTCTTTTAACAAATTTTTGTCTTGGCAATCCTTCTTTAGATTGGTTGTCATTAATTGAGTTGTTCATAATACATAAAATTAATATAGTTAGTAAATAGATTACTTAATTACGACTACCCAACCAGTTATAGAATTACTCTTCATTAGAGTCTTCGCTAACAACAGCTATAGTCAATATGGCATATACCACTTCCGTGATATCAGTTAATTCAAGTTTATTGATAATGTAATCAGCTTTTCCTCCTAAGGTGTTTAAACCTTTATTCTTAACGGTTACTTGATTGATTACATTAAATATGTCAGAAAAACCTACTGAATCGTCACCTTTTAACTTAGGTCCAGTAAGATTATTGCTTTTGAAATCTAAATCTAGGATTTTAGATAATAAAATCTTATTTCCAATCTTATCTCCTAGTTTTACAATTTCACCTACACTCTTTTTGTAGAACTTAGCTCCTGCGCTTTCTACTTTAATTTTCAACAACAACGCTTTAATAGCTGTTTCTATTTCTTCTGTTCTTTCATCAGAAATATCAAAGCCATCATCTTTCCATCTGATGTTAAAAGCATTATTACTGTTGATCTTAATAGATATATCTCTATGTTTAAGATCTAATAAATCATTTACACTTAGAGAATTTATCTCATCAATTGTTAACGGTATAGACTTAATAAATTTTATGTCTCCCGTTTGTTCATCATGGTTGAGGCTATCAATTTCCTCTAAAAGTTTCTTAATGTCTACCATTACAGTATTTTTGTTAATTGTACTTGTCATTGAATAGATTGATTATATTGATTATATTATAATTTTTTTAAATAGTTTTTTGTAAAGTCTAATGCTGTGAATATAGCTTCAGGATTGGGTATATATGTAATTCCCATTCTTGCATAATATTGTTGAGTGTAGTAATCTATGGGTACTGGTATTAACTTATTTTTTATTCCTGAAGCATGTTTAAAATTAAAACGCATATATTTATTACACCAAATGGTAGAGTTTCTTTGATTAACTTTTTTGTTTAACTTAACAAGAACTACTAAATAATGATTATAAAATCTTAATATTAAATTACATGCTACTGGTAAATCTGTTATTGAAGATAATACAACTCTAAAATTATAATTTCTAGATACGTCTCCTATTTCAGTATTATAAGTAGGAACAGCCCATATACTTTGATTTTTTATATTATTTATATCAGTTTCTTCAAAATTGGAAAATAGTAATTTATATTTTTTTTCATAATATAAATCCTTATCCTTTTTATAAGGAACCTTTATACATTCTATTATAGCTGTTTGAGCATTTGTAGGATCCCCTAATAGATACATATCTCCTACTGTGATATCTTCTTCAAACTTCTTATATTTCCATTCTCCATTCTTGTTAAATATCTTCTTTTCTATTTTTGTCATCATATTATTTACTTATTGTTTATTATTCTTACTTTTTAAAAATATCAGGTGCTACTTAATTTCACACCTGATACTAACGCCTAAACTACTTTTCTTTTTAATTATTTTATTGGCACCTACTAATAGAGTTAGAGCATTATATTCAATATCTGCAAAATTCATCTTTGGTTCATCTAATATAATAGTCATTTTATTTATATGAGTATCAACTTTCATTCTTTATATAAATTATATAGGTATAGTTTTAATTAAAAACTAAAGAGGGCAGTTACGGAGTCATACACCCTCTTTAGAACATTCTTACATTGGACAATGTAATTACAAAATAATCTTTAACCCTCTGTGTTAAATTATAGTAGCTGGTTCTGCGTTAAATCCCCTATTCTAACTCCAGTGCTGTAGGTTTTCACTATTTGTTAACTACAACCTTCTTGAAGGAGACTACTACAATTTCTGATTCTTGGGAAATCAGAATGACACATTACAGATTGCTCCTAGCGTACTAAGAGCAATCTTTTGCACCAATCTATATTTAAATCACCTAACGTGTGTTATGTGATTTTTTTTTGTTATAAAATGTCTATTAATCTTAAATACTTTTCTATATAAGTTCTGCGTTTACACTATGTTTGATTTTTTCAATACAACTATTGTTATTTTATAAGTCTTTTTCCTGAGAGACCCACGAGGATTGGCTACCGTCAATAAGGGGCTAGTGAGGCCTCCTTCAATTATAATTGTATTATTGGTCATTACTTGGAACTAAGCATCCTTGCTTTAAAATTCGAGTGATATCTCTCAATCTAGTATTAATCTCTCCCACCGAGGGAGTAAAAAACAATTAAATATTAATAGTCGTGCTCAATTGATCTCTAATATACTGACAGTGCTCTAGGCAACGGTTATATTAAATTCAATAATTTGACACTAGCTCTACTTACTATTAATTTCTGGATGAGGGAATCCAGTGGCGGAATACGGATGATTGTTGATTTTAACTATTTAGAATATTTTTCTTTGTCTTTTGTGTTGTCTTTTCAAAGAGATAAACACATACTCCTGCTTTCATATCAGAAATAGTAGCACCAAGTAGTTTTGATTGATCTTTTAACCATACACTAGTATAGTTTCGTACAGTAGTTATATCATAATTTGTAATCATGATATTAGTATTTAATTCAGCAGCATCAAGAAGCTCTAAGAATTCAGCTTTTTTGTTTTTATCACGTTGTTTAGCGATACCGATTCCTAATTCTGTAGCTTTTGTAACATAGGTATTATAACTAATACCATGTAATTCAGCTCTTTCTTTAGCGGTTAATTCAGGCTTCATTAAGTGTAAAGCAAGAATAATGTCATTAGAAGCTTCTTTAAGATTCCAAGTCTTAGTTAATAAGGTTGGAGTAATGTCATTCTTGTTCATAGTAAGTGGTTTAGTTAGTTGTTATAGTTAGATTATTTTTTTAGTTTATTTTGGTATTGTGTTCATTATATTTTGCCAATAGAAATGTCCTTCAGTAGTTTTACTCCAAATAAATGAATCCAATAATACGCGTATTAAATTTTCTCCAGTAATCTTTTCTAAGGTTCCTCTATTAAAATTAACAACGTTTAATAAATATCTAGTTTGAATTTCAGGATCTATTTCAAAATAATTAAATAAATCTACTCCAGTTAATAATTTTAGTTTCTTAACCATTGTTATTAGTTATCTATGTCTTAGTTTTGTATAAAGCGAACTCCAATAATCATGACCTTCTGGTGTATTACTCCATTGAAAAGAATAATTTAATATTAGACTTAATTTAGTGTCGTATAAATTTCCTTCATCATACGCTAGCTTTAGTCTATTAATTGTTTTTTCGCTTAGCTGTTCATACTCACATGAATCTATATAATAGTTGGAACCAAGACTAGGCTTTGTACCAGGATTAAGAAAATTTAAAAGATATCTAGTTTGTAAATCAAAATCATACTTTAAATAATCATATAAATCCTTAGGTGTAGGTATACTTTTCATAATTTCTTTTAAAATTTTAAGGGGTGAAAGACTAATCTCTCACCCCTCTCATTTAAGGATTAATAATATTAAAAAGAATACTTAATAAGATTACTCTTCACTATATTCTTTGATTTTCGTTTGAACATACTTCAATAATCCTCCTGATTTGAACAATTGAAGTATTTTAGCTTTCTCTCTCACATAAGTCTCATCTTTTTCAGATGTCTCTACACCAAGAGATACTAACTCTTGAAGGTTATCACAATTATACTTTCTTCTAAATTCTATAGTTTGAGGAGTTCCTCTACTAGATTTAGTACTCTTTGAAGAGTAACTATTATTAGAATCTCTTACAGATGATTTTAAATCATTACTAAGACCAAGAGATCTAGAATTAGGATTTAAAGCTTCGTTAGGATCTTTACCTGATAATAAAGCTATTGATGCTCTTGTTAAATTACTATCATTTATGCTTTCAAGTACTCCTCTTAAGCCTATAATTGTAGTTAATAAAGCTTGTGAAGTATCAGATGACATAGCTATAAGAAGCTTATCGAATGTATCTTGTGGTAAAATTTCTTCATTTTGCTTGTTGATGAAGTTTTGAGCATCGTTAACATCTATACCTTCGTCATTTAGGTCGTTGATATCAGCTGTTGATGAATCCTTTAAATATAATCCCCATGTTGCATTAGGATCGTACGCTTCTATGAGATCTCTAATCTCCTGTTGTAACTTCTTTAATTTGTTATTAGTCATTTGTTATATTTTCTTCGTTTACTATATCTTCTTCACTATTACTATCCAATCCTAAATCTTTCCAATAGTTAGAATCAAGATTAAAATTATCATATATCTGACCTATTGTCCAATTAGTGGCAGATTTAGGAGTATACATTGTTACTTGACCTTTCCAACCTCTATCTCCAATATTTTGTCTTCCAGAATAGTCTTCGATACATAAAATAAGAAGTCCTGTTGATTTAGATAAATAAAAATGTCCTTTTTTGAATAAAGGTATCATATATCTTCTTTGTTTTTTATATTTTCTTCATTTGAACCTAAATCTGTCCACCATTTGACATCTGGACGCCAAGTTTTACAACTTGCACCCAATTTCCAAACTTCAAGTGAGGATAATACTACTGTACCGCTCCAGCATTCACCACGAGAATATTTATTTGTAGTACATAAAACAATTAATCTAGAATCCCCATTTATATAATAATGTCCTTTTTTAAATATTGGATCTTTGTTCATATATCTTATATTTTATATTTTATTTACCTGGTCCTAAATCATTCCAGTAATCTTTATTATTATTCCAAGTATCACATTCATAGCCTATCTTAAAGCTTGTATCTGGATCACCTAAAACAGAGCTTTCAAATATTACAACACCTTCCCAACCATATGCGCTTTCGTTTACCCAATGATTTTTAGTGCATAAAACTATTAATTTACCTCGTTTAGTTTCATATAAATGATCTTTTTTAAATGTAGGATTAACCATCAGAGCTTTCTCTATTTTTTGTATTAAGTTCATTTTCTATATGCTCTATTTTTTTCCAAAATTTAAGTTCTGAATTCCATGTATCACATTTAAAACCTGTGGGATACACTGGAGTATGATTTTCTAATGATGTTGATGAAAATACAACAATTCCTTCCCATAATGGAATATTATATGCCGCATGATAGTAGTTACCTCTAGTACATAAAACGATTATATCACCATACTTATAATACTCATTACTACTATCTATGATTAATTGATATAAGCTGTCTTCCTCAAAGATTCCTATCTCTTTATCCATTGTCTATAGTATTTATATCAGTTATATTATTATCTTCTAATGGTCCTATTTCTTCCCAACTATGACTATCCAAATCCCAACCATAAGATGTGTATCCTGGATTATAAGAATCATAATCACTTAATATAACTCTTCCACAAAAACTATGGTTAATTTTATTATCTTCTAATGCTTGGATTATTATTGACGAGTCAGAATCTACTAATTTATATAGATAATTTTTTTTAATAACAGGATTGAATTTATTTATAATATTCATTAGTAATATATATTTGTATTAATAAAATAAATTTGCAATATCTAATCGTTATCTTGCACAAACAACACAGATAGTATTCATGCGGTTGCTGTTATCTCGCCATACTGCAAATCTTCAATCTCATTTTTAATGTCTAAAAAAGCCCAAGAAAGAAATATACGTGCATTACCTAGTGCAAATCTTAGTTTTAGTAATATAAAGAAATCCTATAGTCTTTCATTGTTCCGTGCGTAAGATTAGAATAATTAATTATTCTAACCAGTGTCATACTCACAATAAGAATGTTCAGATATCTAAACATTAATTTGTGTACAGTAATAAGTTCCAAACGGGAACTCTTAACAAAATTAAAATGAAATTCAGAATAAAACAACTGGTGAGATAATAAATTAGGATCTATAATTCATTATGAGTTGTATTCAGGTTAATTCACTACTTGTTATTTAAAGTTTGTATGTTTTATAAAATGTGTTAGCTTTTTGCTCTTCTATAATTATTTTATTCAAACTAGATGAGGTTGTATATCGAAGTTGTTTATTATGATATTTAGCTTTATATTTTTTCATGCGTTTATCATACCTTTCCTTTTCATTAAAACTTACTAATAATGTTCCGCAAGCTATAGTAGATCCTATTTTATGTTTGTTAAGATCTGCTGATAGTATAACTCTACCAATAAATGAAGCGTTATCCTTAGATCTAGTTTCAATACATAATACATAAAGATCATAGTATGGATTATAGTAAACCCAATCTAACTCAGGGGTTCTTAGCCACTTATTTCTTCTCGTTCTTGATGAGGACATATATTATTAGTTTTTAAATAGTTTTCGTAATCTTGATATTCATCAAATTTCATAAAACATGATCCATCTCCGTTAACATTCCAGCTGCGAGTTATACCTACGGGATAGTGTTCGTAAAAGTCTACATTTAAATCACAATCGTTTAGTACTCTACTTAATATTACTGTATATTTTATTTGATTAACACTTGCAATATCATCGTTGCGTTTTCTTATTTCTTTTAGTAATATTATTAATTCAACATCGTGATCAGGATAGTTGACACCAATCATGTGCCATTTAAAAGTCATTCTATAAATTTCCCCTACTTGCATATCTTTTACCTCATTTGGTATATTTCTATATATTCTTAGTTGTTTCATTTTCTATTTTTATTTTTTCAAACATTATTTCCCAATTCTTTGTATTAACTTCATCTGGCCCCACACGCCAATATATATTATTATTTGATAATATAATATTAAAATATATTCGATGATCGTCTTTTTCTATTTTTGTTATAATACAAATAATATTAGCATCTAATTCAATTATACGTTTAATCATATTCTTATGGTTATCACATATATTAAATGTATATATTTCTCCTATTTCAATTTCACTAAAGTTATCGTTTGTTAGTTTTTTCATAATTTTTGAAACTCTATATTATAATCTGTAAGCATACTCATAAGTTGAAATTCGTCTTTCCCTATTGGCCAATAGTAACTACTATTTGTTAACATAGTGTTAATACACATCATACCTGTATTATCCATATTTACTATCTCTGTTACAATATCACAACTTAACCAATCTTCCTCATTATTACCTTTATAAGTTATAAGGAGTCTATATTGCTCACCTATTTCAAGTTGATTAAAATTAGTTAGTTTTTCCATAGTTTATCGTTAGTTATAGTTCTTTAAAGCGTATATTATAACCCAAGTTTTTGACAATTTTTATATTAAAAACATCTCTTCCAATTGGCCAAAAATTCTCATTATTTGTTAATACAGTGTTAATTTCTATGGAGCCATAAGAATCTCGGTTTGTTGTTATAATTACAACAACTTCAGCACTAATAAAGCCCTCTTGTATAATATTCTCTATTGTAGTTATACATAATTTATATATTTTATCTATTTCTAGTTGTTCATTTTTTTCTAATAATTCCATTATTTTATCTTATTTATAGGGGTTTACTAGTATTTAGCTATAACAGCGACGAAAAATCTTCATTTTTATACAAAAAGCTACCTAAATGTCAAAAAAAACTCTTACCTTTGTAATCCCGTAAGATTCCGTCGGTAAGATGCTATCCACCATTATTCGGATTTACAGCCTCATTTAAGAAACCCTTAAGCACTTGGGGAAAGAGTTTTTATAAAAGAGAGAACCCCTTTCTCTTTAAAGTTCAATTAAAGTAATATCATGGTCTTTTGGGCTTCTATTAATTATTTCTGCTACAGAGTATCTTATACTTCTTTCAATTGGATTTGTTAAAGACACGGATATAACTTGAAAACTATGATATATTTCATTTTCTGATGATCCATAAGCATCTATACCATTATATTTAACAACAGCCTCAAATTTAGACGGAGGATCAACCTGAAACTCATCTTTTAAGATATAGAATTCTCCAATGATTAAGCTAGTTAAATCTAACTGTTCTTTATTTTTATTGTATAGTTTCATTTTTATATTAGTTTTCAAGTTCTTTTATAATAATATCGGAATCATCTAAACCTCTGTATATTAAACATCCTATCTTTAAGTATTCATCAGTAGACGATAAACTTAAAGCTCTAAAACTAGCTACTTCCATATCTAAACCAGTTTCGGGTTCTATAACTAGACCCTCGTATGTTACAATAGCATTAAATCTATCTTCTTCTTGTATTTGAGGATTATGTTTTCCCATCCTGTCATAAGTATCTTCAAAATAATATACTTGATCTTTAACTAATCTTTCAAGAGGTATTTCTTGGTTCTTTGTGTTATATAGTTTCATTTTCAATAGTTTTTAAGTCTTCTAGTTCATCTTGTAAATCTATAAAATAACTAATATCATCACGATAGCTTGACCATTCACGTTTTTCTCCAATTTCAGTATTACTAATAGAATTGTTTTCACTAACCATTATTGTTATGAATTCTAATTTATTAATTTTTCTGTTATATTCTTTTGTACATTGTATAACAATAGTTGAATCATCTTCTTCTTCGTCTATCCATACTAGTTTATAAAAATTATCAGCTTTTAATTTCTCTAAATCACTCTTTTTACTTGTTAAATATTTCATATATTATCAACTTTATAATTTTTCTAAATATCCTCCATCTGTACCTGTATAATACCAGTCAATTATATCTCCAACATGATAATCCTTTTTATTAGAAAATTGACTTTCATTTATCATTATAAGTTTAAGACTAATAGATTTATCATTTCCTCTATTTTTACCTTTGCCTAAATATTGAACTACATAATCTAAATCATATCCAATACTAACTAGTTTATAAAATTCATTTAAATTTAATAAGTTAAAATTAATATCACTATTAAGATTTATTTTCATTTGTATATTATTATTATCAATTAAAAATGGAGAGGCACACGGTTTTCCTTTGTTTGGTTTCGACCTCTCATCACTTCCTTCAGCAGAATCTTTAATCTACAATTAACTCTCTTTTAGTAATTAATATAGATCTATTATTAGTTAGATTAGTTAATTTCCATCCTGGTTTTGTGATATTTAAAACATTACTATATCCCCCAATAGTATTATCATCTGGATCCTCAATTTTATCGTCTAATACTACTTTAATACATAGATTTCCTGTTTCTGGATGTATCTCTACTATAGAAACTATAGTATTAGTTATCTTTTTTTCTTCTATATATTCTAGTATTACAGTATCTCCTTCTTTTAAATCTAGATATTCTAATTCTTTATATGTCATTAGATAAGTTTCTTTATTTTTTCTAAAGCATCCTTTCTAGTACCTGCTAGAAAAGGATCTATAACTCTTTCTACAAATGGTGATTCACGAGCTTCATCAAGATCTTTTTGATCATGAAATCTCTTAACTTTAATACTACCATTTATATGTATATATCCCCACCATTCAACAGGAAAGGCATCAAATACTTCTATGCTTAATATTTTTGGAAGTTCCATATGTTTATATTTTATAGTTTTGTAAGATCCCATGCTCTATGTGATAATAGATTCATTGTAAACGTTTCACCCAACATTGAATTTCTTTTATGACTATCATTATCCATAATACATTTAAGTTCTATATAATGCCAACTTTCAGGTATCTTTACTACTATTACGACTATATCTCTATTTATTAGATCACAATATGCTCTAATTATATCATTAACTTTAAGTTCTTTACAGAACTCTTCAAACTCTTCTTCAGTCATTATATAGTTTTTGAAATGTATGGTTCTCATCAAAATTAGCTCTATTCATAGATCTACCTATCAATTCGCCATCATTCGAATCCATTATAATTATATGTATAATATGTTCCTTCTTTAAGTTTCATCTTCCATTCTTTTAAGTCTACCTGATAGTATATCTCTAGCAAGTATGT
>Ga0138256_10003243_pt1 | contig 17329 bp, 16 predicted proteins | sample KNB2016incub_MG_FD_105486 | JGI IMG/M metagenome (GOLD analysis project Ga0138256, IMG submission 105486) | Active sludge microbial communities from wastewater in Klosterneuburg, Austria - KNB2014incub_MG | ecosystem: Engineered > WWTP > Activated sludge > Unclassified | place: Austria... | reverse complement strand
GTGCGCCCTGCCCCGTCGGGGTGTTCCCAACCGAGGGCGTGCAGGACGCCGTGAATGGTCAGGCGCGCGAGTTCCTCGCGCCACGAGCAGCCGGCGTCGCGCGCATGCCCGCGCGCCACCGCTGGCGCGATGTAGACGTCTCCGACCAACGGCGCACCTCGACCCGGCGATGCGTGCTGGAAGGTGATGATGTCGGTCGGCCCGTCCTGCCGCAGGTGCGTGCGATGCAGCCGGGCAATCTCGCGGTTCCCGACGAAGGTCACGGTGAGGATCGCCGCGCGACATCGCTCGCCACGCAGGACCTGCCCGGCAATCGCCGCCACGCGCACGCGCGACAGCGGGAGCCGTCCGACGAGGCTCGACACGCGAACGTCAAGCGCCGCGTCGCGGTGCGAACCGGCAGGCGAAGGGTCGTCGTCCATATCGCTCAGGCGCCGAGGTCTTCGGCGTACGCCCGGATGATCTCGCGCACCAGGCGATGCCGCACGACGTCGACGTCGCTGAGGTAGTGAATGGCGATCCCCTCGATGTGCGACAGGATGCGCTCGATCTGCAGCAGCCCCGACTCCTCGCGCTTCGGCAGGTCGATCTGCGTCTTGTCGCCGGTGATGACCGTCTGCGAGTTCGCCCCAAGTCGCGTGAGGAACATCTTCATCTGCGCGTTGGTGGCGTTCTGCGACTCGTCGAGAATCACGAAGGCGTCATTGAGCGTTCGCCCGCGCATGTAGGCCAGCGGTGCGATCTCGATCACGCGCGTCTCGAGCGCCTTCTGCATCCGGTCGGCTGGCATCATGTCCTCCAGCGCATCGTACAGCGGCCGGAGGTACGGATCCACCTTCGCCTGCAGGTCACCGGGAAGGAAGCCGAGGCTCTCCCCCGCCTCGACGGCGGGGCGCGCGAGGATGATGCGCTTCACCCGCTTGCGCGACAGGGCGTCCACCGCCGCTGCTACTGCGAGGTAGGTCTTGCCCGTCCCCGCCGGCCCGATCCCGATGACGATGTCGTGCTCGGCGATCGCCTTCAGGTAGAGCGCCTGGCCCGGGGTCTTCGGCTGGATGATGCGGCGCACCCCGGGCAGGGCGATGCGATAGTCGGCCCCCGTCCCGTCGCGTGACGCCTCGAGCGAGAGACGCAGCACATCGTCCGACTCGAGCGGTGCGCGTTGACGCGCCGTGTCGATCATGCGCTGCGCAATGGCCACCGCCCGTTCCACCGTGTCGGTCCCGCCGCTGATCGTCAGGGCGTCTCCACGCAAGGCGACGCGAGCGCCGGTGACCCGTTGCAGTTCCACCAGGTTGGAGTCGTTCACCCCGGTCAGGATGAGCGGATCGGCACCCTCGGCGCTCAGGCGCTGTGTGATGATCTCGTCGGTCACGACCTAGTCGGTGATGGTGAGGTGAAGCGCCTGCAGGTCGCCCGCCTTGACCGGCGTGGGCGCCCCCTCGAACAGCGCGCGTGCCGCCGTCGTCTTCGGAAAGGCGATGACGTCGCGCAACGACGGCGCCCCGGCGAGCAGCATCGCGATGCGATCGAATCCGAGCGCGAAGCCGCCATGCGGGGGAGCCCCGGCGGCCAGGCCGTCGAGCAGGAAGCCGAAGCGTCGCTGCTGGTCCTCGGGGTCGATCCCCAACAGGCGAAAGATCAGCCCCTGCACCGCCGGATCGGTGATGCGGATCGACCCGCTGCCCAGTTCGTTGCCGTTGTAGACGGCGTCGTAGTGCTGCGCGCGACAGCGCCCGGGATCACGCTCCAGGAATTCGAAGTCGTCCGCGTGCGGCGACGTGAACGGGTGGTGGGCCGGCACATGCTGCCCGCTCTCCGTGTCGAGCTCGAACAAGGGAAAGTCCACGACCCAACAGAAGGCGTGCGCCAGGCGCTGGGGGATCCCGGGTCGCTTCACCGCCAGCGACCGCACCGCGTGCAGCGCGGGCGACGTCACCGCGTCGGCACCAACGACCGCCAGCAGGAGCTCGCCGGGCGCTCCGCCCAGCGCGGCGAGGGCGGTCGCCCCGATGGCCTTGACCCCCTGCCCCTCCCACCCCGCCTCGGTTCGCTTGGCCCAGATCAACCCACCCGCCTTGGCGTCCTTCGCCACGGCGGTGAAGGCATCGATCTCCTTGCGCGACGCCTCGGCGCCGAGCGGCACCCGAATGCCGCGCACCCGGCCACCGCCGCTTACCGCATCGCTTACGAACGGCGCCGCGTCGCTGCCGATGTACGCGGACAGGTCCTCGATCTCAAGGCCGTAGCGCAGGTCCGGCTTGTCCACGCCGAACCGTTCCATCGCCTCACGCCAGGTGAGGCGCGGGAAGGGGCTCGGTATCGCGTGGCCGGCCTCGTCCCACAGCGCGACCAGGATCGTCTCCACCACGGCCTGCACGTCGTCCGCGCTCACGAAGCTGGCCTCGAGGTCGATCTGCGTGAACTCGAGCTGCCGGTCGGCGCGCAGGTCCTCGTCGCGAAAGCAGCGCGCGACCTGGAAGTAGCGATCGTATCCCGCCACCATCAGCAGCTGCTTGTAGATCTGGGGCGACTGCGGCAGCGCGAAGAACTCCCCCTTGTGCATCCGGCTCGGGACCAGGAAGTCGCGCGCCCCCTCGGGCGTCGGCTTGGTGAGGATCGGCGTCTCGATCTCGAGGAATCCGAGTCCCGACATCGTGCTCCGCGTGCGTTGCAGCAGGCGGTGACGCATGATGAGGTTGGCCTGCAGCTCGGGACGCCTGAGGTCGAGGATGCGGTGCTTGAGCCGCAGCTCCTCGGCGGCGAGCTTTTCTCCCTTGCCACGCGCCACGGGGATCGCCGGCGTGACGGCCGGTCCCACCACGCGCGCGGACACGGCTCGCAGCTCGATGGCCCCGGTCTCCAACTCCGGATTGCGCCCCTCCGGGGGCCGAGCCACCACCTCCCCTTCGACCAGGACCACCGTCTCCGGACCGAGTCGTTCCGCCACCGCCAACGCCTCGGGGGTCGCCGTACCGGGCGCGAACGACACCTGGAGTAGCCCCGCCCGGTCGCGAAGGTCCACGAATACGAGCCCGCCGAGGTTGCGCGCGCGATGGACCCAGCCGCCCACGCGCACGCGTTCGCCGACATGCGCCTCGCGAAGGGATCCGCACAGGTGCGTGCGGAGGGCGGTAGCCAAGGGGTTGGTGCTCGTCACGTCCTGGTCTCCCGGCGCCGATGCGCCGAACGGGAAGAATATGTGTAGCCGACGACCGCGCCCGAGATGTCGGCCACCCAGTCCAGCATGTCGGCGCTGCGTCCGGGAATCCACCGCTGGTGCCACTCGTCGGCCGCCGCAAAGAGCGCCAGCGCGCCGCCGACCACCAACATGGCGCGCATCGACTGCGCCGGCACGGCGTGCGCGACCAGCGACGCCAAGACCGCGTAGAGGGCGGCGTGCACCAGCTTGTCCGTTCCAGGGATCGCCGGCCCGACGGGGAGCGCTGATCCGGGCAGTGAGGTCAGCGCCAGGATACCCATCCCCCACACCACACTCGGCGCCCAGCGCCGAGCGATGGTCATGCCCGATCGCGCCGGTGCGCGGCTCGCAGCTGCACCCCAACGGCGCGGTGGCGCGAGAACGGCGGACAGGGCGGGTGGACGACTGGATATCGAGGCATGGCACGCACGAAGTGGAACTCGGTGTCGACCGGGAGGAGGCACCGGGCGATTCCGGCGGGAACACCGCAAGGAATCTAGGGCTCGGGATCGTTCGATGGTAGCCAATGAGTTGACCCACGCGCCGGGACTCGGTAAGCTCAACCGCATGGTACGCCTTGTGTTGGATCGATCGAGCCGTTGCGGTCGCAGCGCGCGACACAACGATCCGGATCGCCGGCGATGGCGCAGGCGTCGGTCCCCGACCTCGGGTCTTTCCTCCCCGCCTCCCCGTCGCGCGTGAAGATCAACCTGCTCGACATCACACCAGCCGCAGCGTCCGAATCCGTGGCGGCCTTCCTGCGGGAGCGGGGCGAGCCGTCGTATCGCCTGGGACAGATCGTGCCGGCGCTGTGGCAGGCCCCGGTGTCGTCCTTCCAGGAGGTGACGACACTCCCCGCAGCGCTGCGCGACGCGCTGGACGAGGCCTTCGAGTTGCCACGGCTCACGCTGTCCGTGCACCAGGTCTCGAGCGACGGGACGCAGAAGTTCCTGTTTCGGCTGCACGACGGACAGTCGATCGAGACGGTCTCCATTCCCGATGGCGACCGGATCACCGTCTGCATCTCGTCGCAGGTCGGCTGCGCCCTGCAGTGTGCCTTTTGTGCCACCGGCCTGATGGGCTTTGCGCGCAACCTGCACCCGAGCGAAATCGCCGGGCAGGTCCGCGAACTGGCCCTGCTCGAGACGCCGCTCCGCCCCACCAACATCGTCTTCATGGGCATGGGCGAACCGCTCATGAACTGGCCCGCGGTCGACACCGCGCTCACGATCCTCAACCACCCGGACGGGTGCGGCATCGGGGCGCGGCACATCACGGTCTCCACCGTCGGTGTGCTGCCGGGCATCGTCGCCCTCGGCCAGCGCCCGGAGCAGTTCCGGTTGGCGATCTCCATCCACGCCCCCAGCGACGCGCTGCGACGCACCCTGATGCCGATCAACGTGAAGTACCCGCTCGAGACGGTGATTCGCGCGGCGGCGGACTTCGATCGGCGCGTGACCTTCGAATACGTCATGCTCGGCGGCGTGAACGACCAGCCGGCGCACGCCGACGAGTTGGCGGCGCTGGCGCGAGCGTGCGGCGCGTTCGTGAACCTCATCCCGCTCCACCCCGGTGGCGCCGGCGACTTCACGCCCACCAGCGCCGCCAGCATTCGGGCGTTTGCCGAGCGGCTGCGCCGAGCCGGCATTGAAGTGGCGACCCGCAAGAGCCGCGGCAAGGACATCGCCGCGGCCTGCGGGCAGCTACGGGTAGAACGCCTCCGGCGGGGTGCGAACCACCCGACCGACGAGGATCGTCAGGTCGACGAACCGCGTGCTGTCGGGCCGGGACTCGACCGTCGCCCCGCCTAACGCTTCGCTGGCGAGGCGCGCCCAGTCCGGGTGCCCCGAGCGGTCCAGGACACGCGTCGAGTCGAGCGCCGGTCCCTCGCCGGCGTACTTGACGACGTCGAACCCGGCGTCGCGCAGGTAGAGCGACACCCGGCGCGCCTGCCCCCGCACCGGCGTGGTATTGATGACCTCGACCCGGATGCGCGTTCCGGCCGGCACGACGCGCCGCACCGGCGCGCCCTGCGCCGGCTCGTCGACTGCGCCCCCCCCACCGGCCCTGCCCACCCACCACCAGACCACCCCCCCCACGAGCAGCGTCGCCGCCAGGGCAACCCGGACCAGGCCGCGCCTCATCGGACGCGGTTCCACAGTGCCACCGTCTCGGGGAAGATCGCCTTCCCCTCGCGCAGCGTCCATTCGATCCGCGTGCGCACCACCTGCCGAAAGACGCCGTCGAAGTCGAGGGGGACGTGCGAGGCAAGGAAGGCCCGGTCCGCCTGCGAAAACGGCCGCCCAGGCTCGAGATAGTCGGCCATGAACAGCGCGCGTCCCACCGCCCCCCACTCGGGGTTCCCCAGTGTGTGCCAGCGAATGGCGTCCAGCAGGTCGGCCCGCGTTTCCCCCTCCTCGACCAGTCGCTGAGCGACCGCCGGGCCGTGCAGCACGCTCTCGGGCAGCGACGGATCGGGCACCGCCAGGCGCAACTGCTCGAGGGGGGCATCGCGCAGCGCGTCGTGGAGGCGTCCGGCATCGTGCCACGTCGCCCGTTCGGCCGACGTCAGGTGCAGGGCGTCGCTCCAGCGGTCAAGGAGCGCCGTCACCCGCACGATGTGCGCGCGGCGCTTCTCCCCGACCTGGGCCCAGTGGGGGAGCATCGCAGCGGCGTGTGTCGCCTCCGCGCGCCAGGCAGGCGCGGGCGCGGGTCGATCAGTGAAAGGGGCCACGGCGGGGCAACCTACAACCGCGGGGGAGGCGGGGCAAACTCACGTCGGCCCGAGTCGTGTCAGGCGGCGCGCAAGATCACCCAGGTACGTGGCCAGCTCGCGCAGTTCGCTCGTGGCGCCCTCAACCTCGTGGAGCGATCGCGCTTGCGATTCGGCGGTGTCGGCAACTTGCGCCGCCCCCTCACGGTTGCGGCCGGAAATCTCCGCGATCCGGGCCATGCGTTCGCGCACGCCCCCGACCGCCTCCTCCTGGGCGCGCGACACCTCGGCGATTCGCTTGGCCCACGTCGCGGCCGAGCGCGACGACTCCACGACCTGGGCCATCGCGTCGCGCGCGGACCCCGACAGCGACTCGACGTCGGCGACCATCGCCTGGCCCCGGTCCATCTGCCGCGTGGCCCGCTCCATCTGCCCCGCCAGCGTCGCCACCAGCCCGCTCGCCTCGTCCGAGGCGCGCCCGCTCTGTTCGGCCAGCTTGCGGATCTCCTCAGCGACGACGGCGAAGCCGCGCCCCTGCTCCCCGGCGCGTGCCGCCTCGATGGCGGCGTTCAACGCCAGGAGGTTGGTCTGCTCCGCCAGGTCGCGAATGACGCCGATGAACGACGTGACGCGGCGCGTCTCGTCGCCGAGCTCCGCCATCAACGCCCCGCTCTCGCCGACGAATCCCTTTGCGCTGACCAGGCGTTCGATCGCCGTGCCGATCGTCCCGCGATGTTCGGTGGCGATCCGCACCGCGTGATCGCTCGCCCCCGCGGCCTCGCGGGCGTCGCGGGCGATCGACGACATGGATGTGTACACCTCGGCCGACGCGTCGCGTCCTCGGGCCGCCTGGTCACTTTCCTCGGCCACGGATCGCGAGATCTCCCCGGCGAGCCTGGCGACCGTTTCCGCACCGCCGCGCAGCTGGTGCGCCGACTCGCTCATCGTCACCACCTGTCGCTCGAGGCGCGCGACCGAGTCGACCAGCGGACGGCGCAGGTCCTGGATGTGGATGGTGGTGGCCAACTGGCTGGCGAAGCGCTGCACGACGCCGAGCTGCTTCGCGCCATAGGTCCCGCGCTTGTGATGCTCCAGCTCGAGCAGCCCGACGGTGCGCTCGCCGAATCGCAGCGGCATCACGACCGCGCTGCGCACGGCCTCGTCGGCCGAGCGCAGTCGCGGGTCGTTGGCCGCGTCGGACACCACGACCGCACGAGCGCTGGCCAGCGCCTCGTCGCGCAGGGCGCGCCCCACGGCGGATGGTTCCCGGACTGGATCGAGCAGCCCGTCGCGTCCCGTGAACAGCAGGCGCGGGGACCCGTCGTGCAGCCGCAGGATCCGGAACTCGCTCCAGTCCACGAGGCGGTTGGCCAGCCCCGCGATGCGGTCGAACGAGTCGCCGAGCGACGCGTCGCTCGACACGACGAGCTCCATCTGGTGGATCTTGTTCAGCTCCTCCGCCCCGATCGCCTCCTCGATGATGCGCTGGAAGAAGAGCGCCGCGAAGCCTAACGCGCACGCCACGACCATCCAGCCGGCCACCCCCACGGTGGCGATGGTGAGGACGACGATCAACACCGTGACCGCCGACGCGCCGAACGCGATGACCTCGTAGCGCAGGATGAGCGAGCGCTCGTCGGGGAGGAGCTTGTTGCGCACGAGGAGCGAGAAATACTGCAGTGAGCGCGCCAGCACGAAGTAGGTTGCGACGAAGACCGACATCGCCGGGACCCCGTCGGGCGAGAGCGCCCCGGTGAGCGGCACGTGCAGCGTCGCCGCGGTCGCGGCATACGCGCCGTACGCGGCAACGAGGGCCAGCGCCTCGCGCCCGGCATTGATCCACGCCCACGACAATGGCTTGCGTTGTCCGAGCCAGTCGGCGGCCAGCACCCCGGCGAACACGGCGACGGCGCTGGCACTGGCGCCCAGCACCAGCGCGCCGGCGAGCGCAGTCACCGACGTCCCGGTCAGCGAGGAGTACTTGGTCAGCGCGATCGGACGCACCCGCAGTGCGACCGTGGCCAGGCAGACGATCGCCACCCCGTACGGATGCGTCGCCCAGCGCGGATCGGCCAGCGCCAGCGCCGCCACCACCGCGGTCCCGACGGCCGCGACTGCCCGCGTGAGCAGGTCGACGCGCGGCTGCACGTCAGATGTTGTCGAGTGCCTGGCGCAACTCCACGGTCAGGGCGTGGGCGGCATCGATCCCCCGCTCCGCGGCCTGCACGATCGCGCTCCCGACGACGATGCCGTCGGCCAACCGCCCGATCGCCTGCGCCTGCGCGCCGGTCGACACGCCGAAGCCGACGCAGATCGGGAGGTCGGTGGCTGTCCGCAGGCGCGCGATCGAGTCCGGGAGGTCGCTGGCGACGTTCGCCTGCATCCCCGTCACGCCGAGGCGCGAGATGAGGTAGACGAACCCCCGGCCGTGTCGCGCGATCTCCCGCATGCGATCCACTGGCGTCGTCGGCGCCACCAGCCGCACGAAGGCGAGCGGCCCAGCGCCGATCCAGGCCTCGCGCGCCGGGTCCGCACCGACCGGCAGGTCCGTCAGGAGCACACCGTGCACCCCGGCCTCGCTGGCCCGCACGAGGACCTCAGGGCCGGCCGCGAGGACCGGGTTCAGGTAGCTGAAGAGCACGACCGGGATCGAGAGGGCGGCCTCGTGCACCATCGCCAACACCTGTGCGAACCCGACGCCGTGCTCGAGCGCCACCTGCGAGCTGCGCTGGATCACCGGCCCATCGGCCATGGGGTCGGAGAATGGCACCCCGACCTCGATCACGTCGGCGCCGCCGTCCTGGAGCGCGCGCATCAAGGCGACCGACTGCACCGGATCGGGATGCCCGGCGGTCATGTAGGTCACGAGGGCCCGCCGCCCGCTGCGCGCGAGCGACTCGAAGCGGAGCGAGAGTGGATCAGACGAAGTAGTCGCCGACATTGATTCCGTATCGATCGGGGTTTTCGGTCTTGATGATCGTGCGGGCGAAGGCGCCGTCGGGCCGCTGTTCCGTCAGGTCCACGAGGTGCCCGGGAAAGAGCACGTTGCCGCGGTCGTCGCTCACGATCCGCGCAATCGGGCGCGACACCGCGCCCGGGTTGGGGTTGGTCGCGTGCACCACGGCGAGTTCGAAGGTATCGAGCACCACCAGCGTCCCCACGGGGAAGACCCCGAGCAGATTGATGAAGCCCTTCACCACCACGGCGTCCATGCCACGCCGCGGGTTGTCGCGCATCCCGGCGAGCACGGCGGCCGGCGACATCGGGACCGTCTGGTAGGCGCGCCGTGTTGTGGCGGCGTCGAAGCCATCTGCCACGGCCACGATCCGGCTGAAGATGGTCTGCGCGCGCGTGCGCGGGCTCCTCGGGTAGCCCGTGAGGTCGACCTTCATGTGGTGCTCGTACGCCACCAGCATGGCGCGATACGGCAGGTCCTGCTGCCCGCGCATGTGGAAGAGCGCGAGCACGCCGAGCCACGGGTGCGCCGCCAGCCATCGCCAGTCGTCGTCGGTGAGCCCGTCCGTCTTGTTGAGCACCGCCAGCGGGACGCGCGACTTGCCGATGTCGTGGAACAGGGCGGCCAGCCCCAGGTCGTACAGCTGCAACTTGCTGAGGCCAAGGCGGCGCCCGAGTGCCACCGAGAAAATGCAGACATTCACCGAGTGGGTGAACGTGTATTCGTCGTAGTCGCGAATCGTCGTCAGCCCCACCAGCGACGTTTCCTCGTTCAGGATCTGGTCGACGATGGTCTGCACCACGCGCTTGATCTTCTTGATGCTCGGCGCCGCGCCCATGCGCACCGAGTTCATCACGTCCTTGGTGACGGCGACCGACTGGGAGTACGTGCGCTTGGCCGCCTCCTTGGCCCGCTGCCGGAAGTCGGTGTCGTCTTCCGTGACGAGCGGGGGACCGAGCTCGAAGGCCGTGACGCCGACGGCGGCAAGCTTCTCGGTCACGTCGAACGCCGTGACCTCGTCGGGTGCCTTGCTCTGGCTCAGCAGCAACGAGAGGAAGACCAGCCAGTCACGCGGTTGCGCCGCGACGACGATGCGCACCGACCCGATGCCGCAGCTGCGCAGCGCCGAGAGGATCTGCGAGAAGCTGGCATAGTTGTCCAGGTCGAGACGCAGGCGCGTGGAGTTGACGAAGATGAACTCGTTCGACGCCCGCAGCTCGACCTCGTTCTCGCGCTCCAGCAGCGCCTGCGCCGAGGCCGCGACCTCGCCGAGGGCGTTGCGCACCGCCTCGTTCTCCGGCGGATACAGGCGAATCACGCGCATGGCACCGTACACACTGACGATCAGCTGTCGACCGGCACGACGAATGTAGGTGTCATCCGAGAGGTCGCTCAGCGACGCCTGCGACCGGGCGCCGCCCGCCGGGGTGCGACCCAGGGCGCGCACCGCCCCGCTCGACGGCGTCGTACGGGCGCCGCTCACGACGCCCCGCCTCGCAGCGCGCGATTCACCGCGTTGCGCACCAGGATCTCCTTGTCGGCCGACGCGCGCCGCAGCACGTCGATCGCGTCCGCCGACCCGACACGCCCGAGCGCCATCGCGGCGCACGCCCGCAACTCGGGGTCCTCACGACGCCCGAAGAATCCCTTGGCGTTCAGGAGACCGTCCAGCAGCGGGATCCCGCCGTCGCCACACATCGCGCCGAAGGCCTCGAAGAGCACCATCTTCTCGGACAGGTCCGCCTCCTGCAATCGCTTGCCCTTGATCGCGGCCTCGATGCGCGCGAGCGCCGGTCGGTGGACGCGCACCGCGAAGGCTCGCACCGCCGCGACCCGGACCTCGCGCGAGGCGTCGTCGATCGTGCGCTCCAGTTGCTGCAACGCCCCGGGGGTGGCGATCTCGGCCAGCGCCTGGGTGGCCGCCAGCCGCACGTCGGCGTCCGGCTGGCCCATCAGGCGGGCGAGGGCGGGCACTGCCGCCGCGGCCCGCATCGCCCCGGCGCGACGAATCGCCTCCAGCTACACCTCGCGGTCGGAGATCCCGATCAGGCGCACCAGCTCACTCGTGTGCGCCGCCGCCAGTCGCTGGGCCGCCCGCTCGAGCAGGGTGCGGATCCGCGGGCTCTGCAGGCGGCCCATCCACGAAAAGATCGTCGCCAGGGCGCCGACCCGCAGCTGTTCGAACAAGTCGTTCAGGTCGCCCTGCTCCGGCAGCTCGGCCCGTTCATCCAGCGACTGCAGCAGCTGCGAGAGCGCCTCGGGCTCGCTCATGCGGTTGGGCAGCGAGAGCAGCGTCTCGCGCTGCTGCGGCGTCACGTCGCGCGCGCGGTTGGCCGCGAGCGTCACCTCGCGCAGCAACTCGGCCACGGTGCGCAGCTGTCCCGCCGTGAGCAGGTGCACCAGCAGGTTGTCGAGCACGCCGACGATCTCGTCGCGGATCGCCGGGTCGGCCTGCGCCTCGAACACGTCGAGCAGGATCCCCACCACGTTGCCGCGCAGGTCCGTGGCGTATTCGTCGGCGATGGCGTCCCGCAGGTATTCCACCTCGCGCTCGTCGAGGAAGTAGAGCGTCGCGTCGAAGTCGTCGAGATTCACGACCCCGGCCGGGAGGATGGTTTCGGTGGCCGGCTCCTGCACCTGCAGTGGGTCCACGAGGCGCTGCGTCGAGGCTGCCTCGGACGCATCGAGCGGGGGGGCCCCCTCGAGCAGCACGTCGACGTAGCGATACCGCACGAACGCGAACTCCTGCTCCCACAGGAGGGTGAGCAGGTCGTCCTCGTCGGGCGACGTCTTGCGGACGCGCGTCAGGATGCCGATCAGGTTGACCAATTCCTGCTGCTCCACGTCGCGCAGGAGCCGTAGCTCACGAATCCCGTCCTTGTAGAGCACCCACGGCAGCGCGTCGGTGGTCTTGTCCGGCTCGTTGAGCACGGGGTGCCCCTCCCAGCGCAGCTGGGTATCGGTCACCTCGATCACGAGTTCGTCGGCCTGTGCCCAGATCGGCAGGAAGGCCGCGCGCGCCTGCTCCAGGGCCCGCAGATACGTGGGGTTGTTCGGCAGGTACAGCTGGTGCGCCCGCACGGCCCGCCCGAACATGCGCAGCATCTCCTCCACGAGCGCGACCGGGAATGGCGGCGCGGGACGGTCGTCCACAGGCGAGGTCGACGGCGGCGCAGACGGCAACATCACAAGGGCAGGATCCCCATCTCCCTGACCTGCGACACGTCCTTGTCGCCGCGGCCGCTGACACAGAGCAGCACCGGTTCGTTCGACGCCCAGCGCCCACGCTGCGCGGCGATCCACGCCACGGCGTGCGCCGTCTCGAGTGCGGGAATGATCCCCTCCAGCCGACTCAGCATCGCGAACCCCTCCAGTGCTTGCCCGTCATCGACCGCCACGTACATCGCCCGGCCGCTGTCCTTCAGGTATGAATGTTCCGGCCCCACGCCTGGATAATCCAGCCCTGCGGAGATCGAGTGCGCCGGATAGACCTGCCCCTGGCCGTCCTGCAGCAGGTAACTGAGCGACCCGTGCAGCACGCCGGGGGTCCCGCGTGACAGCGACGCGGAGTGCCGTCCCGACTCCAGCCCCTCGCCCGCCGCCTCTACTCCGACGAGTTCCACCCCCGCGTCGTCAACGAATCCGGCAAAGATTCCCATCGCGTTGGACCCTCCTCCGACGCAGGCCACCACGCTCCGCGGCAGACTCCCGGCCCGCTCCAGCATCTGCGCGCGCGACTCGCGGCCGATCACCGACTGGAACTCGCGCACCATGCGCGGATAGGGGGCCGGACCGACCACCGAGCCGATGATGTAGTGCGAATCCCGGACGGTGGTGACCCAGTCGCGAATGGCCTCGGTCGTGGCATCCTTGAGCGTGCGGGTGCCGGAGGTGACGGGAACGACCGTTGCCCCCATCAACTGCATCCGGTACACGTTGAGCGACTGCCGGCGCATGTCCTCTTCACCCATGTACACGACGCACTCCAGCCCGAACCGGGCGCAGATCGTCGCGGTCGCCACGCCGTGCTGCCCGGCGCCCGTCTCGGCGATGATGCGCGACTTGCCCATCCGGCGGGCCAGCAGCGCCTGCCCGACCGTGTTGTTGATCTTGTGCGCCCCGGTGTGGTTCAGGTCCTCGCGCTTGAGCCACACCGGGGCGCCGACCAGCTCCGAGAGGCGCGGCGCATCGCTCAGCGGCGACGGGCGACCCACGTAATGGGTCAGCAGGTCGCGCCATTCCGCGTCGAACGTCGGGTCGAGCAGCGCCGCGTCGAGGGCGCCTTCCAGCTCGTCGAGCGCGGGGATGAGCGTCTCGGGGACATAGCGCCCGCCGAAGGCGCCGAAACGATCGCGAACCAGCGCAGGGGCGGTCATGCCAGGGCTACTCCGTGAACAGCGTCAACAAACGCGCGCATGCGTGCAGGATCCTTGAGACCCGGGGAGACTTCCACGCCCGACGACACGTCCACCACGTCGGGGGCGAAGCTGCGGATGGCCCGCACGACGTTGTCCGCGCGGAGTCCTCCCGCAAGGATAATGCGTCGAGACGCGCGAAGGGGTGCCACGACATCGCGCATCGCGTCCCAGTCGAACGTGCGCCCGGTCCCGCCGAGCTGGCCGTCGACCTTGGCGTCCAGCAGGACGGCCTCGGACAGCGCGGCACCCTCGAGCTGCGACGGCGCGATTCCCTCAGGCCCGACATGGACCACGCTCCAGATGCGCGCCGAGGTCGCCGCCCGCACGGCACGAAGTCGCTCCGCACCGTCGGCGTCGTGCCATTGGATCACGTCCAACCGGAGGCGCTCGACCATCGAGACGACGGTGTCGACCTCGGCGCCGGCAAACACACCCACGCGCAACGGCCGAGTGGCCGCGCGCTCGCTCGCGTCCAGCTCCGCCAGGAGCGCGGCGGCCTGCGCCAGCGTCAGCCGTCGCGGACTGGGCGCGAAGATGAAGCCGAGGTAGCGCGCGCCTAACGAGGTCGCGAGGCGCGCGTCGGCCGCGCGCGTGAGTCCGCAGACCTTGATCTCGACAGGACGCCGCGCGGGGACGCCTACCGCCACGTCAGCCGACATGCGTCCCACGCGGGATCGCGCACAGCCCCCGCAGTGCGGCGCGCGGATCGCCCGACGATGAGAGCGACGACCCGATCAGCACCGCGTCGGCACCCAGCGCCGCCGCGCGCGACACGTCATCGGGCAAGGTCATCCCGCTCTCGGCCACGCGCACCACACCACCTGGAAGCTGCGGGAGGAGTCGCGCGGTGACCCAGGGCTCGATGTCGAGCGTCTCCAGGTCGCGCGCATTCACCCCGATCACCCCGCTCGGCGTCGAGAGCGCGCGCTCCAACTCCGCTTCGGTCCGGATCTCCACCAGGGTCTCGAGCCCCGCCTCGTGCGCCGCCTCCACCAGCGCCCGGAGTCGATCCGGAGCGAGGGCGCGGGCGATAAACAGGATCGCGGCCGCGCCGAACGCCCGCGCCTCCCATACCTGAACCTCGGCCACGTGGAAGTCCTTGCGCAGCAGCGGCACCTGTACGACGCCGGCGACCTCGCGAAGGTCGTCGATCGCGCCGCCGAATTCCGAGGGTTCGGTGAGGACCGACAGGGCGCGGGCGCCGCCGCCCGCGTACTCCTGCGCACGCTCGGCTGCCCGCAACTCGGCGTTGAGCGTGCCCTTGGAAGGAGACCGGCGCTTGAGTTCGGCGATGACCGACACCGTGGTCCCGCTGCGCAGCGCCGCCGCAAAGGAGGGGGGCGTCGGCTGATCGCGCGCACGGTCGCGCAGCTCGGGCAGGCGCCGCTGCAGGGCTTCGGCACGCTGTGCTGCGGCGGCCGTCAGTCGCCCGAGAGGACCGCTCGGCGCGACCCAGCTGAGTTTCTCTTGCACTTCGGGGCTTGTTCGGCTAGAGTTCGGCAGTTGTTCGGGGCCGATCAGGTCGACCGCGTTGTTAGCCCGCACACTCCAACGGAGTCCATCATGCCGCTCACACGTCGGCAGCGAGAGATCCTCACGTATCTGCAGGAGTACGCGGACGATCGCGGCTACGCCCCAAGCTTCGAGGAGATCGCCGCGCACTTCAACTATAACTCGCTTGCCACGGTGCACGAGCACCTGACCAACCTCGAGCGCAAGGGCTACATCCGCCGCCACTACAACGAGAGTCGCGCGATCGAAATCCTCCCCTCCGACGTCTTCGCGCGCGCGGTCGATCTCCCCCTGCTCGGCACCGTGGCGGCCGGCGCACCGATCGAGGCCCTCACGCACAACGAGTCGGTCGCCGTGCCGCAGGAACTCGTCTCGCGCAACGGCAGCCACTACGTGCTCAAGGTGCGCGGCAACTCCATGATCGACGAGCAGATCCGCGATGGTGACTTCGTCATCGTCAACGAGCGACGCAGCGCCGACAACGGCGAGATGGTCATTGCCCTCCTTGGCAACAGCGGCGCCACCTGCAAGAAGTTCTTCCGCGAGCGAGACGGGCGCATTCGCCTTCAGCCGGCGAACGAGACGCTCACGCCACTCTACGTACACGAGAACGACATCGCCATCCAGGGAATCGTCGTCGGCGTGATCCGCCGCTACTGAGCCCGACTGGGGCGTCCGGCCGAGGAGGCGGTGCAGGCGGCGCAGGCGGCGCAGGCGGCGCAGGCGGCGCAGGCGGCGCAGGCGGCGCAGGCGGCGCAGGCGGCGCAGGCGGCGCAGGCGCGGCCCGTGGCGAGCGCGAATCGACGTGAGCGCAAGGACACGGAGGCGCCGCACCGCACGGCGCGGCACTTGATCCTGCGAGCGGCGAACGTCTGTGGTCAGTCGGCCCGCGTGTACGCCCGCCGCAGTCGATCCAGCGCGACCAGGCCGACGCCGGCCCTGACGCCGTCGCGCGCAGCCCCGACGCCTGCCGCGTAGCTCGGCACCTGGCCGCCCACATACAGCGCCGCGGCCGCGTTGAGGATGACCGCCGCGGTCGCCGCCGGCGAGCCGCTCCCGCCGAGCACTTCCGTGACGATGCGCGCGTTGTCGGTCGGCGACCCGCCGGCCAGCGACTCGGCCGAAAACGCCCCGAACCCGTGCTCGGTCGGGTCCACAAACCATTCACACGTCGTCCCGCCACGCACCTCGACGACGCGCGTGCGTCCGAGCGGGGAGAACTCGTCCATCCCGGGCTCGCCGTGCACGACGAGCGCGTGGCGGGTCCCGAGCGCGGCGAGCGCGCCAGCCAGGAGCGCCATGCGCGTCATCTCCGCCACGCCGAGCACCTGTCGCCCCGACGAGGCAGGATTGGCGAGCGGCCCGACAATATTCATGACCGTCGGGACGGCCAGTTCCCGACGCACCGGCCCGACGTGCCGCATGGCCGGGTGCATGCTTGGCGCGAACATGAAGACGATCCCGGCGTCGCGCAGGGCGCGCGCCATGACGGTCGGCGAGACGTCGAGCGGAACCCCCAGCGCCTCGAGCACGTCCGCGCTCCCGCACTGGGACGTGAAGGACCGGTTTCCATGCTTGGCCACGCGCACGCCGAGTCCGGCGGCGAGCAGGGCGGCGGCGGTGGAGATGTTGAACGTGGTGATCGACCCGCCGCCGGTGCCGCAGGTATCGACCAGCGCCCCGGGATCCGCGGCCTCGAGGTGCACCATCGCTGCGCGAAGCGCCGAGGCCGCCCCCGCCACCTCGTCGATGGTCTCGCCCTTGATGCGCAGCGCCATCAGGAGCCCCGCGACCTGCGCGGGCGTCGCCTCGCCCCGCATGATGACGCCGAAGGCCTCGCTCGCCTCCGCGACCGTCAGCGACGCGCCGAAGGCCAGCTGGCGAATCGCCAGCTGCAGCGCATTATCGGACACCAATCTCTCCCAGGAGTCGCTCGGGCAGTCGAGCGTTGGCGGCGATCAGGGCGATGACGAGCGCGAGCAGGCTCACGCGCTCGACATCCTCCTCCACGAAGACGCCGCGCTTGGCGCGATTGGTCAGGTTGACGACGCCGACCAGCTCGTCGCGATACACGAGGGGAAAGGAAATGAAGGACCCGGTGGTGAGGTACTGGTCGCGCAGGAGCGGATGCCGGTCGGCCTCGGTGGCATCCTGCACGAGCAGCGGCTCGCGCGAGACGGCGACGATCCCCGCGACCCCCTTGCGATACGGGATCCGTGCGCCGAGGACGATGTTGGGTGAGAGGCCGCGCGCCGCGGCGAGATACAGCGTCTCGGGCTCGGGCGCGCGCAGCATGAGCGAGCAGCGCTGCGCCAGCATGTCGTCGCCCACGAGCGCCAGCAGCCCGTCCACAAGCTGTCGCGGGTCGTCGTGCGACGTGTTGTCGATGCGCAGCGATCGCTCGATCAGGTACAGGGTGCGGGTCTTCTGGCGCAGCGCTTCGTGGCGCCGGTGCAGCTCGATGTGCGCCTGCTCCAGCTGGGCCACTGCGGCCGTGAGCTGCTGCTCGACGGAAGCGGACTTCCACG
>Ga0138256_10003242_pt1 | contig 17329 bp, 13 predicted proteins | sample KNB2016incub_MG_FD_105486 | JGI IMG/M metagenome (GOLD analysis project Ga0138256, IMG submission 105486) | Active sludge microbial communities from wastewater in Klosterneuburg, Austria - KNB2014incub_MG | ecosystem: Engineered > WWTP > Activated sludge > Unclassified | place: Austria... | reverse complement strand
CGATGACGGCAATAGCGTCGACGGTGACGGCTGCGATTCGAATTGCACTCCAACGACATGCGGCAATGGCATCGTCACGGCTGAGGAGGAATGTGACGATGGCAATGCTGCCGAGGGCGACGGGTGCACGGCGAACTGCCTGATGTCGACGTGCGGGGATGACGTCATCCAAGGCAACGAAAATTGCGATGACGGCAATGGCGTCGACGGCGACGGCTGCGATTCGAATTGCACCCATACGGGTTGTGGTAATGGCGTTGTCACGGGCAGCGAAGTTTGCGACGACGGAAATACCGTCAATGGTGACGGTTGCAATGCGACGTGCACATTGACGGGTGCGTCGACGCTCTTCGTCGGCAAGCCGGGGGAACGAGGCAACAAAGACGCCAATGGCACCGATGCCACGATCAGTGGCGGGCAATACATGGCCGTGAGCGGGGACGCGCTTTATCTTGGTGGCACTCAAGCCGTGCGCATGGTCGACATTCCGACCAAGAATGTCTCAACCGTTGCCGGCATTGCCGGGGAGATCGGATATACGGACGCAGACGGCCTTGCGGCTCGTTTCAGCTTGATTACCGGAATTGCCACGGATGGAACTACCATTTGGGTAGCGGACCATGACAATCACGTGATTCGAGCGATCTCTGCGTCGCCACCGCACACCGTCAAGACCGTCGCCGGCGTTCCTGAATCCACTCCAAACGCTATTCCCCCCGTCGATGGCCCGGCAAACTTGGCGACGCTGGGCGATATTCAGGGCCTCGCCTATCTCAATGGCATCGTGTATTTCATGGAAGCCACAGCCGCCGTCTTGCGCGGCTTCCATATCCAAAACGACACGGTGTCGACGTATGCTGGTACAGCCGGCGTGTTTGGGAACGCGGATGGAACTGGCGCGGCTGCGCGATTCATGGCGCCTCGATACGTCACGAGCAACGGTTTTACGGCGCTTTACATTTCGGACTCAGGTGGCAAGAAAATTCGAGTATTCAATCAGGGTAACGTGACGACCGCCGTCGGGACAGGCGTTTGCGGCTATGATGATGGAGTCGTCGGGGCATCCCGTCTGCATTGGCCACAGGGGTTGGCTGCCGCTGTAAAGCTCGGAGTCACCGAGCAGACGCTCTACTTTGTCGAGGGAAAGGCCGACACAATCCGGCAACTCCTCGTCAACCAAGGCACCGTGAGCACCCTCTCGGGAAATCCCGCGATGTGCACTGCCGATTGCGGATGTGCCGATCCGGCAGGTGGTTATGGCGAAGGCATTTCGAGCCAGGCGAAGTGGAACTCTCCCTTCGACATCGCATACGACGCCAAATCCGGCTCGCTCTTCGTCTCCGACGGCGACAATCATGTCATTCGTCGTATTCAATGAAGCAGCAATCATGCAATGCACGCGGTTGATTGCATTCCAGCCGCTGCACTCCACGACAGCGAATGCGAATTTCATTGCCCAGGCATGTCCGGCTCAGTCGTCATGCACGATCAGGTATTCGACGTGCGTCTCGATTTCGGTGAGCGTCAACGGTCGATCATAGATCGCCGCATAATACAGCGATCCCGCAAAGGAACGCTCGAACGGGTCGCGATTGCCGAGATAAAGGGAACGCCCCGGTCCGATGTCGATGGTCGCGTTTGGGCCGGGTAGCAAGCCCATGTTTGTCGTTACGAGCGTTCCGTTGACAAAAAGGCGGACGCGATCGACTGCCGTTGCGTTGGTCGTATCAAACACCACATGCATGACGCAGCGGCCTGAACTGGCATAGTTGAGCGGCCAATCTCTAGCAATGGTACTGCCGAGCCATCGGAACTGGACACGATTCTGCGTATCCGACGACAACGTGAAGCGTCCCGGTTCCGTGCCGGTGCCAATGTGCACGAAACGCGAATTCCATCCCGAGACGCCATCGATTTCGGCGACGACTTCAATGGTTGCCTTTGTTTTCCCATCGAGCGCGCTATGTACCTTCGTTCCGTCGATGGACACCACGGCACCGCCTGTTGAAGCGGAGTTGTTCCAATGCAATCCTCGCCCCGTCGACGCCTCGACGTAATTCATGTTGTTCTCGCCGTTGTAATCAACGCTCAGGTGCAAGGGACTCGGAGCCGAATCCAAGGCCGTCGTCGGCGTTTGTCCACTCGCTGCTTCATTCAAGACGTACCGCACCACGAGTCCGCTGTTTGTCAAACACGATGCACCGTTCGCCGCGAGCCCGTCGCAGTCCTCGTCCAATTCGTTCCCACACACCTCGTCGACGGGGAGCACCTCTCCCTCGCACGGGCCATACCCCGTTTCATTGTCCAAACACGTGTGCGTACCCTCCAAACACGGACCTACGTTCGCCGTGCCGACCGGACCCGAATAACAAGCCTCCATGGCTCCCGCCGTGCATACCGGCGTGATGGCCTTGCAATGACCATTTTTGCATTCGAGATCCGACGAACATGCCGTGCCGCATGCACCGCAATGCGCTGGGTTCGATGTCGTATCGACGCACGTACCGTTACAATCGGTCAAACCACCGCCGCATGTCGCATTCCCGCCTGCGCCTGCTGCGCCCGAAGCTCCCCCCATCGCTCCCGAACCACCTGAACCTCCCATCGCGGTGCCCGAAGAACTCGAACTGCTTGCACCACCGTCACCCGAGGACGTACCTGTTGGGGTTGGCTGAACGGTTCCTGATTCATCCAGGCCGCAGTTGATAGCCATTGCGCCCAAGGCGACACACGCGCCAGCCCATATCCCGCCATTGCGAAAGAACGTTCGATCGAGTGGTTCCGTTTTCATGCGGTCGATGATACGCTCGAGTCCATCGGTTGACAGCCCCAATTTTCCAGGATTGGTGGTCGGCGATGCGGAACGAAACAGGTTGGCCAAAATGTTCCGCAAACGTGCGCGTGCGCCAAAGTCCCGTTCGCACCAGCTCGACGCGTCGCAGCCTCAGAGCATCTTACGCGCCCCACCATAGCATTTCGTGCACCCGGACGTCGCCACCGATGCTCACGATGACCCGCAGTTTGTCGCCGCTCGTTTCTACCTTGTGCGCGGGAAATGCATCAGCCGGGTAAAACGCGCTTTTGACAAAACCATGCGAATCCAACCAAAACAAGTGGACTCCCTCGGGCGTTTTACCGTGCATCAAGAGCATTCGCCCGCCGCCGAGCCACACGAAATCAAGCCACTCGAAGGACAATTCCGCAAACCGCTCGGGTGACGGGAAATCATCCCCGAGGCTCTGCATTTCCGGCAGATGAGCACGAAAGTGCTTGTGAAGTACGTCATACCGAACCTTCGTCACCTTCGGCAAGCGCCGGTCGGGAGAAGCAATCACGGGAAGCTTTGCGCCATCGAACGTGGGCACTTCGACGTGCGTTCGGTATCGATCCCCAAGCCGATGTTGGTCGATTTCGGCATCCGAAAGGGTCTTCAGCCACCATGAAAACAAGGACAAGTCGCCCGTTCCCGCTGCGGATTCGAGCCGCACGACCGATTCCCACAACGGCCGCCTCACCCGCCAAACCCCACCATGGTTTTTTACGACGCACGCACCCACATAAATCGCACCGTGCGTGACGAATTGCACCAAAAAGGGAGGCTCTTGGGGCGCCTTCTTTTCGAGCCAAGCGTCCCGTTTTTCCTTGGTGATCAGGGCGCCGAGCCGATGCACGGAAGCGTCGGAACGGTCAAGCACGAGACCGGGGGCATCGAGGACTTTGGGGGCCAAGTGCGCAAAAACATCGGCGAATTCGTCGAGCTTTTCTAGAATATGCGGATTGCCCGCTGGATTGGCGTCCTCGGTACGAGCTTTCTCGAGGTCGAAGCGCACGTCCTTGGGGTAATGGGGCTGGAAATAGCGAGTGAACAGCAGTTCGGCGGTGAGGTTGTCGCCCATGGGGAGTCTGTTATGGCGAAGTGGAGCAATCAGAACATCTTCTTGCGTTTGGACGACGGCAATATACCGAGCATCTCGCGATATTTCGCGACGGTGCGCCGAGCGATCTTAATGCCGTCCTGGTCTTCGAGGATCTTGACGATGGCCTGGTCGCTGAGGGGGCTATTCTTGTCTTCAGCGGCGATGATTTTCTTGATGGCCTGCTTGACGCTCTCCGATGCGATGTCTTCGTCCGCCACACGCTGGATCGACGAGTTGAAGAAGTACTTCAATTCGAAAAGACCCTGCGGCGTGTGGACGTACTTGTTCGATGTGACGCGCGAAATAGTCGATTCGTGCATCTTGACGGCTTCGGCGACGTCGCGCAGGATCATCGGTTTCAAGAATGCGACGCCGCGCTCGAGAAACTCTTTCTGCTTTTCGACAATGCATTCGGTCACTTTGATGATGGTGCGCCTTCTCTGTTCGATGGCGCGAATGAGCCACTGTGCGCTGCGCAATTTTTCGCTGATGAACTCCTTGGCCTTCGGATCCTTCAGCATCCTTTGCGCGAGATTGTCGTTGATGAACAGCCTTTGCAAACCCTTGTCGTTGTCGGTGACGACCCACTTGTCGTGGTCTTTGAACACGTAAACGTCGGGCGTGATGGCGATCGTCTTGTCGTCGACGTCGGCGAAATTGCGTGCCGGTACGCTTTCGAGCTTTTGGATTTCTTGAACCGCGTCGCACACTTCGTCATTGCTGATCTTGAGCGCCTTTGCAATCGCGCCAAAGTTGCGTCGCTCGACGTTGTGCAAGTGGTCTTTGATGATGGCAAGTTCGACGTGGTCGTAGCCGAGCACTTCTGCTTGCACGCGCAAACATTCGCCGAGATCGCGAGCCGCAACGCCAATCGGATCGAAACGCTGGATCATGGCCAGGACGAACGGCGCGTCTTCGGGGTTGAGCTCCGCTTCTTTTGCGAGGTCGTCGATGGTGAGGTCGGGGCGTTTGGTCCCGTCTGGGTTTTCCCCGCCGGAAAGGTCGAGATAGCCGCGTTCGTCCAAGTTACCAATGACAAGCTCGGCAAATCGCCGCTCGTTGTCCACGAAGTCGCTCATTTGGAGCTGAAACAAAAGATGCTCGCGAAGGCTCGTGCTCCGCGACAGGTTCTGCTCGATGGGCGGTAGTTCGTCGAAACCCGAACGCTGACCAGGCGGAACTTGTTGGAGCTGTCGGTTTTCGAGGAACTGCTCCCAGTCGACGTCTTTGACTCGTTTTTCCGCGTCCCGCGCAGCCAGATCGGTGTCGCACCGTTCAGGAATCCGCTCGGCCCTTGCCGCATCGCCGTTCTGCGTTTCGCGCGTTCCCGTAACGCTTTCTCGTGAGCTCGTTGCATCAGCACCCCCGTCGTCCGCAAGGAGCGGGTTGCCGTCGAGTTCTTTGCGGATTTCATCGACCAGTTCGAGACGCGATAGCTGCAAGAGCCGAATCGCCTGCACCAACTGTGGTGTCATCACCAACTGCTGGGACAGCTTGAACTGGAGTTTCATCTCCATGCCCATCGACAGCTCCCTACCGGGTCGAACACGGTCTCCGCCAGCGCGTTTGCCGGCGCAAATGGGCAGGTTTTTGACAACCTGTGTGTCCGACTCCGCATCCACACTAGCACCGAAAGTGCTTCGGCCCGAGTCTTGCTTTCAAGTCTTGGTTCGAAAAGTCGCGCGAGGGGTGTCAACAAGGAAGTGATGGAACGTGGCAAGGAGATTGCCCGTCCGGTTCGCACTCACGCGCGCCCACGTCTCAGTACAGCGCCGCGACGATGCGTCGTGACGCGTCGGTTGGATGGCTTGACGACAGGCCGCACTGTGGACGACCGAGTTGCAAACACCGCTTCGACGAGTCGATCGAAGGGATAGGGCTTGACGAGCTGGTGGCTGATGCAGCTCGGGTCGACGTTCGGCACGGGTTTTTCTGAGCAAACGACGACGCGCGTGTCGGAACCGACCTTGTGAGTGATCTGCTCGAGAACGTGGGTGGGACTTGGTGAAGCAGGGTGCACGTCGACGATGACGACTTGGTAGGTTCGTCTTTCCAACTGCGCGAGAGCGTCGTCGAGCGTCGCGGATTTCGTGACTCGAGCACCTCGGTTGGCGAGGAGAAGCGCGGTGGCTTCGCGCATGAGATCTTCTTCATCGAGAAGCAGAATTGTCGTTACGTTCATCATGGCGAAGGCGCACCTTGCAGCGCGCGTGCCTGCGTTCCTCGAACGTCGATCTTCGGTTACGACGCTCACGAGATCTCTGCTGATACCCTGATTTATCGGGCTTTTGTGCGCGCTTGCGTTCGGTTGTCCGGCGGCTTGTCTGTGCCCGATCGATGCTCGCAAGCTTTCGGCGGCGGGCAAAACGAACACCAACACGATGATGTCGATGTCCGCGGACGCCCGAACGGCGCAAGGTGCGCGGTTTGTTCCCACGGCGCTTCCTTGCGAACATGGAAAGGGGTCCGACCAGCGAGAGGTGTCAGTGGGGGCATGACGTGACCGGAGAAATCGAAAATGACGCAGAATTTCTGCGGTCATCGACTGTGGACGGGATGGATCGAATCGTGCAACCGGGCATCATCCACAACCGTTCGGTCGGACGGAATTTCTTACGGAGGCACCCATGCATGTTCTTCGCTCGTTGACGCTTCTTACGCTTGGCGCTGTTTTCTTCACGGGCTGCAGCGACGATGCAAACAACAACGACAACCAGCCGAAAAGCTGTTCGGTGGAAGCGCAAACGGGATGCGCCACAGGGCTCGTTTGTGAGGAGGTGGCGGGGAAAGACCCGATGTGTCTGTCGCCGGTGTCCTTCAAGGGCAAGGTGGTCGATGCGCTCGATGGGAAGGCGATCGCTGGCGCGCGCGTGGTTGCGCGTGACGCGAACGATGCAGCGGTCTCGCCAGTTTCGATCACGGCAGCCGATGGCACGTACACGCTGAGCGTACCAGCCAAACGGGATGCACAGGGCAAACCGCTTGCAGCAAAGCTGACGCTGCGCGCCGATGCGGCGAAGTATCAGACATTCCCACTAGCGCCGCGCGTGGCACTGCCGATCGATGTCGACACGGCAACGGGTGAGCCGCCGGTCGTGCAGAACGCGTCGACGGACATCGGATTGATTCCGCTCGAGAATGCGGCTGGACTTGGGTCGGTCGCGGGCAAGGTCGTCGTCGATGGGGGGCTTGATCTGAATCCCGCAGGCGCGCTTGTCGCGGCGGGAGGTTCGACGGGTGTGGTCGACTTCAAGGGGAACTTCGTCGTGTTCAACGTGGCGTCGGGCACGGGTGTAGACGTGCGCGCGTTCGCCGCAGGGCTTCAGATCGAACCGGCGGCGGTGGACGTTGCTGCGGGCAAGGAAACGGCAGGCGTGGAACTGCACGTGAAGGCGGCAGCTACGGCAAAGGTCACAGGCAGCGTGCAGGTCGTCAACGGCAACGGTTTTTCCGTGACGAGCGTCGTGCTTGCGCTGAAAGAAACGTTTGTTCCGGATGCAGCCCGCGGTGAAGTGCCCAAGGGCCTGCGCGTCGGAAATGTTACGGGTGCGTACGAGTTCGTCGGCGTTCCGGATGGCGAGTACATCATTTTGGCGGCGTTCGAGAACGACGGCCTCGTGCGGGATCCGGACATCTCCATCGGTGGCACGTCGATCCTCGACGTCAGCGTGGTCGGCGGCGCGAGCGTCACGAAGGAAGGCTTCAAGGTCACGGGCGCTCTGAGCACCGAATCACCTGGCAAGGACGCGATGGAGGAGGTGATGGGAACGCCGTCGTTCGTATGGGGGGACGATTCGAGCGAAGACCACTACGAGGTGCGCGTGTTCGATGCGTTTGGCAAAAAGATTTGGGAAAACCTCGCCGTCGACGGAGTGAGCGGTGCGAAGACGGTGACCGCGAACTACGCTGGCCCGGCGCTCTTGCCGGGCATGATCTACCAATTTCGCGCAACGTCGATCGGCAAGGATGCCGTTTCCATCTCGCAAACCGAAGACCTTCGCGGCGTGTTCGTTTACCGGTGAACGTTGGTCTTACGAACCTGAACCATCTTCCTTTTCCCCTTTTCCGGAGACAGACGACATGTTGATCCAATCGACCAAGCGGTGGATTGCCGCCGTGACGACGTTCATGGTCGCGGGCGTTCTTGCGGCCGCGTGTAGTTCCGGGTCGAACACGGGTGGTTCGTCGGACGACAACGACTGCACGTTTGGTGGGACGAAGTGCGCGGCAGGATGCAGTGAGTCGCTCGGATGCATGCAGTGCTCGGCAGATTCGATGTGCGGTGGAGGGTCAGCATTCTGCGTGCTCGGCAAGTGCGAAGAGTGCCGAGCATCCGCCGACTGCGGCGCGGGCAAGACGTGCTTTCCGCGCGAGAACAAGTGCGAGGCGGCGTGCAGCACGAACGGAGATTGTCCTGGCGACTCGCCGATTTGCGAAACGATGACGGGCATTTGTGTGGGCTGTTTGTCGAGCGCGGACTGCAAGGATGCGGGCAAACCGCTGTGCGATCCGGACAGGCGGCAGTGCTCGGAGTGCGTGACGCGCAACGACTGCGGAGCTGCGCGGCCTGCGTGTGACAGAAACGATGGCACGTGCGAGGAGTGTCTTGTCGACGATGATTGTCCTGCCGGAACGCTGTGCGGAACCGACGAGAAGTGCCACAGCGCGTGCACCTCGAACCTCGATTGCAAAGACGCGGGCAAACCCATGTGCGACCTGGGCTCGAAGTCGTGCGTCGAGTGTCTGACGAGCACCGACTGCGCAGCGACCGCACCGATCTGCGATGGCAAAAATTGTCGCGTTTGTCTGACGAACGCCGACTGCAAAGACGTCGCGGTACCGATCTGCAAGGGTGACCAGTGCGTGCAGTGCGACAAGGACACCGACTGCCTCGATCCAACCAAGCCCACGTGCGACAAACAGGTCTGCGTGCCGTGATCGAGTCTCGCGGATCTTCTCCGGCTCCCCTGCCCCCTGAAACGCAATTATTTAGGAGCCAGGGTGCACGAGGAGGGAGTTGAACCCTCATGCCTTTCGGCGCCGGAACCTAAATCCGGTGCGTATGCCAGTTCCGCCACTCGTGCGTGCGGGCCGGATGCTAGCACTTCGCGTCGAAATTCTCACCCTCCTTTCCACGTCGGGCAGCCGCACCTACATACCGTGCGCCGGAGGCTGAACATGGAGCATCCCCACGAAATCGAGATCTTCTACGATGGCGATTGCCCTCTCTGCAAGCGCGAGATGGCCTTGCTCGAGCGCCGCGACAAGAAACAGCGCATCCGCTTCACCAATATCGCTGCGCCTGACTTCGACCCCGAATCGCTCGGTCTCCCCATATCCCAATTGATGGATCGCATCCACGCACGCCTTGCGGATGGCACATGGATCCAGGGCGTCGAGGTGTTTCGCCGGGTATACGGTGCCGTCGGTCTTGGATGGCTGGTCGCCCCAACTCGCTGGCCCGGCTTGCGCCAGCTCAGCGACTTCGCCTATCGTGTGTTCGCGAAAAACCGGATGCGTTTTACCGGACGCTGCGATTCCGACGGATGCTCGTTGCCACGCCATCGTCGCTCCAGCAATGCCCCCGCGTGAGATCCCATCGTGCTGGGCAAACGATTGCCCTCGACGCGAAGTTTGCCGCTCCGTCGCGTCCCGTGACCACCATCAAGGCTTTTTCGGAAGGTTTTTCTTCACATCCGCAGCGGTTTCACGCACTGCCTCGTCCTTGTCCTTGACCAGTTCGTCCACCACCTTCTTCGCCCGAACCGGATCACAACTCGCCAATAACTTCAACGATTGCACACGCTGCGCCGCTTGAAGGTTCGTCTTCATCGACCACGTCTCCAAATCGTCAACGAATCTGCTTCGCAGCGCGTCGGGCAATTCGTCGGGTCGACACAATGGCTGAAGGTTCTCCGGATTCACTGGCGGACGCCGCTCCGCCTCACGCAACATCGCCTCGTATTCGCCTTTGCACGAATGCGCCACCAAGTGGTAAAAACACTTGTCCACAAGGTACATATCCTTGTCGATCAGCGTCGATTGCCAAAACGGACATGCTTCTGCTCGAAGCTCGGCCACATCGAACGCACGAATGGCTGCCGCACGCACATCGCTGCTCGCATCGCCGGTCATTCCTTTCACCGCCGCCGTCACCGTAGGAACATCCCAATTGTTGCTGAGAATCGATTCGGTGATCGCCACGCGTACACGCTCACGCGTATCCATACGCATGATGTTCAGCATTCGAGACTCGAGACCCGTCGCCTTCACATCGATGAATCCGGCGGCAAGCGCAATTTCACGGGCCACATGTTCGTCTTGCTCACGCTCGAGCGCATCGAGCACACGTGTGGCATGAGCAACGTCGGTATGAAATCCCGGCTGACCCTTTTTGCCGCGTAGAATGCCAACGGCCAAACTGCGAATTTCTGGATGCTCGTCCTCAACCAAATTGACAAGCGTTTTGAAATCAACTTGACGCCCCAAATGGAACGGCTCGTACCACTTACGTTGAGCTTCGCAATTTGCCTTTTGATAACACTCGAGCGCTTCGCGCGCGAGAGCTACCAACGCAGGGTCGTTGCCAGCGGCATCCAATCCGCGTTTTGCGGTGCCCGATGTCGACGAAGTCGTCCCCTTGGTGGCTTTTGTCGTCGACGTGCCTTGGGAGGAAGGCACGATGGGTTTGTCGGACGTTTGATTCGACGATCCGCACGCGGCTGCGACGAACAGCGTCAACGTGCCAACAAGTCTTGTCAAGGTGCGCATCTTCATGATCAGCGTCAGACGGAAGGAGAATTTGGGCATTCGCACAATGAGAGATCCTCGATCGATTCGGAGACCATCCGCGAAACCTATTCCGCTGCAAGTTTTTCTTGCTCACCCATCAGCGGAAATCCAAGCGCTTCGCGTTGCGCCAAGTAACTCTCCGCAACGAGACGCGCCAACCCGCGCACTCGACCAATGAACCTCTGCCGCTCCGTCACGCTGATCGCCCCGCGCGCATCGAGCACGTTGAAGCGATGCGCCGCCTTCACCACGAAATCATACGCCGGCAGCACCAACGCCTTCTTCGCATCCGGTTTCGCCCCCTTCACATTCGGATCCACCCCTCGGAAAAGCAATCGCTTCGCCTCAATTTCATACTTGTCGAACGCCGCAAAATGCTCCTCGATGTCCGCTTCCTCGAAATTGTACGTCGACCATTCCCATTCGGCCCGCTGGTATAGCTCCCCATAACGAACCAGCCTGCTCCCAGAATTCGAATACACCACGTCGTAAATGCTGTCCTTGTCCTGCAAATACATCGCAATGCGCTCGAGTCCGTACGTCAGCTCCCCAGATACTGGACGACAATCGACTCCGCCGACCTGCTGGAAATACGTAAATTGCGAAATCTCCAGTCCGTCAAGCCAAACTTGCCAACCAAGACCCCACGCACCCAGCGTCGGCGACTCCCAATCGTCCTCGATGAACCGCACGTCATGCTTCAAAGGATCCGTTCCAAGCGCTCGGAGCGATTCGAGGTACAGGTCCTGAATGTCGAGCGGGCTCGGCTTCAAAATGACTTGAAATTGGTGAAACTGCTGCATCCGGTTCGGGTTTTCCCCGTACCGACCATCGGTGGGACGACGCGACGGTTCGACAAACGCCACGTTCCAAGGCTCCGGCCCGAGCGCTCGCAAAAACGTCGCGGGGTTGTACGTACCCGCTCCAACCTCGGAGTTGTACGGCTGCACGATGAGACAGCCACGTTTGGCCCAAAAATTTTGAAGGGTGAGGATGATGTCTTGGAACGTCATGGAAGGTGCACTCATACATCAACCGCGGCGGTTCGTCGACATGCGGCGAACGCACGGCCGCAAGATGATTCACCCGAATTCACGCGCAAGCTGCTTCTTGTCGATCTTGCCCGCACCCGTGCGTGGCAACGATGCTACGAACTCGAACGATTCGGGCACCTTGTACTTCGCAAGCCGCTCACGACAGAACGCTCGGAGCGCTTCGCGATGCGTTTCCATGGCGTTTGTCTCAGAAAGTTGCCGCAGCACGACCACCGCTCGCGGCACCTGTCCCCACTTGGGATGCGAAACGCCGATGACCGCTGCTTCAACGACATCGGGATGCGCCGCAAGCACCGCTTCGACTTCCGCCGGATAGACGTTTTCCCCGCCGGAAATGATGAGATCCTTGCTCCGCCCCGCGATGTAAACGTGTCCCTCGTCGTCTTGTCGCGCAAGGTCGCCCGTGCGCAACCAACCGTCCGAAAGAACATCCGCCGTCGCCTTCGGAGCGTTCCAGTAGCCGCCGAACACGTGAGGACCTCGCAGTTCGAGTTCGCCTACGGTACCTTGACAAACCGGATGGCGCGTCTCGTCCACGATGCGCATGTCCACGAAAAAGAGCGGTGCACCGACCGAACCCACCTTGCGACGAACGTCCTCGGGCGGAAGCCAAAAGTTGTTCGGTCCAGCCTCGGTCAAACCGTATCCCGCCTTCAAGTCGATGCCGCCGTTCCAATACGCGTGAAAGATCGGCTCGGGACACGGGGCGCCACCGCTGATGCAAATGCGAAGCGCTCGAAGCGCTCCATCGACAAACCTAGGAGCCCCCAACAAACTCGCGAACATCGTTGGTACACCAAACAATATCGAAACACCCTTCGATGCGACCGATGCCAGAACTTCTTCGGGATCGAACGATCGGCACACGATCGACGTGCCGCCCGCGAGCACGAGCGGTGCGGTGAACACGTTGAGACCCCCGGTATGAAAGAGCGGCGCGTTGAGCAGCGTCGCGTCCGATGAAGCAAGTTCGAAGCTCGAGACGGTGTTCACGGCATTCGCCGTCATGCTGCGGTACGTGAGCATCGCGGCCTTGGGCGTGCCCGTCGTGCCGCCTGTTCCACAAAGAACCCATGGTTCGTCCCACCCAACCTCGATCGGTGCAGGCCGAGCGTCGGAGGCAAGCTCGCGATCCGCAAAGTCGACATCTTCACCTCGTGCGCGCGCCGCGCCATCGAGCGCGACAAAAGTCCGCACAGACAAACTTTGCAGCGCCTGAAGTTCACACACCACATGCGCAAACTCACGACCGTACGCGACAATCGCAGGGGTGATCGTTGCAAGGTATTGTTCGAGCTCTCGTGCGGTAAGCCGATAATTGAGCGGGGCGAAGATCGCCCCGAGTTTGGCACAGGCAAACCAGATATCGAGCACGTCGACGTCGTTCATCGCAAGCACCGCGACGCGATCGCCCTTGCCGATGCCGAGCCGCTCGCGGAGGAAGTGTGCGGTTTTATTCGCCGAACGATCCCACGTGCGATAGCTGATGGGCTTTCCACCACGCACGCTATCGACGAGCGCAATCTTGTCCGGAGAAAGCGCGGCACGGCGCGCGAGCCAGTCGGTGTGGTGCATGAAGTCCTGTGTAGCAAAGATGCATTGACGAATTCAAACCCATCATGGTGGTATCATCGGCGCGGAGGTTCTTCATGAAACGTTTCGTCTTGGCTTGTTCTCCGGTGCTTTCATTCGTTCTCGTCGCGGCATGCGACGGCGGCGGTTCCAGCACGTCGAGCAGCTCGAGCAGTTCCGGTGCAGCCGGCAGCGCAGGAATGGGAGGATCCGGCGGCGAGGGCAATTTTGCAGGTGCGGGAGGCGCAAGTTCGTCGTCGAGCAGCAGCAGTAGCAGTAGCAGTAGCAGTGGCGGTGGAATGGGCGGGACTGGCGGTGGAATGGGCGGGACTGGCGGTGGAATGGGCGGGACTGGCGGTGGAATGGGAGGAACGGGTGGTTCCGGGGGAGGTATACCTGCCAAACCTCCGGTGAGTCCATACATCGTGGTGGATCAATTCGGGTACTTGCCGAATGCAAAGAAGATTGCGGTGATTCGCGATCCGCAGACGGGATTCGACGCCGCGGAATCATTTTCACCCGGAAACACGTATGCGCTCGTGAATGCGAATACGGGCGCGCAGGTGTTCACGGGAACCGCCGCGCAGTGGAAAAACGGCATGACGGACGGATCGAGCGGCGACAAGGCGTGGTGGTTCGATTTTTCATCCGTGAACGCAGCGGGAACCTATTACGTGCACGACACGACGAACGACGTGCGTTCGTTCGAGCTACGCATTGCAAACAACGTATATCGGGACGTTTTGAAAGCCGCCGTCAGGTCGTTCTTCTATCAACGAGCAGGTCAAGAAAAGAAGGCGGAACACGCTGGTGCGGCGTGGGCAGACGCAGCGAGCCACGTCGGGCCATTGCAGGACAAAAATTGCCGAAGGTACAACGCGCCAAACAACGGATCGACGGAGCGCGACTTGTCCGGCGGATGGTACGACGCAGGCGATTACAACAAGTATACCAATTGGACGGCACGGTACGTCACGACGCTACTGCACGCGTACGCCGAAAACAAAGCGGCGTTTGCGGATGATTACAGCATTCCTGAATCCGGCAATGGTATTGCCGACGTCGTCGATGAAACCAAGTGGGGAATGGATTGGCTCGTCCGCATGCAAGAGGCAAACGGATCGGTGCTCAGTATCGTTGGCGTCGCTCATGCAAGCCCACCGTCGGCGGCGACGGGGCAGAGTCTCTATGGCAATGCGAGCACGTCCTCTACACTCAGCGCGGCCTACGCATTTGCGTACGGATCGACGGTGTTCCGGTCACTTGGCAATGCGGCGCTCACGGCCTATGCCGATGACTTGGTGGCGCGTGCGGAAAATGCTTGGAATTGGGCCAATGCAAACCCCAATGTGACATTCTACAACAACGATGGAGGATCCGGCACGCAGGGGCTTGGCGCGGGTCAACAAGAAACGGATGATTATGGGCGATTGAGCAAGAAACTGGAAGCGGCCGCGTATCTATTCGAGGCTACAGGAAAAACCACGTACCGGCAGTTTGTCGACAACAACTACATGCAAATCCACATGATGCAGTGGAACTACGCGTTTCCTTTCGAAACGGAGCAGCAAGACGCGCTGCTTTATTATGCGAAGGTTCCCGGCGCGACGGCTGCGGCTTCTCAGGCCATCCTCGATACGTACAAAAATGCGATGAATGGCGGTGATAACTTCGGAGCCTTGACAAACGAATCGGATCCGTACCGTGCGTTTCTCAAAGATTACGTGTGGGGTAGCAATGGGACGAAGTCGCACCAAGGCAACATGTATTGGAACATCATCACGTTTGGCGTTGACTCGACGAAAAACGCCGCGGCGGAAGAAGCAGCTTCGCGGTACGTCCATTACTTGCACGGAACGAACCCGCTCGGAATGGTATTCCTTTCGAACATGTACGACCGTGGCGCGGAAAACTGCGTCAATGAGTTTTACCACGCCTGGTTCGAAAACGGCAGCGCGAAGTGGGATCGCGTCGGCGCATCGACGTTCGGCCCGGCTCCGGGGTTCTTGACGGGTGGGCCAAACCCGTCCTACGATTGGGATGGTTGCTGTCCAAACGGATGCGGAAGCCCCGAGAACAATGCTGTTTGCACGGCCGAAAGCATTTCGCCGCCAAAAGGACAACCCGCACAAAAGTCATACAAGGACTTCAACACGAGCTGGCCGCTCAATTCATGGTCCGTCACCGAGAACTCGAATGGCTACCAAGTGGCCTACATTCGTCTCGTGTCGAAGTTCGTGAAGTAGTCTTTGCGCGTCACGCACTTCGCACCCGCATCATGGGCCACGTTCTCCGACGATCGTTCGTGCACGAAATCGTCACTTGACGCGTAGCGTCTCACGACGTATCCATGCGCCTCGAAATGTACATCGGCGATTGGATGGAACGAGGCGAGCGCTATTTCCCCGAAGCGCTCGCAGTCGTGGACGTGGCCAAAGGGGATGCCGGGCGCTTCACCTACCGGGAAATGAATCGACGGGCCAACCAACTGGCCGCGTATTTGCGCGACGAGGTTGGCATTGTGCGCGGCGATCGAGTGGGCATGCTGGCGATGAACTGCGTCGAGGTGCTCGATGCGCTGTTCGCGTGCGCCAAACTGGGAGCGATCTTCGTTCCGTTCAATTGGCGAAGTCATCCGCGCGAAATCGAAAGATTGATTGGAAAAACCTGTCCGAAGGTCATGATCTTCGATGATGACTTTCGCGCAGGCGTCGCGGAAATCGCACCAGCGTGCGGTTCGGTGAAAAAATGGATGCACCTTGCGGGTGATGGAATCCCGTCGAGTGTTCCGTACAGAAAAACGCTCGAAGGACGCGATGCGCCCGCCGTCGAAAACGATGCCGTGTCCGAAGAAGACATCGTTTGTTTGCTTTTTACGGGGGGAACGACAGGTTTGCCCAAAGGTGCGCAAATTTCGTACCTAATGATTGCGTGGAATACCCTCAATACGATCATTCACGAGCTCGCGCGGGGTGACGTGACCATTACGCACACGCCCATGTTTCACACCGGGGCGCTTTTCGTGTACACACTGCCGCTTTTGACGCTGGGGGGCACCGTCGTGATCATGCGCAAATGGACCGCGGACGACATGCTCTCGCTCATCGAACGCGAGCGGGCCACAGTGCTCTTCTGTGTGCCGACGCAATATCAAATGATGATGCAGTCACCGCGGTTTTCTACGGCAAACCTTTCCAGTTTGCGTTTTTTGACGAGCGGTGGAGCGGCTTTGCCGGTGCCCATCCTACGCGAATACCGTGACAAACATGGTGTCGTGTTCAAACAAGGGTTTGGCATGACGGAATTTGGGCCAGGCATCTTCTCCATGGGCCCGGAATTTGCCGAAACGAAAGCAGGGAGCATAGGCAAACCCAATTACTTCATCGATGTACGAATCGTGGACGATGACAATCGTCCGGTGCCCGTCGGTTCCGTGGGCGAGCTCGTGCTGAAAGGCCCGAGCGCATGTTCGGGATATTTTGATGACCCCGATGCCACGAGAAAATCGATCGACGCCCAAGGGTTTTTCCACACGGGCGACATGGCGCGCGTGGACACCGACGGGTTTTACTTCATTGCCGACCGAAAAAAGGACATGTTCATTTCCGGCGGCGAAAATGTATATCCCGCAGAAATCGAGGCTGTGTTGCACGAGCATCCGGCCGTCGCGTCGTGCGCCGTAATTGGAATTGCCGACGAAAAGTGGGGCGAAGTCGGTCGCGCCATTGTGGTAAAAAAAGCAAATGCTTCGGTATCGGACGAGGAGCTGCTTGCATTCTGCCGTGATCGCATGGCCAAGTACAAAGCTCCCAAGTCGGTCATTTTCGTCGACACCATGCCTCTGACGGCCGCAGGAAAAATATCGAAATTGGATCTACGAACCCAATACGCACGCTGATTGTCGATGCGGATGGAGGAAAGAACGTGGGAGAAGCGGATACCAAACCAAAACTCTTGAGCCGAGCGGTCAAAGCAGTCGGACGGCTGCTGGGT
>Ga0138256_10003241_pt1 | contig 17331 bp, 13 predicted proteins | sample KNB2016incub_MG_FD_105486 | JGI IMG/M metagenome (GOLD analysis project Ga0138256, IMG submission 105486) | Active sludge microbial communities from wastewater in Klosterneuburg, Austria - KNB2014incub_MG | ecosystem: Engineered > WWTP > Activated sludge > Unclassified | place: Austria... | reverse complement strand
GCGAACAATTTCATCAACGATTTTCTCAATTGTCCTGAGCAAATCATCATACGAAAGAACATCTTGCTTGACAAGAATGGACTGCTGAATAATTTCTCTTATTTTTTCTTGCATGATTTATACTTTTATACTATCAGCGAGCGCATATATTTTTTCCAGCATTGCTGACCAAGAATACTTTTGCTTTTCAATGCGAAGATGAGGAATAAAATAGTCTTCGCCCATCTCAAAAAAACGAAGGATACCTTCCGCAATAGATGCAGGCGTAGGCTCCACCACCAGACCTACCTTTTCATGCGGTACAAGGTCAGGCAAACCCCCAACATTGGTCACGACCATCGGCTTTTCAAAATGATAGGCCAATGGGGTCACACCACTCTGCGTGGCATTCCGATAGGGCTGGATCACTACGTCAGCAGCACAGAAAATATCCGGCACATCACTATCAGGAATAAATGAAGTGTGCAGTATAAGGCTGTTCCTGATATTAAGGCGGTCAATTAAATCCTGATACCAATGTTCATCTTCATAAAATTCGCCAGCCACTAACAATTTAATTCCTGCGTCTCTGATTCGCTGATCCGACATCGCTTCCAGCAGGATATCGAGTCCCTTGTATTTGCGAATAAAACCAAAAAAGAGAATCACCTTATCATGTTCTCCAATCTTCAATTTTTCACGCGCCTTTACACTTGAAACCTTTGGTCCGAAATTATCATAGATGGGATGCGGGATATATGCTGCCAGTCTATTCTTTTCAAGCGCACGCAAATCATTCATGACCTTTTCACTCATCGTGATAAATGCATGACAACTTTTTAAAAAATACTTTGTCAACATCTTATCCCCTGCTCTTCCTTCATGCGGCCTGATATTATCTGCGAGGCAGATGATCTTCGTATGATGATTTTTGAGCACACGACGTAGTATCGTCCCCAGCGCAGGGCCCATAAACGGGATCCAGAATCGTACTACAATAATATCCGGACGCTCCTGCATCAATCGCTTTCCAACCTTAAACCAATTGAGCGGGTTGACAGAATTGATAATTGAGAAAATCGTCAATCCTGCCGGTGCCGGCTCATTGGTATATTGCGAGGTTCCGGGAAACAGAAATGAAGGATATTGAAGTGAAAACGAATAGATCGCACATTGATCGCCATGTGCCATAAATTCCCTGGCCAACCGGTGGTTGAACGTGGTCAACCCGCCCCCACGCAAAGGATGGGCAGGGCCGATAATGGCAATCTTTCTCAATTCCTTGAGGAATTTTCAAAAATCATGCTGCAATATACTTGCCCTTTACTGACTTCCGTACTTTGCAGGGTATATGTATATTGACCATTCAAGGCCATAAATATCTCCAGATGAAATACTTGCTTCTACCACTTATCACCCTGATATCCTTCACCTTATCCGGACAGCAACTTCAGAAAGTCGCCCCATCCGCCGGTGAAACCCTTCCAGAATGGGCCATAAAAATGTACGCCGATCACCCCAATATCTGGCAGGTAGATGATGAATACCGCACCTGGCGCCAATCCAATCCGGAACTAAAGACCACCTACACCCAATACTATAAAAAATGGCGCAGGAGCGTTGAACCATACATCAACACCTTTGGATTCGAACAGCAACCAACTGCCACCGAACAGGATGCATTTGAACAGCGAATTGAAGCCCTTAAAAATAACAATCCACAAAGAAACGGTGGAAGCTGGACAAGCCTGGGTCCAATTGAAACATTCAATGTCAATACCGGACCATCCCCTCTTGCCAAATCATCACAAGCCAATATCTATTGTTTCGATCAGTCACTCTCCCATCCTGACATCCTTTATTGTGGCACCGAAGGATCAGAAATATTCAAGAGCACTGACAAAGGATTGCATTGGGTATGCGTATCACGTGCCTATGCTATCGGCGCCGTTGGTGCCATCGAAGTGCATCCCACTAATCCCGATATTGTCTTTGCTGGTGAAAGCAATAATATCCGCAGATCAACAGATGGCGGAACGACATGGGAAATCGTATTGACAGACCAGGATATGTGGAGCAATGAAATACTCATCAATCCCGGACAGGACAACATCATATTGGCTGCAACACAACATGGCCTCTACAGAAGTGAAGACGGAGGCACCTCCTGGAACAGGCTCATCAACGAATCCTGTTATGATCTTGAATGGAAAGCAAATGATCCTACCATTGGATTCCTCGTTAGAAACGATCCTGTTGCCGGCATCTGCCGTTTTTACAAATCATTTGATGCAGGCCTGACATGGGAACTCAAGGACAACGGATGGTTTTTCTCCGACCTTGAAGGACGCAATGACGGTGGTGCACGGCTCGCTGTTACGAAAGCAGATCCCAATAGAGTTTACGCTGTTTTAATTGGTGAAGCCAAAACGGATGACTCCGGTTTTATCGGCATCTGGAGATCAGATGATGCAGGCGAATCCTGGACACTACCAAATCCCCCAGCAGGTGGCCCATGGAATGAAACCGACCATCCTAACATGGCGACTATTGGCCGCACAGGTGGATATCATCAAGGTTTCTACAATTTAGGTTTTGATGCATCAGACGTAGATGCGGATTATGTCATGGCAGGCTTTCTCAACTTATGGTATTCTACAGATGGTGCCCGTACGTTTACTTGCGATGGTGGATATTGCGGCAACAACTTCAACTATGTGCATCCGGATTGTCAGGAAATAGAAATGAATGGTAATGACATCTGGATGACGAGCGATGGAGGCATAGAATATTCCAATGATCACTTTGTGACACACTATGCGCGCAATCGCGGCATTACCAGTTCTGATTTCTGGGGCTTCGGTACAGGATGGAATGAAGATGTACTGGTAGGTGGTCGCTATCATAATGGTAATATGGGCTGGTTCGAAAACTGGATGCCCGGCGAAAGCCTTAGCCTGGGTGGCGGCGAAGCGCCTACTGGTTATGTTAATCCGGGAGAAGGACGTAAGAGTTATTTTTCCGACATCGGTGGTGTAGTTATTCCAGAAGAACAAAATGGTTATGTTAAATATTTTTCAATCGGGAAATATCCGGTTGAAAGCTATTACGATGCGGAAAGCGGAGAAATCGAATGGGATCCACGCTGCTGGAATACATTCTATGTGACCAATCAAAATAAAATATGGAAGACCACAGATGGAGGAACTTCCTTCGTGATCCTGCACGAATTTGATACCATCACCAATGCCAATGCGATGAGTTTCGAAATCAGCAGAAGCAATCCGGATGTGATGTACTTATTTCAGCGCGATGATTATTCCTGGGATCCTGGACTCTTGTGGAAAACAATTGATGGAGGTCAGACATGGAACCAACTTGTATTACCACCGGGGTATGCGAGACGCGCTTTATTAGCTTGCAGTGCTGAGGATGAAAAACGTATTTGGCTCGCCTATGCAGACGGAGGTGATGGTGAAAAAATATATACTTCATTTGACGGCGGAGAAAGTTGGGAAAATGTTACAACTACTGCACTCAATGGCGAACACATCACCTACATCATGCATCAGGGAGGAACAGATGGTGGACTTTATATCGGAACGTATCGCACCATTTGGTTTAAAGATGATACTATGACTGAATGGATGCCCTATGAAGATGGTTTGCCGGAGCAGGTGGCAACATGCATACTCCGCCCGTTTTACAGAGACGATAAAATTAGACTTGGCGCATATAGCAAAGGTATCTGGGAAGCACCCTGGGCTGTTCCATCAAGACCCGTTGCACAACCAATGGTCAGCAAAAGAGAAACAAGTTGTCCCAGTGACACCCTCTACTTTGATGACTACTCGATGCTCTCTCATGAAGGTGCATTATGGGAATGGCAATTTCCAGGCGGAATTCCATCCACATCGAATCTTAGAAACCCAAAAGTTGTCTATCACGATGCCGGTACATTTGATGTAACACTAACAGTGACCAATCCAAATGGCACGTCCACCAAAACGGTAGAGGGCATGATTGATGTTCTCGATCCGATCATCAATGAAGTACCTCCTTTGATTGATTTTTCGACAACCGACCATTTCACGATTGTCAATCCTGACAATGATATTACATGGCAATCTATCAACTTAGACTTATGTGATCCAAATGGTGACTTAGCTTATTTTGTCAACAACTATGATTACAGTGGTTATGGCATCGATGATCTTCTCTTACCGGTCAATCTCGACCTGACAAGTGTTGTTGATCCTAATCTAAATTTTAATGTAGCGTATGCTCCTTATTACGATGGAAATGCATTTATTGACTCCTTAAAAGTTGAGCTCAGCAACAATTGTGGGACCTCCTTTATCACTTTGTTTCGCAGCGGTGGCGAAGCCTTGAGCACCACTTCCAGTGGCGAAGGCCCGAACAATCTATATGAACAACAGCCCTTCAGTCCGCAAAATTGTGAAGAGTGGAGACCAGTAACCCTTGACCTCAGTCCATATGTTGGTCAATACGTAACCATCAAATTTGTCAATCAATCCGGATATGGAAACAACATGTACCTCGATGATATATTCCTTGAGACAACATTGGTTTCCACGGAAGACGGTGAAGAAAAAACAGCTATCAGCATCCAACCAAATCCAACATCCGGACAAAGTATAATTTCTGGAGAAAGTCCAAATGATGATCAGGTGCAATTGAGTGTTGTCTCTCCCACTGGAGTAGAGATCATGCTAAAAAAGATATTACCCAGCGGAGGCAACTGGCAGCAATCTATTGATCTGAGCGGCTTACCAAGTGGAATATATGGTATCAAGGGAGTTGGGAAGAATGGGGTGACGTTTACGCGGAAGATTGTGAAGCAGTAGGGAAAAAGGCTGAGGCGAAGGAAAGGCTGAAGAAGCGAAAGAGGCTAAAAAGGCAATTTGCGTTAATTAGCGAAAATTAGCGGCATAAAGGGAGGATGCTTTACTGCGTCTCTGCGGCTCTGCGCGATAATAATTTTCCTTGGCCTAAGCCTCAGCCTTCTCCTTATACTCCTTAATCATCAGAAAATAAACTACCACTCCAATCGTCACCGCAGCCGTAATGCTAAATGCCACAGCCGAACCAAACGAATACCATATCATCCCCGTGAGTGAACTGGCCAACAGTGTACAGATACTTTGAAAACCTGAATAGAACCCGATCGCTGTAGCCGTATCATTTTTTTCAGCGATGTTGCTGATCCATGCTTTTGCAATTCCTTCGGTGGCGGCAGCATAAATACCATATGCTGCAAAAAGTACCAGATACACATACCATCCACTTCCAATGGCCATCCCCAGATACACGACGGCAAACATAGAAAGCCCTATGATAAACATCTTTTTCAAACCGATCTTATCGGCAAGAATCCCGAGTGGGAATGAACAAAGTGCATAAATCAAATTGTAAAAAATATACGCTCCTATCACCCATGTATCATTTAGTCCTGACTCCTTTAGTTTAAGTAACAGAAATACATCCGAACTATTGAACAATGCAAAAATTAATAAACCAATCGTCACCTTGCGAAATGCGGCAGGGCTTTGCTTCCAATATCCAAGGAAAGAGAAAAAAGATCGGCGAGGTGCAACTACCTTATGTACGGAAGGTTTGTCCTTTAAGAAAAAAGTTATAAGCACCGCAAATACACCCGGAATAAACGCCAGGAAAAACAACGTCTTATAATTCTGTGGATAAAAATGCAAATAGACAAGGGCAAGTACCGGACCAAGTACAGCACCCAATGTATCCATTGAGCGATGAAATCCAAAAATCTTACCTTTTGTTTCCTTGGTAGATTCATCTGAAAGCATTGCATCCCGTGCACCAGTCCGTATCCCTTTCCCAAGCCTGTCCATTGTCCTGGTAGCAAACACCCACAGCGGATGCACAAAAAACACCATGCTCGTCTTGGCAATCGTACTCAATGCGTATCCCAGTTGCACGAAAGGAACGCGCTTACCTGTGAGGTCTGAACGCTGCCCAAAATAGCCTTTACTCAGTCCTGCAGTGGCCTCTGCAATTCCTTCAAGAATACCGATCAACAAGATGGAAAAGCCAATGCTACTCAAATACATCGGCAACACAGGATAAAGCATCTCAGAAGACATATCCTGCAGCAGGCTAACCAGGGCCAACACCCATATCGTACGAGTAATGTGTTTCAAGAAAAAAGAAATGAATTCAGGTTATCCTTTCATTGGCTCTATCAAATCCCAAAGGTTGCCATAAAGATCTTTAAATACACCGACCATTCCATACGGCTCCTTGACTGGTCCGCGCACAAATTCCACGCCTTTCGATGTCATGTGGTTATAGTCACGTATGAAATCATCCGTATGCAGAAAAAGAAAAACGCGCCCACCTGTTTGATTACCCACTCTTGATTGCTGTTCTTCATTAGCAGCTTTAGCCAACAAAATATTACATCCAGGTTGGTCAGATGGCGCCACAACTACCCATCGTTTTGTCTCACTCATCACCGTGTCTTCCACCAACCGAAAGTTGAGGACATCCACGTAATAACGAATGGCTTCATCGTAATCGTTGACGACAAGTGATATCTGTGCTATTGATCTGTTCATGCAGTGAAGATAAGGCGTTTAAGGTGTGAGAAAGTAAGAGTGTAAGAACGTAAGAACGTAAGAACGTAAGAGGCATGTGAGGTGGGCATGAGCATGAAATAGCTCGTGAAAAGACACCAGACTTTGTCCCATAGACCTTAGGTTACTAAATTACTTATTGCAATTGGAAATCAGAATATAAACCACACCCAATCCCAAGCCTCACACCTCTTACATTCTTACATTCTTACGCTCTTGCATGCTTACGAGGCATGGAGCGACAGCCATCTGACCAGAAGCCTGATTCCAAATCCCGTCGCGCAATACCCTTTTCCAAAACCATTCGGTTGGAAACCCATACCGGCGATATCAAGGTGCGCCCAGGATGTATGTTCAGAGGTAAAGTATTCAAGAAACTTGGCAGCGGTGATGGCACCTGCGTAAGGCTTCTCACTGAGGTTTTTGATATCGGCAATGTCGGATTGCATATCATCATGATACTCATCATACATAGGCATGCGCCATACACGCTCGCCGGTCTGATCACCAGATGCAGCGAGTGATGATGCCAGTTGATCATTTTTTGAAAACAATCCTGCCGCTTGCGGACCAAGCGCACCAACGATACTGCCAGTCAATGTGGCCATGTCAATCATGACGTCCGGCTTATATTCTTTGACCGCGTACGCCAATGCATCCGCGAGGATCAACCTTCCTTCTGCATCTGTATCGATCACTTCGATGGTCTTACCGGCATAGGATGAAATGACATCACCTGGCTTGATCGCAAGACCATCAATACTATTATCTGTTATCGGGGCAATCGCGATTACCTCTACTTTCAATTTCAAACGTGCACATGCTTCCACGGTACCAAGCGCTGCAGCCGCACCGGCCATATCGCTTTTCATGTAATGCATGTTTTTGGAATCCTTGATGGAGATACCTCCTGTGTCAAATATCACACCTTTTCCAATCAACGCAATTTTCTGTTTTGCTTCAGGATGTTTATAGTGCGTAACAACACATTGCGCAGGTTGCTCACTACCTCGATTGACAGCAAGCAAAGCATGCATGCCTAGTGTAATCAAATGTTGCTTATCAAGGATGTCAGCGGAATATCCATATTGCGCTGCACTCCTTGACGCCCATGCACCGAGGGAGGCAGGTGATTGATGATTGGCCGGCGTATTGACAAGGTTCATAACCTCTTGTTGCACCAATCCGATCGTGATACCATCCTTTACGACAGCTTCATCCACGGTCGCAGGCAAGTATGTACAGATCTCGCCATTTATGTTTTTATGTATGGCATTGTCCGCTTGTTTGTAAAGTCCAATATCATATTGCCCTGCAGTCCATCCGGCAAACATCGATTGCACCACTTGTGTATTGTCGAGATGATGAATCACCAGGCCTGTTGTGCCCGGACAATCCGTCCTCACTTTGATAGCCATCTTTTTTGCAAGACTGTATGCACTGGCTTCCGTCATCTTCTCCCCTTCACACCAGAATACAACTTTGATACGATGTCCTTTCCAATGACCAAAGAAAAATGATGGATTCGATTTCATGGCCAGGAGTTCAGCAAAGGGAGGAAGTGCATCTGCATGAATGATTCGCGCCAATACATCGTCATATATGAATGCTGCCCTTTCCTTAGAAGAGGGTACGCAGAGTACGTCGACTTTCTCCAAAAGTGCCTCCGTAGAGGACAAGGCATTTAATTTCATTACGCGTTAGTCATGATCTGAAAAGAACAGCCATTTGACGGCCGCAGGGAATATGTCTCCCCAGTATTTCTCCTGGTGCTGGCCGTTGGGGTCAATTACAATGTTAAATGTAGTGAGTTTACTGGAGAAAAACCCATGCGTTACAGCATCTTTAAATTGATTGATGTGCTGGCTCATAAATCGGGTCTCTTTCTCCCCTGCGTAAATAAACATCCGCATCGGCAGGGTGTAATTGTACTTGAAAGCATCGAAGTAAATCTCATCCGAATACCAGAAAGAAGGGCTGAAAATCATCAGGTTTGAAAAATGGGTCGGATGCACGATCCCGATATAAGCACTGATCAATGCCCCCATGCTGCTACCCCCGATTCCTGTATAAATGCGGTGAGATTTAGTCCTGTAGTGGGAGTCAACGTAGGGTTTGAGGGTTTCGGTGATAAAACTGGCATAATCCTTTCCCTGTCCTTCCCCAAATTTTCGGTGATGATAGGGGCTATATTCCTGGATCCGCTCTTTTCCACCATGATCTATGGCAATGACAATCAGGTCGCCGGTACCTGAGGCAGACAGATCCATGAGATGCTTATCGATCGACCAGCTCCCAAACGGGGCCCCATCGGCAAACAGGTTTTGAGCGTCCTGGAGGTATAAAACAGGGTAATCCTGGTTAGAATCGTAGTAATTGTGCGGTAAAAGGGCCCAAATCCTGCGGTTTTTACCCAATTGTGGAATCTCAAACCCATGGTCAATGAGCTCAATTATAGGATAATGAGGTAACGCCTGGGTAATCTGAGAAGTAGGCCGCATCAGAGTTTTTTCGTCCAAAAAGGCAAAATCGGGTCGCAATTTAGTAAAATCAGTGAACAGTGGGCAGTATTCAGTATTCAGTCAGCAGTATTCAGTCGGTAGTTGACAGTCAGTATCCAGAAGCCATTAAATAGTCGATAACTCGAAACTCGAAACTGTACACTCGAAACTGATTTCTCGAAACTCGAAACTCGCCTCTCGAAACTATTCGCCACAGGCGAATACGAAAAACTTTTTACTTTTAAGGATATGGACAGAACTTATGTATTCCTCTGCGTCTCTTGCGAATTTAAAGGAGGTGCCTTCCTTCGCCAGCTCAAAAGGCTTGGACACACCGTCTTCCTCGTCACGTCCGAAAAGACCAAACACGAAGCATGGCCCTTTGATGATCTCGAGGAAGTGTTCTATATGCCCGAAAAAGATGGCCGCAAATGGGATATCAACCTATTGATATCAGGAGTCGCTTATGTATTCCGTTCACACAAGATCGACAGGATCATCGCCCTCGATGATTATGATGTATGGAAAGGCGCCAGGCTGCGCGAAGAATTTCAGATCCCCGGTATGGGCGAAACTACAGCGAGACATTTCTTTGATAAATTATCAATGCGCATAGAAGCACGTGATGCCGGAATACCCATTCCTGGATTTACAGCTCTATTCAATGAAGATACGATCCGTCAGTTTCTCAAGACAAGCACTGGTCCATGGCTTGCAAAACCAAGACGTGATGCTGGCTCCCTCAACATCCGCAAGATTGGCGATGCCGATGCTTTCTGGAAGTGGGCTGAAGAAGTAAGTGATCATCGTCATGAATATCTTCTCGAAGAATTCCGTCCCGGCATCATATGCCATGTGGACAGTCTCAACTATAATGATGAGACGCTTTTCACAAGAAGCTCACAATATCTCGATGCGCCATTTGAAGTAGCACATGGCGGAGGCATCTTCCAGTCCAAGACGATGGGCACGAAAGATCCGCTCGCAAAAAAACTGGTCAATCTCAACATGAAAGTTTTGGCTGCCTTTGGTTTACGCCATGGAGCCAGCCATTCAGAATATATCGTTCGTGATGGAGGTAAGGAAATTCTCTTTCTCGAAACTTCCGCACGTTGTGGCGGCGCACACCTTACAGACATGGTAGAAGCAGCCAGCGGTATCAGCTTATGGACCGAATGGGCGAATATAGAACATGCTGTATTGACAGGTAAGAAATATCATCTTCCACTCGTCGATGAACTCCAGGCCGGCATCATCGTGACCCTGAGCAAACAGGAAAAACCCGATTACGAACTATTTACCGACCAGGAAATCTGGTGGAAACTTCATAAAAAATATCACATCGGCTTCATCTTCCAACACAAAACCGAAAAGAAAATCGATGAGTTACTGAAGAACTATTCTACCGTCATTCAAAACGAATATGCGACGGTAGTTCCCCTGAAGGAATAGAAAAATATTGTGTCTGGTAGACACGATGCTTGCATCGTGCCTACCAGACACAATATTTTTCTATTCATAAAACCCTACACTGCCCCCAACCCACGTCTTATCCTTATTGAATTTGACGCCAATCATCTCGCCTTTGCTCAGGCGCGCGAGGTTATTGACGATGATCGGCTTCGGTGCATCATCCGGCCAGATCAGCATGATGCGCACTTCGACTTTGACTGGATCATTATCCGGTGTCTTGATGACAGGTACATATTGCACTTTCTCCTGAAGGATATATTGCGAACGATCCTTGACGGCTGCTATATCTTCAGGCTTCACATGAAACACAACGCCTGATCCGGAGAAAGAATACAATGGCTTTAATACATAATTTTCAAGGTCCGACGGTATCTCCGTTACCTGATCAAGAAAATGTGTCCTAGGCATGTAATCGGATTTGATATACGGCATCATGAATTTGGATATCCTGAAGAACCAGTTTGGATGCCCTATCCATTTGACATCGAGATCATCTGTAAAGGAAAATTTAAGATCAAGATCTTTCCGTCCAATCAATTCATCAAAAATCACGCGATTGTAAATGCGTTTGACTCGTATTTCTTTTCCCGTATCATCGGTATAAAATAATTGATTGCCCTTTTTATATAGATCAGTTACACAACACACGTGGATGCCAAGCACTTTTCGTGTGGCATGAAAATCGATCTGTGTGTTTTGTTTCCATGGCTCAATATCTATCAACACCACTTCCTTCGGATCTTCATCTCCGACAATAATATCTTTCAGCAGTCGCACATACGTCTCCGGTGAATATCCGTTGAATAAATGATTGACAATGTTTGGAATCTCAAAATGTTTGCGGTAAAGACCTGCTACAAAATGCTGATAAAAATATAACGATGGGAAGCCCTGCACTTCGATGAGTTTTGGCACAATCTCACCATTGGCACCTTCACACAATCCGAAGTCCATCTGCAGAAATGTCGTATGCGCATCTTCATTGGGCACACGATTACTATCCGTCAGTGATGGTTCTGTCAGCTCCTTTACATCAGGACGAAGGATTACCTCTGCGATCTGGTGACAGGCATCAAAAATTTTATCCTTCAATGTTGCAGGAATAAATACCGGTGTCTCCGCAATCCTGAATCCAGGGATGTGATCAAATTGGCTGTATAAATCCTGCAGGAAAGCCTGGTAGCGTTCCTGTGTAAATTGCTCGTTGTAGCGTTGGCGTATTTCCTGTATCATACCGGGAAATATACAGGAATTTATTTGTTCTTTTTTTCCGCAAAAAAGAACCAAAAAGCTCGTGCCACAAAAAACTCGCTTAATCCTCCTTTCAATTGTTAGGGGTCCTGTTTTGCTTGCACGCTTTTCCGTTTTTCATCATCCTTTTTCTTGAAATTGAATTTTACCAAACAGAGTCTTGATACTACCTGAAAAAGGTGTTAGTGTTGCTCAAACAGTTTTGTGGCACAGGATTGTACCTAATTCGAAATGATTTTTAGAAACAATCAATTTACTGATCTCCATATAAAGACGGATGTTTACCCCCATTTAGGGGGCTAGGGGGAAAATGTTTCTAATGAAAAATCATGTAAGCCGTCTTTGACGGCATGTAATAATCGACATCCACTCACACACCTCTCACACTCTCACACTTTCACACTCTCACACACCTCTTACGTTCTTACATTCTTACACTCTTACATTCTTACACTCTTACGTTCTTACACTCTTACGTTCTAGCATAGGACCGGCTCTTTATCCTTGGAATAGGAAAGTATCTGGTCGACTGCATCTTTGATAAAGGCAGGAAGGATAAGGTCCCTCGTATGCGCCAGCCTTTCAGGATGGAGTGCATTGTGCATCATCTCCTCATACGTATTCATGCCAAACTGGGCGAGGATCATTTCCTTTTTCTCAGGACGACGGAGATAGTGTACCATACCATCAGGATGCGCTTCCGGATGGAATTGGGTACCGAACCATTCATTTGAAAACCTGACTGCCATAAGGGCACGGTTCTCATCGATATCAAGATCTGGATTCTCCAATGCCGTTATTTTTGAATTCAATTCCTCGAGACGATTTGCATCAGGATAGATGACTTCATAGCGCCTGAAATCAGCGCCATAAAACGGGTTATTGAGAGCCATAAACAATGGATCTGTTGCACCCTCAATTGTGATATCCACTGGCACTATTCCAAAGGATTCTTTTCGGCGAAGAGATATTTGCCCAATGGCCAAATGATTGCATATCATCTGGAATGAATGGCAGATGAAGAAAACGAATTTCTTTTCTTCATGCTGCTTGTTGTGCTCCCACAACTGATCCATGAGATCAAAATAATCCTTGTCCCAAAGGCCATCCCCTTCAAGTGGATCTCCCGGGCCTCCTGAAGAAAGATAAATGTCGAAGCTGAGATCAGGAATCTCTCTTTTATACCGCACATCAAACACTTCGTATTCAATCAAAGGGAATCGGTCAGCAATTCGCTTGAGGCTGGTGATACCCATGTTCTCAACATTATTGTTCATGTCGAGTATCGCCAGGCGTACCGGATGATGTATTTTCATATAAATGTGTCCTACTATATAAACAGATCAAAAACTGATCCGTTCATTATTTAGGCATTTTACCTTCGACCGAAGCCTTGATAAAATTACCCCAATTGAGATGAGCCTTGTTGGCCTTATGTTCCAATGCTTTTTCAATAGCCATCTCAGCTGCATTCTCCACCACCCATTCGAAGTTTTCCTCACCTACGCTATTGAGATCCGCATCCGGAGCAGGGTTACAATAATCAATTGCATAAGGAATTCCACCTCTGACCGCAAATTCAACCGTGTTGAAATCATAGCCAAGTGAATGATTGATCTTCAGCACAAGCTTATGAATTTCCTTCATGAGCTTTGGATCGTCAATCGCCGGTTTGTCAATATAGCGAAGATGATGTGGGTTGCGTGGTTCGTATGGCATCACACGTACCCGATCACCACTGAGGTAGTAGCAACGGAAATACGCGTCAAAATCAATATTCTCCTGAAGTAACATAACCAATTGCTTGGTCTCATTGAATTTAGCAAACAGGTCTTCAAAACTGGTTACTTTATAGACACTCTTCCATCCTCCACCGGAGTGAGGCTTCATGTAAAGTGGAAATCCTCCTAGGTAATCTACCATCTCTTCCCAGTCTAAAGGGAATTTCATATTCCTGAAGGACTGCTCAGAAGTATCATCAGGACGCTGATTCGATGGAAGGAGGACCGTCTTTGGTACCGGAACCTTGATCACTTCAGAAAGGCAATTGTTAAAAAATTTCTCATCAGCACTCCACCAGAACGGGTTGTTCATGACAGCCGTACCGGTCAAGGCAGCATTTTTAAGGTAAGCCCTGTAAAAAGGCACATCCTGGCTGATACGATCGATGATCACAGCGTAGCCAGATGGCTTGCCCTGGATGACTTCTTCAACTTTAACAAATTCAGCTTCCACCCCTTTGATGCCCTTGCTGTTGACACGTTCTACAAATGCAGGTGGGAATGAATTTTCCTTTCCAAATAAGATTCCGATTTTTTTCATAACGATTGTCGATTGTAAACGAAACGTGAAAATAAGCACTCCATTTAATATAAAAGGCAGACCGGTGATTTACAGGTCTGCCTCTTTTTCATTTTTGTCTCCAGGTGTGGACCTGGTGCTACAGTTTAAAGAGCGACAACGCTGTTTTCTTCAGCAGCTACACCACTGTGGGCATACTTGTCAGCTTCATTGTCGTTGATCCAACGTGCTCCATCGAGGAGGTAACGGAATTGGTACTCTTTACCTACTTCCAGTTCAATGGTTTTGGAAAAAGAACCGTCTTTTAACTTCTTCATAGTGGTTTCTGATGGATCCCAGCTATTGAATTCGCCGAGAACGGCTACTTCCTTGGCTCCATCAATCAGGTCAGCATCTACTGTGAAGGTTACCTTACACACAGGCTTTGACTTCGAAAATTGCTTCTTAAGACTCATACTATTTTGATTTTCACGACAGGCGTTTTGCCTATTCGGGCGCAAAGGTAGTAATTTCCTCCAAAAAAAGTAAGGTAGCTTGTAAAGTGATTGTTAAGGGCGCCTGTAATAACCGCTTGAAGATTAGATATCCCCATTGATTGTCAACACATTATAAGAATTATGCTATAGGGCGCTTCTAATAACTATCAAATCGTCAATCCACTTGAATTTTCTATCATCAAGTGGTTATTAGAGGCGCCTTTTGTGAATAGACAGTTATGAGAAGCGCTCTGAACAGGATGGCGAAGAGCTAGTACCCGAGGATACTTTTCTTCTGGGATTCAAAATCATCCTTACTTATTACGCCGCGTTCGAGAAGTTCTCCGAGGTCTGCTATTTTGTCCAGCATGGTGGTATCGTAATAGCTCTTGGTTTCCAACAAGTCGCTCTTGGTTTCCAGTAAGTCCGGTTTGGGTGTACTGAGATAGGCAACTTGTCTGTAGCCATTCTTGACAAATGTGTCAAAGTCAGGCTGGGATCGCAGCCAGGTAAGGGCTTCGTTATGATATATCTCTTCAAATTCCTGAAACCCAAAATCCACTGCACTTGCTAAATGAAAGTAAGCCTGCTTGGAATCCTTGGCCATCGAATGGCAGCAGGAAAGCATGAAATGGGTCTGCGGATCATTGTAATCATACTGAAGGGCGTCCTCAAAATACTTTCTTGCATGATCATAATTGCCTGACCTGTAGGCGATAAAGGCATCCTTGATAATGAAATTGCCCCTGGATTTGCGGGTCTGGGCAGCTTCAGGCTGTCGCTTCCGTTCTTCCTTCTGCATGGCCTTTCGCTCCTTCCGGCTGGAAGGCAAACCATTATTGTACTTAGCATCAAACTCTCCCTGAGGCATGACGGAAAAGAGAACTCCTTCTACCATTGAAATAACAGCCAACATAACAAGGATCCATGGCGCACCCTCTTCGATCACCACGGCCAATCCAATAAAGAAAGCCGCGAAATTGGCAATCCCTAAAAACCGCTTTCCAAGATAAAACCGATGCACTCCCCATAATCCAAGTGTGAAGGCCAGGATGGTAGCAACACTTTTAGATTTCCCTTCATGGGGGCCAGAGGTTTGGTAGCTTTTGGCTCCCTGAGGCTGAGGTCTATGGTTTTGTTGTTGTGGCGGGAGCTTCAGGTTCCTTACCACCGGTAGAGCCATCCCCTTACTTGAGATAGCATATAAAGGTGTATCCCCGGGAATATTCTTCAATTGGAAATTGCCCACATGAATGGCCTGGAGCCATGCATGATTACGGATATCTTCAAATACCCGCTCGGAGATGAATACGCCGCTTGGCTCACAGATAGGCTCAATCCGGGCGGCTACATTGAGGCCATCACCGAAGGCATCTACTCCGTCATAGCTGATATCACCGACATGGATACCAATGCGAACAGGTACTTCAGGGTCCTTTTTGTATTCAATCTGCATTTCAACGGCACATTCTACCGCATTGACACTGCTATGAAAGATGCTGAGCGTACCGTCACCGAAAAACTGGAGGACTTCGCCACCATATTTTTCATGCAGGGCGAGGAGGATACTTCTATGTCTCGAACGAAGGAGCAGGGCGTGATCTTCATTGATATGCATGAGGTGGGTATACCCTACGATATCCGTAAAAACGATAGCTGCCAGTTGGCGTTTGAACTTACCTTCCATGTTGGAGGCCAAAGATAATAAAAGGTAAAGGTAAAGGCGAAGGCTGAGGCTGAGGCGAAGGAAGGTTAAATGGCTGAAAGGAAAGGCGGATATAAAAATTTGGTAGGGGTTCAAAATTTTGAACCCCTACCAAATTTTTATATCCTGTGTATTTTTTTCCTTTCCGCCTTTCCGCCCTTTACCCTTCGACTAGTTGATAACCTACTCCCTTGAGCGTTAATAACTGCACCCCCGGACCCATCTTTAGATCTTTCCGGAGACGGGTGACATATACATCAAGGTTACGCGAATTGAAGAAATGATCATCGCCCCACAACTGAAGAAGTATTTGTTTGCGCTCGACAGGAGATCCGACCTGTGAAATCAACATTTTCAATAATTCATTTTCACGGTGGGACAAACTCACCGATTGATCATTGTTTTGAATCACCATGCGCATGGGGTCAAAGGACAATTCACCGAGCCGATATTGTCCCGGGGTAACACGACCGACCATGGACAAGAGATTATTGACCCGCACCATCAATTCTTCAAGGCTGAAAGGTTTTTTTAAATAATCATTTCCACCGGACTTGAATCCTTCCACGACATCTTTTGATTCACTCTTAGCCGTGAGAAAAATAATGGGAATGGTTTTATCAAGACTTCTGATCGCCTTACCGATTTCATATCCACTTATGCCGGGCAACATGATATCCAGGATGCAGAGATCAGGCTTGACCTCTTTAAATAATTTCACCGCCTCACTGCCATCGCCAGTCCAGTGCACCTCAAAGCCACTCCTTTCCAAATGATCACGAACGAGCATAGCAAGAACCTCTTCATCCTCGACATACAAAATCCTGCTCTTCGTCATCTCTTATTCTAATCTAATTGAGGTTGGCATTTGGAAATAGTGCAGGATTGACCCGCGATGTTTGGTCTGTACTAACTGTATTCGATTCAGTAATACTCCATGCCGGCAAGGTCATGGAAAATGTGGATCCTTTACCAGGCTCGCTGACTAAGGAGATCTGACCATGATGCTGTTTGAT
>Ga0138256_10003240_pt1 | contig 17335 bp, 15 predicted proteins | sample KNB2016incub_MG_FD_105486 | JGI IMG/M metagenome (GOLD analysis project Ga0138256, IMG submission 105486) | Active sludge microbial communities from wastewater in Klosterneuburg, Austria - KNB2014incub_MG | ecosystem: Engineered > WWTP > Activated sludge > Unclassified | place: Austria... | reverse complement strand
TTACTGCTTCTGTTGGCTTTTCGATAAGATGATTTGAAAATAAATGGGATCGAGTGACGGTCCGTCCATTCCAGCAACTGCTCGGCAACTTCCATGATCAGCGCCCTGCTTTCAATGACACAGGGACCTGCAATCAAAAAGAATAACGGACTTCTGCTGTGTTTGAGTTTAGGTAATGAAGAAGAAATCATGTTAACCGGGTTTGTTTTATTCTAATATCCAGGCTCCGGGTTCTATGTATTTACGGATATCCGCCAGGGAGGACTCCAGATCATCTCCGGTATGCAGAAATATGCCTAACCGGACACACTGGTCGTCAATAAATTCTTCATAAAGCTGATATTCAAGGTATTCGATTTTTTCTTTCATTTTCTGGATATTAGCCGGTTTGCAGAAGGTACCGGTAATAATGATTTTAGGTTCCATCAATGGCGATCCAAAATCGGAATCCGGCTGCTGTATAACTGTGTCCTGGTATGAAGGGGCAAGATTGACGCCTTTCATTTGCTGATCCAGCAGAATTTCCGACTTGATGGAAGCTGCCTGCCTGGCTTCAGGTTGAATAACTCCAAATAGAATCCATAAAAAAGCCAGGGTTAATCCGGCAATTAAAACCGAAATAAGCCAGGAGGGTAACCCTTCGTTTTTTACCTGGGGCAACAACGGCTTGATAGTCAATCCGGAATACTGCAGATATCCCTTCAGCTCAGGGTGCGGGGTATAAAGGATCTCTCCATCCAGCGAACCAGCGGAAAATGAACCGAGAATGCCCAAATCAATTTTTTGATTTTGCCGGAATTCGATATTGATTTTGTCCAGGGTTTCCTGAACAAACTCCAGGGATTGATTCCTGGGTATTTCGTGCATCCTGGAAACTGTAGAGGCCAATAAATCCAGATTAGCAGTATTTTGATTTAAGGGTGTCCAGGTTATTTTTGCCTCCGGGGGTGTAAAATATTGATGTGATATATTCCAGTGGGCAGGTTGGTAATCCAGGCTAAATACTCCAAATGGACCAATTTCAGCCTTGCCATACCTCTTCAAACTTTCTAATATATAAGCCGAAAAACCCATAAGGAATAAAAGGGCAAGGTACAAAAAAATTAAAGTGGGATTCCAGGAATGAAGATCCGGAATCAGGCAAAAGATGGCCGGTAGATCCGTGGAACCGCTTTTAAAGTGGCTGCTGCCGTACCCAGGGATGGCGCAAAAAACAATCCCACGACCGGGATCATAATAATGAGCATGAAGGCAATGCCGTTGCCCAGGCTGAATCCGAGGTTTTTTCGAATAAAATCGATGCTCCCATTGATGCTAAAATACCGTCCAAGGGTAAAATCCAGGGTGGAAAAACCAACGTACATGGCCTGGATCATAAAGATAAACGGTGCAGCGATATAACCCATAAGAGGTATTAAACCCAATAAGAGTACAGCTACTGTAAAAAAGAATTCTTTGATCCAATTGCGAAGACCAAACTGGACACTCCGTGCATAATCTTTAATAACTGTCTCATCTGTTTCTTTACGATAAGAAATCGAATAGCCAACTACGGCCTCTTCCACTCTTCTGGACAGCCCACTGAGTATGGGGGACAAGATCATCAAAATCACATATTTATACAATACCACACCGGTGGTGGCAATGCCTACGCCAACGATACCGCTGCTGATTTTATTCCATATCCTGCTATCGGAATCCGAGGGCAGCACCGTAAAAACCAGATCTTTCAAATTGTCAGACCAATACCAGGCACTGAATCCGACGATCAACCCGTAAAATAAACTAATCAGGCCGGGGAAAAACAAATACAACCACAGCTTCTTGTCGACAATGATGGTCCACGCTTCCCAATAGGCTTTAAAGGAAGCGATCATATCTCGAATCATATAGTAATGAACGATCGGGCCGACAAATTGGTTTTGAAAATTTACTAATAAAATGCTAATGATAGGGCTATCCCAAACTAATCTGTCTCGTTTAGCATTTTAGGCTTCTTATTGTACCCTGCAGTTTCGTGCGGGTTGACTATAACCCACCGGAGTAAAATCCATTACACAGGCGGTCAAATCCAATTCCTTTAAAGAAAAAAATGGACGATGTCAGCCTATACTGTTGTCTTTTTTCGTTTGGTTTTGAAAAGCTCGCTGATATCCTTTTCCTTCATGTATTCCAATTCCGCGAAATGCGAGCTGACAAATTTTTTGATTTCCTGATAATCCTTGCCTCTCTTATCATTAAACTTGCTCAGCAGTTTGTGGATAAATTGCTGGTTTAATGCCTGTACTTCCTGATTAAATTTCTCGTTGGCAAATATTTTCATGTAGGTATTAAAAATCCGGGACATCCCGAAATAATCCTGGTATTCGGTTTCACTCAGGTTTTGTAATAAGCCTTTAAAATAGCTTAGAATCGTATTCCGGACCGTGGTATTGATAATGGACAGTCCTTCGTTGGATTCATAAAAATTGCGCACGGCCTCAATGGTGTCTTCGTGCATATACCCTTTGGAATGAATGATTTCTGCCAATTCAAAATACCGTTTGACGTCATCCTGAATATTGGGATCGAGGATCTCTGCAGCATTGCGGTCTACATTGGCGTCAAATTTCATACCCGCCTGGTGCATGGAGTGCAGGAAACTAAAATACTGGTCGCTGAAATCTGGGGAGTTGCGGCGGTTGTCGTTGACGATTCGCTGCAGGAGTTCCTTTTCATTTCCTTCCAGTCTGAAAAAGTTGGTGATGATAAAAATAATAGACCAGAATTCACTGAGGTGATATAATTTTTCGTTTTTGATCAGATCAATGAGGTATGGATTGAGGCTGGTATTATTTGAAAACCGGCTTATCCGGTGCAATAAAAAATCTTTCAGTGGAATGTAAAGACTTTTGAGATCTTCAGGGGTCTGCGGAAATTCAGCGGAATGATAAGGAGCCCCTTCAAATTGTCTTCCATATTTTACCAGGCTGGATTTGCGTTCTTGTTCATCCGTCAGGAGATGGGTGCGCAGGTTCTCGAAGTATTGTTTACTTCTTTTATTTTCAATATGATCTACCAGGTTTGATACCCAGATGTCACTGGACAAAGAAAAACCGATCTGAAGCGTCTGACCTGTTTTGTTTTTCAGCATTTCAAAATTGTTGCTTCGGGCGAGCGCTTGCACCGCGAGGCCAAACTGGTCCTGGGGTCTGCGATATTTTCCCTGTTCATTGACATCGCCACGAAGTATGGTATATCCCAATATTTTCGGAAGGTATAGCCCTTCAAATTCCGCGTCGAATAATTTTTGTTCCAGATCGAGCAACTGGAAGGGTCTATTACTTCCTACCTCCAGGTACAAAGCATGAATTTCCGGTTCAAATTCCTCCCGGAGAGCCTGAAACCCGGGTTCCGTCTCCTCTTCAAGATAGGCCTGTAATGCGTCTGAAGCCTGGATTCGTTGACGTATATCCTCCAGGGTTTCTAAATAGGTAGGATCCAGTTTTTCCATCAATAGTTAATTTTAAAATGTAAAATCTGATAAAGCCAAAACTGCTTTATCAGATTAAAAATACAAGATATGGTTATTTAACGCGGGATTAGTCCTGCGCATTATCCGCTGCGGCGGACTCTGTTGATTCAGGTTGAGCCTTGACTTTTGCAGGTTTAGCTTTTCCAAAGACCTGCTCATGGAAGGCTTTGGTTGCAGCAGCACTTTTGATGACTTCCTGTGCGTTGATTTTGTCTTTTTCATTGACAAAAGCAAGGAATTTCTCTTCAGCTGCTTCCAGTGTCATAGCGCCTTTTTTGACCCCTCTTAAAAGGTGTTTTTTAAACATCACCCCTTTAGCTTTAAGAATATTGCGGACGGTATCGGTAGGCTGTGCCCCTTTGGTCATCCAATCCAGTGCTTTATCCCGGTCCAGGTCAATAGTAGCCGGTTTGGTGATCGGGTTATAGGTTCCGATCAATTCAATAAATTTGCCATCGCGGGGTGAGCGCGCATCAGCAATCACTATGTGATAATACGGCTTCTTTTTGCGGCCGTGACGCTGTAATCTGATCTTAACTGCCATAAAATGATAAACATTTAGTAGTTTTTGTTAAAAAATGGATGCAAAAGTAACCTAATATTTTGAATATTAACTGACCAACCACAATTTATTGGCCTGTTTAATGAAAACTCATTCGAAATTTTAAATTTATTCTCCTGGATGTCAGATAATTAGGTATGGAATACTGTACATTATAAATCGATTTAAACCAGGTATTGGATGCTACATTCTGCACTTTCATCAAATTAAATATTTCCACACTGATCCATGAATTTTCAGCAAAGCGCAACAAATGCCTGTTCCTGCGCGATGCCCAACTGCGATCCCAGATCAGGTATGAAAAACCCAGGTCCACCCGGTGATAGGCAGGGTACCGGTAGGTATTCCGGAATACCCTGTTATTGCCCGGGATACCAAAAGGCTGACCGGTCCCTACGGTAAGGCTTAAATTGACTTTTAAATTTTCATTATTGGGCAAATAGTCCTGGAAAAAAGTAGAGAAGGTCATAAATTGATTGGTCGGTCTGGGCACATCCTTTACATCCATCCCCTCAGCCTGCCCTTTATCCCTGCGTTGATGCTGCAACCCTGTAATGGCTTCTCTGGCCCTCAAAAAAGAAATATTGAACCAGGACTCCGCTCCCGGGACAAACTCCCCATTGAGCCTCATATCCAGGCCGGTAATATAACCTGAAGCTTCGTTTTTTCCGGAGTACCGGATGCGCACATTGTCGATATCATAGATCACCTGATCCCACAACTTTTTATAATACACTTCACTGATCAGCCGATAAGGCACCTGTTGTTTTTTCCCCCTGGTAAAGTCCCAGGTCATACCGGCTACTACATGAGCTGATTTCTGAGATTGCAAATCGGTATTGACTATACCGTCCGGGGCCCGCATTTCCCTGTAAAAAGGAGGTTGATAATAAAGACCCCCGGCAAGGCGTAGGGTAATATCCTTGTCCCATTTTGCTGGTTTATATAATACCTGTGCCCTGGGATTAAAATAAAATTCCCGATTGAGAGACCAGTAAGCCATTCTCACTCCGCCTGAAATCCTCAACTCACCGAGTCCCGGTTTCTGTACGGTGTATTCATCCTGGAAATAACCTGAAAATCGCTGTGAATTCAAATCATTCCTGGTTTTAATCACATTCTTAAGGACAATATCCTTCTCCGTATGAGGCAGGGAATACAAAGCGGAGTCCAGTCTTTCCCAATCATTGATTCGATCCAATATATCCTCCAGCTGGGCTTTGATACCCCATTGGAAAAAATGGGTTTTTTCATTATTGGTCCCTGCCTGATATTCGTATCCGCCTTTCATTTCCAGGTTTTTAACCTGTAAATACAATAGATTACGGGCATAGGTATGTTGCACCCCATCACCGATCAAGGCCAATTCTTTACCCTGATTTTCAGAGCCCAGGCCGGTTTCAATCAAAGCAAGCCGGTAATCGCTGATGATATCAAATGTTTCGCGTTCCAGGCTTTGGTAAGCGCTTCCCATAAATTTGATAAAAAGCGGATTTTTTTTCCGTTCAGGTATATAGGTCAGGGATACTCCACCCATTCCGGTTTTAAAATTGTCCACCTCCTGGCCCTGGAAATTGGCACTGAGCCTTAATGAAAAATCTATCAAACCTGTAGCCGTGCTCCTGGATAAGGGCACAAAACGAAAGACTGAAGTGTTGTAATTGCCAATAGCACCCAATTGCCAATTCTTATTGATATCATAGGTCAGATAAGTTTGGATGTCTGCAAAATCAGGCACATACTCCCCTTCCAGTTGCAGAGAGTTTAAAAGGTAGCGGTTGGTTTTATACCGGGCGCCGACCAGATAAGTAAATCGTTTGTAAGGATTTGTACCGATCTGCTTACTGCCTTCTATATGGGCGGAGGCTCCCAATAAACTCATGCTGACGGAACCTCTCAAGGAATCCGGACGCCGGTAATGGATATCCAGGACTGAAGATAATTTATCCCCATATCTCGCCTCAAACCCCCCGGAAGAAAAAGAAAGATCGCGGATGAGGTCCACATTCGGAAAGGTGAGCCCTTCCTGCTGACCGCTGCGCAACAACTGAGGCCGGTATACTTCAAAATCATTTACGAAGACCAGGTTTTCGTCGTAATTGCCCCCCCTTACATTATATTGACTACTCAGTTCTCCACCTGTCCCGCTGGAAGTGCCCAGGGCTATATGAGGCAATATGCTTTCAAAATTTCCGGTAGTGGATGGGATCAGTTTCAGATTGTCTAGTTTTTCTCTGATCATTCCATTATTCCGGACGATACTTTCCCTGATGATAACTTCCAGTCCTGAGGTTTCCAGGACGAGGTTAAAATCAATTTTTAATGTCGAGCCGGCTTCAAGCGGGCTGATGGGATACGAAGCTCCTTTATAACCCAGCCTGCTCACTTCCAAAACCAACGACTGGCCTGCAGGCGCCGCAAGAGTATATAAACCCTCTTCATCGGATTCTGTTGAAAGGTTCAAGGATCGTATAAAAACAGTAGCCACGTCTATGGGTTTTCCTGTTTCTATATCAGATACAAGGCCTGTAAGTTTAATCGTGTTTTGAGCCTGCAGCTGAATTCCGCTAATGCTCAGCAGCAGCAAATTTCGCAAAGTCCTTACCATAGTTGTATTCAAACGTAGGAAGTGGTTTTGGTAATCTCTTTCAGGCGGCTGATTACAGCCCCAGGGTCTTTATCATTAAATATGGCATTACCTGCCACCAGGGCATCTACTCCGGCTTTGATTACTGCTTCCGCGTTCTGTAAACCTATCCCACCGTCTATTTCAATGATGGGGGATACATTTTCCTCCATCAACATGGTCTTTAATCGCCTGGCTTTTGGAATGGATTGGTAAATAAACTGCTGTCCTCCAAAACCGGGATTGACGGACATGATCAATATCAATTCAACGTGTTCGAGGATATCTTTTAATACTTCTACCGGGGTATGCGGATTTATAGCTACTCCGGCTTTTGCTCCCAACAGATGAATTTGTTCCAGGGTGCGGTGTAAATGCGGACAGGTTTCATAATGGACGGTGATAATATCGGCGCCTGCATCCCGGAATGCTTCAAGATGGAGTTCCGGGTGTTCGATCATTAAATGTACGTCCAGTGGTTTGGCCGCCCGCTTTTTTATACTTTTTACCACAGGGATACCAAAGGAGATATTGGGCACAAAACGACCGTCCATGATATCCAGGTGAATCCAGTCTGCTTCGCTTTGATTCAGGAAGTCGATGGTTTGGCCCAACAAACAGAAATCGGTGTTGAGTATCGAGGGGGCAATTATCGGTTGGTGGCTCATTGGAATACTTCGATTCGATCCGGGGTCATTAATGGACGTCGGTTAAAATATAAATATAATTGGGCGACGGTAATGGCATCTTTTTGGCAATATTCGACAATGCGGTTCAGATTATTTTCTTTCCAATAGACCTCTCCTACCTTACTGCCGTCAATATCATCTTTGGGACTGGTAATCCCCAGGATGGCGGCCAGGAGATTGAGGGAAGTGTAATGTTTTACGTCTCCGAATTTCCAATATTGCATGGTGTCGATATGGGAATTTTCCCATGGTTTTTTCCCGCTGAGATTGAGGATCCTTGGAAAAGGTACCTGGTGGATCATCATTCTTCTGCACAAATAAGGGATATCAAATTCTTTAATATTATGTCCACAGATACGGTGTTCGTCTTTATTAAATCGTTTTTCCAGCATCTGGGCAAATTCGATGAGAACGGCTTTTTCATCGTGGCCGGAAAATGACTTTACTTTTAGTTTTAACTGGCCCTGTTCATCATAATTGAATCTGGCTACGGAAATACAAATGACTTTTCCAAACTCAGCAAAGATGGCTGCTTTCTTTTCAAAAAAAGCATTGACTTCCTCATCCGACATCGGTTCTTCATAAGATCTGGTGAATGCGTTGGCTTTTATCCTCCAGAGGTCGCGGATATGTTCGGGGAGTTCTTTGAACCCCGCATGACTGGACACTGTCTCAATATCAAAAAATAAAATATCCAGGGGTTTGGTATTTTCCATCAACACAAATTATTGGCAAAAATGACTAAAATCCAGCATAAATGTCAATTAAATACCTGCCATTTGGTACCGAAGCACGCCATCCCTTCCAGGCATCAAGGCTTTACGTTATTGTGTATTGTCAGCATTTTAATTTGTGCAGGTGTTATGATAATGAATTGCAATCAGCTCAATTTCATAATAATATGGCGAAGAAGTGTTAACAAGCCATTTAATAATTTTTACAGTTTGTAATACTATTTGAGTCTTAAACCTGCGTTAATACATCATAACTTTGTAAAATTAAAATCAAATCTAAAAACAAAAAACTATGTCAGAGTACAATTCAAACAGCAACACCACTAAAAAGAGCAACTCCTTACCCATTATTATTGGTTTGTTGATTGCATCTGTAGGGGCCAATGCTTATTTGTTTTTTAATAAGCAAAAACAACAGGAAATCATTGTAAATACCGAAACGAAACTGACAGAATCAGAACGTCTCAAAGCTGAACTCGAGAAACAATATTATGAAGCATTACAAGATCTCGAAAAACAGCGTACCGACAATAAATCACTGAATGACCTGATCGAAACTCAGAAAGCCGAGTTAAAAACACAAAAAGACAAAATCGCCCGTATGCTGGGAGATTCCAAAAACCTGGTTAATGCCAGAAAAGAAATGGCTAACCTTCGCACCCAGGTGGACGGTTATATGGCTGAAATCACCAAATTAAAAGATGAAAATGCCACCCTGGCCAGCAGCAACAACGCGCTGACTGAAGAAAAAAAGACGCTTACCTATACCCTCGAAGAGCAGAAAAAAATGAACGAAGAGTTGGCTACAGCCAAAACGGTGCTGGTGAGTGAAAAAGAAAAACTGACAAGCGAAAACACCACCCTGGCAAAAAAAGTAAACATTGCCTCTGTAGTTAAAGTAAACAACATCGATGTCAATGGTTACAGGATTAAAAGCAGCGGCAAAGAAGTTGATCGCAAGCAAGCAAAAAGCATCGACGGCCTCCGTATCTGTTTTGATGTAGCTGAAAATATCGTTGCTGAATCTGGTGTTGAACAATTCTATGTGAGAATTATCAATCCTACCGGTGAAACTCAGGCTTTGGAAAATCTTGGTTCAGGCGTATTGATCAATCAAGTCAACAACGAAGAAATCAAATACACTTCTCTTAAAGGAGTTAAATACGAAAACAAACAACAAAACACCTGTATGAACTGGCAGCCTAACATTCCGTTCCAAAACGGGAAATATACTGTAGAAGTGTATAACAAAGGTTACCTGTCTGGAACTACTTCTTTCGAACTGAAATAACTAGAAAAACTTTTTCATAGCATTTTTTAATGGTTAAGCCTGTCGCAAACCCCTTGCGACAGGCTTTTTTTATTGGCAAACTCACAACATCAGTTCAATAACATTTTTTCTTGGGAGGCTGCGCACAAAGGAATTGCGCACGGAGCCACGGGGATAGTGGAGATTGATTTTTCATTTTCATTGATAGTTGTCAGATTTCTCTAATCTCCAGATCGCCACCCTGATGCGCACAAAGGAATTGCGCACGGAGCCACGGGGATTGGGGAGATTGATTTTTCATTTTCATTGATGGTTGTCAGATTTCTCTAATTTCCAGATCGCCACCCTGACCCAGAATCCTGATTGAAATAACTTGGTATCCGGGATCTGTGGGACCATACCCAATTATTACCTTCAACCCCAAGGATCGAAGACAGCTCTTACCGAACAGTTGGTATTTCAAATAAACTCCAGCAGTCTATCAAATGCATGCGTTCCCCGGAATCGACATCATCAATCTATAGTTTTCAGCAACATCTTAAGTCGATTCGGGGGTCAGTAGGGAACGAGCGAGGGGACAACAGGTTTGAGACCCGATGAATTTAACCTCCCGCTTCTCCTTCCAGAAATCGACCTAGATACATCAATATCATTTAGTTAACAGAAGCATCCTATGTGAATTTCTATGTTCCTATGTATCTACGGCTTCGCCTGTGGTTCATTATTAGTAGTGTAGGGGAATTGAACAACATAGGACATAGTACACATAGAAATTCACATAGATCCAAATCTAAACGACATTGCTACGTACATCCTAAAATTTAAAGATCGGAGAGGTTAGCTGGAACTAGGTCGAACTGAAATAAAGTAGAATTGCTTTTTCAATGCATTCTAATGGTTAGATATTAAATCCAATTCCACGGTTTACGGTTCTTCCTTTTTAAAAGCGCATTGGCTTCGGAATCATGCAGGCACTTTTCCTTTTTAGCATTCCATTCCAATTTTCTACCCAGCCTCCAGGAGATAAGACCCAGGTGCATGGGCAAAGTCATATCCCTGGCATAAGCCAGATTGGATTGGGGCTGTTTTCTCGATTTTACAGCATCCAGGAAGTTTTGCTGATGACCTTTGGACCGTTCAATCGATTTCGGCACCTCGTCCAGGTCTTTCATCACCTGCCCATTGATGGTAATTTCCCGGGTCGAATAATCACACAAAAGGGTACCCTTCTCTCCTTCGAAATAAGCGCCGATATGCTTGCCAGCAGCACCCGGCACTGCCGGAGGAACGGAAGTCCAAAAAATTTTGAGTTGGTCAAATTCATAATCCACCTCAATCCACTTCGGCGTGTCCCCCACTCCATCTGATTTTTCGCCGCGTGACACGATAGATTTTAAACCTTTGGGTTGCAGGGACCACCAGACAATATCGGCGATATGGCACCAGAAATCCTGATATATGCCCCCGGAATAATCGAGAAAATACCGGTAGGTAAAATGGCAACGATCCGGGGTATATCCTGTATATGGGGCACCACCCAACCAATAATCCCAATTGAGATGTGAGGGAGGTGCCTGAACTGGTGTAGCATTCAGGATTGGAGGTTCTCCAGTCTTCCACATCCTGACCGTATGGATTTTACCCAATTTACCCGATTGAATGATCTCTGCCACCCGATGATAATTTTCACCGGCATGGATCTGCGTGCCTAATTGAAAAATACGATCGTGTTTGATCAGGGACTTCAACATTTTCTGCCCTTCCCTTATATTATAGGAAAGAGGCTTTTCTCCATAGACATCTTTACCTGCTTCAAAGGCCAGGATGGCCACCTGGGCATGCCAATGATCCGGTGTAGCGCAGGTAATCGCGTCGATATCTTTTCTTTCGAGCAATTTCCTGAAGTCACTATAGGTATCGGGTTTAGCATTGGGTTGCAGGTCCAGCAAGGTTTTTTGGGCTTCAGCAAGGTGTGTTTGATCCAGGTCGCATAATGCTACGATTTCGGCTTCCGGTAAGGCCTGGAACCATTTAAGGTGATTTAATCCCATGCCACCAAGCCCAATATGTGCTACCCGTACGCGATCGCTTGGCGCCGCTTTTTTCCTTCCGGGAAGCATGAGGAGTCCTAAGGAAGCATAAGCACTTTGTTTAATGAATTCCCTTCGTTCTGTCTTATTGCCTTGATTCATTTTACCTTGTTTTATTCAAACTAAGGTAATAATTCAAATCAGACCTGCCATGTTATCAGGAATTAAATACGGCCTCCTGCTGAGCCTCGATCCCTTTAAGTTTGAATTGAATAGCTGCTTCGATGAAGGAAACAAATAACGGATGCGGTTTTTCTACCGTACTCTGCAGTTCCGGATGAAATTGTACGCCTATAAACCAGGGATGCGAGCTCAATTCCATGATCTCAACCAGGTTGGATTCGGGATTGACTCCGGAGGCATGAAAACCACTCGCTTCAAATAAGTCGGCATATTTATTATTAAACTCCCAACGATGGCGGTGTCTTTCCTTAATAATTTCAGTATTGTAAATCTCATAGGCCGCAGATCCTTTTTTGAGCTTGCAATCAAATGATCCCAGGCGCATCGTACCTCCTTTGGCCGTGATCATTTTTTGTTCCTGCATCATATCGATTACAGGATTTTTGGCGGCAGGATTTACTTCCGTGCTGGCTGCATCCCGGATATGGAGGACATTCCTGGCATATTCGACTACTGCAGATTGCAGACCGAGGCAAATCCCAAAAAACGGCACGGATTGGGTCCGGGCATATTCAATGGCCTTATATTTTCCTTCTATGCCGCGGGCACCAAAACCAGGGGCAATCAATATACCGTGCAGGTGTTTCAGGTTGTCTGGTATCTCATCCAGGTTTTCAAGCGATTCCGCATGGACGGCTTCGATATTGACCTTACATTCATTGACCGCTCCGGCGTGGACAAAAGATTCATAGATGGATTTGTAGGCATCTCTTAATTCGTGGTATTTCCCAATCAATCCAATGGTGACTTCGCTTACAGGATGTTTTAATTTGGCCAGGAAGGTGCGCCAGGCATCCAGATCCGGTTCGTGTTTAGATTTAAGATGCAGTTTGGTGAGTACGATCTTATCCAGAGCTTCCTTAAGCATGAGAATCGGGACATCATAGATGGACTCAGCATCAATGGCTTCAATCACGGAATTTTTGTCGACGTTACAGAATAAGGCCAGCTTTTGTCTGATTTCTTTATTGATGGGATGTTCCGTACGACATACCAGGATATCGGGCTGGATACCCGTTGTCAATAACTCTTTAACACTATGTTGGGTGGGTTTAGTCTTGAGTTCGTTAGCGGCAGAAAGATAGGGTATCAGGGTGAGGTGCATAAACACCGAATCATAATGCGGCAATTCCTGCCTGAGTTGGCGGATAGCTTCCAAGTAAGGTAAGGATTCGATATCTCCTACGGTACCCCCTATTTCGGTGATGATGATATCATAGGTCTTGTCATTGCCCAATAATTTAATGCGCCTTTTGATCTCATCCGTGATATGAGGAATGACCTGCACGGTCTTGCCCAGGTAATCCCCTGCGCGCTCTTTATTGATTACGGTCTGGTATATCCTGCCTGTGGTGACATTATTGGCTTGTGATGTCGGGGTATTGAGGAATCTTTCATAATGGCCCAGGTCAAGGTCTGTTTCCGCACCATCCACCGTTACATAACACTCCCCATGTTCGTATGGATTGAGGGTACCAGGATCTACATTGATGTACGGATCAAATTTTTGAATGGTAACTTTAAAACCGCGGGATTGAAGTAATTTGGCCAAAGAAGCGGCTATGATTCCTTTTCCCAATGAGGAGGTGACTCCACCCGTAATAAATACGTATTTACTCATAGCCTGAAATTGCGTTTATGTTACTACGGGATGTAAAGGTAAAAATATTTCGCGGCCTATTTAACTACAAGAGGACGCTTTCTCATTTTAACCATAAAAAATCCGTCAAAACCGGATTCCGAAGGCCACAATTGCCGGGTCCGGATCATTTCAAATTCCGAATGATTTTTTAAAAATAAATCGATCTGGTTTTCATTTTCATCTGGAAATATGCTGCAGGTCACATAAATCAATTCCCCTCCGGGCTTGACCATGACGCTGTAATCGTCGAGTATTTGTTTTTGTTTGGAGATCAGTTGGTTAATATAGTTCTTGTCCAGCCGGTATTTGGCGTCGGGGTTGCGCCTCAGTACTCCGGAACCACTGCAGGGTACATCCAATAAGACTTTGTCTGCACTTTCGGCCAGTCTTTTGATCGTTTTATTGTTTTCAATCAGGCGACTTTCGATGATTCCCGCGCCAGACCTTTTAGCCCGCACTTTCAGATTATTCAGTTTGTAGCCATCGATATCCATACTGATGATCCGCCCCTTATTGCCCATCAAAGCCGCCAGGTGCAACGATTTGCCTCCACCCCCTGCACAGGCATCTACTACTCTCATTCCGGGTTGTGGATCCACAAAGTGGCCAACTTGCTGGGAGGAGTGGTCCTGCACCTCTACCCATCCTTGTTTAAACAATGGTGTAGAAAACAGATTGATACGCTGATCAACGATGATAGCCTCTTCCGTAGACGACGGGATCAAATGGTATTTGATTTCAAGAGAATGAAGCGCGTCGATGACTTGTTTTCGATTGGCTTTTAAAGTATTTACACGGAGGACCAGGGGCGCCGCTTCGTGCATGGCCTGCATTTCTTTGTACCATCTCTCTCCTAAAACTGAGGTACCGTAATGATCGAGTTCAGGAGGTATTGACCATTTAAAGGCAGGGGCTTTAGTCAGGTCTGCCATATTTTTTCGGATCCTTGTCGCCGATAAGGATTGAAATTCCTGCCATTCCGGTAAATCCTGATGCCTGATAATCAGCCAGGCCCCTACAATTGACCAGAAATTTGTCGCTTCAGGTACGCAGGAGGTGACGAGGACATAATTTCTGGTGATATCATAAACCTGCTGTGCAATAAACGCTCTGTCCCGCTTTCCCAATTTGGGATTTGATTTAAAACATTTTTCAATGACTTTATCGGCCAACCTTTTATGCTCAAATATTTCCTTCAGGCATTGGACGACTTCCAGGACCTGAGGACGGTGAAGTTTGAATTGATGAGCAGACAAAATTAAGAAGTGTAGATATTAGAATTGATCTGTAGGTTTTCTTGCAAGGAAGTAGACCGTGGCCGTGTGTTAAAAAGAACCCTGGAAAAAGTGGTAGTCTCACCGGGAATCGAACCTGGATCTAGAGTTTAGGAAACTCCTATTCTATCCGTTGAACTATGAGACCACCACCCTATCGAGGGTTTTTATTTCTTCGGACCGCAAATATCCTCATCCTGGAGCAGTTTTCCAATAATTTTATGTTTGAATTACATTCTAATCAACGCGCAAATAAATTTCCAGTTGCTAGCATAGAATAGTTTTACTGATTTTGATTAAACAAAACCGTGGAAAAATTAACCTCCTTGACTGATTTTAGTCTTTAGATATCTTCTTCCAGCGGCCGTCTTCCAATATTTCTCGGTTTTGATCGAAGTATCCAGGTCATCAAATGATTCATAATAAACTATTTTCACTGGAATCAAATGGCGGATAGACTGGGTCATCCCGGAATTGTGTTGCACTAATCGAACTTCCAGGTTTTCAGTATGGCCTTTATAATATTTGTCGGGAAATTCTATGCTTTGAGCAACATAAGTAAAGTACATCTTTGATATTTCATATGTGCTTAAATATAGGTGGAAACTCCTATTCTATCCCCGTCCGAACGGCCTTGGCAAATAATACTCAGTTCGGCCGGGCGGGCCCGTCCGAACGGCCTTGGTTTATTATACCCAGTTCGGCCGGGCGGACGTTGAACTATGAGACCACCACCCTATCGAGGGTTTTTATTTCTTCGGGCCACAAATATCCTCATCCTGGAGCAGTTTTCCAACATTTATATTTTGATTTCCATTTGATGAAAGAGCAAATTCATTTGAAGATGTATCCGGAGGAAAGATTTCCTGCTAAGAAGTTAAATCCATGATAAATCAACCCTATTGTCTGATTTTAGTTTTTAAATATCTTCTACAAAGCAGGGATACCCTATTTACCAGTCAATGCATTCGATTTCCGAACGACCAAAATTCGTTGATCTGAAAACTCCATGAAGGCGAAGTCATACAAAAGCCAATACGTCTTTCCTTCCTTATTCAAATAATGTCCGGTATGATATTCAAACCGGAATTTGGCCCGGGTGAGGATCATTTTATCAAAAATCTCTTTTTTCGAATCACCCATCAGGGTCATGAGGATAATCCTGTTGCGGTGCAATATGGCATCAATCGATTGCACATCAGACTTCGTGATGGATTGATTTTTATAATTGAATTCGTTTTTACAGGTGGTGTTACAGAATTTTTTATCTGCTCTACCCTTTACCGGCGCCCCACATTGTAAACAAACCATAGTAATATCTGTTGTCTATCGGTTATTAATCGTTTAAATATACTTATTTTATCAAACTCCTGTGCATTAACCCTTTAGGATTTTTTTTGAAGTGATTTCTAAATAAATTTGAAATAAATTCATACACTATGAAAATATTTATATTTCCGGTAGAATCGAAACATCAAAAGCAAATCGGTATCCGGACAGAAAAATTTGATTCGGATTGTAATGCTTTAATTAAAAAAATCCCTCGGAGTCATTGGAATCCAGCCACCAAAAGCTGGTGTATCCCTTATGAAAAGGACAGTTGGAAACAATGCCAGGAAAATTTGTCCGCTTATCAATTAATACAAGTGGATACAGGTTCTGCTCCGGAAAAATCCAGGGAGATTATATTGACTCTGGATCTCCAGGCGGAATACGATGCCTATTACACCCAACTCTATGTGCAGCGCTATAGCCTTAATACCATCCGGACTTACTGCAGTTCATTTAAATATTTTTTATCTTCCTGCAAGGCAAAACATCCGAAAGATTGGACGTTGGATGATTTTAAAGCATGGATCAGGAGTGAAATTGAAAAAAACAAATGGTCTGAAGCGTATCAGAATACAATAATCAATGCGTTAAAGTTTTATTTTGAGAAAGTACGTAAAGAAACCAGGGCTTTCTGGGAAATTACCCCCAGGAAAGTGCATAAACTTCCAGGCACCCTGAGCGGGGAAGAAGTATTGAAATTATTGAGTTCGACTGATAATTTAAAGCACCGAACGATTTTGACTGCGATTTATGCCTGCGGACTTCGAATCAGCGAGGTGATCAATTTAAGAAAGGCGGATATCGATTGGAATCAAAAACGACTTTTCATCAAAGCAGGCAAAGGTAAAAAAGACCGGTATGTAGTATTACCTGAAAAGCTTGCCTTACTATTGCAGGAATATTTTAAGGCTTATCCGGTACAATATTGGTTTGTAGAGAGCACGGACGGTGGGCCTTATAGTGCAAGAAGTATACAAGCAGTATTTCACCGGGCTTTGGAAAAGGCAAAGGTAGAGGCATACGCAACAGTACATACACTCCGGCATTCTTACGCAACCCACTTGTTAGAAGCAGGAGTTGACCTCAGGCAGATTCAAAAAGCTCTGGGCCACGAATCTCTCAAAACGACTGAGATATATACTCACCTTACCGACACGAATAAATTCAGGTTTCGCAGCCCGATAGACGATATGAATATTCGTATTTAATGCTGATATTTGATATTTAACGCAATATTGCGTAAAAGCAAATGTTATGCGGCAGCTTAAAAGACGACACCAAACCAAAAAAAATCACCTTGACAACCACCCGACTTTGAACTACGAAGGATGAAATTTTTCAGGGACAACTTCCAGCATTTCCAAAAAACAGTTTACCCATTGACTTGGAGACAAACAAACAATTTGAGCATTAAGGTTT
>Ga0138256_10003239_pt1 | contig 17338 bp, 16 predicted proteins | sample KNB2016incub_MG_FD_105486 | JGI IMG/M metagenome (GOLD analysis project Ga0138256, IMG submission 105486) | Active sludge microbial communities from wastewater in Klosterneuburg, Austria - KNB2014incub_MG | ecosystem: Engineered > WWTP > Activated sludge > Unclassified | place: Austria... | reverse complement strand
TGGTAGACGTGGATGGTGTCGGTCGTCAGGTCGTAGAGGCCCTTGAAGCGCTTGCCCGAGCCGATCGGCCAGTTGACCGGCGCGGCCTTGATGCCGAGCACCGACTCGATCTCGTCGAGCACCTCGATGGGGTCGCGCGTCTCGCGGTCCATCTTGTTGATGAACCCGAGGATCGGCGTGTCGCGCAGGCGGCACACTTCCATCAGCTTGATGGTGCGGTCCTCCACACCCTTGGCGGCGTCGATCACCATAAGCACCGAATCCACCGCGGTGAGCGTGCGGTAGGTGTCCTCGGAGAAGTCCTCGTGACCGGGCGTGTCGAGCAGGTTCACGACGCGCTCGCGGTACGGGAACTGCATCACCGAGGAGGTCACGGAGATGCCGCGTTCCTGCTCCATCGTCATCCAGTCCGAGGTGGCATGACGACCGCTCTTGCGCGCCTTGATGGTGCCGGCCATCTGGATCGCGTTGCCGAACAGCAACAGCTTTTCGGTAATGGTCGTCTTGCCCGCGTCCGGGTGCGAGATGATCGCGAAGGTGCGCCGGCGCGCGACCTCCTGTTCGAGCGCCGCGGGATCCATCAACCGAGCTTGCGTCCGGCGTTGGCCGCGATGCGCATGCGCAGGGCATTGAGTCGGATGAAGCCCTCGGCGTCCTTCTGGTTGTAAGCGCCGCGATCGTCCTCGAAGGTCGCGATGTGCGGGTCGAACAGGCTGTCGTCGGACTTGCGGCCCACGACCTGCACCGAGCCCTTGTAGAGCTTCAGGCGCACGGTGCCGTTCACGTACTGCTGCGACTGGTCGATGGCGGTCTGCAGCATGTGGCGCTCGGGCGACCACCAGTAGCCGGTGTAGACCAGGCTCGCGTAGCGCGGCATCAGCTCGTCCTTCAGGTGCGCGACCTCGCGATCCAGCGTCAGCGACTCGATCGCACGGTGCGCCTTCAGGATCACGGTGCCGGCCGGCGTCTCGTAGCAGCCGCGCGACTTCATGCCCACGTAACGGTTCTCGACCAGGTCGAGGCGGCCGACACCGTTGGCGCCGGCCACCTGGTTCAGGTGGATCATCACGCTGGCCGGGCTCATGGCCTGGCCGTCGACGCTGACCACGTCACCGGCGCGGAAACCGAGCTCGATGTAGGTGGGCTTGTCGGGTGCGGCCTCGGGCGCCACCGACCAGCGCCACATGTCTTCCTCCGGCTCCCAGTACGGGTCCTCGAGACCGCCGCCCTCGTAGGAGATGTGCAGCAGGTTGGCATCCATCGAGTAGGGCGATTTCTTGCCGCGCTTCATCTCGACCGGGATGTTGTGCGTCTCGCAATAGCTCAGCAGCGTCTCGCGCGAGGTGAGGTCCCATTCGCGCCACGGCGCGATCACGCGCACGCCCGGCATCAGCGCGTAGGCGCCGAGCTCGAAGCGCACCTGGTCGTTGCCCTTGCCGGTGGCGCCGTGGGAGATGGCATCGGCGCCGCAATCGCGGGCGATCTCCACCAGTCGCTTGGCGATCAGCGGGCGCGCGATCGAGGTGCCGAGCAGGTACTCGCCCTCGTAGATCGCGTTGGCGCGGAACATCGGGAACACGTAATCGCGCGCGAATTCCTCGCGCAGGTCCTCGATGTGGATCTCCTTCACGCCGAGCAGCTTGGCCTTCTCGCGCGCCGGCTCGACTTCCTCACCCTGGCCGATGTCGGCGGTGAAGGTCACCACCTCGCACTGGTAGGTCTCCTGCAGCCAGCGCACGATCACCGAGGTATCGAGGCCGCCGGAATAGGCCAGGACCACTTTCTTGACTGAACTCATGTCGAACCTCCGCTCGAAGGGGCTGCGCAAAAAACGGGCCGGCCATTCTAGCCGCGCCGCCGTCGCGATCCCATCGCCGCCAGCGGCAAAAATAAAGCGAACAGCCCGCGCTGCGGCCCGGCGGTGGCGACCGCGGTACCTCTGCCACGGTTTTTCCGCTAGCATCGCGGCCTCCGACCGGACCGCTGCGCCCCGATGCAAGAACTCCTGCTACTGCAACCCGACGACTGGCACCTGCACCTGCGCGATGGAGCGGCGCTCGCGCTCACGGTCAACGCCACCGCGCGGGTGTTCCGGCGCGCCATCGTGATGCCGAACCTGAAGCCCCCGGTAACCGCGACCGCGGAGGCACTTGCCTACCGCGCGCGCATCCTGGGGGCGCTCGACCCTGCCGTCAGCCGCGACTTCGAGCCGCTGATGACGCTGTACCTCACCGACAACACGCCCCCCGCCGAGATCGCCCGCGCCCGCGACAGCGGCTGCGTGCACGCGGTCAAGCTCTACCCCGCCGGCGCCACCACCAACAGCGACGCCGGCGTCACCGACCTCGGCCGCTGCCGCCCGGTGCTGGCCGAGATGGAGCGCCTCGGCATGCCGCTGCTCGTGCACGGCGAGGTCACCAGCCCGGATACCGATGTGTTCGACCGCGAGAAGGTGTTCATCGATACCGTGCTCGCGCCGCTGCTGGGCGATTTCCCGGCGCTGAAGGTCGTGTTCGAGCACATCACCACGGCCGATGCCGTGGCCTTCGTGGAGGCGGGTCCGCCGAACCTCGCGGCCACGATCACGCCGCACCACCTGCTCTACAACCGCAACCACATGCTGGCCGGCTCGATCCGCCCGCACTTCTTCTGCCTGCCGGTGCTCAAGCGCAACACGCATCAGCGGGCCCTCGTGCGCGCCGCCACCGGCGGCTCGCCGCGCTTCTTCCTCGGCACCGATTCCGCGCCCCATGCGCGCGCCACCAAGGAGTGCGCCAGCGGCTGCGCCGGCATCTACAGCGCGCATGCCGCACTGGAGAGCTACGCGGCGGTGTTCGAGGCCGAGGGCGCGCTCGCTCGACTGGAAGGCTTCGCGAGCCTCCACGGCGCGGATTTCTACGGCCTGCCACGCAACACGCGGCGCATCCGGCTGCGCCGCGAGTCGTGGCAGGCGCCGGCGAGCCTGGCGTTCGGCGACGACACGCTGGTCCCGATGTGCGCGGGCGAAACCATCAGCTGGCGCGTCGGCGCTGCGGAGGCCTGACGATGAAGCGCGAGCGCAATGACTGGCTGCTCGAAGCGGAAGCGGGGGGCAATGGCGAAACGCTGATGGCGGCGCGATTCCGCGGCTACCTGCCGGTGGTGCTGGACGTGGAGACGGGCGGCTTCAATGCGCGCACCGATGCGCTGCTGGAGGTGGCGGCAACGCCGCTGGAGATGAACGAGTCGGGCGACCTGGTGTGCGGGCCCACGTTCAGCCACGCCGTCGTGCCCTTCGCCGATGCGAACATCGAACAGGCCTCGCTCGACTTCACCGGCATCGATCCCTACGACCCGCAACGCGGCGCCATCGACGAGGGCGAGGCGCTCAGGAGCCTGTTCTCGGACATCCGCCATGCAGTGCGCGCCGCCGGCTGCAAGCGCGCCATACTCGTGGGCCACAACGCCTTCTTCGACCACGGCTTCCTGTTCGCCGCCGCCGAGCGCCAGCAGATCAAGCGCAACCCCTTCCACCCGTTCAGCACCTTCGACACCGTGACGCTGGCGGGCATGGCCTTCGGCCAGACCGTGCTGGCCAAGGCGTGCGCGATGGCCAACATCGAATTCAGTACGCGCAAGGCACACCGCGCCAGCTACGACTGCGAGAAGACCGCGGAGTTGTTCTGCGTGATCGTGAACCGCTGGCAGCAGGCACTGGGCTGGCCGCCGGCGGATCCCAGCGGCTAGCCGGATAGTCGTCCGGATGAATCCGGAGCTGCGGATCAGGCGTTTTTGGCCGCCGCTTCCTTGACCAGCGGCAGCAGCTCACCCTTCTCGTACATCTCGGCGATGATGTCGGAGCCGCCGATCAGTTCGCCGTTGATCCACAGCTGCGGAAAAGTCGGCCAGTTGCCGTAGGCCGGCAGGTTGGCGCGGATTTCCGGGTTGGCGAGGATGTCGACGTAGGCGAATCGCTCGCCGCAAGCCATCAGCACCTGTGTCGCGCGCGCCGAGAAGCCGCACTGCGGCTGGTTGGGCGAGCCCTTCATGTACAGGATGATCGGGTTGCCCTCGATCTGCTGCTTGATGATTTCCATGATGTCCTCGGACATGTGCTGCATCCACCTCGTGTGCAAGTTGAACCGGCCCGGAAGTCTACACGACTCCCCTGCTATAACCCAGTAAAGCAATCGGGAATTACCCCGCGACCCGTGATGCAGCGCCGGATCTGCGGATTTGTACGCATACCGAACCTTGCGTACGCGGCAGCGCACCGGTAGCATCGGCCGCTTTTCACGGGGGCAGCAAGGGCTGCCTCTTTGCGTTTTGGCCACCCGGAAACGAGGCGCACCATGGATCCGACGTCGATCATGCCCACCTACAAGCGGCTCGAGGTCTGCTTCGAGCGCGGCGAGGGCGTGTGGCTCTACGACACCGAAGGCCGGCGTTATCTCGACGCGCTGGCGGGCATCGCGGTCTGCGGGCTCGGCCATGCGCACCCGGCGGTCACGCGCGCCATCCAGGAGCAGGCCGCGCGCCTGCTGCACACCTCCAACGTCTACGGCATCACGCGCCAGCGCGAACTCGCCGACCGCCTCGTCGCGCTGAGCGGCATGGACAACGTGTTCTTCGGCAACTCCGGCGCCGAGGCCAACGAGTGCGCGATCAAGATCGCGCGCATGTACGGCCACGGCAGGAACATCGAGAAGCCCGCCATCATCGTGATGGAGAATTCCTTCCACGGCCGCACGCTGGCCACGCTCTCGGCCACCGGCAGCCGCAAGGTGCAGGCGGGCTTCGAGCCGCTGGTGAGCGGCTTCGTGCGCGCACGTTTCGGTGAACTCGAAGAGCTCGCGATCATCGCGCGCAACAACAGCAGCATCGTCGCGGTGCTGGTGGAACCGATCCAGGGCGAGTCCGGCATCCGCATGGCGCCCGAGGGCTACCTTGAGGGGCTGCGCGCGCTGTGCGACCAGCACGGCTGGCTGTTGATGCTCGACGAGGTGCAGACGGGCAACGGGCGCACGGGCGCGATGTTCGCGTTCCAGCACACCGCGATCATGCCCGACGTGCTGACCACCGCGAAGGGCCTCGGCAATGGTGTCCCGATCGGCGCCTGCCTGGCACGCGGCAGGGCCGCCGGCGTGTTCCATGCCGGCAACCACGGCTCCACCTTCGGCGGCAACCCGCTCGCCTGTGCCGCGGCGCAGGCCGTGCTCGACACCCTCGTCGCCGACGAGCTCTGCGCCAACGCCGTGCGCATGGGTGAGCGTCTGGTGCAGGGGCTGCGCGCGCGCCTGGCGGGAATCCCGGGCGTGGTCGAGGTGCGCGGCCGCGGTCTGATGGTCGGCATCGAGCTGCGCGAACCCTGCGCCCACCTGGTGCAGGCGGCGCTGGAGCAGGGCCTGCTGATCAACGTCACCTCCGACAACGTGATCCGCCTGCTGCCGCCGCTGGTCATCCAGGCGGCCGAGGTCGACCAGATCATCGACACGCTGGCCGCGCTGATCGCGGCCCAGGCCGGTGGCGCACAGAGCGCCGCCTGACCCCTCGCACCCTTCACCGGAAGTACGCGCCATGACGGCAAGACATTTCCTGACCCTGCTGGACCTGGACCCGCGGGAACTCGAGACCGTGATCGCGCGCGCCATCGCGATGAAAGCCGACCCGCAGGGCGCCGGCCGCGGCACGATCGCGCCGAACCGCGTGATGGGCATGATCTTCGAGAAATCCTCGACCCGCACCCGCGTCTCCTTCGAGGCCGGCATGACGCAACTCGGAGGCCACGCGCTGTTCCTGTCGCCGCGCGACACGCAGCTCGGGCGCGGCGAACCGGTGGAGGACACCGCGCGCGTGCTGTCCTCGATGGTCGATATCGTGATGATCCGCACCTTCGCGCATGCGATCGTGCAGCGCTTCGCCGAATATTCGCGCGTTCCGGTGATCAACGGCCTGACCGACGACTTCCACCCCTGCCAGCTGCTCGCGGACATGCAGACCTTCGTCGAGCACCGCGGCAGCATCCGTGGCAAGCAGGTGGCCTGGATCGGCGACGGCAACAACATGTGCCAGTCCTACATCAACGCGGCACGGCAGTTCGACTTCGAGCTGCGCATCGCCTGCCCCGAGGGCTACGAGCCGCGCGCGGACCTGGTGCGCGCCAACGCCGGCCGCGTGACCGTGTTGCGCGATCCGCTGGCGGCCGCTCGCGGCGCGCACCTGCTCGCCACCGACGTGTGGGCCTCGATGGGGCAGGAAGCCGAGCAGGAGAAGCGCGCCGCGGCCTTCGCCAACTACCAGCTCGACCGCCGCCTGCTCGATGTCGCCGCGCCGGACGCCATCTACCTGCATTGCCTGCCCGCGCACCGCGGCGAGGAAATCAGCGCCGAGCTGATGGACGCGCCCGACACCGTGATCTGGGACGAGGCCGAGAACCGCCTGCACGCGCAGAAGGCGCTGATCGAGTTCCTGCTGAATTCCTGATCAGGCGAACGGCCAGCCAATCCGGACAGTACCGATCCCGTATCAGCCATATCATTTCGATATGGCTGAGCGCCATTTATTGTCTTGGATCTATACCCCCGCGATAGATATTCTGTTGCTCGTCGTGATGCAGCGCAAAGAGCAGGTCCCGCGCTCGAGCATGCCGCTCCCTGACCCGGCAAAACATGAATGTGAGGGGTGTCCCGGTGGCAACGTCAGCAGAGTACGAGCTTGGTGAGTATGCCTTCCCGCGGGGCTGGTTTGCGGTGGCCGAGGGCGAACAGGTCACGCGCGCACCGCTGAACGTCCACTACTTCGGCCAGGACATGGTGCTCTACCGCGGCGAGAGCGGCCGGGTGGTGATGCTCGACGCCTACTGCCCCCACATGGGAACCCACATCGGCAAGTGCCGCAATTCAGCCACGGTACTCAATGGCACCTTCCTGGAAGGCGATTCCATTCGCTGCCCGTTCCACGCATGGCGTTTTGGTCCGGACGGTCGCTGTGATCACATACCGTACTTCAACGGTCCCATTCCGGAAAAGGCGCGGCTAAAGAGCTGGCCGGTGGAGGAGCGCTGGGGCATCGTGTTCTGCTGGCATGATCCCGAGGACCAGGCGCCGGATTTTCCGCTGCCGGAGATTCCCGAGTGGGACGACCCTCGATTCGTGCGCTGGCACGGCCTGGATCATGTGGCCGACCTGCACCATCCCGTCGAGGTGTTCGACAACGAGTCGGACGGCCCCCACCTGGAGTACCTGCACGGTGCCGGAAAGCTGCAGGCCTACGAAAACGAGGTGGATGGCCACCTGTACCATCAGCGCGAAACCCTGATCGAAGGCTTTTCATCGACCGAGGAAAGCAAGGTGCTCATGGGTGACTCGTCCGGTGTCGGACATGAATCCGGGGCGGACCGTTCACCTGCACTCAGGACCATGACCACGGTGGGCGCCTACCACGGAACCGGCCTGATGCTGGCGAGGTTCGTCGAAGCCAACGGCGTACAGCTGCTGTGCATCACCCCGGTTAACGATGGCGAGTGCCGGGTGATGTCCGCCGCGATGCTCAGATCGCCCACGGGAAACACCGATCCGGCCACCGACGAGCAGATTCGCCGCACCTACGCCGGCCTCCTCGTCGAGGGCTTGCGTCGCGACGGCGAGGTCTGGCTGAACAAGAAGCCGGCCCTGCAAATCCTGCAGCTGCCGACGGATGGACCCTTCGGGCACGGGCGACGATGGTATAGCCAGTTCTTCAACCCCCGGGAGAAGGCGGCGGCAATCCTCAAGAACAGCACGGGCAGACACACCATCCGGGGCATCCAGCCATGGAGTGAAAGCGAGCATGCGCGCATGGTCAACGGCTGACGGGGGCACGTGACGTGGACTACAGACCTGCTTTGCGAGGCGGCGACGCGATGCACACCGACACCACGCTCTCGTTCCAGGAGACCGTTCGCGCAAGAAAATCGGTCAGGAGTTTCCTCTCCCGGCCGGTTCCGGAGGCGATCATCCACGAGGTGCTGGAGGATGCCCGGCGCGCACCATCCAACGCCAACACGCAACCGTGGAACGTGCATATCGTTTCGGGCGACAAGTTGCGCCAGCTCACCCGGGCGCTTCACGAAGCCATCGGTGCAGGCCGCTTCACCCCGGACTTCTCCTTCGACACGGGGGCCTTCTACGGCCGCTACAAGGAGCGCAGTTTCGAGCAGGGCCAGTCCTATCACGAGGCGATCGGGGTGGCTCGTGATGACGAGGCGGCGCGCAAGGCAGCGGCTGCCCTGAACTATTCCTTTTTCAATGCGCCGCACGTTGCGCTGCTCTTCATGCCCGCGTTTGGCGACAGCGTGCGGGTAGCCAGCGACATCGGCATGTATGCCCAGACGTTCCTGCTGTCGCTCACCGCGCGCGGCCTGGGGGGCGTGCCGCAGACATCGCTCGGTTTCTTTGCGCAGACCATGCGGGAGTTTCTCGAGGTTCCGGACGAGCTGAGGTTTCTGTTCGGCATATCCTTTGGCTATCCGGATGCGACCGCGCCCTGCAACCGGATACGGACGGGGCGAGACCCCGTGTCTCACAGCGTCACGTTTCATGGATAGCCGCTGCAGCGAACACCGTAGGGGCGTCGGCAGGACCAGGAGGATGGCGTGGAAATGAGAGCTCTCGGCCGGACTGAGGTGCAGCTCAGTTCCGTTGGCCTGGGTGTGATGAACTTCGGGGCGCAAACGGCCGAGGACGATGCGTTTCGCATCCTGGACATGGCGTTTGACGCCGGCATAACCCTGTTCGACACGGCGGAGAATTATCCTGCACCGGTAGCGGCGGCTACGCAGGGGCGTTCCGAGGAAATCCTGGGGCGCTGGATAGCGGCGCGCAGGCTGCGCGACCGCGTCATCGTGGCAACCAAGGTTGCCGGACCCGGCAACGCGGCCGGCGACATGAGCCACATCCGCGGCAACAAGCGCCGCCTCGATCGTGCAAACATCGTCCAGGCCGTCGACGACAGCCTGCGCCGGCTGGACACCGACCATATCGACCTGTATCAGGTTCACTGGCCGGAGCGTGCCGTCACCACGCTCGGACGTTCACGCTATTCCTGCATTCCCGACTCACCCGCGCTGGTACCCATCGAGGAAACCCTGGAGGCGCTGGGCGAACAGGTGCAGGCCGGAAAGATCAGGCACATCGGCGTCGCGAACGAGACGCCGTGGGGCGTCATGCGCTACCTGGCCGCCGCCCGCGAACGCGGCCTGCCGCGTATCGTCGCCATCCAGAACGGCTACAGCCTGCTCGATCGCTATTTCGAGCTGGGCCTGGCGGAAATCGCGATGCGCGAACAGGTCGGTCTGCTGGCCTATTCACCCCTGGCAGGTGGCCTGCTGACCGGAAAATACGTGGGCGCGCCAGCACCGATACCGGGCAGCCGCTCGAGCCTGTCCCCCGGCTTTAGCGCGCGCTTCACGGACAAGAAGATGCGAGCGACAGCCGCTTACACCGCGCTGGCCCGGCAGCACGGACTGGAGCCGGCCGCCATGGCGCTGGCCTTCGTCCGGCAACAACCGTTCACGACATCGGTGCTGATGGCCGCCAGCAGTCCAGCCCAACTCGAGCTCAATCTGCGCAGCCTCGAGCTCGATCTGTCGAAGGAGCTGCTCAAGCAGATCAACGCGATCCATGACGATCTCCCCAATCCGTGACGGTTTGTCGCCCTCTGCCCGCCACGTACCCGCGCCTGAGCGAAGGAGTTGTCGATGTCCGAAGCCCCCCATCTGCTGGTCGAGGAAGACGGGGCGCTCCTGATCGCCACGCTCAACCGGCCGGAAAAACTCAATGCCATGACGGGGCAGATGATGGCGTTGTTCGAGCAGGCCCTCCATCGCTTCCGGGACAAGCCAGCGCTCAAGGTGATGCTGGTTCGTGCGACAGGCCGCTATTTCTGCTCGGGCGCCGATCTGCGCAGCGGCGGCGGTGCCCCCGCCCCCAGGACGGCCTCGGCCATCCGCGAAAATCACCGCCTCGGGGTGTTCGGGGTCCACCGCATCTATGACGAAATGGAGCATATCGAAAAGCCCATCGTGGTTGCCCACCACGCGATGTGCGTGGGCGGCGGGCTGGAGCTCTCGCTCTCCTGCGACTTTCGTCTGGCGGCGAAAAGTGCGGCCTATGCCTTTCCCGAGGGCTTGTTCGGCGTTCTGCCCGCTTCCAACGGGGTCAGCCGCCTGACGCGCATCTGCGGGCCGCATTGGGCACGCTGGCTCATCATGGCCAACAAGCCGGCAGACGCCGACATGGCCCTCGGCATGGGCCTGGTGCACCAGGTGTTTCCGGACCAGAGCTTCGAGCAGGACGTGATGGATTTTTGCCGCCACCTCGCCAGGCAGAACGGGGAGCAGATGGGCGCGGCAAAGATCGCGATCGAACTGGCCAACGATGTGAGCCGCGACCAGGCCCGCCACGTCGAACGCATGGCCAACAGCGCACTGATGTTGAACCCGGACTATCTCGCGCGGCTCGAGGCCTATGTCGGGAACATCGGCAGCGCTGCAGAAAAGGGTTGAGCAGCAGTTATCCGATCACGTGTCGACAGGAGATATTCGTGAAGGAGCAAGCAAGGAAATGGGCAGGACCCGCTGTCCCGCCAGGGAGCCTGGCTGAACTGGCGGATCATCATGCAATAGGCCGGCTCGCCAGGATCTACGCGCTCGGCATGGATATGCGCGACTACGACCTGGCCCGAAGCGCCTTCGCCCCGGACGCCATGGCCGCAGGCAAGCAGGGAATGGAGCCGATCGACCAGAACCTGCAGTTTACCTATGGCGTGGCGTCGAGCTTTCACGCGACCCAGCACGTCATTTCCAACCAGTACATCGAGCTGAACGGCGATGAAGCGCTCGTCTGGAGCTACGGCGTCGCGCATCACAAGGTTGCACCCGGCGAACAGCGCGATGAAATCATCGCGGGGGTCCACTACCGCGACCGATGCAGACGGTTTGCGCAAGGATGGCTGATCGTCGAGCGCAGCGTGGCCAACCAGTGGGTGGATATCGGCTCGCCGCAACGCCGCTCATAGCCAGCCCGAACAGCGAGCGAGAGCCGTTAAGCCTCCGGGTTGACGAGCAGTTTTCCCGGCCATTTTCCGCTCGCGGCGAGGGTCGATATCTCCTGCTGGATCAGGACATCCAGCCTGGAGATGATGCGGGGCACGCGACATTGTGCGGTGGCGGCAGTGACGATCTGGCGCGTGAGCACAGGATTCTCGATTCTCGCATGACGGAGGAGACCGGCCTCATGCTCCTTGCTGAAAGCCGAATAAGGCAGGATCGTGAATCCGTCTCCGGACATGACGAGCTGCTTTGTCAGCTCGAGGGAGTCGCTGCGCAGAATGATATCGATGTTGGTTTTCGTGATATAGGCATTCTTTTCCAGTGTCGACATGATGCCGTGGCGCGAGCCGGGAAGAATGAGCGGGTACCGGGACAGTCGTTTGAAATTGACCGGCTTGTCCGGGGAGAGCGCCGACTCTATGCAGCCGACCAGCATCAGGTCCTCTACCACCATCGCGCGATCGATGATGCGGTCGTCAGGGGACGGGCCATAGAGCAGCGCGATATCGATCTGTCCGCCGACCAGCCATTCGACGAGATGATCGGCTTGCCCCTCGATGATACGGACCTTGATGGCGGGCTCTGACGCAGAAACCCTGCCTATGAGTGGCTGCGCCAGCACATACCTGACCGACGGGGGCATCCCCAGGGACACGCTGCCTTCCACCTTGCCGGCCGGAAGTCGTGCATTCTGGAAGGCAAAATCGAGCTGACGCAGCGGTCCGATGACTTCGGCCCGCAGTTGCTCGCCCTCGTTCGTGAGTTGCATCCCGCGCGCGGTTCGCGTGAACAATGCGACGCCCAACTCCTTTTCCAGCAAGTGGATCTGGCGGGTCAGGGCAGGTTGCGCGATGTGCAGCACTTCCGAGGCTCTGTTCATCGAGCCGAGTTCGGCGATCCGCAGAAAATAGCCGAGACGCTTGAGGTTCATGGCTCCCCCTTTCCAACGGCCCATTTTGCCGTGAACGGGCAAAGCTGCCACGTGCAAACGCAGCTCCGTCAACGGTAGTCGTGACGAGGCGCGGATCAAGGCCAGCCGGTTGCAGAGTTCGGCTGAAGCCGAACCTACGCGGGAACCTACGTCGTGCGCACGCGCGCCACCGCATCCAGCCAGCCGGCGTAGAGGCGCGCGCGCTCGGGCTCGGGCATCGCGGGCAGGAAGCGTCGCTCCTCGCCGCATTGCGCCGTGAGGTGATCCAGGGTCGGCAGCATGCCGAGCCGGTAGCCCGCCAGGCTCGCCGCGCCCAGCGCCGTGGCCTCGGTGATGCGCGGGCGGCTGACCGGGATGCCCAGCATGTCGGCCATGAACTGCAGCATCCAGCTGTTGGCGGCCATGCCGCCGTCCACGCGCAGCACATCGAGCGTCGTGCCGTCGCGCGCCATCGCATCGAGCAGGTCGCGGGTCTGGTAGGCCACCGACTGCAGCGCGGCGGTGACGATCGCCTCGGCGCCGCTGTCGCGCGTGAGCCCGAGGATCGCGCCGCGGGCCGCGGGATCCCAGTGCGGTGCGCCGAGGCCGGTGAATGCCGGCACCAGGTACACGCCGCCGGGATCGGGCGCCCGCAGCGCCACCAGCTCGCTTTCACCCGCGCTCGCGATCAGCCCCAGCGCGTCGCGCAGCCACTTGATCGCCGCGCCGGCCACGAAAATGCTGCCTTCCAGCGCGTACGCGGGCCTGCCGTCGAGCCGGTAGGCCAGCGTGGTCAGCAGGCGGTTGTGCGAGCGTACCGGCGTGGCGCCCGTGTTCAGCACCAGGAAACAACCGGTGCCGTAGGTGCTCTTGGCCTGCCCGGGCGCGAGGCAACCCTGCCCGATCAGCGCCGCCTGCTGGTCGCCCGCGATGCCGGCGATCGGTACACCCGCCGCGGGCAGTCCCGCCTGCACGGTCCCGAAATCCGCGGCCGAATCGAGCACCTCGGGCAGCACCGCGCGCGGCACGCCGAAGCGCGCCAGCAGTTCCTCGTCCCAGCATTGCGCGTGGATGTCGAACAGCATCGTGCGCGAGGCATTGGTGGCGTCGGTGCAATGGCGCCGGCCGCCGGTGAGCCGCCACAACAGGAAGGTGTCGACGGTGCCGAAGGCGAGCTCGCCGGCCTCGGCGCGCGCGCGGGCTCCCGCGACGTTGTCGAGGATCCACGCCAGCTTGGTGGCCGAGAAATAGGGATCCAGCAACAGCCCCGTGCGCGCCGCGACGCGCTCGCCCAAACCTTCGTGCTGCTGCAGCCGCGCGCAGGTATCCGCGGTGCGCCGGTCCTGCCACACGATGGCCGGGTACACCGCCGTACCGGTGCGCCGGTCCCACAGCAGCGTGGTCTCACGCTGGTTGCTGATACCGATGCCGACGACGGCGTGGCCCGCGCCGAGCAGTTCGCACACCACGGCGTCGAAGCTCTGCAGCGTGCTCTGCCAGATGTCCTCCGGGTCGTGCTCGACCCAGCCGTCCTGCGGGAAGTGCTGCGCGAACTCGCGCTGCGCGAGCGCGACCACGTTGCCGCGGGCATCGAAGGCCAGGCAGCGCGAGCTCGTGGTGCCCTGGTCCAGCGCGATCAGCACGTCCATGGGGTACCCGTCCTCCCGGTCCGGGCTTGATCCCCGGCGCATGCATCAATAGTATTTTTCATTCGATGCTGTTCCGACATGCATTTCATTCATCGCGCCGCCTCGGCGGCAAACCCGACGGACCCATTCGCCATGGCCAAGATCGAACTGCGCCATCTTCGCACGCTGGTCGCCCTGCGCGACACCGGCAGCCTGGTCGATGCCGCCGACCGCCTGTGCCTGACCCAGTCGGCGCTCTCGCACCAGGTCAAGGATGTCGAGGACCGGTTGCAGTGCTCGCTGTTCATGCGCAAGACCCGCCCGGTGCGCTTCACCAGCGCCGGGCAGCGACTGCTCGCGCTGGCCGACGAGATCCTGCCACAGATCCGTGCCGCCGAGATCGACCTCGACCGGCTCGCGGGCGGCGAGACCGGGCGGCTGTTCCTCGCGCTCGAGTGCCACAGCTGCTTCCAGTGGCTGATGCCCACGATCAACACGTTCCGCCATCACTGGCCCGACGTCGAGCTGGACCTCTCCAGCAGCTTCAGCTTCGCGCCGCTGCAGGCGCTCGCGCGCGGCGACCTCGATCTCGTGATCAGCTCCGATCCGCTGGAACTGCCCGGCGTGCATTACGAGCCGCTGTTCCGCTACGAGGTCCGCCTCGCGCTGTCCCCGCGCCACCGCCTGGCCGCACGGGCGGTGATCGAGCCCGCCGACCTAGCCGACGAGGTGCTCATCTGTTATCCGGTCGAGCGTGCGCGGCTCGACGTGTTCCGCCACTTCCTGGAGCCCGCCGACATCGAGCCGGCAAGCGTGCGCACGGCGGAGCTGACGATGATGATCATCCAGCTGGTGGCCAGCAACCGCGGCGTCGCCGCGCTGCCCAACTGGGCCATCAGCGAGTACGAGAACAAGGACTTCCTGGTCTCGCGAGCGCTCGGCGCCGAGGGACTGTGGAGCACGCTGTACGCGGCCATCCGCGAGGAACAGCGCGAGCATCCGTATATGCGCGACTTCATGGCGTTCGCGCGCCAGACCTGTTTCAGCGACCTGCCCGGCATCCAGCCGCTGGCGTCCGTGCGCTGAGGCGTGGCTCCCGGTAAAAGTTGTCACAAAGCCGCGCCATCATGGTCGCGACAAAGCCCGTTGATTGCCGCCCGCCCGCGCGGGCTCTATAGTTTGCGCAGCCTTGAACCCATGCGGAATTTCACCCCGAATGATGAGCCGGAACCGTTGCGTCGCCGCGCTGTGCATATCCCTTGCGCTCCTGCTGCAGGGCTGCGGCACCACGCCCGAGAAGCCCGAATCGCCCACGATCACACCCGCGCCGGCCCCTGAACCCCTGCCGCAACCGCCTGCGGAAACGGTCACGCCGCCGGAACAGCCTCCGGCGCCGCCCGCCGGACCGCAGGAGCCCGAGAAGCCCGCACCCGAACCCGAGCCGGTGGTATGCACGCCGCCACCACCGCCGCCGCCTCCCGCACCCGCGAAACGCCCTCCGCCGCAGACGGCGCTGGCCGTGCTGGGCGGGATCGAGCAGGTACGTGTCGATCCCCCGGGGCTGCAGCTCACCGCGCGACTCGACACCGGCGCTGCCGGGTCCTCGCTGCACGCGCTCGACGTGCGCGCGTTCGAACGCGACGGCAAGACCTGGGTGAAGTTCCAGCTCGTCGATACCGGTACCGGCAAGAGCGTCGAAGTCTCGCGCCCGGTCGTGCGCTCCGTCGCGCCGAAGGATGCCGCCGGCTCCAAGCGCTACATCGTCAGTCTGAAGGTCACGATCGCCGGCATCGCGCAGTTCACCGAATTCGCGCTCACCGACCGCTCCTCGTCCGCCTATCCCGTGCTGATCGGGAGAAACTTCCTGCGCGACCAGGCCGTGGTCGACGTGGGACGCCGCTTCACCAGGCCGGAATAGCCGCACCAACTGAATCCGCCGGGGCGGAGCTCGCATGAAAGAAAAACTGAAGGTCTACATCGTCGCGTTCCTGCTCGCCCTGCTGGGGCTCAGCATGGCGCTGTACAAGCACTTCGCGCTCGGATTCCCGCTGCTGCCCTACGAGAAGGTGGCGGTGTGGACGGTGGAGTCCAAGGTCGAGTTCGAGGCGAGCGGCGCGCCGGTGGTGGTGTCGCTGGCGCTGCCCGATTCGCAACAGGGCATCGAGATCGTCAACGAGAACTTCACGACCTCGGGCTACGGCTTCGCGGAGATCGACCAGCCCGACGGCAGCCGCCGCGCGCAATGGACGCGCCGCGAGGCCGATGGCAAGCAGCTTCTCTATTACCGCCTGCAGGTCTATCCGGCGGCGCTGGACCAGGCGGCCGAGGTGATCGCACCATCGTCGCCGGTGCCGCCCGAGTTCGACAGCGCCAAGGCCGCCTCGGCCTCCGCGCTGCTCGACGAGATCCACGCGGTGTCGGCCAACACCGAAACCTTCGCGACCCAGCTGTTGCGCGCGCTGACCGTGGAACCGCTGTCGCAGAACGCGGCCTTCCTGCTCGGCGAAAACCGCGACCCCGCCTTCATCGCCGAGACCGCGCTGCAACTGCTGTCGCTGGCCGGCATCCCGAACCGCATCGTGCGCGGACTGGTGCTCGAGGACGACCGTCGGCGCCAGAAGCTGGTGGACCTGATCGAAGTCTGGGACGAGGACGAGTGGAAGATCTTCGATCCGCGCAGCGCGCGCGCCGGCAAGCCCGCCGACTTCATGATCTGGCGTCGCGGCGATGTCTCGCTGCTGGATGTCGAGGGCGGGCGCGAGTCGCAGGTGACCTTCTCGATCTTGCGCAGCTACCGTCCCGCGCGCGACATCGCGCTGGCCAACGCCGTCGACAACCGCGCGGCGCTGATCGACTTCTCGATCTACTCGCTGCCGATCGAGGAACAGAATGCCTTCAAGACCATCCTGCTGGTGCCGATCGGCACGCTGGTGGTGGCGATCTTCCGCATCCTCATCGGCCTGCGCACCTCGGGCACCTTCATGCCGATCCTGATCGCGCTGGCCTTCATCCAGACCACGCTGCTGTGGGGCCTGCTGCTGTTCCTGATCGTGGTCGGCGCCGGTCTGTTCATCCGCTTCCACCTGGCACGGTTGAACCTGCTGCTGATCGGGCGGATATCGTCCGTGGTCACGGTGGTCATCGGCCTGATGTCGGGCATCAGCATCCTCAGCTACAAGCTCGGGCTGAACCAGATCCTCACGATCACCTTCTTCCCGATGATCATCCTGTCGTGGACCATCGAGCGCATGTCGATCCTCTGGGAAGAGGAAGGCCCGAAGGAAGTCGCGATCCAGGGCGGCGGCAGCCTGCTGGTGGCCACGGCAGCCTACCTGCTGATGAGCAATGCGCTGGTCGCGCACCTGACCTTCAACTTCCCCGAGCTGCTGCTGGTGCAGCTGGCGCTGATCATGCTGATCGGCCAGTACACGGGCTACCGCCTGACCGAGCTGAAGCGCTTCACCCCGCTGGTGGAGAACCGCTGAGATGCGATTCGCCAACCCGTTCGCCAACCCCAGGCGCCTGCGCCAGGTCGGGCTGCTGGGAATGAACGAGCGCAACTGGTTCATCTCGCGCTACAACCAGCGCAAGCTCTACCCGCTGGTAGACGACAAGCTGAAGACCAAGCTGCTCGCCGAGCAACGCGGGCTGGCGGTACCGAAGCTCTACGGCGTGGTACGCGAGCAGCACGAAGTGGAGACCATGGGCGAACTGCTCGACAAGTACGACAGC
>Ga0138256_10003238_pt1 | contig 17338 bp, 10 predicted proteins | sample KNB2016incub_MG_FD_105486 | JGI IMG/M metagenome (GOLD analysis project Ga0138256, IMG submission 105486) | Active sludge microbial communities from wastewater in Klosterneuburg, Austria - KNB2014incub_MG | ecosystem: Engineered > WWTP > Activated sludge > Unclassified | place: Austria... | reverse complement strand
TTGAAGCATTATCAAATCTTAACACCCGATGATTTAATCTATCAGTGACCCATAGTCTATCATTTCCATCAACATAAATTCCAACGGGACCCTTCATTTTATTTATAGTCGTTCCAGAAGTACTTACAGTAAATCCGGATTGTCCTAAAACTACATCTGCAGCCGAACCGGTAGGTTTTGTAGATGCGTTATCGAATCTTAAAACTCTATTATTTAAATAATCACTCACCCAAAGGTTTCCTGAACTATCTACAAAAACTCTTAATGGATCATTAAACTTTGATGCCGATAATCCACTGGTAGAAGTATTGAAATCTAACTGACCAAAAACAGCTTCAGCTGGAGAACCATCAATCATTTTATCAGAAGAACTCCATCTGAGTACACGATTATTATATCTATCTACAACAAAAAGTTTACCAGTTGCAGGATCAACTGCAACACCTGAGGGCGCATTCAATTTATTAGATAATGTACCCGAAGTGCCTGAAATAAAATCCATTTGACCGAGCACTCCGCTTGCGGGCATATTATTTATTAGCGGTGATTGACCAAATACAAAATTTGATAAAATTAAAAAACTAAACAAAAAATAAAATTTTGATTTTATATAGCAGAAATTTCTCATTCTAGAATCCTTACTTAAGCAAACACATTTTTTTAACTTCAATTCCATTAGATGTACGTAAAGAATAAAGATAAATTCCGCTTGCAAGATTATTTGCATTATATTGAATTGAATAAATAGTATTAGCAGTTGCTATTTCGTCAAACAACACTGCAACTTTTTGACCGATTAAATTATATACTTCTAACTTTACTTCTCCTGTCATTCTTACTGAGAATGAAATACTAGTAATGGGATTAAACGGGTTAGGATAATTTTGTCCGAGATAAAAACCTGAAGGCAAAGTTAGAGTTTGCAACTCATCGAGTGATGTTAATGTTGATACATTAAACCTCATAATTCGATTGTTATCAAAATCAGCTACCCATATATGCCCGCTATAAGAGTCTATAAATAAAGATTGAGGATATGCAAAATTACTTGCTGAAGGAGTAGCCGCATCATTTTGAACCAAGTTATTTTGGGCGTAGGTTGATATAACAATTGATCCAATTATAAACAGACACATAACTTGTATTTTGAAATAATTCATAAAACTTTCTAAAAGTATCTTACAAAAAAAATAATTCCAACCTAAAAAAACTGGTTGCTTCCGAGTGTTACTCAGAAACAACCAATTATAAAAATAATTCTAATATATTATTTCATCAGAAGCATCTTCTTTGTTTCAGAATATTGCTGTGTCTGAAGTGAATAGAAATATATACCGCTTGATAAATTTGCAGCATTAAAATCTAGTTCGTGAGTTCCCTGTTCCTGGATTTCATTCACAAGAATAGCTACTTCTTCTCCCAACGAATTCATAACAACTACTTTTACGTTCGTTCTATCTTTGAGTATGTATCCGATTTTTGTTGTAGGATTAAACGGATTAGGATAATTCTGAATTAGTGAATAATTATCTATACTTAAAACATCAACTTCAACTGTATTGGAATATTCAAACTGACCATTAAAATCAATTTGTTTTAATCGATATGTATACTTACCGTTTGATAGATTTTTATCGAAGAAAGAATAATCTTGTTGAACTGTCGTTGTTCCAACACCTTTAACAAAACCAATCGTAACAAATTCTGTATTTGTGATACTTCTTTGAATCTCAAAACCACTATTGTTTAATTCAGTTGCAGTTCTCCAATTCAATGTAACTTGTTGATTCTGTGAAACTGCAGTAAATGAAGTTAGTTCAACTGGTAATGGAGAAACATCATATCGAAGAATGCGGTGACTATATGTATCCGGAATCCAGATATGATTATTTGCATTATCAATAAAAATAGTTGATGGATAATTTAGTCCTGTTTGTGTAGTAAAACCACCTGTTGTAACAAAATCCGGCTGACCTAAAACATTATCTGCATTAGCTCCATTTGGTTTTGCCGCTGCATTTGTAAATACTATTATCCTGCTGTTTCCTTCATCACCAACATATAATCTACCCATGCCATCCATAAACATACCGCGAGGTCCATCAAATTTGGACTGTGTCAATCCAGATGTTGAAGTAACAAAATCAGTTTGCCCTAACACTCCATTAGCAGCAGCACCATTCGTTAATCCTGCTGCATTATCAAATCGTAAAACTCTACTATTATATCTATCTGCAACCCATAACTTTCCAGCAACATCAACATATACACCCCACGGAGCGTCAAATTTTGAAGCGGTTGTACCTGATGTTGAAGTTACAAAATCTAATTGACCTAGTACTCCATCTGCATTGGCACCGTTGGGTTTTCCTGAAGCATTATTAAATCTCATTACTCTGTTATTATCTTTATCTGAAACCCATAAGTTTCCACTACCATCAACAAAAACACTAGTTGGGGCACTTAATAATGCGGCTGTGGTTCCAGCAGTATTCGATGTAAAATTAGGTTGACCTAATACTCCATCTGCATTAGCACCAGTTAATTTAGCGGAAGCATTAGCAAATCGTAAAACACGATGGTTATCTCTATCTGCAACCCACAAAGTTCCATTAGCGTCAACATAAACACTATTTGGATTATTCATAGTAGCCGCAGAAATTCCTCCAGTATTAGCAGTTCTGGTTACAAAATCCGGTTGCCCAAATACAACTTCCGCAGGTGATCCATCAATCAATGCATTAGCAGAACTCCAACGCATAACTCTTCTGTTATCCCGATCAGCCACAAATAGTTTCCCTGTTGTAGGATCTACAGCAACACAAAATGGTTCTGCTAAAGTTGTTGTAGATGGAGCAGCGTAATTGGTATTTGTAACAAAATCTGTAGTTCCTAGAACACCATTTGCTGGCATAAAATCAGAGAGAGGAACTTGCGGATAAATTGACATGCTTAGTGCTGTCAATAAAAATATTACTGCAAAGTTTATCTTGAGATGTTTCATATTGCCTTCCAAAAAAAATATATAAATGTGAATTAAATATTTAATGACACCTGCACTGTATATTATTTGTCCCTAACACCTCCTTTCGATTATAGAGTTTATTTATAAACAGAATTAAATGAACTCTAATTTTCACAATCTATTTTCAATAATTTTTTAAGTTTTGAAGAATTACTTTATTAACATCATTTTCTTTCCGATCGTAACACCATTCGCATTTAATCTATACAGATAAACACCCGTCGACAGCGATGAGGCATCGAATGATACATTTGTTGATCCGACTGATAATTGATTGTTGAGAAGAACAGCTACTCTTTGTCCAATAGAATTAAATACTTCAAGTGATACAAATGCATTTGCTTTTAATTCGATTAATATATTTGTTGTTGGATTAAACGGGTTCGGATAATTTTGATAAAGGGTTATATTCTCTGGAATTATTGTTTCTTCGTTTTCTAATGAAGTAACAAGATCATTAGAATAGACTGTAAGTCCATCACCTTTTTCAGTGACATATACATATTTTCCATTAACAGCTACACCACGCGATTGTGGAACACCATCATAGAATCCAGCTTCAACAGGTGCGAAAAGATTAGAAATATTTATTGCTCTTATTCCTGTACCTTCTGATGCAACGTAACAATAATCTCCATCAACCGCTGAAAGATATCCATATCCACCTGTTCTTACTTTTGAGATGTACGTTGGTGACATAAGATCACTTATATTATATATCTTCAGACTATCTCCATCAGGTATGAATGAATAATTTCCTGTAATTGAAAAACCTTCATTACCTGTTGTAAATGATCCGGTTGATCCTTTTTTAACAGGAACAGAGGGGTTAGTAATATCATAAAAAGTAATACGACCATAATCAGTTATACCTGCAACGTTTCCGTTAACAGCAATATTCTCACCATATACATCGCTTCCGGTATATCCAACTATTGTTGGATTAGATGGATTTGTTATGTCAATCATTCCCATACCACTGTCGCTTGCGGCAACATATACCGTAGAGCCGTTTATTGAAATTCCACGGGCCCGGGGAGTTTGTAATGTTTTAATTTTTATAGGACTAGCGGGATTTGTTACATCAACTACATATACTCCTGAATCTCTTGCAGCCACATATGCGTAATTACCACTTACTACCACTGCCCTTGAATCACCGCCAAGATCTGCGGTACCAAGTAAAGTTACATTTGAAGGATTTGAAACATCAATGATACGCATTCCAGCTGTTCCATATGCTACATACACTTTACCATCAGAATAAAATGGTATATAAGCTGAGCCTGTTGCAGATGGAATTGCAGCAAGAAAAGAGGTGGTTACGGGCACTTGAGGATTGGATACATTAATTGCACTGATACCTGGTGCCGGATTTCTATTTGCAACAAAAATATGTCCTGTTGGTGTACCACCAATCGTAATAGCGCCATAGTATAATGATGCTGCACGTCCCGTTGTTTGAATTTGTGTTACAAATACGGGAGACGATGGTGTTACCAAGTTATAAATTTTTATTCCTGAATCTCCAACTGCTACATATCCATAATTTCCATCAAATATAATTCGTGCCGTACGATATCCGGAAGGGATCTCCATAACATTTACAGGATTTGAAGGATTAGTAACATTCACAACGGCAAGGCTGGCATCATAATTACACACATAAGCATAACCAGATCGAACATTTATATACTGATGGTAACCGCCATAGCCATCAATTCTTCCAACATAAATCGGTGCAGCAGGATTTGTAATATCAAGAATATGACTTCTTGAACCAGCTGCTATGTATGCGTATTGACCTGAAATTACGACGCTCTCACAATATTCCAAACTATCGATTGAAGTAACAAGAACCGGGCTTGATGGTGTTGCTATATTATAAATTTTCAATCCCCCGCCGCCGGCTGCAACGTAAGCATACGTACCACTTGTTGCAATGCCTTCACAAGTTGTTCCTGGTGCAACTTCAACGGAAGCAACTAAGGAAGGTGTAGTAGGATTTTGTACGTTGATAAGCCACATATTACTTCCGCCGCTTAAAACTAAATGCTGATTTCCTCCAATTGATGTGCGAACAACATCTTCAATAATATCAGATAATATAACACTTCCGATTTTCACAGGAGTCTGGGGATTTGAAAATGATGCGATCTGTAATTTATTTCCAAGCCCATAGTACACAAGTGAGCCGGCAGCAAATACAGCCTTAGATTCACCTTCACCTTTTCCAAAATTCCCTAGCAGAGTCATATTCTGAAAATCCTGTGCAATCAGCTGATGACTGTAAAAAGTCATGCTAATAAGGACCAAGAAAAACAGTTTAATAGTTTTCATTTTAGCTCCATTGATATTGTTGATAAAATTCAATTTTAATTTAAAACCTCAGATTCAGCAGCTTTATATGAAGCAATAAACTTTTCTATTTCAACTCGTTTAGGTGCTGCATCCTGTGCGCCCAAACGAGTAACAGAAATTGATGCAGAAGCATTAGCCATTCTAGCTGCAGTTTCAATATTCATTCCCTCCGCTAGAAATGCAGCAAGTGACCCGCTAAAAACATCCCCGGCACCGGTTGTATCTATAGGTGTAACTTTATATGCTGGTATAATTTCCATAACATTTGAGAAACCGGCAAAGTAACCTTTTGAACCAAGCGTAATTATTACATTCTTAATTCCATAATCAAAAAATCTATTTACAATTATATGCAAGGATTCTGCATTTGATACTTTAATACCAGTTAACATTTCTGCTTCAACTACATTTGGGGTGATGATATCTATATATTGAAAAATATGTTTTGCTAATTCTTGTGCAGGGGCAGGATTTAATATAACTGTTGCTCCCATTTCATGCGCTTTTTTTACAGCTGCATAAACTGATTCAATTGGGGATTCCAATTGAACAAGAACGATATTGGCTGATGATATTTCATTATTTACAATTTCAATATCATCTGGGCTTAATCTTGCATTTGCACCGGAGGCTACAACTATACTATTCTCAGCATTATCATCAACAACTATGAAAGCAACACCCGTTGGAACTTCCGAATCACGAAAGACATAACTTGTATTAATTCTTTCTTCATTTAATCGTTTTATTCCTTCTTTACCTAGCAAATCGTCTCCAACTCGAGCAACAAAACTAACATCAGCCCCAACACGTGCAGCAGCAATGGCCTGATTAGCACCTTTGCCTCCACCACCTGTGGAGAAAAATCCACCAATAACAGTTTCACCTGGATTGGGTATTTTTTTTGTTTTGATTGTCATATCAGTATTGTAACTGCCTATAACAACTACTTTATTTTTCATAATCTCTTCTAACTAAAATTTTGCGATATATGTTTTTCAATATTCTTATTGATCTTTTTTTTTTTAAAATGAAAACCCAAGTGAAAATGTATGTACTTGGGTCAGCTCACCAAAGTCGACATAAGCATAATTGATCGTCCCTACAGTTGTTCCAATTGGATATGAAATACCGGCGCCGAATGTAAATTTTTGTACATCATAATTAAATTTATACCCGGCGCGAATAAAGAACATACCGTCAAAAGCATAACTGGCACCAATATGAAATTTTTCTTTCCCATCATTCGGATGGTCGCCTTCAACTATAGCGGTTAATAGATGTGGACTTCCTTCTTCATCGAAAAAGTCCATTGCTAAACCCGCTCGAAAATCCAAAGGCATTCTTACATAGTCTGATTCGGTCTGGTATTCTTCACTCCATCCGCCAAACCTGGAATCAGGTCCAAAATTTCTTGCAGTTATGGCAATACGCAAACTTCTAAATCCAGTGTAATACATTGTCCCGATATCCAGTGACCAATTACTCATTGAAAGTTCTGCAATATTTTGTTCCATATACCTTATACTGCCGCCAACAGAAAGATTATCAGTTATTTTTTTTGAATAGGTAAATCCCACAACATAATCATTAGCAGAAAAATTACTACCAGTCAGTTGTGGGTTCGTTCCGCCATTACCTGAAGGGGCGTTAATCGTCTCAGGAATATCACCATAATCAAGCATTGCAAGACTAACTCCAACAACTCCAAAATCACCAAGACTATAACCCGCAGCTATCGATTGGTAATTAATATCTGCAATCCATTCCAAAACATTTACCTGAACATCAATGTTTTCAATATCTGCAAGTGAGGCTGGATTTCCAAAAACTGAATTTGCATCTCCTTTAGAAATTGCAGTAAAGGCCCCACCCAATGCGGCTTGTCTTGAGTCTCCGTTAATTTTTAAAAATTGCCATCCTGATTGACCAGCTCGTTCTATGTCATTTGGAGAAATTCCCGATTGTGCTTGGATGAATGTATTCATCACTAACAAGTACAGGCACAAGAATCTAAAAATTTTATTTGATAAATGCATTAAGATATTCTCCATTACTTCACAATTGCTAATTTGCCAATAAAAGATTCACCTTCATGACCAGGCACAAGAGATTCAACTCGGTAGATATATATGCCCGGCGCAACTCCGAGAGTCCATTTACTCAATTGATAATCAGACCGCTGAATACTACCCCAAGCTTCAGATCCACTGCCATCATCATGATCTATTTCTTGAACAAGATCACCAGTAAGCGTGTATATTTTTATTTTGCAAATGGCTGGAATTCCGATAAATTCCATTCTATACTGTTCACCTTCACCCATTAAATTACTATGCTGCCGAAACGGATTTGGAACAACGTAAACGTTGTTTGGAAACTCTGCATTCGGGGCACGAAGCGGGTAAACCGGAAATCGGGTATTGTTTACTTTTCCACTTTCATTATTATCTAAATCATAGCTCGTAACACAATAATAGTTACCTACTCCAAATGGCAAATTTTTATCGATATATTGTACATAACCATCCACTAAGTTCACAGAGTCTTTTTTAATATCAGCTACGAGTGTCCAGGGACCAATCGTAAAATAATTGGAACGATAGAGTCTGTATCCTGCAAAATCATTTGTGATTAATTGAGGATCAACATAAGTTGAGGCAATTGGGGGCCATTCAATAAATATTTGTCCTGGCTCTGTTCTGATGATAAGACTGTTTTCACCGTTAGTCGGAGTTGGTGGCGGATGAACAGAAGGCAGATAATTGTTAGCATATAAAATTTTTGCCATTCGTACATTTGCAATCATAGAATCGCGAGATGCAGTAGCCATCAGATCGATATTGGGTACTCCTCCTTCAACAATCTTTGCACGATCCATTTCCCCAATCACTTCTGCAAATACAATTTTTACTGATGCAAAAGGTGTAAGAGTAAATGGCCCAACACTTACTAAAAATTCAGGACGTCGCTCAAATTTATTACCACCTTCACCACCGAGCGTTCGTAAAGAATCCCAAGACAATGGTGGTTGTTGATGAGTCATAACTTCTTTCACTCTGGCATGCGAAGATGATCCCTGAATAAACATTTGATCAACATAAGGAGCCCCTTCGGTTAACCCTTGTCCTGTGTGTTCAAGAATATTCTGATAAATATTTCCTCCAGCTGAATCAATAACAACAACTGTAAAATACCCAGGCGCATCTATTTCGTGCTCTCGGCTTCCCTGTTGGTAAATATCACGTGCATCACCTATATCTCCTCTTTCCGGACCAACACCAAAATTATATACTACGGGTACTTCATCCTGGAAACTGAATGATTGGTGATCATAAAAATAGAAGAGTCTTTCTGTTGGATCCCATTCATATTTTTCATCGCCTCGGCTACCTGATCTTTGAGTCATTCTTATTCCATATCTCATTCCGAAGAACATAGAATCAACTGATGTTAACTCATTATTAGTAATAGTTACTTCGTGAATTATAAAATCACTTAGACCTGGATAACTCCAAACCATACTTCTTCGTCCAATATCCACATTTAAACCATTAACATGATGGGCTCCACTTACAATCTCTTCTCCAGCAATTCCGATATTTTCAAGATTGTAATTTTTTGTTAATGTGGCTTCTTCAATTGGGAATACATCCTGACCAGATGGAAAAAATCGTGAATTAATTGTGTATGATGAAGCAACATTTTCACGAGTGCCATAAATAGCATACCCTACTGCTTCGGCATAATTTAGTGCATCATTCACATTTGTCGCTTTAGAATAACCTGGATAATCAAGAGTATGAAATCCATTTTGTGTTTCTGTAGGATCACCGTACTGGAGTGAATTCCAAATTGTTGCCCAGAGTTTACCTCTTTTTAAAGTCTGTTTTCCCCAAGTAACTTGAGCTTGTATCAAGTTAGAAAATAAGAGTATAAATAAAATTGTAGAAATATATTTTTTCATAATAATTCTTTTATCTTAATTAAAATTTAACAGCAATTTGGAAATAGAATCTTCTCGGGGGAACTTCATAAGAATACCATTCCCAAATATTAGGCTCAGAAAAGTCATATGTTTTTGGTAACCGTTCACTATCTGGTAGATTCGGATTCTCTAAATATCTTGCTAAATCATCATCATATAGTAATCGTAAAAATTTAAGGTTAAGTAAATTCTTAACATCCACACTGAATTCTAGCTGTGTTCCAAATAATTCAAATCCTTTTGAAATATTTAAATCTATCTGATAATAGTTAAACCAACGCATATTATTTGGTTCAGTCGAAATATCTCCAGGTGCATGATATGTATATGGGTCTCCGCTTCGCCACCAAAAATTTAAGAACATATTAAAATCACTTAGAATTTTTACACCACCAATTTCAGGCCCTTCATCCTTATCAATGAATAAGTTAACCCAACCTTTTATGCGCTGATAGTCACCCCAGGCACCGCTTTCTTGTCTTAACCCTTTAGGCACGTTTATACTTGGGGACCCTGGTTCATATAATCTACTATAACCAACTTCTCCATTGAATGACCAGTATATCTCATGACTTAATCCGAAGTTAATGATTCCGTTAAACCGAGAATCAAGTTTAGTTTCGATTCCTCGAACATCTGAGTAACCCGAGTTGCTAACCATTAGTGCTTTTGTAGCAGTATATGTAGCAGCGTAAACTCCGGTTATAACATCTGCCTCGCGTGAGCCATCTTTATAATAACCTGTTACATCAAGTTTAATAACATCAGCAATATTATAATCCATACCTAACTCATATTGAATCGTTCGTTCATAACCCAATTGTGGATTACCATAGTAACCTTGCCATTCATCCATGTAGGTGGTCTGTTTTGCATAAGGATTTAAAACACTATCCCAAGATGTTGTATAATTCACAAAAGGAAATCCAAACATTTTTGTCCAGGATGGGCGTTGAAAAAAATGACCATACACAAAATGTAATACTGCTCTCTCACTTATCGGATGTGATATTCCAATTCTTGGAGCAATTGCAACCTGCAACTTTGTCTCTTCTCGTTCGGGTGTTCCTGGAATACCTAGAGGTGCTCCCGGATCGTGACCAGGTGTGCCTATTTGGAATGCAAGAGGATCATACATGTTTTTTGGTGCGTTTCTGTTTTGATTAAAAAAATCACCTCGAATACCAATATTAACCACTAGTCCAGGAAATTCGATTTTATCTTGTATATAAGCGTTACCTTCATATGGATTACCATCAAAGACATTCATCTCATTAACTCTATTGCTTTTGGATTCAGCAGCATAATTTTCATAATAAAAGTCATAGACTTTTAATGAAAAACCCGTTTTAATATTATGTGTATTTGTTACTTGATTAGTGTAGTCCCCTTTTATTTGAAATGATTCAGAATTGTTTTTAGTCCAAGTATGATAATATGATTGCAATGTGTAACGAGGATGCATAGAAACCTCATCAGGTAACCAAAGAGAATCCGCGATCCTATTCTCTCTATCTGAGCGATCTAAATTATCTTTTAAGTAACTCATTGTTATTTCATAAAAAGATTGATTGTTCATTACTTGTGTTACTTTTCCGTATAATTGGTACCACCTTCTTAATTCAGGCCATTGTCTAAATGGTGCGCCAAATAAATTATATTTTGCTCTTGCATATTGTTCATCAATTCTCATTGGGGCTAGCCATCCAGCTTCCTGCCCCATCTCAGATGTATTAAGATTTGATGATGTATAATCTGCACTTTCATAGCCTCCCACAAATCCGCCAATTCGAATTTTGAATTCCGGAGAAACCTTGTAATTAATATAACCCTGAATATTAAACTCGGGATTATATGGTATTGCTTGTGGAAATATTCCGACACCTTGCTTAAAACGACCTGATGCAAGAAAACTTAGTTCATCGGTAACACTTCCATAAAGAGTTCCTTCGTATTCATATTCTGGTCGGTCTGCATATTTACCCAATGCATCATTGGGTGTAGTCTGTTTTCGCCATGCTTCAAGTAGTGAATCAGGACTAGCTTGATAATATCGGCTGTTAACATCCTGAGATTGTTGAGTCCAATAATCAATTCCTGTACTTATATAATCATTATTTTCAGTGCTATATATGTTTCTGCCAAAATGATAAACACCTGCTGGACGCATACGGCCGATCAACGTTCCATGTATTCCCGCAGGAGCTTCTTTAGAAACAATATTTACTACTGCAGAACGACCTTCACCGTACTCAGCATTGTATCCGCCAGTTAAGACGGAGATTTGTTCAATTGTTGAAGTATTAAATCCTGTATAATTATCCGAAACCAACCCACTATTAACTGAAAGATTATCAACCATTAATACTGCTTGCACATTAGAACTGCCACGAACATATCCTCTTGTTGACCCTCTTTGCCAGGCTAGATTTGAATTGTCACTAAATATTCCGGGTAGAGTTACAAGGGCATCTTGAATAGAGCGGGCACCAGAATTTTCCAAAACATTTCCCGTCACAATTTGTTCACTTGCGGTAAGATCCTTATCTATAACAGGTCGCTCGGCAACTATAACAACACCTTCAACCTCAATCAACGCAGTCTCTAAAAAAAAATTTTCTGTCGTGGTTCTATCTATAATAATTACAACATCACTTTTTGTAACTTTTGCATATCCAACCATCGACACAGTCAAATTATAAGTTCCAGGAGGAATATTTAGTATAAAATATTCACCATTTAAATCGGTTGAGGCTCCAGTATTTAAACCCTGTATGAAAACATTCGCTCCAACTAGAGGCTCGCCGTTCGCTTTATCCGTAACTTTACCAGATATTTTCCCCGTGTTACCGGCAAAACAAACAATGGAAAACATGATTACAAATAGAATGGTTGTCTGGATTCTAATAATGATTTTTGTTATTAACATGTTCACGCGAGATTCCTTTCGTTAAACCTTTCTGTTTTTTTTTCTGCATCCTTTTGTTGTACAATATTTAATATTGGGGTAATGTGCGATACGGAACTGCGTATATTCAACTTGGGTTCTAATAAAACTCTTCTTCTTTCATCATATGGATTAATTATACGGTTGTATAGCATTGCAACAGCCATTTCTGCAATCTTTAAAGTTGGTTGTTCTATCGCTGAAAGAGCCGGAGATAAATATGAGGCAAAAACCGGATCATCAAAAGTTATAAGAGAAAGATCCGAAGGAATATTAATATTATTTTCTTTACAAGCTTCCAGTGTACCCAGAGCTATCAAATCACCTGCAGTGAAAATTGCAGTTGGAGGATTTGAAAGATTTAACAATGATTTAGTTTTTAAGTAACCGTTGAAAGAGCGAAAGTCATCACCAACTATCAGTTGTTCATCAATTGGAATTCCAGACTCAATTAGAGCCCTTTTATATCCTTGTAACCGCGTTTCATTTGCATAAGTACCAATTAGACCTTGTATGAAAGCAATCCGTGTGTGTCCTTCTTTAATAAGATGATTTACTGCAAGTAGTGATCCTTTTACGTTATCCACGCTAACTGAGTCAACATCTAATTCATCAAAACAACGATCTACCATAACTACTGGAATTTCTGCATCACGAATTTTTTTAATGTGTGAAAACTCTTGACCGACCGAAGCAATAATTAATCCATCAACACGTTTTTCTAAAAGACTTTTGACCCCCGAGCGTTCAATACTTATATCTTCATCAGAATCGAATACAATAAAATTGTACCCTTTTTTTCGCAATTCGCCGGCAAGACTTTTGACAATTTCTGAAAAGAATGGATTTGAGATATCAGGAATAATGATTCCTATTTCACTCGTCTTCTGTTGCCTTAATCCTCGTGCAAGAGCATTTACCCTATATCCTAGATCTTTGGCAACTAGCTTTACACGAGCAGTTGTATCATCACTGATTTTATACTTTTTAGAGTTGTCATGAAGCACTCTAGAAACAGTGGAAACAGATACCCCGGTTTTTTCTGCAATATCCTTTAAAGTAGATGACATAGCATTTATTGAAAATTAGTTTACAAACAGTACCTATTTATAATCGATAATCAGCTTAATGCAAACGATTGTTCTTTAATTTATTAGCATTAAACTTAAATTTTATCAATTTAATGCAAAGCTTTGCATAACTTAAAAAATTAATTCTCCGTTGTCAAGAGGTAATAAATGTTTTGATTAAAATATTAATAGGAAGATACTGGGTGATGTCATATAAAGAATATTTTTTAGCTGCTTCTAAAATCTAGTGATTTAAAAGAAATCACTAATACTGCTGATAAAAGGAAGTCTTGTTTGGGATAACTTGAAAGAGGTCCTTCTTCATATATTTTAATTTAGAATCAGCTTCCCGATTCTAATATTCATCAGCATAATTCAGGATCCTTCACATTATAATACTGGTACCAATGTGGAGCCCCACTCTCAAAAAATTTCGATTTCGTTCTGAAATCAATGTTTTTTTAATAATGCAAACAGTCCCTGACTCTCCGCAACCCTAAAATAGCTTGAATTGAGAACCAGAAACCTCATTTTCAAGCTTTTTTTATATCCACTACCCCACCTAAGGTTACCAAATACCGTCAAGTTTCACCTATTGATGAGACTTTTATGCGAGTTATTTTTGCATCTCTAGCTTTAATGCAGTGAGTAATTCAACACACCATTTAACTTTTTCATCTTCAGTTTCCCTATGCAAGTTTTCATATCTTGACATATCGTTTGCGAGTGATTGAAGATTTTCATTACTCAGTATTTCAATTATTGCTTCAAGTAGTTTTGCAGAAATAGAATTTTTAATATCTCTTCCTAACAATATTGCACCGCTTAATTCATAATCTTCTGCCTGTTCAACAATATCTAAATGATCATATAGTCGTTCTTGATTCCCAGCATCTATATAAGTTGAAATTATCAAATAAAGATCTTTTGCATCTTTTATTCTTAAATCGATTGATCTATCATTCCAAGCAAAAATTTTCAAAACTACTAAGGCAATCACTGATGCTACTTTCACTTTTATTTCTGGATCGCTTTGGATGATTAGGTCTTCAGTATTTTGAAACGCATCGTCAAATCCAATAATATTCATCTCTTTTTCACTACCATCGGGCCAAACAATTGTTTTTTTGTTCAATGATATTTCTCCAAAAGGAATAAAATCGATTATCATTCCATTATACTTATACCGTTGCATTATTCGCTCATTTTTCTCAAATCCAATTTTCTGAATTTCAGTTGTCAACCTATAATATTCATCCCAATTTCTAATTCTTATTGCAAAATCAATATCATTTGTTTTTCTATAAACTGTGATGTTATAAACATAGTTAAGTATAATATCCCTAACTGTAGCACCAACTAGAAAAAAATCTATCTCCAGTTCCACTGCTTTTAATTTTATCTTCTTTAATATCTCCAGTGTAAGTCCATCAATTTTATCTGATATATTGTACAACTTCTGCCTCATAAATTATTTTTGCCGCTTCTATGTTTCTTGGGTCTCCGGTTGCAATCAAATCTGCGTAAACTAAAATTGGATGGACCATAACTCCGTAACCTTTATCTTCATTCTTCCAAAATTTCTTTATTAACTCTAACCTTCCGTTTTGATCTTTTTTAAGTCTGTTTCTTAAAATAAACTCGCCTTTTTTCTCTCCTATATATATAGTGTATAGAAAGGGTTTTAAGTAATTTGTAAGAAATGCTGCAGCTTCCTCTCCACCCCATTTTGCTCCATACTCTTCTAGCCATAAATTATTTATTTGATGTTCTTCTATAGTATACTTACCTAATAAATACTTTGGCTTTAATTTTTCTGGATATAAAGTTACCCATCTCTCAAGTAGTTCGGCTTTCCTCAATAATCTATACCTTTGGAAATTAGCCCCACGCATAAATTCTAAATCTATAAGCTTCTGAAAAGTGTTATATACTGTCCCAGTTGCAACTCCAGTATATTCTTCAACTACTCGCATAGTTCTATTCTCTATTCCAGGATTGCACAGTAAAGTATATATCACCTGTAATTCCGCTGCATTAAATATTGCCTTATGATATTTCTTTGCCGCTTTTTTATTCCCCTTGATCTTAATAAACAGTGGGGGAACTTTTATATAAGCATTTCCTGTGGCATCAATAAAATTAATCCCATATTCTTCAATAGTCTCCATTAACTTAGGATTCACATACTCCGTCACTAATAAGGTTCTTTTCTTCATACCTTTCAATTGATTTACCACTAATCCAAGTCTAGCCCTATTTATAAATATTTTCAGCTCAGCATCAAACTCAATTTTGTACTCTTCACCCTCTACACCTATAATTGCGTCTGGTCCATCAGGTTTCTCATAGAAATGCACAGTGGTTTTGAAACCAGTAGCTTTCTCTAATTCTCTGATTGCCTTTGTTATTATTTCTTTTTCCTTATCTTGCATTTTGTTCACTGCTCACGTAGTTAGATATTTTTTGAACAAAAATAGATTAATATTTCAATAATTCAAACATCCTGTTCAATATTTTTTAACATTCACGAGCATTGAACAAACAAGAATAAATATTCTTTTATCTATTTTGCGTAGAGTACTTGACTCTCCGCACGATAAAAATAAGCCTCAATTACGTTCAAAATATGCGTTCTTGAGGCTTTTTTGTATAATATTTTTACAGTTAGCACCCTAAATGCAATAAAAAAAATAGACCATAGAAGACATTTTGATTATTGACTCAGAAGATTTCATCTGAACATAAGGTTGTATGTGATATCTAACCACCCTTAAAATTTTGTGAAATCTGTTTTCTAAGACAGTCATAAATATCCACACAAGAATTATTAAATCTAAATTCAACTTCTGTTTGTAATGATTTACATTTTGGACATCGCACTCTGCGTACCTTCATTGGTTCTCCTCATTTAACAACTGCGCAAAATTGCTAATTCGGATAACTCTTTGTTTTTATCGGTTTACTTCTTTTTTATCAACCGATTGTAGGTACGCTTACTTTAAATTTATGACCTGCCCCAAAAAAAGCGATCCAATTATTAAACGTTCAATCTTTTAAAGTAAAATAGCATTTTCTATTTGACAAGTGTTCATATATATAAAGTAATAAAGAAATAAATAATAGAACCTGGCTAGTAAACCTGATCAGTGGAAAAAAACATTCACGTATTATAGGATTGAATTTCACTAATTGTATATAATAATATTTTCGAATCATTGGGATTAATTACTTGCGTACAAATTCTTTATTGAACTTTTTTACCCTAAATATTTTCTTTCAATGATTAAATCCTTTAATATAAAATCCCTTTAAGATATTTATAACTTTTTATCAGGATTGATTAAATAGATGTACTAATTTGTTATTTTAAAGTGTTCATTCTTCATTGTTTTTTAATTCTGAATTATTGTGGAGCAACTATGAAAATCAGGATTTTTCTATTCTCAATTTTTCTTATCACAGTATCTAATTATGCAGGTTCACTTGATAGTGTTCAAGTTGGACCGGGTGTAATTCAATATCATCAAATTATTGATTCAGGTCCCTGGAATATTAATATTATAAAAATTGATATTGAGAATCCGTGGTTAAAATTTCAATCCGTTAAATCTGGTGATAAACTGATGGCTTTTGAAAAAACATCATCAATGGCAGCGCGTAATAATTTTGAAGAGCACAAAGTTGTCGCGGCCATCAACGGTGATTTTTATAATACCAGCACAGGTGAGCAAATCGGATCTCAAATTGCAAACGGCCAACTGTTAAAAGCTACAAACGATTGGTTGAATATAGCATTAGATATAGATAAAAATCCGATAATCGGGATGCAGAATTTTTCTGGTTTAATAATTAGAGATGACAGTATAAAAAGTATATCTGGTGTAAATAAAATTCGTAACGTAGATGAAATGATTTTCTACAATTCATTTTATGGTAGCAGTACT
>Ga0138256_10003235_pt1 | contig 17351 bp, 18 predicted proteins | sample KNB2016incub_MG_FD_105486 | JGI IMG/M metagenome (GOLD analysis project Ga0138256, IMG submission 105486) | Active sludge microbial communities from wastewater in Klosterneuburg, Austria - KNB2014incub_MG | ecosystem: Engineered > WWTP > Activated sludge > Unclassified | place: Austria... | reverse complement strand
ATGTTGTTGTTGAATCATCTTTAGATAAAGCTATAGAACATTGTGAAAATATTAATTCCGAAAGAATATTTATTATTGGCGGTGGAGAGATTTATAAACAAGCTGTTTCTTTTGTTGATGAAATGATAATTACATTTATGAAGTTTGAAGCTGAAGGTGAAGTAAAATTTCCTAAGATAAATAATGATGATTGGAATATTAAAAAATTAAGTGATCACGAATTGTTTGAAATATTTAGATACGAACGAAAGAATTAATGACATCACGAATTAAAATATTACCAGAAAATATTGCAAACAAAATTGCCGCTGGCGAGGTCGTTCAACGTCCTGAATCGGTAGTAAAAGAGTTACTCGAAAATGCTGTTGATGCAAATTCGACCTCGATAGAATTGATTGTAAAACAAGCTGGTAAATCTTTAATACAAGTTTGTGATGATGGAAGTGGAATGACTGAAGAAGAAGTTTTACTTAGCATTCGTAAGCATGCAACAAGTAAAATCTCATCGATGGAAGATCTTGAATCGATAAAGACTTTAGGTTTTCGCGGTGAAGCTTTAAGTTCTATTGCTTCGGTTTGTCAGCTTGAAATTAAAACGGAAACAAAAGAATCTGAAGTTGGTACTTTGCTTAAAATCGAAAGTGAAACAGAAATCATTACGGAAAAAATTTCTGCTCCAAAAGGTACTTGTGTTACTGTAAAAAATATTTTCTACAACATTCCCGCAAGAAGAAAATTCCTAAAATCAGATACTACAGAACTTAAACATATAATTGATACATTCAATCGGATAGCTTTAGCTCATCCGGAAATTTCATTTAAGTTTTACAATTCTGATAATCTCGTTTTTGATTATAAATCAGGCTCTCTTGAAGAAAGAATTGAACAGGTTTTTGCAGATAATATACTCGATGCGCTAATTCCTGTTAATGAAGAAACAGATTACTTAACTATCAAAGGTTACTTAGGTAAACCTTCAATATTTAAAAGAAGCAAAGGGGAACAGTTTTTGTTTCTTAACAATCGATTTGTGATAAATAAAAATATTAATCACGCAGTATTTACAGCGTTTGAAAATATTCTTGAAAAAGGCGATTATCCATTTTTTATTTTGTTTATTTCATTAGATCCAAAAAAAGTTGATGTGAACATTCACCCTTCAAAACTTGAAGTTAAGTTTGATGATGAAAGAGACATTTACAATTTTGTTTTATCAGTGATTCGTAAAAGTATTGGTTCACACGATTTGGTCCCAACTATGTCTTTTACCGATTCAGAAAATGGAAAAGAAAAACTTGCCTTCAATCCCTTTCAATCTGTTAAGCAAAATGATTTTTCTGATAGACCCGATTTTTCAAGTCGCGAGCGAAGAGAAAGAACTTCTGTAACTGATGAAGAAATCGATTTGGTTTTTGGTGATCTAACAAAAAATATAATGTCGAGTACAAGTTCAAGTTCAAGTTATGAAACATCTGAAAAGAGAACTGAACATTCAGCTTCTAATGAAGTTGAAACTACTTTTCTGATTCAACTTCATAACAAATATATTCTTTCCCAAATAAAAAGCGGATTGATGATAATTGATCAGCATGTTGCGCACGAAAGGATTTTATATGAAAGAGCTTTATCAAGAATGGAAGCAAATCTGCCGTTCACTCAGCAGTTACTCTTTTCGATTAAAATTCAGTTTGATCTGGCAAGCTATGAAATATTAAAAGAGCTCGATCCAATGATTTCAAAACTTGGATTTAAAATTAAATATTTGCCAAAGAGTTATGTGACGATTGAAGGTGTTCCCGATGATATTAAAAGTGGCTCAGAAGAAAAATTATTACGAGAGTTTATAATTGAGTATCTAAATAATCAAAAAGAAAAACAGTTAGAAGAAAAAGATAATGTTGCAAAATCATATTCTTGTAAAGCAGCTATAAAGGCCGGTGATAAGCTTTCAGAAAAAGAAATGAGATTGTTAATCGATCAATTATTTGCCACAACGATGCCTTATGTTTGTCCTCACGGAAGACCAATTGTTATAAAAATATCTCTTGAAGAATTTGATAGAAGATTCGGTAGAACTTAACTTTTATTAGTTAAATTAATTCAATAAACAAGGAAACTTATGTCTAATTTAGAATATCTAAAACAAAGAAAAAGTTATGATGAAAAGGCTAAGTCTGCTAAAGCTAATGGAATGAAATTTACCACTGTTAGTGGACAGGATATTAATGGATTTTATGGTCCTGATGATATTGAAAATATTAATTACCTAAGTGAAATTGGATTTCCTGGTGAGTATCCATATACAAGAGGAATTCATGCAAATGGATATCGCGGAAAAATTTGGACGATGCGACAATTTGCTGGTTTCGGTTCACCAGAAAATACAAACGAAAGATTTCACTACTTGTTAAATCACGGACAAACAGGTTTATCTGTTGCGTTCGATCTTCCAACCTTAATGGGTTGGGATGCAGATGCTCCAATTAGCGATGGCGAAGTTGGAATTTGTGGTGTTGCAATCTCATCACTACAGGATATGGAAATTTTGTTTGATAAAATTCCTTTGGATAAAGTTTCAACATCAATGACAATTAATTCTCCAGCCGCAATGATATTTGCTTTCTATCTTGCTGTTGCTCAAAAACAGGGAGTTGATTTTAAAAATTTACGAGGAACTTTACAGAACGATATTTTAAAAGAATACATCGCACAAAAAGAATTCATTTATCCGCCAACTCCTTCTATGCGAATTATTGTTGATATGATCGAGTATTGCAAAAATGAAGTTCCACAATGGAACCCGGTTTCCGTAAGCGGTTATCACATACGTGAAGCTGGTTCAACATCTGTGCAGGAACTTGCATACACACTTGCGGATGGATTTGCATACATAGAAGCTTGTATCGAAAGAGGAATGGATGTTGACGAATTTGCGCCGCGAATTTCTTTCTTCTTTAATTCTCATTTAGATTTTTTTGAAGAGATTGCAAAGTTTAGAGCAGCAAGAAAAATTTACGCAAAGCGAATGAAAGAAAAATATGGTGCAAAGAACCCTCGTTCCTGGTGGTTACGATTCCACACTCAAACGGCTGGGTGCACACTAACAGCGCAACAGCCAGAGAATAATATTATTCGTACAGCGTTTCAAGCACTTGCAGGCGTTTTAGGTGGCACACAATCTTTACATACAAATTCTATGGATGAAACTTTGGCTTTACCAAGTGAAAAAGCTGTTAAGATTGCATTGCGTACTCAACAATTAATTGCCTATGAAACGGGAGTTATTAATTCTGTTGATCCACTTGGAGGAAGTTATTTTGTGGAAGCATTAACAGATAAAATGGAACGTGAAGCGAACGCAATATTTGATCAGATAGATTCACTTGGTGGAGTTGTTGCCGCTATTGAAACTGGATATTTTCAAAAAGAAATTGCAGATGCTGCATATCGATACCAAAAAGAAGTTGAAAGAAAAGAAAAGTTTATTGTAGGTGTAAATGAGTTTGTTGAAGAGAATGAAAAAATTGATATTCCAATTCTAACAGTTTCACCAGAAGTTCAGAAACAACAGGTAAAAAGATTAACTGAACTAAAGCAAAGTAGAAATCAAAAAGCAGTTGAAGAAAGTTTAGCTGAGATAAAGCAAGCCGCAATAAATGGAAGTAATCTTATGCCTGTGTTTTTAAAAGCTGCGCAAAATTATGTAACTCTTGGTGAAATGATTGGCGAATTAAAGGAAGTTTTCGGAACGTACGAAGAAACAGCGGTTTTCTAATGTTTAAAAACTACTTTCAGTTATTACGTGTGCATCAGTGGATTAAAAATCTTTTTGTGTTTGTTCCGCTTTTATTCTCAATGCATTTATTTGAAGCAAACTATTTTTTATCATCATTAAAAGCTTTCTTTATTTTTTGTTTAGCTTCAAGTTACATATACATTATTAATGATATAATTGATTTGGATGCTGATGCGGTTCATCCAAAAAAGAAATTCAGACCATTACCATCGGGAAAAATAGCTAAACACAATGCATGGATTGTCTCAATTCTCATTCTGTTGATTTTAGTTGGATTAACATTTTTTACAAATCTAAATTTTATATACTTGCTTTTAGGATTTATACTACTAAACATTTTTTATTCATTATACTTTAAACACATTGTTATTCTTGATGTATTTAGTATTGCCGCAGGATTTTCGATTCGTGTATTAGGTGGTGCTTCAATCATTAGTGTTCCAATCTCAAGCTGGTTAATCTTAACAACTATGTTTATTTCACTTTTTCTTGGAGTGATGAAACGACATTCTGAACTTGAACAGATTTCAGAGAATCAACTTGGAACAACAAGAAAAGTACTTGCGGAGTATTCGCTTACTTTTACAAATCAAATTGCTACTGTTGCTGCTGCCGGAGTTATTATTTGTTACGCACTTTATACAGTATCACCAAGAACTGTTTCAATATTTGGGTCAGAAAATCTTATTTACACAACTCCATTTGTAGTCTTTGGAATTTTTAGATTTATGTTTTTGGAGTATTTAAATCAAAAAGGAGAGAATACTACACAGGTAATGCTAACGGATATTCCAATGATTTTGACCGTTGTTCTTTATTCTATCACAACTGTACTAATCATCTATAAAATATTTTAAATGAAAAGAAAAATTATTTTATACTTTACCGTTTTTATTTTGGTAGAAATAATAACTTCCTGTTCTGCTAATTTATCTGAAAAGACTTTTGATGAACTAAATATCAAAATAGTTGATGTTCAAAGTTGGTTAAACTTAATGCCTGGTGGACCCGGATCATTTCATATTTCCGGCAAATACGGAATGCCTGAAAATCTAGATGAAAAAAATATTTTTCTCGATAAAATAATTGTGATTGATAGCGGAAAAGAAATTTATTCATTAACTGCTGAGTTGCAGTTTATAAATAATTCTCCAATTGGATTTAAAGAGTTTACTTTTACAAATTTTTATCAAACTAAAATAGAACCAATGCTAATGCAAAAAGATACTATCGATATCCAGCTTGTTTTTAGTGTAAATGGAACTTCAATTAAAAAAGATTTAAATAAAATTCCTCTTAACCGCGCATATTAGATTTTTCATAAATGAATCAAAAAAGCCAATCAATAATTTTATTCGATGGAGTTTGTAATTTCTGCAATTACTGGGTTAATTTTATAATTGATCGAGATAAAAAGAATAAATTTAAGTTTACAGCATTGCAATCGGAAAAAGGGAGGGAACTATTAGAAAAACATTCTTTACCGACTAATGATTTTGATTCATTTATCTTAATATCAAACAAAAAGGTTTATAAAAAATCGTTAGCTTCATTTGAAATTTCAAAAAACCTTAATGGATGGCCGAAAATAATTTTACTTTTTAGTTTTTTTCCTTCATCATTTACTGATTGGATTTATAGTTTGGTTGCAAATAATCGGTATAAATTCTTTGGCAAAAAAGATAGTTGCAGAGTCCCAACTGAAGAAGAAAGAGCTAAATTCCTTTAATCTATCGTACTCATCAATTGGGATAGAAACAAGAATTAAGTTAAATTTGCCACACAAAAATTTAGAAATGTGTATTGTTAAAACTTAATATTGAATCGTTAGATAAGAGTTCTAAAGCCCGTGCTGGCTGGTTTGAAACTGATCATGGAAAAGTTAAAACTCCGATTTTTATGCCTGTTGGAACTCAAGGCACTGTAAAAGCTGTAAACCAGCATTATCTATCAGAAGAAATTAAAGCACAAATTGTTCTTTCAAATACTTATCATTTGTATTTAAGACCAGGAACTGAAATTCTTGAATCTGCTGGCGGATTACATAAATTTATGAACTGGCAAAAACCAATTCTTACAGACAGTGGCGGTTACCAGGTTTTTAGTTTATCTGAATTACGAAAACTTAAATCTGATGGAGTTGAGTTTCGTTCGCATCTGGATGGGGCAAAACATTTATTTACTCCAGAAAAAGTAATTGGAATTCAACGCAGCATAGGTTCAGATATTATGATGGTGCTTGATGAGTGTGCTCCATATCCTTGTGATTATGATTATGCGAAAAATTCTGTTCAACTTACAAGTAACTGGGCAATCTTAAATAAAGAAGCTTTTGAAAATTCTTCTCCATTGTACGGACATAAACAGTTTCAATTTGGAATAATTCAAGGTAGCGTTTATAAAGATCTGCGTGAAAAATCTGCAATAGATTTGTTGAAACTTGATTTTGATAGTTATGCAATTGGCGGACTGGCAGTTGGTGAACCGACTGAAGAAATGTATGAGCTTGTTGATTTTACAACTGATTTTATGCCGACTGACAGACCACGATATTTAATGGGAGTTGGTAAGCCTGAAAATATATTAGAAGCAATTGCTCGTGGAGTTGATATGTTTGATTGTGTTATGCCAACTCGTAATGCACGTAACGCAAATGTCTTTACGTGGAATGGAACACTTTCAATGCGAAATGCAAAGTATAAAGATGATTTTACACCGCTTGACGGAAATTGTAATTGTTATGCTTGCCGAAATTATACGCGTGCATACTTAAGACATTTATTTATCGCCGAAGAAATTCTGGCGCTTGAACTTGCTTCTATTCACAATTTGTATTTTTATCTTCAACTTGTAACAGAAGCGAGAAAACATATTGTTGAAGGTGATTTTTTTGAGTGGAAAAATAAAACTGTAAAAGAAATATCTATTAAGAACTAAATTAAAAAACTAAAGGAGAAATAAGTTGGATATATTATTAGCAATGGCACCACAAGGTGGAGAAGGCGGTGGCGGAAGCTTGATCAGCACTGTAATTATGTTTGGTGCGATCTTCGCAATCTTTTATTTTATGATTATTAGACCACAACAAAAACGTGCTAAAGAAAGAGAAAAACTTCTTTCTAATATTGAAAAAGGTGATAAGATTATTACAAGTGGTGGAGTTCATGCAACAATAGTTGGCCTTGAAGAAAAAACTGTTTTAATTGAAATTGCTCCAAACGTAAAAGTTAAAGTTGAGCGTTCTGCAATAGGTTCTGTTATAAAATAATTTTTTGGAATAATGGAGTGATGGATTGCTGGAATATTTCTAAATCCATTACTCCAAAATTCCATTCTCCACCATTCCTCCATAATCTCTTTCCGTAGTAATTCATTTTCATTATTTTCATATCAGTATTTTAATACTTTAATAATATTACGAGATGATGGAATGAAATATCTAATTGCACTTCTATTTGTATTGACCACTTTTGCCCAACAAAAAACTGTATATATAGCTTATATCGATGGTGAAATCGATTTAGGTTTAGCACCTTATGTAACCAGAGTTATTAATGAAGCTGAAGGAAATAATGCTGATGCTATTATTTTCAAGATCAATACATTTGGCGGCAGAGTTGATGCAGCAACTCAGATTAAAGACGCAATTTTATCAAGCAAGGTTTTAACAATAGCGTTTGTTAATAATCGTGCTATTTCTGCAGGGGCCTTGATAGCATTATCCTGCAATAAAATTGTAATGGTTCCAGGCAGTTCAATTGGTGCTGCAACTGTTGTTGATGAAACGGGGAAGAAGCAAAGCGAAAAGTACCAATCTTATATGCGATCTGAAATGAGATCAACTGCTGAACGTAATGGCAGAAGGACTGATATTGCTGAAGGAATGGTTGATGAAAGAATTATTGTTGCTGGTTTAGATGATAGTACAAAACTCATCACATTAACATCTGAAGAAGCACTAAAATATAAAATTGCTGATACAGTTATAACAGATTTTAAGGATTTGCTTGCTGCATACAATCTTAAAAATGCAGAAGAAGTTCAATTAACTTCAAATTGGGCAGAAGCAGTTGTAAGATTTTTAAACAATCCAATTGTTTCATCCATATTAATTATGATTGGTTTTTTTGGTTTGATGGCTGAAATTAAATCTCCGGGTTGGGGAGTTGCTGGTACAGCTGCGTTGATTTCTTTGTCATTATTTTTTGGTTCATCATACATTCTTCAACTTGCATCGATATTAGAAATCTTGCTATTTGTTTTTGGATTAGGATTACTGCTTGCAGAGATATTTATTATTCCGGGATTTGGAATCGCCGGTATTTCAGGAATCATTTTAATTTTTGCTTCAATCTTTTTAGCCTTACTTGGTAGCAAACCATTTATAGATATGGAGAGAGTGTCTATTTCCATCATTCAGCTTTCAGGTGCAATGCTTTTTGCTTTAGTTGGAATGTTTTTTCTTGTGAAATATTTACCAAAATCTACTGCATTTAATAAACTTGTTCTTTCAGAATCTGAACATGCTGAAAAAGGATTTGTGTCTTATCCTAGCGATAAAGATTTAGTTGGAAAAGAAGGAATTGCATTTACAACTTTACGTCCAGGCGGAACAGCAGAGATAAATGGGAGAAGAATTGATGTTGTAGCAGAATCAGAATTTATAACACAAGGAACAAAAATTAAAGTTGTAAGAGTTGAAGGAATTAAGGTTGTTGTTACCGGAGTTAAAGAAAATAGATATTAATAGAGAGTTAAATCAGAATTTAAAAGCCGGCTTAAAACCGGCTTTTTTTTGATCTGTGTTATTTAAGTAACTCTAAAATGTTTGTATTGTTAACAATATCTTTTCTTTTTCCTTTTTGTTTTCCCTGCGGAGTGTTTGCTTCCATTGAGTAAGAAATTTCTAACTTTGTTTTTGTACGTGATTTTATTTGGTATCCTTTGTCAACATCAAAATAAAATTTTCCTTCCGCTGTAGATATTGGTTTTTGGAAGGAATATGAAATTCCGCCTTGATTAACTTTTGATTGTCCTGAATAGTTGAAAACAATGCCTGCATCAACAACTGCAATTCTATTATCATCAAGTTTTTCGACACTGCTAACTTTATAAGTATTAACATAGTTTATTTGATACACCATAAACGGAATTGGTGGTTGTTTAGTTTCCCAAGTTGAATCCTTATAAACTTCTCGTTCAGGAACCTTTCTGACAATCTGTGTAACTAAAGGTTGAAGCACACCAGAAATTAAATCTTGCTTAACCAAATTTTTATCGTTTGCAGAAATTGTATCAGCCACACCTTTTATTTCTAGAAATTTGTTAGAAATTTTATCAGCCTTATATATTTCTAATACTTCACCCTTTTTGTTAAACCTGATACTAAAAGGATTATTTTGAAGTGCATGAAACTCTGCAAACTGTTTAATCTTTGATGTATCAGAGTCTTTTCCCGCTTCAAAAGAAAATGTTTGTCCATTTGCACTTGCATCAAGTTTTAATGAGTTTATTTTAATATCTGCTTCAGTATTACCATCCTCATCAATATCTTTTACGATAAGATCAAGAAGATAAACTATTTTTTGATTTACACCTGAAGAAACAGTTGTATCAATTGTAATAGTTTGATTATTATTTGAAATTGTTGTTAGTCGGTAAGAAAGCACATCACCTTTCTTTAATTTATATTCCATCGCGAATGGTTTCCCAGAATTATCAATTCCCTCTGTCTTTAAATCAGTAGAATCAAAAGAATATTTTTCTTTGTCTGATAATATTTTCTGCGGCTCATTACTCTTTTCACCACAGCCAATTAATAATACAGTAATTAATACAAGCACTAAAAGATGTTTTAACATTTTTTCCTCTTAATAAAGTAAATATTGATTTCTTTTTTTATTAAACTTTAACAATTCTTTTTGCCAGCCGGCAAAAATTTCTTCTGGTTCAATTTTATTTTTTATTTGATTTCTTAATTCATAAGATCCCGCAAGTTTATCAAATGAATCATTAAACTTAATTTTGTTGCGATATAATTTATGTAAAACAAACAAGAGTTTTACTCCGAATTTTACAGGCTCAAATTTAACTGGATCAATAATTTTTATTTTTATTCCAGCGCACTTTTTACTTTCAAATTTAGGGTTAGTTGCCATTCCATCGATATTTTCAGGGATGAATGCAACAGGGTTTAGTTCAATACCATCAATCTTCAGTAATTTCAATTTAGCTATTACTTCATCGGATTTTAAAAAAGGTGCTCCAAATTGTAGAAATGGATATTGTGTTCCGCGCCCTTCAGATAGATTTGTTCCTTCTATCAAACAAGTTCCAGGATAAACTAAAGCCGTTTCTAGCGAATTAATATTTGGTGATGGAGAATTCCAATTTGAATAAAATTGATTTGGGATTTCTCTTTTCCAGTTTTTACACTGAATAACATTTAGTGAAACATTTTTCCAGGTTGATATTATTTTTTCGCCAATAAAATATTTTGCAAGTTCACCGATTGTCATTCCGTGCGTAATTGGAATTTCAGCAATCCCCACAAATGATTTGTAATTAGGATCCAGAACTGGTCCATCAACATAGTTACCACCAATAGGATTCGGATGATCAAGAATAATTACCGGAATATTATTTTCTCCGGCAGACTCCAACACATAATACATAGTTGATATGTATGTGTAAAATCTTGCCCCAACATCCTGTATATCAAAAATCAAAACATCAATATCTTTAAGATTTTCTTTTGATGGTTTTCTATCTTTGCCGTAAAGTGAAATGATTGGAACTTTTTTGTAAAGATTTTTTTTGTAATCAATGAGTTCACCGGCTTCAGCACTGCCTTTAAAACCATGTTCCGGTGTAAAGATTGCTTTTACGGAAACATTTTTTTGATTAAGTAAAGCATCAACTAAATGAGTACCATCTGAAAGTAGGGAAGTATGATTACAAACCACTCCAATTTTTTTTCCGGAAATAAGATTCAGATTTTCAGAAAAAAGTAAATCTGCTCCATTAATTATTTGAGCATTCAACTTTAAAGAAAAAAGAAAAACAAAAAGAATAATTAAATGTTTGTACAAAAATTTCTTTTCCATTTTATTTCTTTCCTTAATTCGAAGTATCTTTTATTCTGTCATTCCCGTGAAAACGGGAATCCAGAAATTCTAAAAAAATAGATTCCCACTTTCGTGGGAATGACAAATACGTTCTATATAGATTTTATAAAATTTACAATTGCAAACTGAATCTGAGTTAAGCTGGATAATTTTCAATCAACTCTTTGCTTCCAAAAAAGAAAGCGATTTCTTTCGCAGCGTTTTCGTCTGAATCTGAACCATGCACGGCATTGTATTGAACACTTTTAGCATAAAGTTTTCTAACTGTACCTTCTGCTGCGTTTGCAGGATTAGTAGCGCCAATAAGCTTTCTGTAATCTTCAACGGCGTTTTCTTTTTCAAGTGCAATAGGCACACTCGGACCTGAAGTCATATACTCAACTAACTCACCATAAAAAGCTTTGTCTTTATGAATTTCATAAAAAGCTTTTGCTGCATCTTCTGAAAGTTTGATCATCTTTAATGCTTTAACTTTAAATCCAGCTTTGCATATCATAGATATTATCTCACCAACGTGATTATCATTTACAGCATCTGGTTTTATTATTGCTAATGTTTTGTTACTCAAGTAGAACTCCTATTTCTTTTTACTTTTTTTCTTGTCTGATTTTTTATTTTTCTTTTTCGATTTGTCTTCTTTTTTCTTCTCAACCTTTTTTGTTGCCTTAGTTTTTGCCACTTTAACTGGTTTTACAGTTTTAACAACTTTCTTTACAGGTGAAGCTTTTTTAACAACAGTTTTTTTAGCTTTCAACTTTTCGATAGCTTTTAACATTGTAACACCAATTTCTGCGGGACTTTCAACAACATGAATTCCTGCTTTTTTCATTGCTTCCATTTTTTCTGCAGCAGTTCCTTTTCCGCCGGAAATAATTGCACCTGCATGACCCATTCTTCTTCCTGGAGGTGCAGTTCTTCCAGCAATAAATCCAACCACAGGTTTCTTAACATTCTTCTTAATAAAATCGGCAGCTTCTTCTTCAGCACTTCCGCCGATTTCACCTATCATAACAATTCCATCAGTGTCTTTATCATCATTAAACATTTTTATGATATCGATAAATCTTGAGCCGATTATTGGATCGCCGCCAATACCAACACAAGTTGATTGACCAAGTTTAACATCGGATAATTGTTTTACAGCTTCGTATGTTAATGTACCGGAGCGGGAGACAACACCAATTTTTCCTTTGTTGTGAATGAAGCCAGGCATAATTCCAACTTTAGCAATTCCAGGAGAGATTACACCTGGACAATTTGGACCAACTAAAACAATTTCTTTTCCTTTAATGGAATTATAAACTTTCAACATATCATTGGTTGGAATTCCTTCAGTGATACAAATGATATATTTTATTCCTGCATTAGCAGCTTCTAAAATTGCATCGGCAGCAAATGCTGGTGGAACAAAAATTACTGATGAATTTGCTTTCTGAACTTTTACAGCTTCAGCAACTGTATTAAAAACAGGAACTCCTTGAAAATCTGTTCCGCCTTTGCCGGGAGTTACACCAGCAACAACTTTGGTTCCGTATTCAAGCATTTGAGTTGTGTGGAATGATCCTTCACTGCCGGTAATTCCCTGAACAACAAGGCGAGTGTTTTTATCGATTATGATAGCCATAAATAATCCTTTTCTAAATTAAATTTTGTGAACAAAAATAAGGAAATTATTGGGAAGTTTGAACTTAGTAGTTAAACCAAATGATAAATTTATAAGGATGGTTCGGTATACAGAATATTTTAACAATTACTCAAATAATAAATATACTTGTTTTAACGAAGAAACATTCTCTGTAATTTTGTTTTATATTTTTCTAGAAATTAAAGTAATAGGACACAATTACAAATGGTCAAAATATTGTTAAACATTCTTTTATTACTTTTTATTATTTCATGTAGCAATTCTAAGATTCAATTAGAAGTAGCCGACCTCAGCAGCACAAATGTTTGTGTATCTATCATGTTACAAAATTTTATACAAACGGATTCTATGTTTGTGGAAAATAATAAATCTAAAATAGAAAAATTTATTCTAGATAATCAATTAACAACTATTTGTATAGATTCTTTATTGCCCAATACAAAATACAATTTTGATTTTTATTCAAGCCAAGATTCCAAACTTCTAGGCTCAACAATGATTCATACTCAAGATACAACAAGCCATAATTTTAATTGGAAGATTTTTGAATTTGGCGATCATGCTAATAGTGGACTCTATGATGTTTCAATAATTGATTCTGATAATATTTGGGCTGTTGGTGAATTCTACCTAAATGATAGGGAAGGTAAACCTAACAAAGAATGTTATAATATAGCATTTTGGAATGGTGATGAATGGAAATATTTTAGACAGAATTTTGGTAAGCATGATCAACTAAATTATCCACTCAAATCTGTTTTTGCTTTTGAAAATAAAGATGTATGGTTTTGTGGTAATGAAGTTATCCATTGGAATGGGAAAATTTTTGAAAACATTCCAATAGAGGATATATATTATAACCGTGTTGAACTGAATAAAATTTGGGGAAAGAACAGTAATGACCTATATATTGTTGGTGATGAGGGAACTATTTTGCATTATGGTGGAAAAACTGAAGGTTGGACAAGAATTGGTTGTGACAAAGCTTTTTTATTAAATAATGTAACCGGTAATAGTAACACAGATGAAGTTTTTGTAAGCGGTTACACCACAAAGAAAAGCAGTTCAATATTTAAAATTAATAATCAAAAGCTCTCTTTATATTGGCAAGAAGGCAAACAAAATTTTCCTAAATATGGAAAATTTATTGAAAGTATTTGGTGTTACAATGACTATTTATTTATTTCAAGCAGAGGTGGCGGAATATTTAGAAAAAACTTTCGACTTGACACACCAGCACAAAATTTATTAGTAAAACATGGCATTACAAATAAAGTATTTGGATTAGATCAGAATGATATTTTTATCGTCGGTCAAGGGCCAATGATTTGGCATTTTAATGGTGCTAAAGGGCAAAGATTATATCATAGACTAAATCAGGGTCTTTATTCTTGTGATATAAAAAATAATTTATTTGTAGGTGTTGGTTCTCGCATCTTAAAAGATAATTATAGAAAAGCTTTTGTGATAATTGGAATTAGAAATTAAATTGTTTATACAACCTTATACCCAATTAAGTGCATAACCTGAGTTGAACCCATTTGAAATAGTTCTTCTTCATCGAAAATAAAGCCAAGATTTTTATACCAATCTAAAGATTTTACATTTTGCTTCATTACACCAAGCCAGACTTTACTAAATTGTTTTTCCTTTGCGATTCTGTACGCTTCATTCAACAGTTTTTTACCAAGACCAAAACCTTGAAACTCAGGTAAAACATATAATGATGAAACAAAGAATTTTTTGTTGATATAATCTTCAAACAATTTTAACCATCCCGCAGGATCCGAATTTACATCTGCAATAATTCCTTTTGAGAAAGGATCGTTTAAGATTTCAATTAGCCTGTCTTCGCTGTAATGTTTTTCAAAGTGGGATAGAATGTCTGCTTCAGGAATAAAAGTGTAAGTGTTTTTCCAGGTTACTAATAAAATGTTTTTTACGATCGAGAAATCTTCTCTGGTCCAGTTGCGAATTGTTATTTCAGCTTGAGATTTCATCTTGTATGTGCTTTGCTAACTGAAATATTTTTTCTTCTTCAAATTGCTGAGATAGAATTTGCAACCCTATTGGAAGATTTTCTGAATTCTTTCCGATTGGAATACTCATTCCCGGAATGCCGGCAAGGTTTGCGGATGTCGTATAGATATCACTCAAATACATTTGCAATGGATCATCAGATTTTTCACCAATCTTAAATGCAACAGTTGGAGTAGTTGGAGTGATCAACAAATCAACTTGCTTAAAAGCATTATCAAAATCTTCTTTAATTAATCTTCTTACTTTTTGTGCCTTGCGGTAATAAGCATCATAATAACCGGAAGATAGAACGTAAGTGCCGAGCATAATTCTTCGTTTTACTTCTGTGCCGAAACCTTGTGTGCGGGAGTTTAAATACATCTCCTTAAGATTTTTGTAATCATTTGCTCTAAAACCGTAACGTGCACCATCAAATCGAGCAAGGTTGGATGATGCTTCAGCAGTTGTTAAAATGTAATATGTCGCAATTGTGTATTCAGTTTTCGGGAGTGAAACTTCTTTAACTTCATAACCCTCTAGTTTTAGTTCATCAACAATGTTAAGGATTGCTGTTTTAATTTCTTCATCCAGTCCATCAGCAAAATATTCTTTTGGAATTCCGATCTTAAGTTTTTTGTCTTTTGATAATGATGATGAAAAATTCGGAATTATTTTTTCGATAGATGTGGAATCATTCAAATCTTTACCCGAAATAACTTCCATAACTAAAGCCGTATCTTCAACATTTTTTGAGAATGGTCCGATTGAATCGAAAGATGAAGCGAATGCAGTTAACCCGAAACGTGAAACTCTTCCGTAAGTTGGTTTAAGTCCAAAGATTCCACAAAATGCTGCAGGCTGACGAATTGATCCGCCTGTATCTGTACCGAAAGAAACATCACAAAGGTTTGCTGCAACTGCAACTGCGGAACCGCCGCTTGATCCGCCGGGAACTCGCGTTTTATCAACAGGATTTAAAACATTACCAAATGCGGAATTTTCATTTGAGGAGCCCATTGCAAATTCATCGCAATTTGTCTTGCCGATAATGATTGCATCTTCATCAATAAGTTTTTGCACTGCTGTTGCTGTGTAAAGCGAAGTAAAATTCTTTAAAATGTTTGAAGAGCAGGTGAGTGGATGATCTTTATAATCAAGAACATCTTTAATTGCAATTACCATTCCCGCAAGTTTACCTGCAGAATTATTTTTTATTTTCTGCTCAACTGAATCTGCTGATTGAATAGCTTCTTCATTAAACACAAAGTTGAATGCGTTAAGATCTTTTTGGTCTCCAATATTCTTTAGAAAGAACTTTACATTTTCTGTAAGACTAAGTTTGCCAGATTTTAAAAGTTCTAATTTTTCTTTGTGATTTTTGTAGAAAGTCATTTGAAATAAAATTTATCCAATTTAAAAAATAGATTCCCGCCTTCGCGGGAATGACAGTAATCGACATTTAATCTCATAAAACAAACCGAGTTCCTTTAAGGATCTGGATTTATGATTTCAAACTCTAAGACTTATCAGATTTTTTTACATCGTCATCAGTCTTTTTGATTTCTTCTTCAACATCTTTTAAGGACTTTTTGAATTCCTTCATACCTTTGCCCAAACCTTGAGCAAGTTCCGGAATTTTCTTTGCACCAAATAACAAAAGTATAACAAGTACAATCAGTATTATTTCGCCTGCGCCTAAATTTCCAAACATAACATCACCTTTAGTTTAATATATAATTAGCTATCGATCTAAAAATTTGCTGCCCATCAGTTCTGCCAAGAGTTGGATCGCAAGCTCTTTCTGGATGCGGCATCATTCCCATTACATTACCGTTTTTGTTAACGATTCCTGCAATGTTTAATTGAGAACCATTTGGATTATTTTCATCATTTACATTTCCATCTTCATCAGAATATCTAAAAAGAATTTGCCTGTTAGCTTCAAGTTCTTTTAACAATTCAATATCAGCAAAATAATTTCCTTCGCCGTGGGCAATAGGAATTTTTAATGCTTTGGTTGCTTCACTTATTTCAGCAGAGAATATTGTTTCTCTGTTTTCAGTTTTAAGATAAACATCTTTACAAGCAAACTTAAGGGAATTATTGCGTATCATAACTCCGGGTAACAAACCAGCTTCCAGCAGGATTTGAAAACCATTACAGATTCCGATTACAATTCCACCTTTATTTGCAAAGCTGATAACAGAATTCATAATCGGGGAGAATCTTGCAATTGCACCTGTGCGAAGATAATCGCCGTAAGAAAATCCGCCAGGAAGAAGAATAACACTACTTTGTTTTAAGTCTGTGTCTTTATGCCAGAGAAATTCCACATCATAGTTAAGAACTTTGCGTAAAGAATAATAAGCATCGTGATCGCAATTTGAGCCTGGAAAAACTACTACGCCAAACTTTAAGTTCATTTTACTTCTTCCAACTTGAACTCAAAATCTTCCATAATGGGATTTGAGAGAAGCTTTGAGCAGTAAAGATTTACTTCTTTTTCTGCTTCATTACGATCTGAAAGATCAACATCAAACTCAATTAGTTTTCCTATGCGTGTACTTTTGATGTTGGTAATGCCAAGATGCTTTGCACCTTTTTCAATTGCAACACCTTGTGGATCTAAAATAGACGGTCTGCGTTTTATTAGAACTGTAGCTTTAAACACTTTTTACTCAGGTTCTTTATTTGAGAAATACTTAAAAATCTGACGAAAAATACCAAATGCAATCATGAAAACAAAAATGAAAAACAATCCTTT